>Ga0315339_1000261_pt1 | contig 77531 bp, 62 predicted proteins | sample ASW17metaG_FD_204514 | JGI IMG/M metagenome (GOLD analysis project Ga0315339, IMG submission 204514) | Ammonia-oxidizing marine archaeal communities from Pacific Ocean, United States - ASW #17 | ecosystem: Environmental > Aquatic > Marine > Oceanic | place: USA: California | collected 2016-12-05 | reverse complement strand
TGAAGGTATCTGCAATCACCTGACAATGATGGTTCCTGGCGAGACGGATAAATTCCTTCTGATCGCGCACGGTACCCATTGGAGTGAAGTCACGGCCAGCAATTTATTGATGGTCACACTAGACGGCCAAATAGTGGAAGGCGAAGGCGTGGTTGAGGATACCGCCTTTTATATTCATGCCCCGATCCATCGTGCGCGGACTGACTTACGCTGCATCATGCATACCCACCAAATACAGACCCTTGCCCTGACTTTAATCGAAGATAGCGTCATTGAGCCGATCAATCAGAATGCCATGCGCTATTATGGCCGCATCGCCTACGATAACAATTACACTGGCCTTGCCGTTGACGCCCACGAAGGTGAACGCCTGGCTGCATCTATGCAGGGCAAAAATATTCTGATGATGGCCAATCACGGTGTCATGATCGGCGCCACTACGATCGCCCAGGCTTATGACGAACTCTATTATTTGGAGCGCACAGCGGCGGCGCAAATACTTGCCATGAGCACCGGCCGCCCGCTTCGCATCATTCCCAAAGAGATCTGTGAAGATACCGCACGACAAATGTCATCGGATAATATGCATCGCTTCGCCAATGATCATTTTAATTCTCTGAAGCGCGTACTCGACCGCGAGCAGCCAAGCTACCGAGACTAGATAGCTGGGATTTGCTCTTTTGCCTTAATCCGAATCACCATCGCTGGCGAATTTTCCAGCTCGGTATTTTCTCTAGAAAAAAGCGTTGCTAAAATAACGCCCCCGCAAAATAGGGGCCGCGTAATTTAAGGCGTTCGCAAGAAGTTTTAGCGCTCAATTTACTGCCCCGTGGACCCACCTGGACACAGAAAAGCACGGCCATTCCCGCGCCGAAGTCTATTTCACGCAGTTGCGCGTTGTGATGGCTAAGCAAATCTGGATAGCTTGCCTTCAGAATTTTTACCCCTGCTCAACGGCCTTTTGCAGGTCAGGCGGGGCAACGTACCCACCTTCGAACATCATGCCAATGGCAAATTGTGATTGCGCATCGCCGGCCTCGGCCATCAGCTGGAAGATTTTGCAAGCACGCCGGGAAACGCTCTTCAGGACGGCTCTGAGACCGGCATCAAAATCGGCCGCGAGGGCCCAACATCCAGACGAAAGCAAAGGCCCGGTAGTAGGCACCAGAGACGCGTTGCATCGAATCGATATATCATTATTGCAAGCCGCCCGCGATGCCTTCAGGATAGAGTCAAACTACCAACAGGTAGGATCACTTGTGATATTTCTGTTCGTCAATGATTTACTTTAAGTCCAAAGATTTAGAGCATCTCGTGTGAGCGTATACAAATATGATACGCGCTAGTGATCGTCTCGGGCGCAACCCGGCCTAGTGAGGCTGCATAGCCGCAAGCGGTTAAAAAAAAGGAGCCTATTTAGATGGCGAAGCAAAAGCCCAAGAGTACCGCGCTCAAGCCCTTATCGGCCGACAGTCTGTGTCGTTTTTGTGACCCGGCACAATTTCCTTTTGCCACCACGGCGGAACTTGAAGACCAGGATAAAATTGCCGGCCAGGAGCGCGCCGTTGACGCCATCCGCTTTGCCATCGGCATCCAACAAGAAGGCTATAACGTCTTTGTTCTTGGCCCCCAGGGAAGTGGCCGACACACCATTACGCGACGCCTCCTCAAGCGCCAGGCTAGCCAAAACCCGACACCATCAGACTGGTGTTATGTTTACAACTTCAAACGCCCCTATGAGCCGCATGCTCTTGAAGTGCCCGCCGGCGATGGCGCCCGCTTGCGCGATGCCGTCGACAAGCTGATTGAGTATTTAAAAATTGCCGTCCCTGCCATTTTTGAAAGCAATGAATATCATCACCAACGCAAGATTATCGGCGAGGAGGTCAAGCAGCGTCAGGATAGCGCATTTTCGCATATTCAGAAAGAGGCTGGCATTCTCAATATTGCCATCATGCAAACCGAAAACGGCGTTTCATTCGCGCCGACGAACAAGGACGGCAAAATCCTGCCTGCCGAGGAACTGAGTAAAAAGACCAAAGCTGAACGCAAGGAAATTCAAAAGAATACCGAGAAGCTACAGCAGCAACTCCGCGACACCATGTTGATAGTGCCGCAATGGGCAAAAGAGTCGCGGGAAAAGTTTCTAGCTCTTGACCGAGAAATTATCGGTGTCGCGATCAAATCCCTGACAGACGAGATCAAATCACAATTTGCCGACATGCCGTGCGTGCTTAAGCATTTTCAAGCGCTCGAAGAAGACGTGGTAGATAACGTTGACCTTTTTCGTGTTACGCACGAGAGCGTTGCTCCCATTCAAGCGAGAACGGGAGCGGCGTTGGACCAGGTGCAACAGGCCGATCCAGAAGATTCAAATGCTCCCTTCCGGCGCTATCGGATCAATCTTTTTACGGATCGTTCTCATCTCAAGGGTAGCCCGGTTATCTATGCCGACCACCCGACCTATCAGGAACTGATCGGCAGTATCGAACATGTCGCGAAAATGGGTACGCTTCAGACAGACTTTACCCGGATTAAGCCTGGCGCCCTGCACCGGGCCAATGGCGGTTATCTCATTTTGGATGCGCGCAAGATATTGATGGAACCCTTTGCCTGGGAAGGCCTCAAGCGCTCCCTGCGCTCGCACGAAATCCGCATTGAGCACCCGACACAATCCGCCGGCGTAATCAGCACCCAATCACTCAGCCCGCAGCCGGTACCGCTTGATGTGAAGGTGGTAATGATCGGTGAGCGACAGCTTTACTACATGCTCGACCAGCGCGACCCGGATTTCGCTGAACTGTTTAAGGTGACGGGTGATTTCGAAGACAAGATGGAGCGCAACGCAGAAAATAATATGATCTATGCGCATCTGCTCGCCACTCTGGCGCGGAGCGATGGCCTGCGCCCCTTGACCAGCGCTGCGGTTGCTCGCCTATGCGATCATAGCGCGCGGCTAGCGGCGGATGCTGAGCGCCTGTCAACACAGATGCGCCGGGTCAACGACCTGGTGCGCGAAGCTAATTATTTTGCTGCCGAACAACGCAATGAAGCCATCGATGCCGAGCATGTGGAGCAAGCTATCGATGGTGCCTTGGGCCGGGTCAGCCGAATTCGGGAAACAATTCAAGAGCAAATTCTGCGTGGCTCGATTCTGATCGATACCGAGGGTGAGACAGTTGGTCAAATTAACGGCCTTGCGGTTCTGCAAACCGGACGCTTTTCGTTCGGCAAGCCGTCGCGCATCACGGCACGGTTACGCATAGGTACTGGGCGAGTCATCGATATTGAGCGCGAGGTGGATCTGGGTGGGCCCATCCACAGCAAGGGCGTGCTTATTCTCAGTAGCTATTTGGCTTCACAATATGCCGCCGACAGACCGCTCTCCTTATCTGCCAGTATTGTATTCGAGCAATCCTATGGAGGTGTCGACGGTGACAGCGCCTCATCCACCGAACTCTACGCCCTGCTCTCAGCGTTGTCCGAAGCGCCGATTCGCCAGGATTTAGCGGTCACCGGTGCCGTCAACCAGAACGGCGAGATCCAGGCTATCGGCGGCGCCAATGAAAAAATTGAGGGTTTCTTCGACGTTTGCAGAGCGCGTGGTTTAACCGGCAAACAAGGTACACTTATCCCGCAGTCCAACGTCAAAAATCTCATGCTGCGAACCGACGTTCTCGAGGCCGTGCGCGCGGGCCGCTTCCATGTCTACGCTGTCTCGCATATCGATCAAGGCATCGAAATCCTGACCGGCGTGAAGGCCGGCCAGCGAAACGGAAATGGGCACTTCCCAGCGAACTCCATCAACGGGCTGGTCGAAGCTCGCCTCAACCAATTAGCAGACCGACGCCGCGACTTTACCCTTATTGGTAAAAACAATGGAGCGAGCAAACTCGCCCAGACTAAGAAAGCTACAAAGCCTATAAAGGCCCCTTCCGCTAAGAAAATACCAAAAGCTGAAAAAGTAAAAAAGCCAAAGAAGGCCTGAGCTCATTCACCATAATTAAGCATACTGGTACCTTAATTATGGGCCCTGAAATTTTAATAGCACTGCCTAATCCGAAAATGGCACTGTCCCTCAAAATACGATCATAACTTTGGTAAGGGTGACTGCCCGCCCAAGTTAATACGAAATAAGCCAGGGGGGGGTGAAAGCCCCCGCCCTGCATTTAAGAAACAACCATTTAAGCGCCAACCAAAAGAACGGGATGCTAGCGGAGATAAACTAATAAGCAACAGGTTTAGGGTCGAGGCTGCGCCAAAGATACCAGACTGCGACCGAGCACCAGGGTTGCCACGATTCAGCCAAAACAACGATTTCTTTGCGCGCCAGACTTTGACCACCGGCATAGTGGCGCTCGCAAGCGCGGATCAAACCAATATCATCAAGCGGTAGAATATTCGGCCGCAAGAGATGGAAGATGAGAAACATTTCCGCCGTCCAACGGCCGATACCGCGCAACTTTAAAAGCTCGGCTATGATTTCTTCATCTTCTTTTTCGTGCCAATTAGCCGTCGCCACACTGCCATCGAGAAAGGCCAACGCCATATCGCGAATATAGGAGGCTTTGCGCCGCGTCAGGCCGGCGCCGTGCAATTCGGCTTCGCTACGCGCGATAATATGATTGGGGGATATGCCGCCCGCAGTTTCATCCACCCGGCACCAAATGGCATCAGCAGCGTGAACCGAAATCTGTTGGGCAACGATGGCGCGCACCAGGGTTACAAACGGATCGCCATGGCCGGTCAAACCACCACGCCCGCAATTCTTTATGACATCCGCCAAAACCGGATCAGCCGCGCTCAGTTCTTTTTTTGCGCGCCGCCAGAATTTTGGGTGGCCCGTCGGCCCGCTGGCCCATTTTGGCATGGCCATTCCATCAATGATTATCCAGGAAGTAAAAGTTTAGGGTCTCAAAACAAGACTGCCAATCGCCAAATAGCCGGCTCAAAGAGCTTGCGCGATATCATTTTGGCTACTTAGATCCAAAATTGTTCTTATAGAGGCACTCGGTAAGACTATCGGTCAAAGACACCCGCGGGAAGTCTGTAAATTCCTGCTATTGGCGGCAACCGGCTTTCCACGCCGGCGCGTGTCAAACTGTCGACAACATTCTTCCCCATACCCCAGGCTGGTCTATTTGCAAAGAGCATGTCATGCCCACCCAGCCTTTGCCAAAGCCCAGCATGACGGAGACATCTCTGACTGCTGACAGCGCGGCAGCATAAGATTGGGCAAGCTGCAGATAGCTGGAGCGAACAAACGGCCATGCATCGAGTGGTGCCAATCCAACAGCCGCGGCATATTCACTACGCTTATCGTTACGACCGGGCAGTTTTACGCTACGTTAAGCAACGCTAATATCAGCGTTGAGGTGCCAATGAAAAGCACAATCACGCAATCTGGCACTAAGTAAAAAATCGGCACCCCGGGCCTCAAACTTCTCCACCAGCGGGCCAAAATTGCTGCAATAACGCGCCATATCCATGCACCGCAGATAGGACAAAACCATATCCGCATCCGGCATACTCGGAATGGCCACACTAATTTTATACGGCGTATCCTGGACCATGGCCGGCCGAGCCCTTTACTGCAAATTTTCGAAAAAAAATCGCCGTGCTGGCTACCCCCCTAAAACTATCGCGCTGATTCTTAATTCATCGTTAAAGATTTACTAATTTAGCCCCTTCTTAGAAACTGCTTGCGCCACATTATTATGCCTAACGACACGATATATTTTAGCACTATTTGCAATTCTCATTATTTAGCGCCCCTTGAGGTGAGACGCATTGGCGCGCTTCGGACGCTTTGGCGTTTTATTGTTGAAAGCGCTGACCTGTTCTGCGGCGCCGGTGCTTATGAGCTTTGCGTCACTGGCCGAGATAACGAAATCATATCCGCGCTCAAAGGTCCAATTGATGTTCTGCCCAGGGCGCGTGACGGTGCCAAGCAGCTTATTAGTCTTACGTAATTTTTTGTCCGTATATTCGTGGAATTTGACGACGTCCGGGTGGGTGGGATCCATCACATGGCCGAGGCTGGCAGCGATATCCCCAGGGCCCATGAAGAGCATATCGACGCCATCGACTGCGGCGATCTCTTCAATATTTTCAACCGCTTCTGCTGTTTCGATTTGAACCATAAGGAGCAGTTGCTGCGGCCAAGCCTTGCGATACTCAGCCAAGCGCGCGCCCCAGCGTGAGCAACGCGCAGCATGGGGTGCCACACCACGAATTCCTTTGGTCGGATAGCGGCAAGCATCAACGGCAGCCCGCGCCTCATCGGCATTTTGTACATAAGGCACAATCACGCCCATCACGCCAATATCGAGCGCGCGTTTGATGTAGACGGTATCGTTCCACGGCACGCGCATCATTGGCGTCGGGCCGGCCTCAGCGCACGCCTGCATAAGAGAAATCGCGTTAAGAAAATCACCCGGGCCATGTTCGTGATCCAAAATTACAGCATCATATCCGGCATTGGCGACAATTTCGGCAGCAAGCGGGCTGCCCATGGAAAGCCAAGCGCCAAGCGCCGGCTCGCCCTTGAGCAGTTTTTTCTTACAGGTGTTAATTATAGCCATCAAAATTAATCTCCACAGGTTGATTCTGAATTTGCGTAGCGTATCTTAACATGTGCCGCGGGTTGCCCAAAGCCCGGCGGCGCTCCATTATCCTCTTCATGGTGCAGCGTGACATTCTGACTCACCGCGCCTCTCGGCTCAGAATTTAGACAGACAAGGCAAGGGTTTAATGTGGCTTATCAAATTTCTCGCAGACATCCCGGCGGCGCCAATGAAGAAGATAACAGCTCAACATTCGTCATTGAGGACAGTACTCCCCAATTGGTTAGTGTGGCAGCGCGGCTGTTTTCACGCGCATTACAGGCGCGCTTCGCTCAGCATGAGGTCAGCGCCGGGCAGTGGCCGCTACTGCTTTATCTCTGGGATCAGGACGGCCTGAGCCAAAAGCAGCTCAGCCGCCGAGTGCAGATTGAAGAAGCTACAACCACGCGCACTCTTGACCGGATGGAGCGCGATGGCCTTGTTCGCCGAGTACGAGATGAAAGCGACCGTCGGCGTATCAATGTCTTTTTAACCGAGCATGGACAGCAATTGCGCGAGGAACTAGTACCATACGCGCAAGAGGTTAATGCACTGGCAACCCATGGTCTATCAGATCAGGACAAATCTAAGATCAATTCTCTACTTATTTATATGATCGCGCGCCTTGATTAAAACCGTTACTTAGAACTGTTGCCATATTTACCAAATATCTAGATTAAACCGGGTCTAAAGGCGCTGCAGATGTTCATTTGGGCCGCCACTATTGGTGTTTGTCCCAAGCGTGAGCATACCTAAGTGAGGACGGAAAGGACTAGAGATATGTTGCGCGCGATTGATATCATTGGGAGCCGAATAGACCTATTTAACTGAATACCCTTGCGGTCGATTCTTCTGGCGTCATTTCGGAGTGCGAACCAAAATACCCTCTGGTAATTCGGCTTTCTTGGCGTAACAGCAAATTTGAAGGCATGGCCAATCAGGCGAAGGGCTTCGTCACCAATATCGCCATGATGGCGCCCTACCTTAATATTTTGGTAGAAAGTAGAAGAAGTAGGCCCATTCACCACGCCTACCTGGCCTGAGTTCAGCGCTAGGCCGCATTCAACAGCAACTCTAGTTTAAAACCGGTAAAGTCAAGATTTGCCCTGGGAAAATTATATTTGGGTCAAGGATTTGCCCCCGATTAGCGCCGTAAATTTCCGTATAATAGGTGCCGCCGCCATAGGCTCTGCGTGAAATGCGCCACAGGCTGTTTCCCGGCTGAACAACCACCAAGGCATCGCCAAACAGTAATTCCTGCGGATCAGCCCGGCTCATCGGCGTCTCAATACGGGCCAGCACCACTCCTTCGGCATCGACCTTATCCACGCGCAGCTTGTGCTGACCGGGCTCAACATCTTCTACCGGGGTAAGTTGCCAATCGCCCTCTTTGCTGGCCTTGGCACTGCCGACATATTCCTCATCGACATAAATATTAACGGTGGCGTCAGGCTCAGTGCGCCCGGCCAGGGTCATATCACCCGCAATGTCATAATCGACACTGCGAATAGTTACTTCTGATTCTTTGCCAACGCCCTCACCAGCTAAATCCGGGCTCTGTAAAACGCGACTTGGGCCATTCCCGTCTCGCTCCACCAATATGGCAACTACGCCTTCATTGCCTGCACTCACAAAACTTGGGTCTGGCGTGTCAGGTTTATCCAGGGCAGCTTTACCTGCTTGTTCTGCGCTTCCACGTTCTGCGGTGGTCATTGGTTTCTGCAGCGGCTTGGGAACCGACAGCACGACAACCTGCTTAGACGTCACCTGCACGCCATCGACAGTATTCAACACTAAAGAAAGCTCGCGATCGCCGGCTGGCAGAGTATCTTCGGGTAACAACACCCATTCCCCGCGCTCATTGGCATAGACCGAGCCAAGGGAAATACCATTATCCAGCACCGTCACCTTGCCACCCGGCTCTGCGCGCCCGGCGATTACCGCACGGCCGCTCGGCGAAATGCGTACCACATCAAAGGCTGGCGGGATCACTTGTGATTCCACCGCGTGGGGGGAGCCGTTTATAGATATTTTTGGCGCTTGAACAACCAAACCTTCCGACACGGCATCGGCAACCAAGAGTTCTTCCTGCACGCGGGCCGGCTCAACCTTCTTGGCCACGCCTTCTCGATTGGTTGGCAGGGCTTTTTGTGCCGGAACAGCTTTTTTAACTGACACTGGATCGCTTTTGTTCAACGCTGTGGTTGCCGGTGCGTGATCCTCATCATCGCCGCTGCCCGGCAAAAATACACCAAGCACAACACCAACGATGATCACCACAAAACCGATTAACAACAGAACTTTTAGATTACGTTTCACGGGGCCTCGTAATTCATCACGTGAAAATCGGACTATACCATCAGCGTCAGGGGCAACAAGGCATCAAACAGGTTACCTCGTGCAACCTGCCCTGCGTCGCCGCAGCGACAACCCTACCAATCATCGTAGTCTGTGGTGTAAGAATGCTGTCCCGTTTGCCGCACGGCACGGCGAATCGGCGGTAGCGCTTTGAGATGGGCGGCAATGGCGGTCAAATCCTCAACGCTCAAATGACGTAATCCATCCTCAATGGTCTCGCGCATATGGCCCTGCACATCGTCACCATCCGGCTTTAGACCGGTCTGAAAGAAGAATACCAGGTCGGCAATTGACCAATCGCCGATGCCGGTTTTCGAATCGGGCGTTATATTGGGCACCGAGCCACCATTCGGGCCATAACGGGTTCCAGCTAAGGGAGCGCCGCGTTTGAGCCCGCCAGCGATATTGCGCGGCGTATGACATTCCGCGCAATGTCCCAGCACGTCGACGAGATAACGACCACGCTCGGTAGCGCTGCTCTGGCCGTTCTTGGCAAGATCAGGAGAAGCGGCTGAAAAAAACAACCAACGCCAAGGATATATCGAAAAGCGCCAAGAAAACGGAAAACGCAGTTCATGGCCGCGATTCTCCTGATGCACAGGCGCCTGGGCAAACAGATAGGCCTTGATATCCAGCATATCTCCGCGTTGCATGGCGCTATAGGAAGCGTAGGGGAAGGCGGGATAATAGGTTCGTCCCGTCGGCGATTCACCGTGCCGCAGCGCATGGATAAAGTCTCTATCGCTCCAAGCACCGATACCAGTTTCGGCATCGGGTGTGATGTTGCTTGAATAGAAGGTGCCGTAGGGCGACTCCAGGGCCCGCCCGCCGGCCAGAAAGGCGCCTTTATTCGCCTTATCCGTATGGCAGGAAATGCAGCCGGCAGCGCGCACCAAATATTCACCGCGCGCAATACCCGCCAGAGCCTCAGTCTCAGCCCGCCCAGGTGCGGCTGTCAACATGAGATACCCCACCAAAGCTAACAGGAGGCGCAGGATTCCGATGTTGTCGATTCTCATAAATCAGGGTTTAGTGCCGGTGTTGTTTGCGGAAAGGCTCATGACAACCGCCACAGGCTTTGCCAACCGCGCCGGCCGCCGTACGGATAGCCGCCATATCACCGCCGCCCGCCACAACTACAAGGTCATTTGCCGCCGTCTCCAGTGCCTTGGTTGCCGCTTCGAATTTCGGCCAGTCCTGCCAGATGGACGGCAGCGCGGCAGTGCCCTCGCCGCTCCCCACCGGGAAAATATCCAATATCATGGCACTACTGGCGGCAATTGCCCGAGCATGGGCGGCGACGTGGCTGCTATAAGATGTCTCACCCTTCAGCACGCTGAAGATAGCGGTGATATGTGAGGCATTGGCGACCATTACCTGCTTACGATACTTGATGATATTAGCTGAATCATCGGAGGCTGTTGCCGGTTGCGCACCGATAGCAAAGCCCACTGCGCCGAGAAATAGCAGTGCGTAACCAATTCTTGAAAATCGAAACATTTCGTTCCTCCCCAAATTTCGTGTTAGACCAACGCTACCCTTAGCAAGAGGTCTGGTAAAGCGGCGTTGCGAGCCTGAGTGATCATCTTATTGTGATTGTGTGACTGGCATCCGACGCTCCCGCCCTGTATGACCAGACCTATGAAGAAAATCAAAACCCTTTGCGTCTATTGCGGCTCCAACAGGGGCGTAGATTCGAGCTACGCCTGCTTGGCCCGTGATTTGGGCACGGAAATGGCGGCGCGCTGCATTTCCCTGGTTTATGGCGCCGGCGGCATAGGTTTGATGGCGGAAGTTGCCGATGCTGTGCTGGCGGGAAAGGGGAAGGTAATTGGCGTTATTCCCGAACATCTGGCGCAGGCCGAAGTGAAGCATGGCGGGCTCACGGAAACCATCGTGGTCAAAAGCATGCATCACCGCAAACAGATCATGTTTGAGCGCGCCGATGGCTTCATCGTTTTGCCTGGCGGACTTGGCACACTTGACGAATTTTTTGAAATATTGACCTGGCGGCAAATTGGCCTACATGACAAACCGGTTATTGTTGTCGATTGCGCTGATTATTGGGCGCCGCTGCAAGCATTGGTGGATCAGGTTGTAGCCCAGGGGTTTGCCACACCAAAGGTGCAAAGCCTCTATCACAAGGTGAATAGTGTGGCCGAAGTATTCGCATTTCTGGAAGAAATGCTGGCGCGGGGGCGCTTCTAAAACTTGCGAAATTACTCGGGGCCTTGACCGAATAAGTGCCAGTGCTATGGTGCCGCCCCCTAGTGCGCCCATGCCTTTTTGTGGCGCCATTTTACAATTTATTCAGCACAATTTTCCGGAGAGCTATTTTATGGACAAGATCAAGGTCGCTAATCCTTTAGTGGAACTAGATGGTGACGAGATGACGCGTATCATCTGGGCCTGGATTAAGGACCGCCTGATCCTCCCTTATCTAGATATCAATCTTGACTACTACGATCTTGGTATGGAATATCGTGATGAAACCGACGATCAGGTGACAACCGACGCGGCGGAAGCGATAAAAAAATATGGCGCTGGTGTCAAATGCGCCACCATCACGCCGGATGAAGAGCGGGTTGAGGAATTCGGCCTGAAGAAGATGTGGCGGTCGCCCAACGGCACAATCCGCAACATCCTTGGCGGCACGGTATTCCGTGAACCAATCCTGTGCAGCAATATCCCGCGCCTGGTACCGGGCTGGACAAAATCCATCGTTATTGGCCGCCATGCTTTCGGCGATCAATACCGCGCTACGGATTTTGTGGTACCGGGTAAAGGAAAGCTGACGGTGCGTTTTGAGCCGGAAGATGGCAGCGCGCCAATTGAGCGCGAAGTGTTTAACTTCCCCGGCGGCGGCGTCGCCATGACCATGTACAATCTGGATGATTCAATCCGTGACTTCGCCCGTGCCTGCATGGGATTTGCATTGAAGCGTAGTTGGCCGCTTTATATGTCGACTAAGAACACCATCCTCAAGGCGTATGACGGCCGTTTTAAGGACCTATTCCAGGAAATTTTTGATGCCGAATTCAAAGACGACTTCGATGCCGCCGGTCTGACCTACGAGCACCGCCTGATCGATGATATGGTGGCTGCGGCGATGAAATGGGAAGGCGGCTATGTCTGGGCATGCAAAAACTATGACGGCGATGTGCAGTCGGATACGGTGGCCCAGGGCTTCGGCTCTCTCGGCCTGATGACATCTGTATTGATGACGCCGGATGGTACTACGGTTGAAGCTGAAGCAGCGCATGGCACAGTAACACGCCATTACCGGGCCTATCAGCGTGGTGAGGAAACCTCAACTAATCCAATCGCCTCGATCTTTGCCTGGTCGCGCGGCCTCAGCCATCGCGCCAAGCTGGATGATAATGATGCTTTGGCGCGCTTCGCCTTGACCTTGGAGAAGGCCTGCGTGGATACGGTTGAGGGCGGCGAGATGACCAAGGATCTGGCGCTACTGGTGCCGGGCAAGCCGCAGCATCTCAACTCCAAAGACTTCCTGGAAGCCATCGCCCGCAAACTCGAAACAGCAATTGGCTAGGTCTTAGTTCACCGGGCACAAACAGCCGATTGATTGGCACCGCTTTTAGGCGATCCCGTCAACCGGCGCACCCGCGCCAAATCCCAATCAAAAGATTCATTCGCTCAGGATATTTTAGCCAAAGCCTTTTCGATCGCCTGCAAGGCGCCGTCCGCATCATCGCCATTGGGGCCACCGGCCTGGGCCATATCGGGCCGCCCACCACCGCCCTTACCACCGAGCGCCACCGCACCAACACGCACCAAATCAACAGCGCTAATTTTTTCGGTTAGATCCTCGGTGACGCCGACCACCAGTGCGGCCTTACCGTCACTGACGGTAACAAGTGCGCAAACGCCGGAGCCAAGCTTCTTTTTGAACTCGTCGACCATAGGTTTCAATTCACGCGGTGGCGTACCAGTGAGCCGCCGCGCCAGGAAGGTTGCAACACCAACGTCCTTTGTCTCAAGCGGCTGTTCGCCGCCGCCGACAGCGATCTTCTTGCGCAGATCACGCAGCTCGCGCTCGAGCTCGCGGCGTTCCTCAATAATTGTGGTAATGCGAGGCACCAGATCGGCAGATGAGGACTTGATTGCCGCGCTAGCGGCTGTAAGAAATCCATTTTGGATCCTAGCATGGCTGCGCGCCGCTTCACCGGTCAACGCCTCAATACGGCGCACGCCTGCCGCCACAGCAGCCTCGGATATGATGGTGAACATGCCTATATCACCAACGCGACCCACATGAGTGCCTCCGCATAGCTCCAGCGAATAAGGCGTCTCGTCAGAAGTGCTGTTACTGCCCACAGACCCACCCATTGTAACGACCCGTACTTCCTCACCATATTTTTCGCCGAACAGGGCCAGGGCGCCATTTTTTTCCGCTTCGTCTGGTGTCATCAAGCGGGTGGATAAAGCGGCGTTGTCGCGTATCCGCTCATTGACCTCAGCCTCAACCGCATCGCGTTCTTCTTCAGTCATGGGTTTTGGGTGGCTGATGTCAAAACGCAACCGATCCTGCGCTACCAAAGAGCCTTTCTGGGTCACATGATCGCCGAGATGGCGACGAAGTGCGGCATGCAGCAAATGCGTTGCCGAGTGGTTAGCGCGTAAGGCAGCGCGTCGCGTCGCGTTAATCTCCAGGGTTACCGGGTCATCAATTTTTAGAGTGCCGCTCTCAATCTTGGCGATGTGGACAATCACATCGCCAGCGCGTTTCTTGGTGTCGGTAACGATAAGACGCGCACCTTCCGCCGTGGTGATCACGCCGCTATCACCCATCTGGCCACCGGATTCACCATAAAACGGGGTCTGATTAACCATCAAATAGACTTCTGCGCCCGCCGCAGCACTGCTGACCTGCGCGCCGTCCTGCACCATGGCGGTGATCACACCTTCGGCGCTGGTCATTTCATAGCCGAGGAATTCGCTTACCCCAATTTTCTCGCGAATTTCAAACCACACTCGATCCATCACCGCATCACCCGACCCGACCCAGGCTTTACGGGCATCGGCACGCTGGCGTTCCATAGCAGTCTCAAATCCAGCATTGTCTACTTCCAGGCCCTGGCGGCGTAGAGCATCCTGGGTCAGATCAAGCGGGAAGCCATAGGTATCATAAAGCTGAAAGGCAACATCGCCGGGCAACGTCTCGCCATCACCAAGCTTGACTGTGGCATCCTCGAGCAGTTTCAGACCCCGTGCCAAGGTTTGTTTGAAGCGGGTTTCTTCAAATTTGAGGGTTTCCGTAATTAGTGCCTCGGCACGCACCAATTCGGGAAAAGCCTGGCCCATTTCTCCAACCAAAGTTGGCACTAGGCGCCATATCAGCGGGTATTTACAGCCCATCTGGTGAGCATAGCGCATGGCGCGGCGCATGATCCGACGCAGCACGTAGCCACGTCCCTCATTGGAAGGCGTTACGCCATCGGCAATCAAAAAAGAACTGGCGCGTAAATGATCGGCAATAACCCGGTGCGACACCACATGTTCACCCTCTGCCGGCATATTGGAATATTCAACACTGGCGGTGATCAGATTGCGAAATAAGTCAGTATTATAATTATCGTGTTGGCCCTGGAGAATAGCCGCAATACGCTCCAATCCCATGCCTGTATCGATCGACGGCTTGGGCAGGCTGATGCGCTCATCTGTGGAGAGCTGCTCATACTGCATAAACACCAAATTCCAAATCTCGACGAAACGATCTCCATCTTCATCTGAGCTGCCGGGCGGGCCGCCAGGGATATCGGCGCCATGATCATAAAAAATTTCGGAACAGGGGCCGCATGGGCCGGTATCGCCCATGGCCCAGAAATTATCTGAGGTGGAAATACGGATGATTTTTTGCTCGGGCAGGCCGGCAATTTTTTTCCACAAATCAAATGCGTCATCGTCCTCCGCATAGACAGTTACCAGCAAGCGCTCAGCATTAAGACCAAATTCCTTGGTGATCAAATCCCAAGTCAGTTCGATAGCGCGTTCCTTGAAATAATCACCAAACGAAAAATTTCCTAGCATCTCGAAAAATGTGTGGTGGCGCGCGGTGTAACCAACATTATCGAGATCATTATGTTTGCCACCAGCGCGCACGCATTTTTGCGATGTCGAGGCACGCTGATAGGCGCGTGTTTCCGCCCCGGTGAATACATTCTTGAACTGCACCATACCAGCATTAGTGAACATCAATGTCGGATCATTATGCGGCACCAAGGGACTTGAGCTTACGATCTCATGATCGTTGCTGCGAAAATATTCGAGAAAATGGCTACGAATATCGTTGACGGTTTGCATGACGGATCCCACAAATTTAGTTGTAAGGCCCAGGCGTCCCATAAGGGAGTGCCTGTTATAGAGCGGCGACTGCTATTTAAAGGGCCTGGGTTGGCCTGTCCAGCATGACGCACGAATGTTTCTCTAAAACGGCCAAAAGGCCACGTGGTTTATTTCACCCACGCGGCCTTCATTTGCCGTTTATTTTAGCCGTGCGTTACTCGCCGATAGCCTCGTCATTTGCCATCGCCACGTCATCACTCCCGACAATCTCCGCCGGCTTATTGCCGCCAAGACCGGCAGCTTCACGCACCGCGTTGTCAATGGCTTCCGCCATCTCTGGATGATCGGCAAGAAACTGCTTGGCGTTCTCCCGCCCCTGGCCAATACGCTGACTATCATAGGAATACCAGGAGCCTGATTTTTCGACCAAACCGGCCTTCAGGCCATGATCAATCAGCTCTCCCATGCGGGAAATACCTTTGCCATACATGATATCGAATTCGATCACCTTGAAAGGCGGCGCCATCTTGTTCTTGACCACCTTGACCCGGGTTTGATTGCCAACGACCTCGTCACGATCCTTAATCGCGCCGATGCGGCGGATATCAAGCCGCACAGAGGCGTAAAATTTTAGAGCGTTGCCGCCCGATGTGGTTTCCGGACTGCCGAACATGACACCTATTTTCATGCGGATTTGATTGATGAAGATAACCGTGCAGCGCGAACGCGAAATCGATGAGGTCAGCTTGCGCAACGCCTGGCTCATAAGCCGCGCCTGCAGGCCAACATGAACATCTCCCATCTCGCCTTCGAGCTCAGCGCGTGGAACCAAGGCAGCAACACTATCCACCACCACCACATCAACAGCGCCAGAGCGCACCAGCGTATCGGTTATTTCAAGCGCCTGCTCACCCGCATCGGGCTGGGATATCAGCAATTCATCCACATCAACGCCGAGCTTGGCGGCATAGGCCGGATCAAGCGCATGCTCCGCATCAACAAAGGCACAGACCCCGCCGGTTTTTTGCGCACTTGAAACAGCATGCAGCGCTAGGGTGGTCTTGCCCGAACTTTCCGGCCCGTAAATCTCGACCACCCGGCCACGCGGCAGGCCACCGATACCGAGGCCGATATCAAGCCCGAGCGAGCCCGTTGAAATGGCCTCAGCCTGAACCGCCGAATTACTTTGACCGAGCTTCATCACCGAGCCCTTGCCAAAGTTCCGTTCAATCTGGCTCAAGGCTGCATCTAATGCTTTTTGCTTGTCCATGTTGTCCCTCTCAACGAGCCGTAATGCCGAATTTGCCATTGTAACCTACCTTATTTCATAGCTGGTGTGGGGATTCAATAAAGACACTGTACATGATTTGTTCTTAATTGCAAGTGAACCGTATAAACAATTGAAAATAAATTAAATATTTTATTTTGTTCGATAATTGTTCAGGGTAATAAGGCATCAAAATCTGAGTGATCATAACCACAGCCATAAGAACCCATTGGCCTGATTAGGAATTTATCAGAGATAAAAAATGCCTGCCACCGCAACACTAATTGAGGTTGAGATAGGCGGCGTTAAGTGGTTCCGTTTAACAGCTGAAGTTGTCAGGCAGCGGTGGCATGTGCTTGATGTGGGAACATCCTGGAGGCACCGGTGGCGCCCACAGGCTATGTAAATAGAGCTTGAAAAACAGCAATACTGGAGTTGAAAATGATTCGCACCAAGCCGCTTCTCACCATGCCGATTGAAGTCGAAACGCCATTGAAGATGCTCGGCAAAACACCTTTTGGCGACCGCCGGATCGCCAAGATCACAGGTGGCAGCTTCTCCGGCCCGGAACTAAAGGGCTCGGTGCTGCCAGGCGGCGGTGACTGGTTGTTAATGCGCGCCGACGGGGTGCTGCAACTTGATGTGCGCATTACGCTACAGACGGATGATGGCGCGCTGATCTATATGACCTATCGCGGCCTTCGCCATGGTCCGGAGGCGGTGATGGACCGGGTCAATAAGGGCGAAGATGTGGACCCGTCGGAATATTATTTCCGTATCGCGCCGTTTTTTGAAGCCGGTACCGACAAATATGACTGGCTCAACCGCACACTTGCCATCGGCACCGGACATCGCCTGCCAGCCGGGCCAGTCTATGAAATTTACCAGATTTTATAAAAGCCAAACCCGGGTTTTGTGATTCATATATCTGCAGCCCGCGTCAGTTACACCAACAGGACTATATTTACCGAATAGCATTTCGGAAGCTACCGGCGGGAATACCAGGCAGTAGGCGCGCTTTATTCAGCCGCGCTACCGCGCGCTTCAACCTGCGCGCGCAATTCTTCAAGCAAGCCGTCCATACCTTTGCGCTTGATCACCGACGCAAATTCAACACGATGGGTATGGAGCATGCTGATACCCTCAACATTTATATCAACCACCCGATAGCCGCCCCTGATCATCCGTACACGGAAATCCACACCAACCGGCGTACCACCCGACGGCCTGAGAATTCGCGTCCGCACCAACATGTCACCTTCAGTACCTGCCTTGATCGTCTTCAGTATTTCGAAGGTTTCGCCATTGTATGCATCAAAGCGGCTGGCATAAACTCGGACGATGAAGTCAACAAATATATCCGAATAAGCTTCGCGCTGGTATTTCGTCGCGGTTTTCCAGTAACGCCCCAAAACGAAGCGGCTAATAGTCTGGATATGAAACCCCTCAACCAGGATAGTGCGGAATGCGGCTTCGCGCTCGACAAATGTAGAGCCTTCTTTTTTGCCCAGCACGCTAATAGCGCGCTCCCCCAAGCTCTGAACAACATCGCCCGCCTGGTCGTCGGCAGCGCTAGCTAAAGCGCCGAACGAAGAAAGCAAGAACATCAACAGAGCAACCAACGCGACCGTCTGGCGGCGCCCCACAATGCCCCACAACGAGAGCACATAAAACAGCTTCATTCGCTGCTAACCTTGTCAACACCTACAACTTCATCACTGGCTGCCTGATCAAACTCATCACCCATCACGTCCCATATCGTGATAGTCGGGATGGGCAGGGTCGACGGCAATTTTCCATTGCGAATTTCATTACCGCGATGTTGCCGATAGAGCTCCCGCATGGCGGCGTAATGATCTATCGAGGTTTCTTTCAGTACCGCTAATTCGTCAATATATCTGGAGCGCACATCGACACCGCGGGCAATCGAGCGCTGCCACCTCTCATGCTCTCGCAAGGCGTGGACAAACGGGTCCATAAACCAATCCACGCCCATACCGACAGCATCGCGCGGGTTGGACGGACCAAACAATGGCAGCATCAGAAACGGCCCCTCACCAACACTCCAGACGGCCAGCGTCTGGCCAAAGTCTTCAGGTGTTCTCGACAGGCCAATGCCTTCGGCAACATCAAAAACGCCGCCGAGGCCAATGGTGGAATTAAAGCTAAAGCGCAGCATTGAGGTAGCGGCGCGCTCCAATTCCCACTGCAATAGGCCATTGAAAATATTAACTGGCTCGCCGAGATTGTTCAGCATGTTGGTGGCGCGCTCGCGGCCCCATCTCGGCACGATTCCGACATATATATTAGCCACGGGAGAAAGCAGAACACCGTCTATGGTTTCATTTACAGCGAAGGTAATCCGATTAATATCCTCAAACGGGTCATTCACAGAATATTCTTCATCATCATAATTTTCCGGCGCAGTCGCAGAAGCGCAACCGGCGACGATGCCTATAACCATCAACATGGCTAGCATTTGCCCCAAGCGCATTATTCTTGTTGTTGCTGCCGCAAACGTCACATGCCTGTCCTCAAATGCCTGTCTCCAAATCACCCGCGCCAAAATAAACGACGCTAAAGCTAATAACCATACCACCCATCGGCACATAACTGAGCCTTCCCAGACTCGACCGGCCCCTACAGTATAGCAAGACTATTGTTATTCAATTAACCGATTTGCGCCAAGCCCGTTATTTTGGCAACAGTCGGAGGGGTGGTAAGATCCTTGCAAACATCTCTGTCACCCAACCACACTCCCAAGTCTATTCAAACCTTCATTTAGTACGTAAACTCAACAGATAATTAGCATATATCCAATCAAAAAACCAGCGCTACAAACCACCAAGCCCGAACGTAGCCATCTGAATAAGAGCCATTGTGACAATTATGCCATATATCTGATTAATTCCAAATCAACATATAACAATTTACCAGCGCACTGGCGTGATGGCGGGCGGCGGATTATCTTGCTCTACTCTGCCCATAGGAGAATTTGATGAGCATTTGGGGAAAAATAGTTGGTGGCGCGGCGGGCTTTGCCCTCGGTGGGCCGATCGGCGCACTGGTCGGCGTTGCCGCCGGACATATTGTTGACCGAGCGAGCGGCAGACGCGGGAGCATTACCGGCAGTTCAGCCGCACTGGGCCTGGAGACCAAACGCCAGGTTTTCGCCGTTGCGCTGATCGTTCTCTGCGCCAAAATGGCCAAGGCCGATGGCCAAGTGACACGTGATGAGATTGAGGCATTCAAACGTATTTTCCGCGTTCCAGAGGGCGAGATGGAGCAGGTTGGCCAGATATTTAACGAGGCGCGGCGCGAATCAACTGGCTTTGAGCCCTATGCCGAGCAGGTCATGGAAATTTTCCCGCTCAACAAGCATGTGCGCGAGGAATTATTGGCAGCGCTTTTTCACATCGCACAGGCAGACGGTATTATTCATGAAGCCGAGCTTATCTATCTCAAAAGTGTCGCCAGAATTTTTCAATTCGACGAGCGGGACTTCGACCGCATCTTCTCCAGCCATCTCGGTTCGGATGATGCCGACCCCTATCAAATATTAGGCGTTGATAACGAAGCTTCTAATGACGAGATCAAAAATGCCTACCGCGACCTAATGCGCGAAAACCATCCCGACCGCCTGATGGCCGAGGGTTTGCCACAGGAAATGATCGATGTAGCAAACGAGAAGGTGGCGCATATTAATGACGCCTATGATCGCGTCTCTAAAATGCGCGGAATTAAATGAACCCAGCCGCGCCACGCGCGGCATGCTGATCGCTCTGCCCAAGTGAAGCCCTGGCATATCCTGCTCGCTGTATCTATGGCGATGCTTTGGGGCTTCGGCTTCGTGACCAGCAAATATGCCGCTGACCACGTGCCGCCGTTATTTTTTCTTGCTCTGCGCTTTATTGCCGTGTCGCTTCTGCTGGTATGGTTCGTGCGCCTGCCGCGCGGTCGTTTCATGACGGTTATGCTGTTTGCCCTTAGCATGGGTGCGGGCCATTTCGGCCTGTTCTACATCGCCCTCGACCTTGGCGTCGAAGCCTCTACGGCGGCAATCATCTGGCAGACCCAGGTGCCGATGACGGTATTGCTCGCCGCCCTGTTTTTGAACGATAGGCCGGGCTGGGTCGGCGTGCTTGGTATTGTCATCTCCTTTAGCGGTGTATTCTTTCTGGTGGGCGAGCCGCGCCATTTTGACAATCTATTTGCCATTGGGCTGGCATTGATGTCTTCCGTCATGTGGGCAATGGCCAATATTCAGGCCAAAAAACTGACCGATGTGGCACCGCTGGCTCTCAATGCCTGGATGTCAGTATTCTCGGCCGTCATGCTGCTGATCTGCTCACTTCTTTTTGAACAGGACCAAATAACGCGCTACTGGGTCGCCGATTGGCGTCTGCATGGCTCGCTCACCTACCAGGTTGTAGCCTCAACCGTGATTGCCTATTGGGTATGGTATTTTCTCTTGCGTCGCTATCCGGTATCACAGATTACCGGCTTCATGCTTCTAGTGCCGTTTTTCGGCGTACTCTCGGGAATCTTCGTATTAAGTGAGCCAATTACCTGGACAACGGCGCTCGGCGGTATCGTCACCCTGACCGGTGCCTCGCTGATCATTTTTACCAAGCGCTCCAGTCCGAGTAAGCTAAGAAGCTAGGAGCGCCAAAGTGAAAACTGGTTTAAACTGCACGCCATGACACTGACCTATAAAGACTGGCCAACTCCCAACCAAGACAAGCGTCCGCTTAGCACTGATGGCCTTGCGGATAAAATAAACATGCTGGTGCTGCACTATACCGGCATGAACTCGGCACTTGAGGCGCTCGAGCGCATGCGCGATCCTGAATTCAAGGTTAGTGCCCATTGGTGTATCGACGAAAACGGCCAAATTTACCGTCTAGTGCCGGAGGAATTGCGCGCCTGGCATGCCGGACTCAGCTATTGGCGCCGCCGCAATCTGGTGAATGATATCTCGATTGGCATCGAATTGGTCAATCCGGGCCATGAATTCGGCTACAGACCGTTTCCTGGCGCGCAAATGGACGCGCTGATTGCGCTCTCAAAAGAGGTTCTCGGGCGCTACGATATTCCGTCGGCCAATGTTGTCGGCCATGCGGATATCGCGCCGCAGCGCAAACAGGACCCGGGCGAGCTGTTTGATTGGTCTCGTCTTGCCCATGAAGGTATCGGTGTGTGGCCGCGTGGCACCAACGAGCCGAAGAATAACGCACCAGCGCTGGCCAAAGGCGCACGCGGCGCAACGGTTAGAGCATTTCAGAAGAATTTGTTTGATTTCGGATACGGCCTCTATGTCGATGGCGATTACGGCGAAGAAAGCGAAGCTATTGTGCGCGCCTTCCAGCGCCATTTTCGCCAAGCCCGTGTGGACGGTGTAGCCGATGGCGCAACACGGGCAATTCTCGAACATCTCCTTGCGCAAACCACGCTCCCGGCTTGACTGCCTGGATGAGGCGCATAGTGTGAACCTCGCCAGACGGTCGGATGGCCGCCGGTGCAATCTTTTTACGGCTGCACTGGAGGAAAGTCCGGGCTCCACGGGAATACGGAGCCGGGTAACACCCGGCGAGGGTGACCTCAGGGAAAGTGCCACAGAAAGTAAACCGCCTGTCCAACCATCACGCTTGCGCGATGGCGGCGGGTAAGGGTGAAAGGGTGCGGTAAGAGCGGACCGCGCTGCCGGTAACGGTAGCGGCAAGGTAAACCCCTCCGGGAGCAAGACCAAATAGGGGCGGTAGGCTTAATTATTGTAATTAAGCAGGCGCATTCCCGCGTCACTGCCCGGGTCGGTCGCTAGAGGCGCAGGGTAACCTGCGTCCCAGATGAATGGTCATCACCGGTAATGTATTAACACATTGGCGGATACAGAACCCGGCTTACAGGCCGTCTGGCATTTACTTAAAACGAATATTGCGGCGTTATTTAGTTCGCGACAGAGGTTTGGTTATTAAATCCATATATAGTGATCCTTATATCTCTGATACACTATATACAGTAGAATTAACTTCTGGCACGTAGTCTCACTTTTCCGGCCACAAAAGAACAAAAAATGAACAATACTTATTTTTTGTATTTGAGATCATTTGTCTAGCAAAGGTATCAGATCAATGTGCAAGACGTTTAGTTAATAACTTGTCTTTTATTTTCATTAATTCTCACCAACAATGACTTGTTTTTTATTTGAAATCGTTTGACGCCCAAAAATACCCATGATATCCCATATTATCCCAAATGCTTGGTTTCGTGCTCTATGTGCGGCGCCCAGGCGCATCAGGCAGCGATTGGGAGACGGTAACTTTTTTTTGGGAGCGTGGACTTGGCTTTATTTACCGGCCATGTCATTAATAAGGTCGATCGCAAGGGGCGGGTCTCCGTTCCAGCGTCATTCCGTAATGAGCTCCTTAAACTGAGTTTTCCCGGCATCGTTGTTTTTCCCTCTCCGGATGGATTTGCGGCGATTGACGGCGCCGGTATTGATTGGCTGGAATCTTTAAGTGCCAATTTTGGCACCACTAATCCTTTTGCCGCTAAGCAGCGCAAAGCGCGTATGGCCCTGTTCAGCCAGGTCGAGCGCCTGTCTTTCGATTCGGAAGGTCGCGTTGTCCTGACTCGCACCCTCCTCAATCACGCAGAAATCACTGACAGCGTCGCCTTTATCGGCATGGGCGAGACATTCCAAATCTGGCAGCCCGACCAAGGTGCCGCGTTCCTTGACGAGGCTATTGCTGGCGCCCCAGCTGAGTTTGAGGAAATGACGCAAAACGACCCAGGCGGTAAATCCTGATGGCCGGGCACTCCCCTTCGGATAATTCAAACAAGACCGAATTCGGCCATGCGCCGGTGATGCTGGCCGAAGTGATCAAAACCCTGGCACCGCGCGATGGCGCTATCTATGTGGATTCTACCCTCGGCGCCGGCGGCTATAGCCGAGGCCTTCTGGAGGCAGCGGAGTGCCGCGTTTGCGCCATCGACCGTGACCCGGCGGCAATCGCCCGCGGCGCTGCACTGGCGGAAAGCTTTCCCGGGCGGCTCACTTTGATCCAAGGCCGCTTCGGTGAAATGGAACAACTCCTTGCGCCGCACGGTATCCATCAAGTTGACGGCATCGCCTTCGATCTCGGCGTTTCTTCCATGCAGCTTGACGATGCAGCGCGCGGCTTTTCATTCCGCTTTGACGCCGCTCTCGATATGCGCATGGGCAGCGGTGGGCCAAGTGTTGAGGAAGTCATCAACACGGCCTCTCAGGAAATGCTCGCCAATTTGATTTATGACTATGGCGAAGAGCGCCGCGCCCGCGCGGTCGCCCGGGCCATCGTTGCAGCACGCACCGAAGCACCGATCAGCCGTACCAGCCAGCTTGCGGATATTGTGCGCAGTGTGGTGCGCCGCAGCGCCGGCGGCATCGACCCGGCGACCCGGACGTTTCAGGCGTTGCGTATTTACGTCAATGACGAGCTTGGTGAACTGGATCTCGGATTGGCGGCGAGCGAGCGCATGTTGCGCCCCGGCGGGCGCCTTGCCGCGGTGTCCTTTCATTCACTCGAAGATCGTCGTGTCAAAATTTATCTGAATACACATAGTGGATCTCTGCCGCGGCCAAGCCGCCATCTGCCGGAACTGCCGGTTAACTCGGCCACAAAATTGCCACAACCGAGCTTTAGTTTATTGCGTAAGGGCGCCTGCAAACCAAGCGCCGCCGAATGCCGCATCAATCCGCGCGCGCGCTCGGCCCGAATGCGGGCGGCGGAGCGCACTTCGGCGCCGATAATGTCAGAAGGTGCCACCGCATGAACCGGCCCGCCCTCATTCTATGGATCGGGCTACCGGCCATTGTGACCATCGCGCTACTCCTGGTCAGCTATCAGGTCAAAGGCCTGGAGAGTGAATTAGCCGAGCTTGAGCGCGCCGCGTTGACGCAACAGGAAAAGATACACGTGTTGAACGCAGAGTGGAGCTTTCTCAATCGACCGGAGCGGCTTGCCCGTTTGGCCAAGCGCTATCTCAACCTAGCACCCGTCGCACCAAAGCAGTTGATCACCTTTTCTTATGAGCCACTGACCAAAGATCTCGTAGCACAAGGTTTCGCGGTACAAAATATCGTAATGCAATACCTCGCGCCCCACAGCTTGATAACCGATGGTTTAAAACAATGAGTGATCTATCGGTCCGCTCCTGGCGTAAAGCCAGCGACGATATGAGCGTCGATACCGGCGATCAAAGGCTAAGCGCTCGTCAGGCAGGTCAGCCGCTGGAAACAGCGCGCACCCGCCTGTTCGTCGCGGGCGCCATATTCGCTCTCTGTTTTGCCATTTTGGGTGGTCGTCTGGTTCAACTCTCCTTGCTCAGTAGCGGACAAAGCCAACAACGGGTTGCCGAACAGCAAGGTGGTGCCTTGAACCTTGAGCGTGCCGATATTGTGGATCGCAACGGCACCCTGTTAGCGACCAACCTGCCGTCTCACTCTCTTTACGTAAATCCATCCCAGGTTCTCGATGCCAATGAAGCGGCGGACAAGATCATCGGCGTCCTCCCCGGACTCTCGCGCGCGGAAATTTTCCACAAAGCCAGCGCCAAAGGACAATTCGCTTGGATCAAACGCGACCTCACGCCCGAACAGCATTATGCCGTCAATCGCCTCGGCCTGCCGGGCTTTGAATTCAAGCGCGAAGAGCGTCGGGTATATCCACATGGAGCGCTTTTCGTTCATACCCTGGGTTTTTCCGGTGTCGACAATAAGGGTTTGGCCGGTCTGGAAGCGGCGCTTGATGATGATTTAAAACAACTGGCGGCAACGCCCGGCGGCAAGATGGTCACTGCACTGGATAGCCGGGTGCAGCATATCGTCCATGCCGAATTAAGCGCTGCCATGACCGAGTTCAAGGCCAAAGGCGCCGCCGGCATTGTGATTGATGTCAACAGCGGAGAAGTGCTCGCGCTGACTAGCCTGCCCGACTTCAGCCCCTATGCGCCAGGTTCCGCCAAAACTAACCAACGCTTCAATCGCGCCACCCTCGGCGTTTATGAGCTGGGCTCAACCTTCAAGACCTTCACTACCGCCATGGCGCTTGAATATGGCGTCGTCGATATGAATGACCGCTATGACGCCACCAAGCCACTCAAGGTTGCGCGCCATACCATTCACGACGATCACCCGCAAAACCGCTGGCTCGATGTATCGGAAATCATGATTCATTCCTCGAATATTGGCGCCGCCCGGATGGCGCGCGATGTTGGTGCCGAGCGCCAAAAGAAATTTCTTGACCGCCTCGGTATGCTATCACCCTTGCCGTTTGAGCTGGCTGAAAATGGCCGCCCTATAACGCCGCGTCATTGGCGCGAGATCAACACTATGACCATTGGCTTCGGCCATGGCATCGCGGTGACGCCGCTTCACCTGATCAGCGGCTTCGCCACATTGGTCAATGGCGGCATCAAAACCACACCGACCTTGTTGCGCATCAATACTGGCTATACAGACCAGACTGGTGGCGAGCGCGTGATCGCGCGCGAGACCTCTAATTCAATGCGTACCCTGATGCGCCTGGTTGTTGAGCAGGGCACCGGCAAGAAGGCCGAAGCTGAAGGTTATCTGGTTGGCGGCAAGACCGGCACAGCAGAGAAAGCCGCCGTTGGCGGCTACAAAAAGAACGCCCTGATCACCACATTCGTCGGCGCCTTCCCCATGGACGCGCCGCGCTATGCCGTCCTCGTCATGCTCGACGAACCGCACGGCAACAAGGCAACGCACGGCTATGCCGGTGCCGGCTGGAACGCCGCACCGGTGCTGGGCCGCATTGTTTCACAAATTGCACCGATGCTCGGCGTCATGCCGCTTCTGCCGGCGAGCGACGAAGACGACAGCCAAGACAACACGCAATTACTGGTGCGGGCCGATGGAGAGGGCCGCCATTTTGCATCTTACTGAATTGATAGATGGAACCCAGCCGGCACATGAGGGTAAGAATGTGGACATAACGGGCCTGACATCGAATTCGCGTGATGTCCGTCCGGGCTATCTGTTCGCGGCACTCGATGGCAGCCGCGTGCGTGGAGCCGATTTCATCCCCGAAGCCCTACGACTTGGCGCCGCTGCTGTTCTGGCACCACCGGGCACAGAGATCGATAGCGCCCCGCCGGGCGCCGCTACGCTGATCACTGATAAAAACCCGCGCCGCCGCTTTGCAAAAATGGCGGCGCGCTTTTTTGGGCGTCAGCCGCGCACCATCGTTGCCGTCACCGGCACCAACGGCAAAACCTCGACCGTCTCGTTCCTGCGCGAATTGTGGCGCAGTGATGGACGTAAAGCGACTAGCCTCGGAGGTCTGGGCGTTGAAGGGGACGCGCCAACGTCGACAGCAGAACTCACAACCCCCGACCCGGCAACACTGCACCACATCCTGGCAACCCTCACAGATGCCCATATTAGCCATTGTGCCATAGAAGCCTCCAGCCATGGCCTCGATCAATATCGACTCGATGGCGTAAGGATTTCGGCTTGTGCCTTCCTCAACCTGACGCGCGACCATCTGGATTATCACTACGATCTTGAAACCTATTTCACCGCCAAGGCGCGGCTGTTTGCCGAAGTAATGCAGCCCGGCGGCGATGCGGTGTTAAACACGGACTCACCCTACAGCCAGCGCATTGCTGAAATCTGCCAGGCGCGCGGCCACCGGATCATCTTGTTTGGCCAGACCGAAGGTGATATCCGCCTGATCGAACGCAGCGATGAAGATTTTGGACAGCGCATAAAGATCGAACTGCTCGGCCAAACCTACGATCTCCACATTGCTCTGCCCGGCGCTTTTCAGGTCGACAATCTAATGGCCGCTGCTGGCCTCGCAATGGCCACTGGCATGAGCGCGGACGCCATTGCCGCCGGCCTGCCGCAGCTTACCGGCGTGCGTGGCCGCCTCGAATTGGTGACCCATCTCGACAATGGCGCACCTGTATATATCGATTACGCCCACACGCCCGATGCCTTATCCGCCGCGCTTAGCGCACTTCGGCCCCACGCGCAGGGGCGGTTGATCGTTTTGTTCGGCTGTGGCGGAGATCGCGATAGCGGCAAGCGGCCGCTTATGGGCCAGATCGCTGCCGATCTGGCTGATGTGGTTTTCATCAGCGATGACAATCCGCGTTATGAGGATGCCGCATCGATCCGCAGTGAAATTGTCGCGGCTAGCCCGGGCGCTATCGAAATCGCCGGGCGCGGCGATGCCATCGTCGCCGCCATCGCCGAGCTACGTCAAGAAGATCTGTTGCTTATTGCTGGTAAAGGCCATGAGCAGGGCCAATCTATTGCCGAGCGCGTTATACCTTTTGATGACGGCGAGACCGCGCGCCGCGCCGTTATGGCGCAATCGCGCGGTAGCGCCGAAATGCCGTCATGAGCAAACAAACTTCACAGTCGCTGTGGAGCGCAGCACAAGCGGTCGATGCCACCGGCGGTAAAACCGTGGGTGATTGGCGCGCCAACGGCGTTTCCATTGACAGCCGAACGCTCGCGCCGGGCGATCTGTTCGTTGCTCTTAAAGGTCCCAACCATGATGGCCATGATTATGTGCGCGCCGCTCTTAATAGCCATGCGGCGGCGGCCATGGTGGCGCATGCGCCAGACACGGCAAGCGTGGCGGTCGGCAAGGGGCCGCTACTGATCGTGCCCAACAGTCTCGATGGCCTCTATGCATTGGCCAAGGCAGCGCGTGATCGCAGTAACGCCCGTATAATTGCGGTCACCGGCAGCGTCGGCAAAACTGGCAGCAAGGAATTACTCGCCCGTGCTTTAGTACCCATGGTCCCTGAAGGGCGTGTCTCGGTCAGTGCCGGCAATCTCAATAATTATATAGGTGCGCCGCTCAGCTTGGCGCGCCTGCCAGCCGATGCAGAATTTGGTATATTTGAGCTCGGCATGAATCAGCCTGGAGAAATCGCACCGCTGTCCCGCCTATTGCGCCCAAATGTGGTGTTGATTACCAATGTAGAGGCGGTGCACACGGAGTTTTTTGATTCCGTTGATGAAGTTGCCGCCGCTAAGGCCGAGATCTTCGCCGGGCTCGAGCCGGACGCCGTGGCCGTCCTCAATCGCGACAATGCCTATTTCCATTATCTCAAAGCAGAAGCGGAGAATGCTGGTGTTGGCCGCATCATTTCTTTTGGCCGCGACTCCAAGACCGATGCCCGGTTGCTCCACTGGACGCCCGATGCCGATGGCGGGTTGGTGGAAGCAGATATTTGCGGTACCCGGTGCGGCTACCGCCTAGCGCTGCACGGTGAACATTGGGCGCTAAACAGCGTCGCCGTTCTTTCCGCCGTATTTGCCGCCGGCGCGCGCCTGGAAGACGCCGCCAAGGCCCTCAGCGAACAAAAGGCCCTGCCCGGTCGTGGTGCGCACCACCGTCTCGAGCATGATGGCGGCCTATTCGACCTAATTGATGAATCCTATAACGCCAGCCCGGTCGCCGTGCGCGCCGCCATTGCCGGCCTGCAAGAATTTCAGCCCGGGCCCGGCGGTCGGCGCATCACCGTGCTCGGCGATATGCTCGAGATTGGCGATGACGCCGCCGAACAACATGCCGCCCTGGCGCCGGTTCTGGAGAATGCCGGCATCGATCTGGTATTTACTGTTGGCACGCTGATGTCCTACCTCTTCGCCGTCCTACCAAATCATTGCCGCGCCGGCCAAGCCGACAGCAGCGCTGATATTTTGCCGGCACTCCGGAGCGAAGTGCGCCCGGGAGATGTGATGTTGATCAAGGGTTCGCTCGGTATCAATATGAAGTCTTTAGTAGATTCCTTTATCGCTGCCGGCAACACTAATGACATACGGCAGGAGGGCTAAGCGCGGACATGTTATATAATCTGCTCTTTCCGCTTTCCGATTCCATCAGCTTCTTCAATGTTTTTCAATATCTGACATTTCGTGCCGGTGCGGCGATTGTGACCGCCTTAATCGTGAGCTTCCTTGTTGGCCCTGTTCTGATCCGGACCTTGCGCGCGCGCCAGGGCAGAGGCCAGCCGATCCGCGAAGATGGCCCTAAATCGCACCTCAAAACTAAGCAGGGCACGCCGACCATGGGCGGCTTCCTCATTCTCCTCGGCGCGCTCTCCGGCACGCTGCTCTGGGCCGATCTCACCAACGCCTATGTCTGGATTATCCTGTTCGTCACCATCGGCTTCGGTGCGGTTGGTTTTGTCGATGATTATATGAAGCTGCGCAACCGCTCGAGCAAAGGCTTCCCGACAAAAATAAAATTTGTCATTGAGATCGCCATCGCCGTGGCCGCCGCCATATGGATTACGTCCGTGTCGGATGAATCCCAAGCCAACGGCCTAGCGCTACCCTTCGTTAAAACGGTGCTAGTGGATCTCGGCTGGTTTTTCCTGCCGTTTGCCGCCGTGGTCATGGTCGGCGCCTCCAATTCAGTCAACCTCACCGACGGGCTCGACGGCCTGGCCATCGTGCCCATCATGATCGCGTCAATCAGCTTTGCGATAATCTGTTACGTCGTGGGCAATACAGTTTTTTCCGGCTATCTCCAGGTCCATTATGTCGCTGGCGTAGGCGAGCTAACTGTATTCTGCGCCGCCTTAGTAGGCGCCGGTCTCGGCTTCCTATGGTTTAACGCGCCGCCCGCCATGATCTTCATGGGCGACACCGGATCGCTCTCAACGGGCGCGGCACTCGGTGCTGTTGCGGTCATGACCAAGCATGAGTTGGTGCTGGTCATTGTCGGCGGTCTGTTCGTGCTTGAAACAATCTCGGTCATTGTTCAGGTGGCGTCCTTCAAACTCACGGGAAACCGCGTTTTTCAAATGGCACCACTACACCACCACTATGAAAAGAAAGGCTATGCCGAGTCCACCATTGTTATTCGTTTTTGGATTATCGCCGTCATTTTGGCGCTTGCCGGCCTAGCAACTCTGAAATTGAGGTAGTGACATGATTGTAGGAACATCCCTTTTTGATGGCACCATCGCGGTACTCGGCCTCGCGCGCAGCGGGCTCTCCACCGTTCGCGCCCTGATGGCTGGCGGCAATCGTGTCATCGCTTGGGATGATTCCCACGAGCGTGTTGCCGATGCGGCGCGCATTGGCATTCCTATTGCCGACAGCGCTGACTTTGATTGGCGCGGGATTGCGGCCCTGGTGCCCAGCCCCGGCGTGCCACTCGATCATCAGACCATGGTTTCGGCGCGTGCCGCTGGCGTTGAGATAGTTGGTGATGTGGAACTGCTGTGGCGCGCCCTGCCGGAGCGCAAATACATCGGCATCACCGGCACCAACGGAAAATCGACCACTACCGCCTTGATCGGCCATATTCTCGAGCGCGCCCGCCAAACGGTTCAGGTCGGCGGAAATCTCGGAACACCAGCGCTCAGCCTGGAGGCGCTCTGGGCCGAGGGTAGCTATGTCCTCGAAATGTCTTCCTTTCAGCTCGATCTGACGTGCGACATGTCGTTCGACATCGCCGTTATGCTCAACATCGCGCCGGACCATCTCGACCGGCATGGCGACATGGCCGCCTATATTGCTGCCAAGAAAAAAATCTTTCGCGCTGGCCGACTGAATACCGCCGTGCTTGGCATCGACAGCCCGGTGATGCTACGCATCTATGAAGAACTGCGCAATCGCGACGGCCTGGAAGCTATACCCATTGCCACCGGGCGCCGTCTGCAAAACGGCATCGCCGTCAATGGCGGCCTGTTGGAAGATCATGGCCAGGCGGTGTGTGATTTAGAAGCGGCGACGGCCCTGCCCGGCAGCCATAATTGGCAAAATGCCGCCGCCGCTTACGCCGCCACGCGCACACTCGGCATCGACCCAGAAGTCATAGCCCGGGCGCTTCTAAATTTCCCCGGCCTTGCGCACCGAATGGAACATATCTCGGCGATTGACGGCGTAAAGTTTATCAATGACAGCAAGGCAACCAACGGTGATGCTGCAGCTCGTGCCTTAGCCTGCTTCAATTCTATCTATTGGATCGCCGGTGGGCGCAACAAATCAAACGGCCTGAAAGCTCTGCAGCCCAATTTCCGCCGCATCGCCCACGCCTTTCTGATCGGTGAAGCCGAGCAGGATTTTGCTGATGAACTCGAAGGTCGGGTGAATTACAGCCGCTGCGGCACGCTCGACAATGCTCTCGAAGCAGCAGCAGCGCAGGCACGGGCCGATGGCCGCGCAGGTGCCGTTGTCCTGTTTTCACCGGCCTGCGCCTCGTTTGATCAATACAGCGATTTTCAAGCGCGCGGGGAGGCGTTCCGCAAATTGGTTATGAATCTGGAACAGCGCCAAACCGCACAAGCGCGGAGATATTGTGCCTGATGACCAGCTTCTCACGCACAGACCCCTCGATACTGGGCCGCTGGTGGTGGACATTAGATCGCTGGGCGTTGCTGATTCTTATTATGCTGTTTGCCGTCGGCGCGATTTTAACCGTCACTGCCAGCCCGGGTGCAGCCGAGCGTATTGGCCTCGACCCGTTCTATTTTGTGCGCCATCAATTTGTCTATATGGTGCCCGCTATATTGATCATGCTGGCGGTATCCTTACTCTCACCGCGCGGCATCAGACGCCTGGCGTTGGTGGCGTTTACAGGTGGCCTGATTTTCGTCGTGGCAACACATTTCGCCGGCATCGAGATCAAGGGCGCAAACCGCTGGCTGTCACTTGGCGGCTTCACTTTCCAGCCTTCCGAATTCGTCAAACCCTGCTTCGCGGTGGTCGCCGCCTGGATGTTCTCCGAATATCGCCAAAGCGAGAATTTCCCCGGCCGCGCCATTGCCAGCGTGCTGCTGCTGATCGTCGTCGGGTTGTTATTGTTACAGCCGGATTTCGGTATGGCCGTGACAGTAACCGTCGTCTGGTTAGTGCAATTTTTCCTTGCCGGACTTTCCCTCTGGTGGGTTGGCCTAGCATCTGTTTTGGCGCTGGGTATGGTGACGGCGGCCTATATTATTTTTCCCCATGTCGCCAAGCGCATCGATCTCTTTATCGATCCAACCTCGGGCGATTCCTATCAAGTCTCGACCTCATTGAAAGCCTTCGAGCAGGGCGGCCTATTAGGCAAAGGCCCCGGCGAAGGCATCGTCAAGGGCTACTTGCCGGACGCCCATACCGATTTTATTTTTGCCGTGGCGGCCGAGGAATTCGGGATATTCGCCACCCTAGCCATTGTCAGCCTGTTCTTTTTTATCGTCCTGCGCGGCCTCAGCCGGGTGGTGCGCGATGCAGATTTGTTCGTCCTTTTAGCAGTCGCCGGTCTGCTCACGCAATTCGGCCTGCAAGCATTGATAAATATGGGCGTCACCGTGCAATTGCTGCCTGCCAAGGGCATGACCCTGCCGTTCATCAGTTATGGCGGCTCTTCGTTGATCGCCAGCGCCCTCGGCATGGGCATGGTGCTGGCCTTAACTCGAAGCGGTCATCGCAGCAAGGCGGCGGCATGACCCATTCCTACGATACAGATGCACCGATCGTGCTCGCCGCCGGCGGCACCGGCGGCCATGTCTTCCCGGCCCAAGCAGTCGCCGCCGAACTGATCGCACGCGGACGCCGCCTCATTCTCGTCACCGATAATCGCGGTACTAATTATGGCGGCGCGCTTGCTGATCTCGAAAGCCACCGTATTCAAGCGGGCACACCCCTTGCGCGCGGGCCGCTGGCGCGTGGCCTGGGTATAATAAAACTCCTGTTGGGCATTCGCGAAGCCGGGCGCCTGCTGCGCCGTCTCGAACCCGCCGCCATTATAGGTTTCGGCGGCTACCCATCCGTTCCGACGATGATCGCCGCCAGCCGCAGCGATGTGGCCACGGCGATTCATGAACAAAACGCCGTGCTCGGTCGGGCCAATCGCCTGCTTGCCGGCCGCGTTGCCCATATAGCCACCTCATTCGAACAGACTAGCAATATCGCTCCCGCCAACCGCACCAAAATTACCGTGACCGGCAACCCGGTACGCCCGGCCATTGCCGAAATCGCCGCGCGAGCCTACGACGAGCCGAAAGCAGACGGCACGCTGCATCTGCTGATCACCGGCGGCAGTCAGGGCGCGCGAGTGTTTGCCGAGCTGGTACCGGCGGCATTGGCCCTGCTCGAACCTAAAATTCGCGCCCGCCTGTCAATCGCCCAGCATTGCCGTCCTGAAGACCTGGAGCGAGTATACAAACGTTATCAGGCGAGCGGCATTCAAGCCGAGGTCGCTAAATTTTTTTACGACCTACCGGTCCGTATGGAGGCTGCGCATCTGGTTATCTGCCGCGCAGGCGCTTCAACAGTTGCCGAATTGGCCGCCGCCGGAAGGCCGGCAATTCTGGTACCTTATCCCCATGCCACCGACGATCACCAGAGCGCTAATGGGCGCGCACTCGAAAGAGCCGGCGGCGCCATCATCATGCCAGAGGCAGAAATCAGCGCCGAACGTCTGGCCGAACAGTTAAACACCTTTCTCAATAAACCGGGGTCACTCACCCAGGCAGCCATGAGCGCACATGATCTTGGCCGCCCGACTGCCGGTGCGGCGCTGGCGGATCTGGTTGAGAGCCTACTGCCTGTCGCACAGGGAGAGGCCGCATGAAGGTTTTACCGCTCTCCATTGGAGCCATCCATTTTGTCGGCATCGGCGGTATCGGCATGAGCGGTATCGCCGAGGTAATGCACAATCTCGGCTATACCGTGCAGGGCAGTGATCTATCGGAGAACCCCAATGTGCGCCGCCTGCGCGCGCTCGGCATTAAGATCGATATTGGCCATAATGCGGCAGCGCTGGGTGACTCCCAAGTGGTAGTGATTTCCTCCGCCATCAAAGAAGATAATGTCGAGGCAACAACAGCGCGACAGCACTTTGTTCCGGTGGTGCGCCGGGCTGAAATGCTAGCCGAGCTGATGCGCCTCAAGTGGTCCATTGCGGTTGCCGGCACCCACGGCAAGACCACAACAACATCAATGATTGCCGCTCTCCTCGATAGCGCCGATCTTGACCCAACCGTCATCAATGGCGGCATCATCAATGCCTACGGCACCAATGCCCGTCTCGGCGCTGGCGACTGGATGGTGGTGGAAGCGGATGAATCGGACGGCAGCTTCATCAAGCTGCCGGCGACCGTCGCCGTAGTGACAAATATCGATCCGGAGCATATGGAATTTTACGGCGACTTCGATGCCGTCCGCGATGCCTATCGCACCTTCCTGGAAAATTTGCCCTTTTATGGTTTTGCTGCGCTCTGTGTGGATCATGCAGAAGTGCAGGCGCTTGTCGGGCGTATTTCTGATCGCCGCATCGTCACCTACGGCATGAGCCCGCAAGCTGAAGTACGCGCCTTTGATGTACGCTCCGATGCACTTGGCTCGTTGTTCAGTGTGGAATTCTCGGATCGCCAAAGTGGCGTCAGTCATACGCTTGAAGATCTGCGCCTGCCCATGCTCGGCGCCCATAATGTGCAAAACGCCCTAGCTGCAATTGCTATCAGCCGCGAGATGGAGCTGCCATACGATACCATCCGCGCGGCCCTTGGTAACTTCAAGGGTGTCAAACGGCGCTTTACTAAAACCGGTGTAGTCGACGGCATTACCATCATCGATGATTACGGCCATCACCCGGTGGAGATTTCAGCGGTACTCAAATCAGCCCGCGACGCCTATGGCGGGCGTGTCATCGCCGTGGTGCAGCCGCATCGCTATTCACGCCTGAAAAATTTGTTCGAAGACTTTTGCACCTGTTTCAACAATTCTGACGCGGTGATCGTGACGCCGGTTCATGCTGCAGGAGAAGCGCAGATTGAAGGCTTTGATCGCGACAGTCTGGTCGAGGGTCTGCGTACGTGCGGCCACCGCCAAGTCACGGCACTGGAGACACCCGAGCAATTGGTCCACATCGTCGGTAACCTGGCCGAGCCCGGAGATATAGTAGTCTGCCTTGGCGCCGGCACTATCACCAACTGGGCCAACGCCTTGCCGGAAGCGCTCGCTGCGTGGCGGCAATCGCCGGCACGCTGGGAAAATGATCACGCTAGCGGCGGAGGCGCATCATGATGGCAGCACAGCGCCACAGCCTCCTGTATCGCCTGCCCCGCATGCGCGGTGACTATATCGCCGATGCACCGCTAGCGCCGATCACCTGGTTTCGCGTCGGCGGCCCGGCGGAAATATTATTTCGCCCCGTCGATGCCGACGATCTTGCTAAATTTCTTGCCACCAAGCCGAGCGATATCCCTCTCACTTTTTTCGGCTCCGGCTCTAACCTGTTGGTGCGCGACGGCGGCATTCCCGGTGTAGTAATTCGACTCGGCAGCAATTTCCGAAAAACTGAGATTAAATGGTCAGGCGATAGTGCGGACGTGCATGTCGGCGCGGGTGCGGTTGATATCAGAACGGCGCGCCATTGTCGCGATGCTGGCGCTGGCGGGCTTGAATTTTTAAGTGGCGTACCGGGCACCATTGGCGGCGCGTTGCGGATGAACGCCGGCGCCTATGGCCGCGAGATGGCGGACGTAACACTGCAAGCTGAAGCCTTTGATGCCGCCGGCCAGCACCATATTTTATCACCCTCAAAGTTAGCATTCAGCTATCGCCATTCGGCAACCCCAGAAGACTTTATTTTCGTCTCCGCTATTTTGCGCAGTAGGCGTGAGGCACCGGAAGCCATCGCCGCACGTATGGCCGCAATCGAGAGAAATCGCGAAGAGAGCCAACCGCTCCGTTCCCGAACCGGCGGCAGCACCTTCATCAATCCGCCCGGCGAGAAAGCCTGGCAATTGATTGATCAGGCTGGATGCCGCGGTCTCATTCGTGGCGGCGCAATGGTTTCGGAAAAACACTGCAATTTCCTAGTTAATACTGGCAGCGCCAGCGCAGCAGATATTGAAGGCCTCGGCGAAGAAGTACGGCGCCGCGTCAATCAGGAAACCGGTATCACTCTGAACTGGGAAATCCGTCGTATCGGCCGCCATCAGAGCGGCCTCAATGGCGGTTGCCCATGAGCACTAACGTTGCAATCATTATGGGCGGCCCATCAGTCGAACGCGAGGTTTCGCTGATGACCGGGCACGCGGTGGAAAAAGCGCTGATCGGGCTCGGCTATAATGTCACGGCACTCGATGCCGACCAATCCCTGCCGGCCCGCCTGCTACAGTGCGCACCCGACGTGGCGTTCAACGCGCTGCATGGCCGGCTTGGCGAAGATGGCTGTGTGCAGGGCCTGCTAGAAGTGCTTGGCATTCCCTACACCCATTCGGGCGTGCTTGCGTCTGCGGTAGCAATGAACAAGCCCGCCGCGAAAAAACTTTTCGCAGAGGCCGGTCTAACCTGCCCAGAAGGTAAGGTTTGCCAATATCACGAGGTCATGGCCGGCAATGTGTTTGCCCCGCCCTATGTAATCAAGCCGCTCAACGAAGGTTCCAGCATCGGCGTTCATATTGTGCTAGATGGCGACAATCAGCACCGCCTCGAAGGCGAAGACTGGCCGTTCGGCGATGAAGTTTTGGTCGAAAAATATATTCCTGGACGCGAGATTCAGGTCGCGGTAATGGGCGAGTGCGCGCTTGGTGCAATTGAGATCAAGCCGCGTGGGCGCTTCTATGATTACGAGACCAAATATACCGAGGGCAAGGCTGAGCATTTTATGCCCGCGCCGATCCATCCCGATTGCTATGCCGAAGCACTCGACATCGCGCTTCGGGCGCACCAGGCGTTGGGTTGCCGTGGCGTTAGCCGGGCCGATCTTCGTTATGACGATGAGGCCGGTGAACCGGGCGCCCTTTACCTGCTGGAAATTAATACCCAGCCCGGCATGACGCCGCTCTCGCTTGTGCCAGAAATCGCCGCCGAAAGTGGCATCAAATTCCCGGATTTAGTTGCCTGGATGGTGGAGAACGCATCATGCGACAACTGAGTTTCAGCGATGATTTAGCGCCACAAACTGCCGTTGCGCGGCGCGCTGTCGGCAATCGCCCGGCGCGGCGCATTTGGGCGCGCAACCTTTTGCTGCGGCTGCTGCGCGAACGCGCCCGCCTGCTCGGCGTCAGCACATTTATCCTCGGCCTCATCCTAGTCGGCGGCTGGTGGCTATTACAGCCCGGCAATAGCGCCATGATCGGTAACGGCGCAAATCGTGCGTTCGTGCAAGCCACTGCTGATCTTGGCCTGACCGTGCAAAATGTCTACAGCCTCGGCCACGATGAAGCCAAGCCGGAGGCCATACTGGCGGCGCTTGAAATCAGCCGCGGCGACCCAATCCTGAACTTCGTTCCCAACGCTGCACGCGCGCGCCTCCTTGCCCTCGATTGGGTGAAGAGCGTCACCATTGAACGCCGCCTGCCCGATACCATCCGCGTGACGATTGTCGAGCGCAGCCCGTTTGCGCTCTGGCAGCACGACAAGCGCGTTCAATTGGTCGACCGCAGCGGCACCATCATCAACGCCCAAGACGTGCCGCGCTTCGACCATCTGCCCCTGATTGTCGGCGACGATGCGCGGGAAAAGGCGCCGGCACTATTTGATATCATGCGCGGCGAGAACCAGATATTTCACAGCCTGCTATCGGCGGTGAGGGTTGGAGCGCGGCGCTGGGATCTGAATTTCGACAATGGCCTGCGCGTTCGCTTTCCTGAAACCAACACGGCTGCCGCATGGCGCCGTCTCGTGAAATTATTTAGCACCTACGATATGGCACAGGAGCGCATCGTCTCTATTGATCTGCGCCTGCCGGACCGCGCTGTTCTCGGTCTTCGGCCTGATCTGACGATGGACGGAAACTCGACATGAACTTCAGCGTGAACTTTGACATGACTAAAGTAAATAAGGTTTTGATATTGTGATTGCGGCGCTTGACGTTGGCACCTCCAAGGTGACCTGCTTTATCGCAGAGCGGGACAACCAGGGCGAGCTCGCCATAATTGGCATTGGCCAGGACACGGCGCACGGCATGAAGGCCGGGACTGTTACTGATATGGCAGCAGCAGTGGCATCCATCGGCACTGCTGTACACCGTGCGGAAACCATGGCCGATAAGCGGGTGCATGAGCTCTTCGTTAGTGTGTCTGGCGGCCAGCCGCATTCGACCTACGCCGAAATCATGTTGGATGTGTCGGGCCGGCAAATCGGCAACACCGATCTTCAGCATGCCTTCGATACGGCAAATGCCGACGGCGCCATTGAGGGTCGTGAAATCGTCCATGCGATCTCAACTGCCTATGAGCTCGATGGCAGCCGCGGCATTCGTGACCCAAAGGGCATGTTCGGCAACCAACTGCGCGTGCAACTACATATGGTTAGCGTCGCGCATGGCGCCTTCCGCAATTTATTGAGCTGTATTTCGCAGTGCGACCTTGATCTCGAAGCGCCGGTGATATCGGCCTACGCCTCCGGCCTCGCCTGCCTGGTAGAAGACGAGAAAGATCTCGGTGTCACATTAATCGATATGGGTTGCGGCGGCACTGGTTTGGCAACCTTTTCCGGTGGTGAGCTGGTCTGGACGGCAACGGTGCCGCTTGGCGGTGCCCATGTCACCAATGATATCGCGCACGGCCTGACCACCCCCATCGCTAGCGCAGAAAAGATGAAGCGGCTGTACGCCAGCGCCATCGGCGGCCCGGCAGACAGCCGCGAAATGATCGAAGTACCACAGCTCGGCGAGCCTGAGCTGCTCTCAGCGCGGCAAATTCCGCGCTCGTTGTTGACCGGCATCGTGCGCCCTCGCCTCGAAGAAACCCTCGAGCTAGTTCGCGACACTATTGAATCATCCGGGATTGCCAGCGCCTCGGCGCGACGCATTGTGTTGACCGGCGGCGCCAGCCAATTGCAGGGCGTCGGCGATCTCGCTGGTGAAATTTTGGAAAAACAAATTCGCCTGGCACGCCCATTACCTATCCAAGGCCTGGCTGAATCCGTTGCCGGTGCCAATTGTGCAACCTGCGCCGGAATACTGCTTTATGCCGCTGAGCATTATGACGAACCCCAGATTCGTCGGCCTTTGCGGGAACACCAACCCCCTCAACCTGCCGGTGGCGCGCTGGGGCGCATCGGCCAATGGCTAAGAGCTAATTTCTAGAACCTAGCCCGGCCTAGCGCCTGCATCCCTGGCGCATAAGGACGAAACCAAATGACTAAGGGATTGACGAGAATCAATGAGTTATTCTGGAGGACCAAATGAGCATCGACTTCGTACCGCAACAGTGGGAAGAAACAAAACCTCGCATTACCGTCATCGGCGTGGGCGGCGCCGGCGGCAATGCTGTAAACAATATGATCAATGGCGACTTGCAGGGGGTCGAATTCGTTGTCGCGAATACCGATTCGCAATCCCTTCAACAATCGCTATCGGAGCAGCGCATACAGCTCGGGGTAAATGTTACCCACGGGCTGGGCGCCGGCGCCCAGCCAGATATTGGGCGCGTGGCTGCCGAGGAAGCACTGGATGATATTCAGCATTATCTTGCTTCCAACAATATGGTGTTTATCGCCGCCGGCATGGGCGGCGGCACTGGCACCGGAGCAGCACCCGTGATTGCCCGTGCGGCACGTGAGCAAGGCATTCTCACAGTTGGCGTGGTCACCAAGCCGTTCCAGTTCGAGGGCATTCAGCGCATGCGCCTGGCCGAAGCCGGCTTGCAGGAATTACAGCAATATGTCGACACGCTGATCGTCATCCCCAACCAAAATCTGTTCCGCGTCGCCAATGAGCAGACCACCTTTGCAACGGCCTTTAATCTAGCAGATGAGGTACTTCATGCCGGTGTGCGCGGCGTTACTGACCTGATGGTTAGTCCCGGTCTGATTAACCTTGATTTCGCCGATATTCGCACCGTTATGGGTGAGATGGGCAAAGCGATGATGGGCACCGGCGAGGCCGAAGGCGAGAACCGCGCCATTGAGGCATCCGAAGCAGCTATCAACAACCCGTTACTCGACAATGCCTCAATCGAAGGTGCGCGCGGCGTTCTGATCAACATCACCGGCGGCTCTGACGTCACCTTGATAGAAGTGGATGAAGCGGCCTCGCGTATTTGTCAGGAAGTAGATGACGATGCCAACATCATCTTCGGCACCTCCATGTCGGACGAATTAGATGGCAAAATGCGGGTTGCCGTTATCGCCACCGGCATCGATGCCGATTTAATGCGCGCGCCTGTACCGGAGCATTCCGACAAGATACACGTACTTGGCGTTTCACCGCGCGGCGGCGGCGAACGGCCCTCTTCCGGCGTCGTCGGGGAATCTGAAGTAGCCCCTGTCATAGCCGCCCCTGAGACAATGGCTGATGAAACAGAGCCGCTCACAGAGGCGCGGGTTGCGATAGAAAATGCGGGGGAAGCCATGATGCTCGATAGCATTGAGCAGAAATTTGCAACGCCTGCGCAATTCACCACCCTACAAGAACCGGTAATGGAACAGGCAATCGAGCCTATGGCACCGGCGGAACCCGTTATCGCTAGAGACTCACCGCCGGTCCGCAAGATGGTTACCGCCAGTACGGGAGGGGGATTTCATGCCGGGGTAACCCGCGTCAAGAAACCGGAAGTCGTTAAGACCAGTGCCCCGGCAACAGTGGCGACACAAACACCTGCTCCCGCCCCCACGCCGGACTCGGCAGCTCGCAATGAGTTTATTGCAGAACCCGCCGTTAAGCCAGGTCAGTCACCAGCCGGTGATCTCCGCAAAAAGGCGGATCCCATGCGTGTAGCGGACATGGAAAACGCCGGAAAAAACGCCAAAAAGCGCGGACTTTCGCTTTTTGAGCGCATGACCGGCACCGGGAGGGGGCGCAGCAAGGAAACTGCAACCACCGCAACCGCCAAGGCGGAACTGATAGCTGCCAAAACGCAGCCTCCCGCAGACCCGGTAGCGGAAAATCATCCAAGCGCACCCGCGCCTGCGCCCAGCGGCAGGGAACCGACCTTCGAAACCCTACCTCAAACGACCCAACCCATGCCGGAAATGCTGTCAACGGAAGAGGATCCGTTGGAGATTCCAGCTTTTCTTCGCCGCCAGGCAAATTAGCGTGGGAAGCGCCAGACAAACATGAATAATTCAGCGTAACATTTTGTAACAAAGAGTGATTTGAGCGCCTTGAAAGGGACTGCTACAATCCTTTCAAGGCGCTTATAACTTGGTTGACTGCGTTCCTTCTGTTTCGATCACAGCATTTAGGCCTCAGAAATTGACCGCAGTAAGAAAATGGAACATTTGGTTTTGACAGTACACGCGCAGCGAACTTTAAAATCACCAATTCATTGTACGGGGAATGGTCTGCACAGCAATGCCAAAACCTCTTTAACCCTGCTGCCCGCACCGGTCGATACCGGCGTGCTGTTCCGCCGCACGGATTTAGGACCAAGCGCTGAAATTTTGGCCCTGCACAGTAACGTCACCGATTCCCGGCTTTGCACGTCTATCAGCAATGGCAAAAAAAATGGTGGCGCCGTTTCCGTCAGCACTATTGAGCATTTGATGGCAGCACTCGCTGGCTGCGGTGTAGAAAATGTAATCGTCGAATTGGACGGCCCCGAAGTGCCGATTATGGATGGTAGCGCTGCACCTTTTGTCTTCCTGATCGATTGCGCCGGAATCATTAAACAAAGCGCACCGCGCCGCGCTATTCAGGTACTGAAGGAAATCACCGTCGGCAATAAAGACCGCTGGGCATCCATTTCGCCGTCGGACCATTTCTCACTGCGCTGTGAAATCGCCTATGACCACAACGCCATTGGCGATCAATTCTATGAATATGATGCGCGCGATGATTCTTTCGCAGACCAGGTCAGCCGCGCGCGCACCTTCTGCCTTGCCTCCGACGTGGAAAAAATGCACGCTGCTGGTCTGGCATTGGGCGGCTCGCTCGAAAATGCCGTCGTCATTGGCGAGGATGGCCTATTAAATGAAGGTGGTCTGCGCTACAATACTGAATTCGCTCGCCATAAGGCGCTCGATTGTATTGGCGATCTCAGCCTCACCGGTGCACAGCTGATGTGTCATGTAGAGAGCTATTGTGCCGGTCATGCCATGAACCATGAATTACTCGGCGCCCTGCTCAGCGACAGCGATGCTTGGTGGCGGACAGATATGGACGTGCTCGATCAGAACCGCTTGAATTCCGCACCTCAAGTCCGTCACGCAGCGGCCAGCGCCTGATTTTTCAGGAATTGCGAATTCTTCGCGCAAATCAGCGCGACACGCTGCCATCATCCGCCGAGCATGATATAGTTAACTCGAATCTGGATTTGAGTTCGTGACTATGTCTTTTAAATTGATATTCCGACCGCAGCATTTCCCGTGGCACCTTGTCCGCGCTTGCGCCTGTGTTGCTATGCTGCTGCTTGCTGCTTGCTCTGATGACGACGCAGTCTATACCGAGCGCCCGGTTGAGGAACTCTACAATACCGCCATGGATAATTTGCTCGATAAATCCTATACCGAGGCAGGCCAGGGCTTTGACGAGGTAGAGCGCCAACACCCCTATTCCGTGTGGGCGACGCGTGCACAAATCATGGCTGCCTACGCTTATTACCAAAACAACGATTATGACGAATCGATTATTGCTGCTGGCCGCTTCATCCAGCTCCATCCGGGCCATCGTGATGTCGCCTACGCCTATTATCTAAGCGCCATCTCTTATTATGAGCAAATTTCCGATGTCGGGCGCGATCAAAATATGACCGCTCTAGCTCTGCAATCTCTGGAGGAGCTGGTGCGCCGCTTCCCTGATAGCCGCTATTCGCGCGATGCCCGTCTCAAAATAGACCTAACGCGCGATCACCTAGCCGGCAAGGAAATGGCAGTCGGGCGTTATTATTTGACGCGGTATAATTATGTCGCGGCGGTTAATCGTTTTCGCCGCGTGATCGAGCGCTTTCAAACCACTAGTCAAGTGCCGGAAGCCCTGCACCGGTTGGTCGAAGCCTATCTTGCGCTCGGCGTGCCGCATGAGGCTCAGGTAGCGGCGGCAGTACTCGGCCATAATTTCCCCGGCAGCGAATGGTATCTCGACAGCTTTGCCCTCCTAGAGGGTGTGGATCTGCGCCCGGCCGCCGATCAGCGCTCGTGGATCAGTCGAGCATTTGATTCGGTTTTCTAATGCTGCACAGCCTATCTGTCCGCAACCTAGTTCTGATCGATAGCCTGGACCTAGAGTTCGGCCCGGGCTTGTGTGTGCTGACCGGCGAGACCGGCGCCGGCAAATCAATCCTTCTCGATGCTCTAGGCCTGGTGTTAGGTATGCGCGCGGATACGCAGCTGATTCGCCATGGCACCGATTCGGCCAGCGTCAGCGCTAGCTTTGATATTGCCGCCGATCACCCGGCCTGGGCGATGCTTGCCGATCAGGAGTTTCAGCCCGCCGACGAGCTAATTCTGCGCCGGGTTGTGAGCGTCGATGGGCGGAGCCGGGCATTTGCTAACGGCCAACCAGCCAACGTCACTTGGCTGCGCGAATTGGGCTCTACGCTGATTCAAATCGAGGGCCAATCCGCATCCGGTGGCCTGCTTGATGTGAAGAACCACCGCGATCTTCTCGATTCCTTTGCCTCTAACAATAAAGAACGCAAGCGTACAGCAATCTGCTTCGATGCCTGGCGCGCAGCCCAGGCGGCGCTGGAAAAAGCTGGGGTGGAGCTTGAGCAAGCGCGCCGGGATGAGGAATATTTACGCCATGTCAGCGCCGAATTGGAATCGGCCGCACCCGAGCCAGGCGAAGAAGAGACCTTGGCGGCAGAGCGCACCCGCCTCATGAACGGGCAAAAATTGTCCAAAGCTATGGCCGATGCGCAAGATGAAATTGGCGGCCAAAATCCAGCGGCAGCAAATTTACTCGCCGGTGTGCACATTCTCGAACATGTCCAGGAAGCGGCGGGTGGCCACCTTGATGCAACAATTGCTGCGCTCACAGAAGCAGCCATCGAGGCGGCGGAGGCCGAGGATACGTTGGCCGAAGCCGTACGTAATCTCGACCTGGACCCACACCGATTGGATGCGGCAGAAGAGCGCCTCTTTGCGCTGCGTGCGCTGGCCCGTAAACATAATATCAGCACCGACGGCTTGAGCGCACTCCTCGATGATTTTCGCCAACGCCTTGAGCAATTGGATCAGGGTAGCGCTTCACTTAAACAACTCTCCAAGGATGCCGGTCAGGCGCAGGACGATTATTTTAAAGCGGCCAGGCTACTCGGCGCTTCACGCAGCCGCGCCGCCAAAGCGCTCGACAAAGCCCTGGCCGCTGAGCTGCCGCCGCTTAAACTCGGCGGTGCCACATTCCATGCCCGCATTGATGAACTGGACGAAAGTGAGGCCAGTCGAGGCGGCTTACAACGGGTGCGTTTCAATATATCTACCAATCCGGGAGCGCCGCCCGGGCCGCTTGAGAAAATCGCCTCAGGCGGTGAGCGCGCCCGCTTCTTGCTTGCGCTCAAGGTTTGCCTATCACGCTCCAAGGCCGTTCCCAGCCTGATTTTTGATGAGGTCGACGAGGGTATTGGCGGCGCCGTTGCTGATGCGGTTGGCGAGCGCCTGGCGCGCCTGGCAGAGGGTGTGCAGGTATTGGTAGTTACTCATTCGCCACAGGTTGCCGCACGCGGCGAGCGCCATATCCGCGTGCTCAAGAAAAATGCCAAGAACAGCGCCCGCGCCGAGGTTGAAATTCTGGTCGGTGAAGCAAGGCGCGAAGAAATTGCCCGCATGCTATCTGGCGCGCAAGTCACAGACGAAGCCCGCGCTGCCGCCCAAAGCCTTATCGCTGCCGACCCAGCATGAGTTTTCAAGGCCTTACGCACATAGCTGTTGAAGACCTCAGCGAGGCGCAGGCCAAAGAGGAATTGGAATATCTGGCCCACGAAAATGTCCGCCACAGTGCGCTCTATTATCAGCAATCCAATCCCGAGATCAGTGATTTCGAATTTGACGCAATGTTTCAGAGAAACCTAGCTATCGAAACGCGCTTTCCGCATCTCTTACGGCCCGATAGCCCAACCCACAAAATCGGGGCGCCGGCAGCTACCGGATTTACCAAGGTGCGCCATAGCGCACCCGTGTTATCGCTCGGCAACGCCTTTGATGATGATGAAATAGCAGAATTCTCCGACCGCGCTCGGCGCTTCTTGAAGCTCGACGAGAATGAGCCTATCACCCTGGTGGCCGAGCCCAAAATTGACGGCCTCTCTGCTTCCCTGCGTTATGAAAACGGCATCTATGTGCGTGGCGCGACACGCGGCGACGGTGAAGAGGGTGAAGATGTCACCGAAAATCTACGAACTGTAATCGACCTGCCAGCGAAACTGCTCGGCAATAATATTCCAAAGGTGATCGAGGTGCGCGGCGAAGTATATATGGGCCTGGCTGATTTCGCAGCGCTCAACCGCAAGCGCGAAGCGGACAACGAAGCGGCATTCATCAATCCGCGGAATGCGGCCTCAGGTGGATTACGCCAGATCGATCCTAAATTGACCGCCAAACGGCGTCTGCGTCTCTTTGCATACGCCTGGGGCGAGACTAGCGAACCAATCATCGGTACTTATGGTGGTTTTCTCGAGCGCTTAAAAAAATGGGGCTTTCAAGTTAATCCGCTGGCTCTGAGCTGCGAAACACTTGATGTAGGCTTGGCGCATTATCGTCATATTGTTACGGAGCGTCCAAAGCTGGCCTATGAAATCGATGGCGTAGTGTTCAAGATCGACCGCATCGATTGGCAACAGCGTCTAGGTGCAGCCGGGCGCCAACCGCGCTGGGCTATTGCCTATAAATTTGCTGCAGAACAGGCTGAGACAGTGCTCAACAAGATCTCCATCCAGGTCGGACGTACCGGCTCCTTGACGCCGGTGGCGGAGCTGGAACCGGTGATGGTTGGCGGCGTTACGGTGAGCCGAGCACAACTGCATAATGAAGATGAAATCAAGCGTAAGGATATCCGCGAGGGTGATCATGTGATTGTCCAGCGCGCCGGCGATGTGATCCCGCAAATCGTCCGCGTGCTGCCGGATAGGCGCGGTACCGCTTCAAAAGACTATGAATTTCCCCAGACCTGCCCGGAATGCGGCGCCCATGCGGTGCGCGAAGACGGCGAGGCGGCCACGCGCTGTAGCAGCGGCCTGATCTGCCCGGCCCAGGCCATTGAGCGCCTACGCCATTTCGTCAGCCGCGATGCTTTTGACATCGAAGGTCTTGGCAAAAAGCAGATCGAAGCCTTTTGGCAGGCCGGTCTGATACAGAGCCCGGTTGATATTTTTACCCTAGAAATGCGTGATACGGAAATCATGGAAGCGCGCGCTGAAGCGGCGGCTGAGGCGAGCATCGAATCGGCTGGGCATCCTATCGCCGAACGGGAGGGCTGGGGAAATTTATCAGCCAGAAACTTATTCGCTGCCATCACGGCACGGAAGATTATCCCGCTCGAACGCCTGATTTACGCGCTTGGTATTCGCCATATCGGCCAAACCACAGCGCGCCTATTGGCCCGGCGCTACGGCGATTTTGATGACCTGCGCACCGCCCTCACCAAAGCTACAAATCGTGACGGCGACGCCTATGCCGAACTGGTCGATATTGACGGCATCGGCACAATAGGCGCCAACGCCCTGGTCGATTTCCACGCTGAAGACCATAATGTCCATGTGCTTGATGATCTTGGCACAGTGCTCACCATCACTCCCTTCATTGCCCCCGCGGCCACCTCAGCCATATCCGGAAAAGTAGTCGTCTTCACCGGCTCCTTGGTGCAAATGAGCCGCGCCGAAGCCAAAGCCCGGGCCGAATCGCTTAATGCCAAAGTCTCGGGCTCGGTGTCCAAAAACACCGACTATGTTGTAGCCGGCGAGGCAGCTGGATCAAAAGCCAAGAAAGCGGCCGAGCTTGGTGTGAAAGTGCTGAGCGAGCAGGAGTGGCTTGATCTGATCAACGGTTAGCCGGATGCAAAAATATAATGAAGTGCCAGGAAAGCCCCGACGCCAGACAGCACACCAATCAGAAGGTTTCTCCTAAAGGCAAAGCAGATGGCGAGGCCGAGGCCGATTGCTACCAGGCGAATCCCGATTTCACTGGTCGCCAAGGCGCCAGAAGGTAGGAACACCATGCGCGATACCAGGCCGGCCAGCATGGCGTAGGCGACGCATTTCACCCATAGAAAGACATCGCTATCCGGATTTATTCGCTCCGAGATGGCGACGCCAAGAGCGCGCCATAAAAAGCTTACGGCAACCGCTGCCGGAAGGGCTGCCCAGGCAGCAGTCTCAGGCATGCCCAGCCTTAACATTGCGCCATAGCCGCGCAACGACGAAAGCTAGTGTTCCGCCGATCACGCCGCTTAACAGCAAGCCCCAATCGCTCGTGGCCATGTGGAGAAGCGGCCCGGCGATAGCTCCGGCTACTACGGCAAGTATCGCGGCAAGGCCGCGCGCATCGGCCAGCATAAGAACGAAATAGACAACATTCACAAATACCATAGCGAGGGTCACATTGCCCGGCACAATACCCGCTAAAAGATAGCCGACGAGCGTGCCGCTAAGACCGGCAGCGAAGGTCATGGTAACGAAGCCCATATAATAGGCGGCGCAACGTTTCGGCGGCAGCTCCGGGCAACGCCTTAGTACCCATACCCAGGCATTGAAACTCACCAAATGGGACATGGCGTAGAGCCAGACCGGCTGGCGCATCCCAGGGCGAAGAAGTGGCATCAGGGTTGCCGTCATCGGCATAAAACGCGCATTCGCCATGGCGACGGCCAACACAATGGCGAACATGGAATTGCCGGTGGCGTAAAGCTCGACAAAGGCGATTTGTCCGGGCATGGCCCACATGGTGATCAATTGCACCATAGTAAAATCAAGGCTGAGGCCGCTTTCGCGGCACAGCGAGCCAAAGCCCATCAGACTGATGAGGAGGAGTGCTGCCGGCAAGCGGCTGCCATCCGAGATGCCGATTCGGTAGGCTTGACGCTGGGTTATATCACCCAAATTACCGGTTTTATGAGACGGCGAATTCACCGCCCCAGGCCGATCACGTGTCGAGGAAGCTTCTCAATTTGCGCGAGCGACTAGGATGTTTGAGCTTACGCAATGCCTTAGCTTCAATCTGGCGAATACGTTCGCGCGTGACTGAAAATTGCTGGCCGACTTCTTCCAGAGTGTGATCCGTATTCATCCCGATACCGAAACGCATACGCAACACACGCTCTTCACGCGCCGTCAGACTGGCGAGCACGCGCGTCGTCGTTTCACGTAAATTGGATTGGATCGCCGCATCAACCGGCAGAATCGCATTTTTATCCTCAATGAAGTCACCAAGATGGCTGTCTTCCTCATCGCCAATCGGCGTCTCCAGGCTTATTGGCTCCTTGGCGATCTTGAGTACTCTGCGCACTTTATCAAGAGGCATAGCGATACGCTCGGCCAATTCTTCTGGCGTTGGCTCGCGGCCTATTTCGTGTAGCATCTGGCGCGAGGTTCGCACCAGCTTGTTAATGGTCTCAATCATGTGCACCGGAATACGGATAGTACGCGCCTGATCAGCAATGGAGCGGGTGATCGCCTGGCGAATCCACCAGGTGGCGTAGGTCGAAAATTTATAACCACGGCGATATTCAAATTTATCGACCGCTTTCATTAGGCCAATATTACCTTCCTGGATCAGATCAAGAAATTGCAGGCCGCGATTGGTATATTTCTTGGCAATCGAAATCACCAGGCGTAGATTAGCCTCTACCATTTCCTTTTTGGCCAAGCCGGCCTCGCGCTCGCCCTTTTGAACGGCCGAGACGATGCGCTTGAACTCGGTTGGCTCGAGCCCAGAATTGGTAGCAACCTTGACGATCTCTTTGCGTATTTCGACCACGCGCGGCCGCTCGGCAGTGGCAAATCTTTTCCATGCCGGATCCGACAGACGTGAGACACGCGACAGCCATCGAGGATCAAGCTCCCGCCCGATATAGCGTTTAATAAAACTCTGCCGATCCACCTTGTGGCGCGTTGCCAAACGCAGCAATTCGCCTTCGCAATTCTGAATCCTCTTGTTGATGCCATAGAGTTCATCAACCATGGCTTCAATACGGCCATTATTGAGCCGCACGGTCTGCATATATTCGACCAGCTCCTGCTTAAGACTGTCGTAGCGCTTCAATTTCGGCTTGCCCAACTTCTCGTTCTTAAGCGCCAATTCGAGGCGTTGATCCTGCAATTTGCGGAATTTTTTGTAAGCCAATGCGATATTGTCGAACGTTTCTATAACCTTGGGCCGAACCGCCTCTTCCATGACGGCGAGCGACACGGTGCCCTCATCCAAATCTTCATCATCGGAGCCTTTATCCGATTTCTGGCCTTGTGCAGCACCACCCTCATCGGATTCACCACCGGCGCTTTGTCCTTCAGCTAAATCTCCTTCGTCAGCGCCAGCTTCAGTCGGTGCATTCTCGCCTGATCCATCCTGTAGGGCGTTCTCAGAGCTATTTTCGCCCAGAACAACTTGCACGTCTGGTGCGCCTGGCCCACGCGGCACGCCCGGCACGCCACCATTAACGGCAGAGCCCGGCTCACGGCCATAGGTTGCGTCGAGATCAATCACGTCGCGCAGAAGAATGGTTTCTTCCTTAAGCGCTTCGCGCCATTCAATGATGGCGCGCATAGTCAGCGGGCTCTCGCAAATGCCAGCGATCATCCGTTTACGACCCGCTTCAATCCGCTTAGCGATGGCAATTTCGCCCTCGCGCGAAAGCAGCTCAACGCTGCCCATCTCACGCAAATACATGCGTACGGGATCATCGGTACGGCCGAGGTCTTCGTCCTCGACCTTGGCCGGCGCCGTAATACTGGTAGCGGTGGACTTATCATCGCTTGAGGCTTCCTCGGACTCCTCATTTTCAATGATATTGATGCCCATTTCCGAGAGCTGCGTCATCGTATCTTCGATTTGCTCCGAGCCCACTTCTTCAGGCGGCAGCGCTTCGTTCAACTGGTCATAGGTGACATAGCCACGTTCTTTGCCTCGGCTGACCAGTTTGCGAACCGCCGCAGTCAGCGAATCGAGGACAGGACGGTCAGCCGTATCCTCATTGCGTTCGGAAGAATCAGCGGATTTTGCAGGTTTTGTCGCCATACACCGGTCTCTCCAGATTTCGGCCACTCATAGTGACCGTAAAAAACATCATTAAGTCAATATTTTAGCCCACAGAAACTCCGCAAGCATTAAAACAACGAACAAACACCCTCCATCGCCCGCCAGCGAACCGGCGGCGAGTGGTGTTTAATAGGAGTTCCCTCAACTTCGTTGTTCCATTGAAATGGCGTGCGGAACGCGCCGTTTCAAGTCTGCTCCGCCAAAATGTCTAAATCGGCTGGCTAGTGGTGTCAAGCATGTGAATTTATTCGAGTATGCTCGCCTGTCAAAATCTTGGGCGGCGGCGGCGGCGGCGCATCCGTCAATGCCTTGCGCAAACCCCAGCCACACTCTCGCTCCAGCTTATTCTGGATTTTCGCGATAGCCCGGAAGCTGTACTTCGGTACCCGGCGCTTCATCAACGGCGCGCATGGTTTCCGCCAGGCGACGCAAATTTTCCTCGCTCATATCTGCGACCAGCGCCTCTTCTGCCTCGCGTCGGAATTTCTCCATATCGATCAAACGGTGGTGAAGGTCTAGCGCGTGGCGCAATTGTATGCGCGCGTCATCCAGACTTGTGGCATTATCTTTTGCAGCCCAATTCAAATAGGTAGCATCCCCGCCGACCAGTTCATCAAGAAGTTTTTCCAATCCCATCTGGGTCAACACATGATTAATCTTCGACTTATCGGGCGCCCCACCGTCAATGTCTGTTGTCAGCAGCGCATCGCGAAAAGTACGATAATTCGCCGATATCAAGGGTAAGTGGCCAATTTCTTCGTGAAACTCATGCAAAAGAGCAGGAAATTTGAGAATTGTCTGTAAAATAGCGCGTTCACGATGACCTGAATTACCCTCAGCGCGTCCACCGAGGCCCTGCTGCGGCAACAGTTTATCATCATCGCGGGGCCGCCGCAGTTGCTGCTCTGGACGACCGCGGGAACCTGACCTTATTTTGGTGAATGGCTCAAACAGGCGATTTTTGTAGTGACGGCGAAAATAAAACTTTAGATCATCATCCGGTATCTGCTCGAGATAGGTATTGAGGCGACGGTTGAGCGCGGCGCGTCCTTCGGGCGAGGTTATAGCTTCACTGCCACCGGCCAGCTTCCACAATTGCTCTGAGAGCGGCGCGGCCCCAGCCAGCACTTCCTCGATAGCACTTTTGCCACCTGAGTTTATCAGGCTGTCCGGATCTTCGCCCGCTGGAAGGGCCGCAAACAACATGGTTTTGCCTGATTTCAACCGTGGAAGCGCGCGCTCTGCCGCCCGCGCCGCCGCTTTTTGTCCGGCCCTGTCACCATCAAAACAAAGCGTTGGGCTATCAACCAGACGCCACATTTCCTCCATTTGTAGCTCGGTCAAGGCCGTGCCGAGCGGCGCTACCGTCTCAGCCACACCGCCTTGGTTGAGAGCGATTACATCCATATAGCCTTCGACCGCGATAATGCGCCCGGATTTCCGAGCCGCACCGCGCGCCAAATGCATGCCGTAGAGCACCGAGCCTTTTTGGAACACCGGTGTATCCGGGGAATTGAGATATTTTGCTGGCGAATCACCCAGCGTCCGTCCGCCGAAAGCGATCACCCGCCCACGCCGATCCTGTATGGGGAAAATCACTCGATTGCGAAAACGGTCATAGCTCGGGCCACCGCCATCGGGCTCAATCAACATGCCGGCGGTTACCAGCAGGGATTCGCTGGCATTGGCGCTTTTCAACGCAGTTTTGAGCGCCGTTCTCGAATCAGACGCATAGCCCAGGCGAAAGCCGGAAATTGTTTCCGCCGTTAAGCCGCGCCCTTTGAGATATGCGCGCGCACCAGCGCCAGAATCAGTGCGCAATTCAAATTCAAAATATTTGGCGGCTTCTTCGAGCACGCCATACAGCGTGAGCTGTGCCTCGGCACGGGCACGATCCTCAGGCGCTTCCTTGGGAACCTCAAGGCCCGCCTCACCCGCCAGACGCTCGACCGCCTCCGGGAACGACAAGCCCTCATCGCGCATGACAAAGCCGATCACATCACCATGCGCACCACAGCCGAAACAGTGAAAGAAACCCTTTTCGTCGCTCACCGTGAAGGACGGCGTCTTTTCATTATGGAAGGGGCATAGCGCCGTGTGTTCACGCCCCCGCTTGATCAAGCGGGCGCGCCGGCCAATCACATCGGACAGCGCGATGCGGGCTCTGATTTCGTCAAGAAATTGCGGCGTAAAGGCCATCTAACACAGTAGCGCAGCCGATAGGCACGCGCTCGATAATTATCTCTAAGGTCCCTGAAAAAAATTAATCGGCGCTAAGCTCCTCTCAGGCAAGCAATTCTTTGACCACGCCACTGGCCTTGGCAAAATCCATGCGCCCGGCATATCGCTCTTTAAGCACTGACATGGTGCGGCCCATATCTTTGATTGTCTTGGCTTTTTCCTCCCCAACCAAGCTTTGGATCGCTTCGACCATTGCATCACCCTCGATCTGTGTCGGCATAAAACGGCCAATCACGGCGATTTCCTCACCCTCACGCTCTGCTAGATCAATGCGCCCGCCGCTCTCATATTGCGAAATGCTTTCACGCCGCTGACGAATCATAGTAGCTAATAATAACAAAATTTCAGGCTCACCGATGCCGTCCGGGTTGCCCTTGGCACGTTCGGCAATATCGCGATCCTTGAGTGCTGCGAGAATCAGGCGCACGGTCAAGAGCGTGCGTTCCTCGCGCGCTTTCATAGCAATTCTTAAAGCTTCGCGGAGTTTTTCTCTAATCATAATATGTACATTTAGTTCCCGAATTAGGCGCCGCAATATAGCGCCAAGTGGGGCAGGATCAACCATAGAATACAAAACGATAAGATTTTCCTTATATTATAATCAGCTGAGTGACCGGTTGAACAGAGCTACCGGACCGCATAATTTCATAAAATTGTATGTTTGAATCGAAAAAATTTCGTTAAAAACCTCTGAATATCGCCATTTTCTGACTTATGGTTGACACAGCGGGCGAATTTGGTGCGCCGCCACGGCGAGGTCGTGGGCATCATATCGGTGATTGTCGGCAAAACGAAAGGCCGTCACCCCGTTGGGCAAAATCATGACAATATTTCCACCATAGCCAACCATTTTAGCCAGCCACGCCTCGCAGCCACGATTATCGTTAAACAGCTTCATCCAAAAACTCAGCTGATAATCATGGTCCCCGCCAAGGCCGCCGGTGGGCAAGCCGCGCGATTCGGTCTGATAGAGCGCTTCAGCAAGCTTGCCCGGGTGCAGCAATTGCTGGCCCCCATGCTTGCCGCCACCCTGTAGGAGCGCCGCAATCTTCGCGACATCATCAATCGTCAGGTAAAGGCCGAAACCCATGATAGGTAAACCACGCCCGCCATCGCTCTCGACCGTTCGCATGATAGGAACGTGAAATGCGCCGATCGGTCGCAAAACTTCGTCCCGCACCATTTTCCAAAGATCAGCATCAGGGCCTTCCCGGGTCTTTAGGTAGGAATCCATGGCCGCGCTAAGAATGAAGGTATGCATGCTGTCATAGCGCGCCACCTCGCCTGGCCCCCACGGATAATTACCGCCCACATCAAACGCGTTCGAGAGTTTCTCCTCAGCATCCAGCAGCTTCATCCAATGGTAAAAAGTCGGATTGTCTTCAATGGGCTGGAATCTGAGGGGGTCTCGGACCGGAGATTTATAACCGACGCCGACCGCCATGCTGAGAACATTGGCGAAAGTAACTTTGTCCCAGCCGTCATGATCAACATTTATGTCAATATAATCCGCGATTCTGGAATCGAACACACCCGGCCCAAACTTTTGCGCCAGCCTGAGCAGCGAGAGCGCCGCGCCCATGGTTTTGGTAACAGAATAAACGCCATGGCGCATTTGCCGGCAATAAGGATAGTCGCCATAGCGCGCGTGGCAGGGATGGGCGTAGATCACACCATCGACGATCAGCCCGGCTGCTGACACGCTCTCACGGCTGCCATGTTGATGAATAATTGGTGAAATCGATTGGCCGCCATTGAGAGCTTTCAGTTCCGACCAGCTGCGCATTGGTACTTCGCGCGCCCGTTCGTCAGCAAAATTTTTCGCCAGCTGGGTGCGATCCGCGACCACATGTGCCCGGTAGGTCATACTGGATTGGCCCCACATATCCAACATCGCCCAGTTGGCTGCTTCCTGCACAATTTGCACCCGCAGGGACGAAACCCGGATTTTATCGAACAAGAATGTGGCAATTCCGTTGTGGGTGTTATTGGAGAAGGCGTTGACGAGGGTGAAGGGGAATGAAGCGCGAGAGAAGCCCTCATCACTCGGCTCAGACCAAGTTTTACCAGGTGAAACAATAATTTGCGCCAGGTCAGAGCCGCTCTTCGGCCTGATAATGCCGCGGCGAACCGGCACCAAATAGCCGCCCTGCACGAAGAACTCTAGATCAACGCCTGGAAAAACCGCCGCGCCGGACCAGGCCGGTGAGGGCAGCTTATAAGTTGTTGCCGCCTCAACGACTCGAAATGCAAACTCCGGCACCCTTAGCGTGCCCTCAAAAACATGGCGCGCCGATGCGTGCGAGCCCACCGGCATGAAGTACGCGTTATTCACTGGCGCCCATTCAACATAGCGACCGGCCATCAGATCAGCCACCGTTAACGCTGTTCTCACATCACCGGGCGGGGAATTATCAGCATAGGTTGCGAAGCCAAATAACAGGACGGAAAGGGCTGAAAAGCAGGCAACCACATGCTTTCTGAAGTTTAAAATTCGAACATTCATCCGCGTCTGGCACTTATTTCTTATGAGCTGCGAGTACAGCCATAGCACCCATAAAGCCCCGAAACAGCAATGCAGGTCAAGTCGCCCCCAACTCACATTCTTGACTGACGCCGAGCTTTATAATCACCCATTTACGGCGTTTACTTGACGAGCTCGATGCGACTTCGTAACTTGCGCCGCGTGTTGCTTGGCGACGGCTTTGCGCGCCTCTCCCGCGGCGACCACGCTACCCATTTTGGCTGATACAAACCGCCACACCGAACCGTCCGCGAGTACGGTTCACAACATGGATCGACCTGCCATGTCCCACACCGGAGATACCCCCGGCACCGAATTGGCCGCATTGGCGCTGGCTGACGGCAGCCTATTCCATGGCCATGGGATAGGCGCCAAAGGCAGGGTTGTCGGCGAGATTTGTTTCAACACCTCGCTCACCGGCTATCAGGAAATTCTCACTGACCCGTCTTATGCCGGTCAGATCATCACCTTCACCTTCCCGCATATCGGCAATGTTGGCGGCAATGGAGAAGATATTGAATCGATCAATCCGGCGGCGCGTGGCCTAATTCTCCGCGCTGGCATCACCGAGCCATCCAATTATCGCAGCCTCGAGCATTTCGACGGTTGGCTGAAGAAGCATGGCTTAGTTGGCATTACCGACGTGGATACACGGCGCCTCACGCGCCACTTACGCAAACACGGCGCGCAGGCCGGCGCATTAGCGCATGGCACCATAGAGACCTCCGAATTGGCGGCGACCGCCGCCGCCTGGCCTGGTCTCGAAGGCATGGATCTAGCCAAGGACGTCACCTGCGGCCAGAGTTATGATTGGCAGGAAGGTGCCTGGAATTTTTCCGCCGGCGAAACCGCCACCGGCGGCTTTGCCGCGCCGATGACCCCGCGCCATCATGTGGTGGCCGTCGATTATGGCGCCAAACGCAATATCCTGCGCTCCCTCGCCGCCCATGGCTGCCGCGTCACCGTAGTACCAGCGAGCGCTGACGGCGCACAAATTCTTGCCTATAAACCGGACGGCGTATTTCTCTCCAACGGCCCGGGCGATCCGGTAGCGACAGGGGAATATGCCATCCCCGCTATTCAGGAATTACTCAAAGCCGGCCTGCCGATCTTCGGCATTTGCCTCGGCCACCAGATGCTGGCGCTCGCGCTCGGCGCCAAAACCAAAAAAATGCTGTTCGGCCACCGCGGTGCCAACCACCCAGTAAAAGAATTTAAAACCGGCAAGGTCGAAATCACCAGCCAGAATCACGGCTTTGAAGTGATAGCCGAAAGCCTACCCGAAGGCGTGCATGCCACCCATATCTCCCTCTTCGATGGCTCGCTGGAGGGCCTGGAAGTTACCGGCAAGCCGGTATTTTCGGTCCAGCACCACCCCGAAGCCTCACCTGGCCCACAGGATTCGAAATACCTTTTCGAGCGCTTTGTCGCGCTGATGGATTCCGGGATTTCAAATGCCTAAACGCACCGACATTAAATCGATCCTCATTATCGGCGCCGGGCCAATTGTTATTGGTCAGGCTTGTGAGTTTGATTATTCCGGAACGCAAGCCTGCAAAGCTCTGCGCGACGAGGGCTATCGGGTTATTTTGGTCAATTCCAACCCAGCGACCATCATGACCGATCCGGATTTTGCCGACGCGACCTATATCGAGCCGGTGACGCCGGAGATTGTTGCCAAGATTATCGCCAGTGAAAAACCCGATGCCCTGCTGCCGACCATGGGCGGGCAGACGGCGCTTAATACGGCGTTGGCGTTGGCCGATAACGGCACATTGGATGCCCACGGCGTTGAGCTAATCGGCGCCTCGCGCGATGCAATTAATGTGGCCGAGGATCGCCAGCTGTTTCGTGATGCGATGGAAGAAATTGGCCTTGAATGTCCGAAAAGTCGGGTCGCAAAAACCCTTGAGGAAGCGCGAGACGCCATACCCCATACCGGCCTTCCGGCGATCATCCGCCCGTCCTTCACGCTCGGCGGTACCGGCGGCGGTATTGCGTACAACCGCACCGAGTTCGACGAGATCATCCGCACCGGGCTCGACGCCTCACCGGTTGGCGAAGTGCTGGTTGAGGAATCAGTGCTGGGCTGGAAAGAATTCGAGATGGAGGTGGTGCGCGACATGGTCGACAATTGCATCATCATTTGCTCGATCGAGAATATCGACCCAATGGGCATCCATACTGGCGATTCAATCACCGTGGCCCCGGCACTGACGCTGACCGACAAAGAATATCAACGCATGCGCAACGCCTCGATTGCGGTGCTGCGTAAAGTTGGTGTGGAGACCGGTGGCTCAAATGTGCAATTCGCCGTCAATCCAGCAAACGGCAAATTGGTTATCATCGAGATGAACCCGCGCGTCTCGCGCTCATCCGCATTGGCCTCAAAGGCAACCGGCTTTCCGATCGCCAAGGTTGCTGCTAAACTTGCTGTCGGATACACCCTGGACGAAATCAACAATGATATTACCGGCGTTACCCCGGCATCGTTCGAGCCAACAATTGATTTTGTCGTCACCAAGATGCCGCGCTTTACCTTCGAAAAATTTCCTGGTACCTCGGCCCTATTGACGACCTCGATGAAATCGGTCGGCGAGGCCATGGCGGTCGGCCGGACATTCAAGGAATCCCTGCAAAAGGCACTGCGCTCCATGGAGACCGGCATCGCTGGCCTGGGTGCACCATCGATAGACGGCTGGGAGCCGGGCGGTGAGATCAGCGTGTTGATCTCCGCTCTCAGCCAACCGCGGCCCGACAGACTGCTTATTGTAGCGGAAGCCTTTCGTGCCGGCCTGGGCCTCGAGGAAATTTTTCAAGCATGCTTTTATGATCCGTGGTTCCTAGCGCAGATTGAAGAGTTAGTCGCGGCAGAGCAGACGCTCGAAACGGACGGCCTACCGGAGGATCGGGCCGGCTTGCTCGCCCTCAAGCGGGCCGGCTTTGGCGATGCCCGCTTGGCTGAGCTGACCGGCGGCACGGAAGCTTCGGTCGCCGAGTTGCGCAAAAATCTGAACGTGTTCCCAGTGTTCAAGCGCATTGATACCTGCGCCGCTGAGTTCGATTCCCGCACCCCTTATATGTATTCCTGCTACGAAGTCGGCGAGATTGGCGCCGATGGCGCGCCCGTACCGGCGGAATGCGAGGCGGACCCAAGCGCGCGCAAGAAAGCCATTATTCTTGGTGGCGGCCCCAACCGCATTGGCCAGGGCATCGAATTTGATTATTGCTGCGTCCATGCTGCCTATGCGCTATCGGAAGCGGGTTATGAGACGATCATGATCAATTGCAATCCGGAGACCGTGTCGACCGATTACGACACTTCGGACCGGCTCTATTTTGAGCCACTGACCATTGAGACGGTGCTCGATATTGTCCGGGTGGAAAGCCAAAAGGGCGAGATTACCGGGCTGAATATACAATTTGGCGGGCAAACGCCACTTAAGCTGGCGATCGACCTGGAGCGCGCCGGCGTGCCTATACTTGGCACAGCGCCCGACGCCATCGACCTGGCTGAAGATCGCGACCGCTTCCGCAATTTACTAGCCGAGCTTGGCCTTAAGCAGCCGGCCAACTCTACCTGCACCTCAGTAGTTGAAGGCGCGCGCCTGGCCGAAGAGATCGGCTACCCAGTCGTGGTGCGGCCCTCCTATGTGCTTGGCGGGCGGGCGATGGAAATCATCCACGATTCCAGCAATCTTGAGCGCTATATGCGCGAGGCGGTGAAGGTCTCAGGCACCAGCCCGGTATTGATCGATAGTTTCCTGCAGGACGCCATTGAGGTTGATGTGGATGCTCTGGCGGACGGCGAGCAGGTCATTGTGGTTGGCGTTATGGAGCATATTGAGGAGGCCGGTATTCACTCCGGTGATTCTGCTTGCTCCCTGCCGCCGCATTCATTGTCGGATGAGATGATAGCGCGCATCCGGGCGCAGACCGAGGCCTTGGCGACAAAAATCGGCGTCTGCGGCCTGATGAATGTGCAGTTCGCCATCAAGGATGATGAAATCTACGTTCTTGAGGTCAACCCACGCGCCAGCCGCACGGTGCCATTCGTTGCAAAAAGTATCGGGCGGCCAATTGCCAAGGTAGCGGCGCGTATCATGGCCGGTGAAAAACTCAGCGCCTTCGATGTTTCAAATACTGGCAGCGGCCATATTGCCGTTAAAGAAGCGGTCTTTCCCTTTGCCCGCTTTCCCGGTGTTGATCTGTTGCTCGGCCCGGAGATGAAATCAACCGGCGAGGTGATGGGAATCGATAATGATTTCGGCCGCGCATTTGCCAAAGCGCAGCTCGGTGCCAACGTCGACCTGCCATTGGAAGGCCGTGTATTCCTGTCTGTGCGCGACCGGGATAAGGACGCCATCTGCATCATTGCGACGGAATTGACCGACATGGGCTTCCACTTGATCGCCACCGGTGGCACAGCGGCGGCGATCACTGAGGCAGGCATTGAGGTAACCCAAATCAACAAAGCTCATCAGGGCAGGCCGCATATTGTCGATGCGATTAAGAACGGCGATGTTCGACTGGTGGTTAATACCACCGAGGGCGCGCAAACGATTGCTGACAGTTATGAACTACGGCGCTCAGCCCTCGAACACAAGATTCCATACTTCACCACCGTCGCCGGCAGCCAAGCCATGCTGCGTGCTATAACGGCATTGGTAAGCGGCGGCCTTGAAGTTAAAACCCTCCAGTCCTATTCTCAGGGACCCAGAGGGCCACTTAACTAGTCCCTTGGCTATAATTATATGGAATGCTCGGTTGCCACGGCAGTCAGAGGGCATTTTATTGTTGTTTGATCAAAACGGCGTGATAAGGCAGAGGCACGAGGCAGAAACTATGGAAAAGCATCCCATGACGCCTGAGGGCTATGCTGTGCTTAAAGAAGAGCTCAGCGGCCTGAAAAATAAAGATCGGCCCTATATCATTGGAGAAATTGCCACCGCACGCGAGCATGGGGATCTGTCTGAAAACGCCGAATATCACGCCGCCAAAGACCGCCAAGGAATGATTGAGGCTCGAATCCGTGTTCTCGAGACCATGGTTAGTCTGGCCGAGGTGATCGATATTTCCAACCTCTCCGGCGACCATATCCAGTTTGGCACCACCGTAACCGTGGTTGACGAAAACACCGAAGATGAAAGTACCTATCAGATTGTCGGCACCGAAGAGGCTGATGTAAATGAAGGACGGCTCTCTATTTCTTCACCGCTGGCGCGGGCGCTGATCGGCAAGGTGAGTGGTGATTCGATTGAAATCAACACGCCCGGCGGCACCCGAAATTATGAAATACTTACAATAAAATATAACTGAGCATCGCGCTGGGCTTGCTGCCTCGCGCAAGCGCACGTTACGCTTCTCCCCAGGGAATAACCAAAGGAGAAGATAATGGCCGAGCGCTATGGGTTAATGGTTCCGGGAGCAAAAAGCAGCTCCCCAGCAATCGATGTTCTGTCCCCCTATAACAACCTTAAGATTGGCAGTGTCGCCACCGCCGATGCCGGTGTTGCAGAGCAGGCCCTAAAGACCGCCTATGCGCTCTATCGCAATCGCGACTCCTGGCTGCCCGCCTGGCAACGAGTCGATATTTTGGAGCGCACGGTCGAGATAATGACCAAGCGCGCCGATTATCTGGCGCTTGAATCAGCGCGCGAGGGCGGCAAGCCATTGACCGATTCCAAACATGAAGTGGCGCGCGCCATCGATGGCGTGAAACTCTGCATCGAGGCGCTACGCACCCAGGCAGGCGAGGAAATTCCCATGGGGATCTCGCGCTCTTCGGTGCATCGTCTGGCCTTTAACAGCCTCGAACCGATTGGCGTAGTGACGGCGGTCAGCGCCTTCAATCATCCGCTCAATCTGATTGTGCATCAGGTTTGCCCGGCCGTTGCTGTCGGTTGCCCGGTGATCGTTAAGCCGTCGGAAGATACGCCGCTTTCCTGCATGCGCTTTGTCAAAATTCTGCGCGAAGCCGGCCTGCCGGATGAATGGTGCCAGCCGATGGTCACCGCTGGACGGGCGGTATCCGAAAAAATTGTCACCGATTCCCGCGTCGGATTTTTCAGTTTTATTGGCTCGGCTAGTGTGGGCTGGATGCTGCGCTCCAAATTGGCACCCGGCACGCGCTGCGCATTAGAGCATGGCGGCGTCGCGCCGATCATCGTAGCGGCAGACGCCAATATAAAGCGCGCGCTGCCGCTCTTAGCCAAGGGCGGTTTCTATCATGCCGGTCAGGTGTGCGTCTCCGTTCAGCGTATTTTCTCCCATTACTCCATAGCTCAAAGTGTGGCGCGTGGCCTCGCCAAAGAAGCCAAGGCCATGAAGGTCGGTGACCCGACCAAAGCTAGCACCGAAGTCGGCCCGCTCATTCGCCCGCGCGAGGTGGATCGGGTGGCTGAATGGGTCGATGAAGCAGTTGCCGGTGGCGCAAAAGTGTTGGCAGGCGGCAAGCGCCTCTCCAAAAATTGCTATGCACCGACCGTGCTGTGGGATCCGCCCAAAAATGCTCGCGTCAGCCAACACGAAGTGTTCGGACCAGTCGTCTGTGTGTACCCGTACCGCTCGCTTGACCAGGCAATTACACGCGCTAACAGCCTGGATGTCTCATTCCAGGCCGCTGTCTTCACCCAGGATATGGACACGGCGCTGCGTGTCTACAAACGCCTCGACGCCTCAGCGGTGATGGTCAACGATCATACCGCTTTCCGAGTCGACTGGATGCCCTTCACCGGCCTCAAGCAATCCGGGCATGGTGTCGGTGGCATTCACCACACTATGGAAGAAATGCAGATCAAAAAAATGATGGTGCTTAATTCGCCGGAGCTTTAGGGCGCTTTTCGTAGAGCAAAAACAAATTCAGGATGGACCTGAAGCATGGCCTGCATTGGTGTGCAGAAGAAGAGTGCGCACCTTCAATCTTATGAGCATGATCATATACATTGGCCTACTCAAGAACAGGCAATGCCTGGCCAGGTAAGTGGGACCCATACTTTTGCTTAGCAGTATCTTCCTTCCACCGATATTTTATTGAAGGCCCTTATCTTTGAAGGACTCAGCACCCATATACCCAGCTGGCGCGCAAGATTGTAAACAAACCCTTACGGTCGCTGGCGCGGTCGATCTGAGCTCCTTTCACGGCCGCTAAGAAGATCAACTAAAATATGGCTAGAAAATCACCGCTCTATTGTGAGACTTCTCTCAATCCGCTCGGCAGTTTTCCATTTGAGCCACTCAACACCTATACCAGCATAGCGCCAGTCCTTTTCGGAGCGCTGGCGTTGATCTATTTGCTACGCAAACGGGAGAGCAGCCGGGTTGCGTATGGATTGGCAATCCTTACCATCCTCACCGGACTTGGTAGTATTGCTTGGCATTCACTACGCACCGATCTGACGCTACTTCTTGATGCCTTGCCGGGCGTCATCTATGTCCTTACCATCACTTTTTTCTGGTTCTATTATCTCGGCGCGCGCTATTGGGGCTTGGTGGTGCTGGCGGTGTTTATCGCAGCATCAATACTTCTCCCATCTGAATGGAGTTTTGTTAAACCACTTATCGGCGTGCTGGTTCTGGTGGCGATTGCCATTGGGCTGGTAATCGCCACCTGGTACCGCAGACGCCCGGCCTTTAAATTCGCCCTGCCGATGATCGCTGCCGGCATTATCGCCGTCTCACTACGCAGTCTAGATCTCAGAATTTGCGACACCATCCCCTTCGGCACGCATTTTTTCTGGCACATATTTCTCGGCCTGGCTGCCTATGCCGGCATACGCATGATCGTGCTGCTGCGGCAAGGATATTTACTTAGAAAATCACAGGAGGCTTGACATAAAGCCCTAACATGGCAGCTGCCACTGCGGTGCATCTAAGTTTGAGTTCGATGTAAATTTATCAGTGCTCACGTGCTACACCTGTTCCATTTGCCCAAAAAAGGCGGTCTATTCTGCTATATGCCGCCAGAGCAGCTCCGACAATTGCAGGACGCAGAGAATCTGACCTATTATCACACTTTAACACGGAGAAGGCAGAGTACCGCTTCTGCAAATCTGAGCCGGGCATGAGAGTAAACTTTAACCACAAGCCGTTGAATCGGAGAAATACATGTTGAAGCTAAACGATATGAACAGACATCTGCTTCACACGCGCGACACCAAGACAACGCGCACCCCTTGCCCTGGTGCCAAAGCAGCGCTAATTTTCGGAGACCAGCCATGCGCCTGATCGACTATTTTGAACGCGGGTTACGCGACGACCCGGAACGCATCTGTTTGATAGATGCCAGCGGCGAATATACCTACGCAGATGTAGCAGCCCGCAGCCACCGTACCGCCAATGCACTGATCGCCGGGGGTCTTCAGGTTGAGGACTGTGTCGCCATTCTCAGCCCCAACGGCGCGCCGGCCCTAGAAGCCTGGATTGGTACGGCGCGCGCTGGCGGCGTCTGGGTTGGCCTCGCAGCGCTCGCGTCAATCGATGAAAATATCTATGTCATCAATAACCGCGATACCGAGTGGTTGTTCTATCATTCGAACTTCGAAGACAATATAGAGTGCATCAAGACTGCTTGTCCCAAGCTGAAACACGTTATATGCCTCGACAAGGCGGGCGCCAATCATCCCTATTTTTTGGACTATATCGCTGACTTCGGGCCGCTTGCGCCGGAGCTGCCGGATTACCGCGACAAGGTGATCAGCCATTTCACCTCGGGCGGCACCACCGGACAGCCGAAGGGCGCCATGTGGTCAAACCTCACCTGGGAGGCGTGGTGCGCCAATGTATACGCCCATATGCCGTTCAAAAAACCGCCGGTATATTTGATCGCGTCGGCAATGTCACACGGTGCTGGTGTATTTGCATGGCCGGCGATGGCCTTCGGTGCCACTCTGGTATGCGTACCAAAACCGGATCCGATTAACATTCTCGAAGCGATGCACAAATACCGCGTCACCCACACTTTTCTCCCCCCCACTCTGATTTACATGATGCTCGCCCACCCGCGTGCTCCCGAATTTGATTTCTCGGCCATGGATTATTTGGTCTATGGCGGTGCACCCATGTCCGCGGACAAAGTCAAACAGGCGATCGATTTGTTTGGGTCATGCATGACACAAATTTACGGCCAGGCGGAATGCCCGTGCACCATCGGCATCCTTTCGCCAGCGGAACATGAGGAAGCACTGAGTGATCCAGCCAAGGAAGGCCGATTGGTGAGCTGCGGCCGGCCGCCCGTCTTCGTCAAGGTCGAGATGATGGACGAGGATGGCAATCTCGTTGCCCAGGGCGAATGGGGCGAGATCGTCGTACGCGGCACCCTGGTTTCACTGGGTTATTACGGCGACCCAGAGGCTAGTGAAGCTAATCGAGCGCATGGTTGGCACCACACCGGCGACATTGGCTATAAGGATGAAGACGGCTTCACCTACATTGTCGACCGCAAAAAGGATATGATCATTTCGGGCGGACTAAATGTCTTCCCGATAGAAATAGAGCGCCTGATCTGGAGCCACCCGGCGGTGCAAGATTGTGCCGTGATTGGCGTCCCAGATAAAAAATGGGGCGAGGCGGTTAAAGCAGTGGTCGAATTGGAAGATGGTAAAACGGCCAGCGAGGCAGAGATCATCGCGCTCTGTAAGCACAAGCTCTCAGCCTATAAGGCGCCAAAGACAGTGGAGTTTTGGAGTGAGTTACCGCGCAGCGGCGTTGGCAAAGTGCTCAAACGCAAAGTGCGGGAGCGTTTTTGGGCAGGCCATGAACGTAAAATTTAAGGCGAGTTCCGAACAAATCATAAAACGGAGAAGCGGGGAGCCAAATGTTGAAATTAAGCGATTTCGTCGGGCGCTTGTTACGCACCGACGATGCCGAGACTCTCGGCAAGCCGAGCCACCTGCTGGCCATCGACGCCATCGATGCAGGTCGCCTGGACGAAGCCAAGAACCTGACGCGCACCGCCCACGATGAGTTCAAATCCCTGCATGATCTTTATTGTGACTGGATGTGGGACATGCTCAGCAAAATTTCTGAGCGCTTCGGTGAGGCCGAGGTCTACACTATGCTTCGTGCTACCCAGGAAAAATGGATGCTGCGCCGAACCTGGAAAGCGTTCACCAAAATACCGGTCAAAACTCAGGTGGATCTAACCGCCGAGATGATGCGCGCGCACCGCTCCGGCCCCAAACAGGACGGCGAATTGACGATCACCGAAGACGATGAAAAATTCGCCATCGTCATGGATCCGTGCGGTAGCGGCGGACGCATGCGACGCGGTGACCCGTTGGACGGCACACCGTCCCGCCTGGGTGCGCCCTATGATTTTGCCGTTACCAAAGAGGCCCACCCGTGGTCATGGAACAAGAAAAACGTGCCGCTCTACTGCACCCATTGTGCGGTCAATGAGATCCTGCCTATCGAATGGGGCGGCTATCCACTGTGGGTCACCGACTATAATGAAGATGCGCACAAGCCCTGCCGCTGGCTATTCTATAAAAAGCCAGAATTGGTGCCGGAAGAATATTGGACCCGCGTCGGCGCAAAAAAGCCGGCCGAATTTGAATAGACAATTAATTAGGCGTTGATCTCAGGCGGCGCTTTCGTAGGATATCGCGAACTCCAATTACGCGAGTGCCGAGAGCCATGAGGCTCATCACATGAAAATCGTCAACGGCCTCGTCTTCGATAATAACTGCCGCTGTCGCTTGCCTTTTGTGTTGCTTCCGGCTCCAGGCCCATGGCCGGGCTCTACGGCGCTATCATTCTAGGCTTTTTCATCGCCCTTCTCGGCAGCACACCAAGCCAGATACCCATCGCCACCAGGCCGGTTATAGTGGCTATGGCGCCACGTCAATCGCAAAATATTGCACGTCATTTTATTTTTAATAATTACAATAAACGCCCGCATATATTATAATTTAATATACAATATTATCTATTTTAGATTTACATTATAATTTTATTTTATTTTATTTTCACATAATTATTTATATAATTTTTATTCGCTTCGGATCAAAGCAGAGTGGTACTAGCCTGATTGTGATCACACCGCCGCCCCGTATCAGGCGGTGCAACAGATGAGCCGGAAAGGGCATCAGATGTATGCTGGAAATATCATCGATCCACACCACCACCTCTGGGATCTCAGCACAGGCTGGTACCCGTGGCTAACTACGGACCGTCCGAAGGAAATGGTATTTGGTGATCCCGAGCCTTTGGCCCATGACTATCTACCGGCTAACTACCGCACCCATATGGCCGACGTTGATATCGTGAAAACTGTGCATATCCAAGCAACCAACAATGAGGATGACCCGACGGCCGAGACCCGTTGGTTAGAAGCGCTCAATAAAGAGCATGGTATGCCGAACGGCATTGTCGCCTCGGCGCCGCTCGATCAGCCTGAGGCAGAAGAAGTGCTCGCCGCACAAAGCGCATATGAGATGGTGCGCGGTATTCGCTCAATTGTTAGCTGGCACAGCAACCCGGTATTCAGTTTTAACGTCCGTGACGACCTCATGCACGACAGCGCGTGGCGTGCTGGTTATGCACTGCTCGATAAATATTCGCTGTCGTTCGATTTGATGCTATTTCCGAGACAGCTCGGCGATGCACTTGATCTCGCCAATAGCTTTCCCAATATCCAAATCATCCTCAACCATACCGGCAGCCCGGCGGACCGCGACCCGGCGGGCATGGAACACTGGCGCGTCGGCATGCAGGCGCTGGCGGCAGCGCCCAATGTCGCGGTGAAAATTTCCGACCTTTGCGCCTACGACCATGACTGGTCCCTGGACAGCTACCGCCCGATCATTCTCGATACCATTGAGTGGTTTGGCATATCGCGCTGTATGTTTGCCAGCGACTTGCCGGTAATCGCGCTACATGGCGGCGCTAGCAAAAATTATACCGCCTTTAAGCAGATCGTCAGCGACTTCAACCCAAATGAGCAGCGTGCGCTGTTTCATGACAATGCAGAAAAAATTTACCGCCTGGGCTAATTTCGCGACTTTTTATCTGGAGAGTCCATGCTCCAGACCACTTTGGATTAGGACGGGCGCCAAACCTATAAAATCTATAAAGCCGAATTCATTGGATTTTATATAAAGAAAGTTATAGGGGAGATTCAACGTGATTGTTTGCCAAGTATGCCGCTCAGAAATCCAAATGTGTCCCTAATCTATCACGGCATGCATTTCACTGAGGCGGATTGTGACGCCATTACCGCCTCGGCCATCGATAGTGCGTGGCAGGAAGGTGGCGTCGGCGGCAGAGGCTATGTATCAGGCGTCGTCGGCCAGTCACGAAGTTGTCTTGAACAACATCTGCTGGTTAATCATCAAACCGGCACGCCGCTCAATAGAATCTCGCAAGAGGTCAGCACGGTAAATTCAAGCGGATGGCGGTTTGAGCTAAACGGCTTCGTCGCCGACGACATGCCCTATCTCATGCGCTACCCTTATTCTATGAACAGCCATAATGATTGGCATGTAGATATGGGCCGCTCCTACGCCGCCTCAAGGAAATTAGGCTTTACCATTCAATTGTCGAACTCGAACGAATATGACGGCGGCAATCTCGAGTTTCACAATATAGAGACGGACCCCGAATCCATGCGTAAGAAAGGCACCCTGGCGATCTTTCCAACCTATTAGCTGCATCGCGTTACCCCGGTGACCAAGGGGACGCGCGACGCAGTGGTCGGCTGGGTACATGGACCAAGCTATCGTTAGGCGCACTTACATAATGAAAATAAAAAATTTATTAGGAAGTTCCCAATGACAACGGCAAGCTGGCGCAATCGCAAGACGCTTATTCTCAGCCGCACTGATATGATGGGCCTCCTCAGCCCAGCAGAATACGTCGATTGCGTCGAGATGGCCTTCCGCCGACACGGTGAAGGGCGCTGTTACCTGGAGCCCAAGGGCCATATTGTGCTCGATAAATATCCCGGAGAATGGGAGGTCATGCCGTCTTATATTGAAGCACCGCTGCCGGATGTTGATGAAGCCGCCGCCTGCAAATGGGTGTCAATCCGCGAAAACAACCGCGCCAAATTCGATCTGCCAACAGTGTTCTCGATCCTTGTTTATACCCACCCCGAGACCGGCTTCCCGCTCGCCATTCTCGATGGCAGCTACCACACGATGATGCGCACCGGCGCGTCCGCTGCAGTTTCGTTGCGCTGGATGGCACGCAAGGATTCCAAAATTCTGGCACTGGTCGGCGCCGGCGATGTCGGCATTGGCGCGCTCCGCACCTGTGCCAAGGTGTTTGAGTGGGACGAAGTTCGAGTTTGGAGCCGCGGCCAACAAACGCTCGATCATTTTATAGAAAGCGAAGAGAGTCGCCACCCATATTTTACCATTAAGCCTTCAACCAATATAGATGATGTGGTGCCGGGTGCAGATGTGGTGGTTACCATGACCACCGGCGGAAATATTGTAGTGCGCGATGAGCATATCTCAGAGGGCATGCATATCGCCGCCCTCGGCTCCGACCTTGCCGGTAATCAGGAGCTTGAAAGCACCATAGTCAAACGCGCACGCATCTTCGTCGATGATATCCGCCAATGCCGCTCCGACGGCGAGATCAATATGCCGTTCACCAATGGCGATATCACAGAAGCCGATGTGGCTGGTGAGATCGGTGAGGTCATCAACGGCAAAAAAGAGGGCCGTACCTCGGACAGTGAAATTACCCTATTTGATTCGACCGGCATCGCAATCCAGGATTCAGCAACCGTACCTCTCGAATATCAACGCGCCATGGAAGCAGGGGTTGGCGTCGAGAAGAAGATGATCAGCACTTAGCTGGCAGAAGGCGCCGCCATGCCCTTCCGAACGCGCGCATAAGCGCGGTGCAGGACGTCGCCTGTGCTTCAGCCACAGTACGCCATTTCGTAGAGGTTCTTGCCGGTCGGGCCTTGCCAGCCCATCTCTTTGAGTTCGCTATAGCTCGGAGCTAACTCGATACCGTGTTCATCGAGTTTAAAGGGCGCATCGTTAGACGGGAATCTGTCAATCTCTTGCGAGCGTCCATCGGCGTAAAAGATGAGCCTCCACTCATCGTTGCCGTGGTGCTACCTACCTCCTGCGCCGCAACGCATACCGTTTTGGGATATAATATACCAAATAGTGAATGGTAGTTCTTGCCTTCCATCCCCAATTTAAGAATACTGTCTATGCCAGTATTTAGCCTTAACGTCTGGGCAGGGCCGAGAATGAATTCGAACTCTGCTATTGGCGGGATTCTAGCAGTCACAGCGCCTTTTGAAGTCCAATGCGATGACAGTAGTGAAGAAAGCACGGCTTGTCATTATAGGGAGTTTTCATGTCATCAATTCAAGTTCCAGTTATCGACCTCAGTCCTTTTTATTCAGGCGACCCGGAGCAAAAAATGCGGGTTGCACAAGAGATAGACAATATCTGCCAGAACATTGGTTTCCTGGTTGTTACTGGCCACTCAGTTAATCCGGCTCTTATTAAGGCGATGCAGGAGGTTTCTCTTGAATTTATGGCACTTCCTGAATCGGAAAAATTAAAATTAACATCGCATATTGACCCCGTTCTCAGGGGTTATAGCCCTTTAAAGTCAGAAGGACTTTCCTATAGTATAGGGGAGGAAACTCCAGGGGATATTAAGGAAATCGTATCTATGGGTCCGCCTGGTTCGTCAGAGGCTAGTTATGTAATGGGCGAACACTACTATTCCTGTGATGATGCAGCTAATTGGTTTATTCCTAATATTTGGCCGGAAAGACCGCAAGGTATGCGCCCAATTTGGGAAAAATATTTTCGTTCCATGGAAAAATTTGCCGATGAACTTCATCGTTTGTGTGCATTAGCATTGAAACTTCCCGAAGATTATTTCGATCCTTTGACGGATAAACATTATAGCCTCTTTCGCGCTCTTCATTATCCAAAACTTACTGAAGCGCCTGAGGCAGGGCAGGTGCGTGCGGGAGAGCACTCGGATTATGATGATCTATCTATTTGCGTGGTACAACCAGGCTTGCAGGCTCGGACTAGAAATGGCGACTGGGTTGATGTTCCAGTGATAGAAGACGCACTGGTAATAAATATTGGTGATTTTCTCATGCGCTGGACAAACGACCGTTGGGTCTCAAATCGTCACCGTGTCATTAACCCGCAGCTCGATTCTGGAGCAAATACAAACCGCCTCTCCCTTATTTATTTTAGCTACTGCAATTATGATGCAATGATTGAATGTTTGCCTACGTGCAAGATTGCTGATCAACCTCCAAAATATCCGCCGATTAAATCCAGTGACTATTTCACTGAGAAAATTAACAGGCAAACGAGTTTTGAGAAATGGTCAGACGGTGACAGCTCCCAGTTCGGAACGGCCGATACAGAATCACGCTTCTAAAATCAGGAATCGTCTTCATAATAATGCACAGAAACCCTGCGAAGAGACCTAACAGTGTGCGCTGCAAAGGAGAACTAATATGACCACAATGCCCTACGTCAATATATTTACTAAAGACATAAAAAAATTATCAAAGTTTTATATTGATGTCTTTGGTTTTGAGGAAGATATGTCTCTTCGCTCCCCTATTTTCCGCGGAATACGAACATCAAAAAGCTTTTTTGGATTTAACGCGCCAGAGGCATACGAGCTCTTAAATCTTTCAGATGAATCTGATACAAAAGGGATTAAATTTTTTCTTAACTTTGACGTACGCTCAATGAAAGAGGTGGATAGGCTCGTAGTCCTTTCAGTAAAACGCGGCGCAAAAATTGTTAAAGACCCTTATCGGACATATTATAATTGGTACCAAGCTGTTCTGACAGATCCTGAGGGTAATTTGTTTCGAATCAACAAACGCTTGCCAGGGAAATGGAAGTCCAGTGACTGGAATAAATAAATACGTGCGTTAAAATAACAAACCAGCATAATAAATTTGTGCTTTTACCATGATGAAAACTTCATAATTTAGATATTCGGTCTGCACGCCCGCCGCATTGAATTATTTCCGCATAGGCTGCACCGATCATGTCTTGCTGTCATGACCATAGCCGGCGGGTATTTTATTACGGTGACTGCCTCCAGCCCGATAGGCCCGATGAAGAACGTGAAGTCGAACTGCTCATAAAAAACCTTAGCTCACCTCCAGGTTTCACACTCGAAGTCCGATATGTTTGATTCTGCTAACTTGTTCCAAGTAAATATCTACCGTTTAGTGCGATAAATAATATCCAGGCCGCAACATTTTTATATGAAAACTCATAAGGCAAACCGCCTTTCATATTTTTCGATGCGCTACGCCTAGGGCAGTACCTTGCAATAAATTTGACATACTTCCACACAAATCCGTATTCTTGCCTCCCGCCTGTGCTCATGCGAAAAAACAAGAGCGCCAAAGAGAAGATAAGATGCAGCAAAAGCCCTTTCGCTGGCACCACGCGCTTAGCCTTGTTGCAGGCCTTCTCTTCGCCCTCTTTCCGATATTCTGGATGATCTCAACCTCGTTTAAACCAACCCTCGAATGGGCAGCTACGCCGCCGGTGTGGATTACCAGCAATGCTACCTGGAACAATTATGCGCCGCTTATGGCGGTTGATTTCAATACCGGGTGGGTGGATGGCAATGGCGCATCGTGGCGCGCCTTGCTTCATTCATTCATCATTTCAAGCGCCGCCACCTTTATATCTATTTTTATCGGTCTGATGGCGGCAATCGGCTTTTCGCGCTATCGCGCCGGCGGGCATACGGTTGCGCTGGCAATTCTCACGGTGCGCGGCATCCCCACCGTGATCGTCGCTATTCCGCTCTTAATTATGTTCGGCTGGTTTGGTCTGCGTGATACCCATCTCGGGCTGGTCCTGGTCTATGTCGCCTTCACGGTGCCCTTCGCCTTTTGGATGTTGAAAAGCTTCGTAGATGAAATACCGCCCGAAATCGAAGAAGCAGCGATGATGGATGGCATGTCCCGCTGGCAGGCTCATTTTCGCGTAACTCTGCCTCTAATCAAAGGTGGCGTACTCGCTACCGCGCTCTTTATCTTCATTCTGAACTGGAGTGAATTTTTGCTCGCTGTAGTGTTAACTGAAAAGACAGTCATGACTATCCCGGTCAATATGTTTCTCTATAGTGGGGTGGCCGGAATTCAGGCGGCGCTGGCAACGGTCGCTGCTCTCCCTATCGTCCTTGTCGGCATCCTCATTCATAAACATCTGGCGCGGGGGTTCACGTTGGGCGCCGTAAAGCGTTAAACGCCGCGCCTACACCTGTGGGTTATTCGGCCATCAGCACATCATGGGCGAGTTGCGCCACCACATCATCCAGCCCTTCACCGGTACGACAATTGGTGAGGATCACCGGCTTGCCATCGCGCACCGCCTCAGCATCGGCACGCATGGTCGTTACGTCGACGCCCACATGGGGTCCGAGATCGACCTTGTTAATGATCAATAAATCAGCCTGAATGATGCCCGGGCCCTTCTTGCGCGGAATATCGCCACCGCCGGCTACATCAATAACGAACAGCCAATAATCCACCAGATCGAGCGAAAAGGTCGAGGCAAGATTATCACCACCGCTTTCAATAATGATCAAATCAAGCGACGCAAAATTTCTGTCCAGCAAATCTGCTGCCTCAATATTGAGCGTCGGGTCTTCGCGAATGACGGTATGCGGGCAGGCGCCGGCTTCAACACCCATAACCCGTTCGGGCGCGATCAAGCCGCCCCGTTGCAAGCGCTCAGCATCTTCTTTGGTTACCAGATCATTAGTCACCACAGCAAGTGATACATCGCGCGCTGTAAAAAGCGGGAGCAAACCTTCAATCAACGCCGTCTTGCCCGAACCCACTGGCCCGCCAATGCCAAGGCGCGCTGAGGAAGGCGCCCCTATTTCTGCTAAATCCGCCATGAGTCCTACTTTCCTATACTCAGTCTAAATTATTTAGGCCGCTTAGCTGGTGCCGCACCACATACCTTCAGGCGCGCCGCAATCCAAGTTGCTTTTAGGGCCGCGCGTAGCGCCAGGCCATCGACGGCGAGGATACGCACCCATGCGCCACTATCCTGCGGTAATGTGGAAGCACCGGCGTAGATACCACTGCATTCCGCCAACGCATCACGCAACACCGCGGCCATTTTCTCAGCCGGGCAAGCGTCATGCACGACCATCAAGGTACCATGTGCCGGATAGGTGCCTGCCAAGCCATCAAGATGCGCTTCGCCAAGCTCGCCATCAATGTCGAAACGGTCAAAGGCGACTAGGGTGCCGTTCGGACGTTCGATCCTGGTCTCGGCGGCAAGCCGCGCAAAACGCCCACCCTCTTCCTCCGAATCATGCTGAGTGAAGGCATCGCATAGAATAACCGTGGCGCTCGGCTCGGCCACGATCCGGAGCTTGCTTTCAAATTGCGCCCCGGGAAATAAAATGAGCGGGTCGGGCAGATATTCCAGCAGCGCGCCTTCGCCGACACGGATCGTCATGTCCTGACGCGCCGCACCGTCGGACTTCATGCGGTGCACAATGGTCGCCGATTGGGTTGTCACCTGGGCCAGTGCGCCGGCCTCAGCCTCAAGACTGAGAGCCAGTTGCTCGCCGCGGTAAATGCCACCGGAGACGGACTGTAGGTAGAGCGTCAAAAAACCTTCCGGTACTGAATCAAGATAAAATGGCCTGGTGATATGGAACGGATAGCCGACCCTCTGATGGGAAATGTAGGTATGCCCGCCCGGCGCGCGGGTGAATACGAGCTCGGCTTGCGGCTCCAGAGCAATGGCGAGTGGAGCCGCAGCCGCCATACTGCTCTGATTTGATAAACTCATCCCCTCAGCGCATCAAATAGTTCTGGCCGAGCGTGACTTCAGCAACCGGGTCACAGGCTGCTAACTCGCCATCGACAAACACATCGAAATTTGAGGGATCGACGCGAATATCGGGGCAGAAATCATTGTGCAGCATGTCCTTCTTACCAAGGTTGATAAAGCCCGATATGGGCAACATCGGCTTGGCCAAACTCAAGGTGCCGGGCAAATCGATGTCGAGCGCACGCTGATGCACGAAGTTGGCACTGAGCGATTGCGGCGCCCTGCCACAACCGCCGAACTGGGCACGCTGGATCACAGGCTCGGTTTGGAAATAGCTGCCGGCGCTGTCTCCGGTAGCACCGTGTGCTACAAAACCACCCTTGATCGTGCCAAACGGCTTGATGCCGAAAAAGGCCGGTTTCCAGGACACCAAATCGGCCATTTTACCGACCTCAATCGAGCCTACATATTGATCAATTCCAAAGGCACGTGCCGCATTGATGGTGTATTTGGCGATATAGCGCTTGATCCGCTCATTGTCAGCATCCTTAGTTTTCTCGTGCGCCAGACGCCCGCGCTGGCTACGCATCTTGCTCGCCAATTGCCAACAGCGCGAGATCACCTCATTAACCCGGCCCATCCCCTGGCTGTCTGAGCCAAACATGGAGATCGCCCCCATATCATGTAGAATATCCTCGGCCATCATGGTTTGCGGGCGCACACGGCTTTCAGCAAAGGCCACATCTTCAGGCAAGTCATAGCGCAGTAGATGGCACGACATGGTCATGTCGAGGCCTTCATCGAAAGCGTTCAGGGTGTAGGGATTGGTTGGGTTGGTCGAAGACGGCAGCAAATGCGGCTCGCCATTACACCGGATGATATCCGGCGCATGGCCGCCGCCACCGCCTTCGGTATGAAACATATGCATGGCGCGCCCCGCGATGGCGGCCAGCGTATCTTCATAAAAACCCGATTCGTTCAGCGTGTCGGTATGGATCATGACTGGGAAGTCATATTCCTGCGATGCAGTAAGCGCACCATTGATGGTCGCTGGCATGGCGCCGTAATCCTCATGGATCTTCACACCTATTACACCGCCATCAAGGTGTTCAGCCACCGTATCGGGATCATGCGATGAGCCACGCCCGAAGAAGCCAAAATTGATTGGCCATTTCTCGGACGCCTCATGCATGCGCGCGGTATTCCACGGGCCGCCGCAATCGATGGCGAATAGCGGCCCCATGCTGCCACCAATCATGGTCGTGAGCCCGGTCGAAAGAGCGTTCTCGCATTGATCGGTAGAGAGAAAATGAACGTGCACATCGATGCCGCCCGCCGTCACGATTAGTCCGCCTGCCGGGTAATAGGTGGTATTCGGCCCGCACACCATATTTTCGCTGACACCGTCCTGAATATTGGGATTGCCGGCCTTGCCGATGCCGGCAATCTTACCGTCGCGGATGCCAATATCAGCTTTAATAATGCCCTGTACCGGATCAATGATAGTGGCATTCTCAACCAGCATGTCGAGCGCACCCTGAGCGCGTGAGGTATGGGCGTCATAGGCCATGCCGTCGCGCATCACCCGCCCTGCGCCGGTCCAACATTCTTCACCGTAAACCGTATGATCATACTCGATCTCAGCAAAAAGCTCGGTATCACCGAGACGAATTTTATCGCCTTTGGTGGGCCCATAAAGGCTGGCATATTGTTTTCTACTAATCTTAGTCATGCGCCTATGCCCCCCGGAAGCCGTTTTCGCGCGCGCGCGCTATCGCTGCCTGCTTAATTTCATCGGAATCCACATTGCCTTCTGTCAGGCTATTGAAACCGGTGACATTGCGTCGCCCGCCGATCTCGACCAAATTCACTTCAAAGGTCTGGCCGGGCTCAAAGCGTACTGCTGTACCGGACGGAATATCAAGGCGCATGCCAAAGCTAGCAACGCGATCAAAATCAAGCGCCTTGTTGGCTTCAAAAAAGTGAAAATGGCTACCCACCTGGACCGGCCGATCACCACAATTGGTTGCCGTCAGTATTAATGTACGGCGCCCGGCATTGAGCTCGATCTCACCGTCAGGTGTGATCACCTCACCGGCCAGAACGCGGGCTAGCGGCGCTTTCTCGCCGGGGCGTATGGGTTGATGCACCGTTACCAGCTTAGTACCGTCGAGAAACATCGCTTCAATATGAATAACCGGCACAAGCTCGGCTACGCCGGGCAAGACATCATCCGTGGTGAGCAATTGCGAGCCCCGACCCATCACCTCTTTCAGTGCTTTACCTTGACGAGCCATATAGAGCAGCTCGTCACAAATATAAGCGACGGCCTCAGGGTGGCTGAGTGCAATACCGCGCTTGCGATGCTCGCGCGCCAATTGGGCGGACGTGAAAATCGTCAGCCGCTCCTGTTCCGTTGGGGTCAAATTCATGGCTCGTCTCCCAGCATGAGTGGATTAATTAGAAAAAAGCCGACTTTCCTGAGTTTCGTGACGCATTATGGCAATATCGGCTACTGGCGCGTAGGCGTGGAGTTTCGTCAATGGCGGCACTGGTGAACGCAGAATATACTCGATCACAGCATGCTGGCGGCCTAAAATAGCCTGACTGTCGACATGACCGATCAAACCGAGCCTGAGCGCCGCCCCCAACAAGCCGACCAAAACGCCATGCGCCGCCAGATGGCAAGCTGATTTAGTATCGAGGCCGAGGGCACGCCACAACAAGCCCTGAACTGCGGCAACATGGCCGGGTGCCGTGTCGGCGCGTACGCGCGCCTGATAACCCTTCGCTCCCGCCGTTCCCAGCCGGGTATGAATATTCAGTAGTGCCGCCCCCATGCGTTTGGAGCCTTCGCGCTGTTCGCGCGCCAAACTGTTGGCTTCCATCAGAAAATCAGCCGCCAAAACGCGCTCAGGATCACCATCAGCAGCATGAGCTGCACATAAAATAGGGCGCTCTGACGAGGCCCAGCGACCGCGCAATTGCTGTGCCAGGAATCGCTCCACATCTGGCGCTTTAACAATCTTGCCGTCGGCGCTGAGCGTCTCAATGCCCCAGGAAAACGACACCGCACCAGAGGGGAAGAAGCTATCCCCATGCTGCAACATGGTGAGAAGTGAGCGCCCGCTATCCATTTTTTGCTCCACTTCATAATTCATGGTTTTGTGCTATCCACACGCCGCGCGCGGCCATCCGCCATATGCGCAGCCAAGCGGTCAAGGTAATTCTGCTCCGGGCCTTCGAGAGCAACTTCCAGCACTTCACCTTCAAAGCGCACCCGCCAATGGAGATTGCCTACAAAATACCCAAGTTCCAATGCGGCCGCCTTATCAACGGG
>Ga0315339_1000260_pt1 | contig 77734 bp, 52 predicted proteins | sample ASW17metaG_FD_204514 | JGI IMG/M metagenome (GOLD analysis project Ga0315339, IMG submission 204514) | Ammonia-oxidizing marine archaeal communities from Pacific Ocean, United States - ASW #17 | ecosystem: Environmental > Aquatic > Marine > Oceanic | place: USA: California | collected 2016-12-05 | reverse complement strand
TGAGAGCAAGGTGTCTACCTGAGCTTTACTGGGATTTTGGGCAGCTTGGATCAGGCGTTGGTAATCGCTCCGCTTGATTTTGTTCATGCGGATTTTTAGTAGCATGTTGAGAATGATATCGACTACAGACTGTAGGGGCATCATATATTGGTCGATGCGGCCCAAGAAGGGCGTTTTTAGTTGCGTCGCGTAACCGAGGGGGTAGTCTTTATTGACCAGTCCGATTTCTTCCACTTGACGGTCTTTGGGGAAGAAGTAGGTCCCAAAGAGCAGGTCCCAGATGATTATGTTGTTGCCGTAGTTGGCGTTGGATTCTTGCACCTTGCGAGAGTGGTGCCAGCGGTGCAACTCGGCGCTGCTGATCAGATAGTTTAAGGGACCAAAGTGCAGTTCTATATTGCAATGCTGAAAAAAGCCGTTGACCGCATAAAACACAAAGTACAGCGCCAGCACTTCACTGCCGACGCCAAGCAGAATGAAGGGCATGGCATCGAAGAGAAATTGCACGGCTTTTTCGAAAGGGTGGAACCGGGCAACATTGATCCAATAGAGCTTTGGCGGCGAATGGTGTACCGCGTGCAGTCGCCACAAAGGGGTGAGTTGGTGGGAAAATCGATGCAGCCAATAGCGTAGAAAATCGGCGCTGAGGACCATCAGTAGAGCCTGGATTCCGTTGGGCCAATGGTGTGGCCAAAGGGCCTGGGTAGGCAAGGTGATTTTTTCGATTAATTGTAGCAGAGTAATGACAACTAAGAACGTCAATATTTTGGGCAGGGCCATTTGCACCGTGACCATAAATAGAGCATCGTTCCACACGTCCGTTTTGGTTGCCAACCATTGGTCCAAATGGGGGGTATAGCGTTCAAAGAAGGCAATGATGCCGGCGCCGAAAGTCACAGGGACATAGCTACAGACCCACAGCGGCAGTGCCTGTGCTTGGAATGCGAAAAACAACGCCAAGCAGCATAGCATGGTCGTGGGGTAAATCAGTGGCGGCAACACGCGGTATTTAATTGGACGAATGCCTTGCATAGGTCTGGGCTTAAGAGTGTGCTAGCTGCGCGTATAATCTAACGAATATGGTATTCTTTCACTACCACTACAATCTATTTTTCTGGTAGTTTTTCTTTTTTGGCCATAACGAAAGAGCTTGATGTGCAGCGGTCTGTCCTTCGGAGAAACCTAACACCGGCCGGCTCGTGAATCACACCGTTACCGTAGCCTGAACCACCAACTCAACAGCCACCCCCCCCACTTTCTAACGCGTCTTTGATTCAATAGCTCCTATAAAGAGCGGAGTCTCCGAGCTTGCGCGATTGATCTCTGATAGCACATCCACGTCGACACTTTCGGCATCGAGTGTGCAAGAAAGACCAGCTTGGTTAACCCGTTCTCGCGACACGGTAAAAAGCGCGAACACCTGTCCCTCCCTCTTCGGCCGCCCCAAGTTTATAGTCGTATTACATCACGATCAGCACAAGTATGGTCGCCCACTATATCTTCGTCATCCGGCAGCAGCATCAATACCCTTGCAATTCTATTAGCACGTAAAACACTCTTCTGGCAGCGGCCATCGCCGTCAATAAAATCCGGTTATTCATTGTGTTTTCGTCCCAATGTTGCCGCAAAATACCCCGGCCTAGCCCCCCTGCCGCTCCACTTCCGCACGCAACTCTTCAACCGCCCCCAAGTGCACCGCTTTACCCGCACCATACTCGGCAACCGCCTTGCCATCTACCGCGAAAAGCTCGCCATCAATGCCGTTAACGGTACGCCAACCCGCTATCGCCATGTTGGCGTAGTTGCGAAATATTGACATCGCCATCGTAATATCCGGCGAGCAGGGCGCTAACAGTTGAATATTGATCCAGCACTCCGGCCTGTGCAAGTGCTGTATCAATATTCAAAAAATAGAGTGTGCTGGTCAAAAAAAACAGAACAGCGCATAGACTGGCTCCCAATATATTGACTAAATTTACCTATCTTATGCTCGGTCTTAGTTCGGGCTACACTGCGCCAATAAGCTGATCGACAGCAGTGCGACACCTGCACCAGCAGGGGCACAAAATTGACGAACTTTGCCCTGTGCCGCACTTACGTTGATAGAGTGCAGGCGGATTAAAAAATTCTTAGCTCCTTGGTTAAAACGCAAACTATGCCTTGCTCACCTATTACATATCTTTAGTTTGGTTGGACACCCATAGGGCACCGTATTAGCCGACTTTACTGTTACTGTTGGAGTGCACACGCATTCGTTACTTTTTTTCAAACTTCATGTGCATTAATGATGCCTAAGTAATACTGCGCCTTCGGGCGTTTTGCGATATTCTGTAAGCTACAAAGTATTACAAAGTTTCACCCAAATACTACAGCGATTCGACGCATAACTTGTATATTATACTTGACATGATCGCGTCGTAAGATAGACTACATTGTAAATAATTGTGGGGAGTACACCAATGAAAAGCATCGCCGTATTGGCGCTAACGGGTTTATTAAGCGTCGTCGCGGTTACTTCTGTCACCGCGCAGCGTGGTGGGGCCAAGGGCCCCAAAACCGCCTTTTGGGCCAGCCTGAACCTTACGGAGGATCAGCAAGCGCAAATAAAAGAGTTGCACCTGCGCATGCGGGAACAGAAAGAACAGTACAAGCTGCGGGGTGAACGGCCTTCTAAAGAACAGCTAGAGGCACTCGGTACCGAGTATGATCAGGCCTTATCGGCGATTCTCACTGCGGATCAACAGGGCAAACTAGCCCAGATGAAAGGCTCAGGCCGAGGGCGCTACCGGAGCGGCCAGGGCGACGGCCACCGTAGACCGAACGGTCTGAGAAGGCAGGTCCTTGCAACGCTAGACTTAAGTGAAGAGCAACGAGATGCGATTAAAGAGCTGCGCGAGGCTAGACGGGCTCAGATGAAAAAGTTAAGAGCCTCGCGTGAGCGGCCAACCAGGGCAGAACTGCGGGCGCGGCGTGAGGCTATGAAGGAGTCATTTGCAGCCATATTGACACCGGATCAGTTAGCTCGACTCGAAGAGATTAAGAGTCAAGGGAAAGGATCGCAACCACGTGGTCACCGCCAAAGACGTCCCTTAAGGGGACTGAGGAGCTTGAATTTAAGTGAGGATCAGCAAAGCCGACTGAAGGCTTTGCGGGAGCGTGCGACTGAAGAGCGCGCGGCGCGCAGGGCGAGCGGAGAGCGGCCAACCACTGAGGAAAGAAAGGTCCAGCGTGATGCGATGGTGGCGGCAGTAGCCGAGATTCTCACTCCAGAACAGCGTCTGCAGTTAGAGGAACGCCGTGCCGCGAGAGGGGTTGGCGAGGGGCCGGATGCGATGCGCAGCACCGAGAGCGGTTTTTCCAGAAGCGAGGCGCCAGCAACGATTATAGAGTCGAGGAGTTGGGGACGGATTAAAGCGGACACCCAATAGTTTTCGATACTTCATGACTATATATGCAGTATGGGGCCGAACACTAATGTGTTCGGCCCCATTTTCATTGTCAGCACCACCCGCGTAGCCAGATGCCTGTGTTGCCGAGGTCTTCAAGCTTCGTGCAGTAGATCGTGCCACTTACCACGGCTTGCATCCTGACGGCAGTGATCAGGCCGCCGCGCTGGTGCATCAGTGAATGGACGTGAAAATAGTTCTCCCGATTCTGCGGATTTGTTTCCGTCCAGGGTATGTTTATAAATTTTTTAAGATTGATTTTACGCATACATAGGTCTTAGTTAACGTATTGGGATTAACGGGGCCGGCCCAAACCGGTATTGATCGCTTGTTGCTCTTGAGGATCCATTAATTACTGATCGTTATCCAATGATCTCAGCAGCGCACGGGGCTATCGCAAGAGCAGCATTTTATGTCTATCCGTCTGAGTCGTTGCGGCAGTGGTTGGCATCCGCAACTGATAGAAATAGAGACCCGTTGCGACGGGCTTTCCCGAATCGTTAATGCCCGACCACGAGACCGCGTGCGAACCGGCAGACTGTAGTCCTTGATCGAGAGTGGTTACTCGTTGTCCGTTGACATTAAATATATCCACATAGACATGATGCGGCACTTGAAGCTGGTAGGATATCGTTGTCTCAGCATTAAACGGGTTGGGATAATTCTGTGACAATGAGAATGCACTTGGACGCTCAGTATCTCCGGCAACCGCGGTTGGTTGTTGTGATTTCCCAGCTAAGATCAGTGCTTTTGGCGACTGTGAATTTGGTACAAAAATCACCGGTTCGCCCAACGAATTGAGCCGGTTGCTCGACAATTGCAGTCGCCAGAGATTCGCGGTATTGACTCCATCCTGATCAATCCACTCTTCAAACACTATTTCTCGATCGCCATTGCAGAAGTTTGGAAAAGTAAATGAGTCCTCGGTTATAGAATGGAGGAGTGCTGCTTCACCGGTGCAAAGATCGAGCATCCTTATTTCGGTGACAGCCATTTCTTCGTCAAGCCGCTCGTACAACAACCTGCAATCATTGATACTGCCGTCCGCACGGATTGTTGTCGAGAGCGAAGAGTTACCGATATGAACACCTTCAGGTTGCGGAGGAAACAACGGCCACATCACATCGTTTATCGGATCGAGTAGATTTACGGTCCAAAAATCTATGGTTTGGCCGGATGGAGTCGGCAGGCTATTGAATGCATCGTAGACAATATACGATCCGGTGGCATCCCATTGCAGCGCGTCGGCATAACGGGTTATGGGTTGGGCAATATCTTCCTGCGTAGTTGAATGGAGCAACTGGATCGCCCGGTTGTTATCGGAATCTTCGAGGTCGAAATAATAGATTGTTGAATCGGCGTAGATCGTAGTAGCCGCAAGGCGAGTGCCATCGGGAGATAAGGCGATTGAACTCCAATCACCGTCCGCATTTATTACTTCTTCCCCTGTGCCATCGGCGGATATATAGCGCAAATTATTTTCTGCGTCGACAAAGAAGAGATAATCTCCATTGAGCGGCGCAGTTATCGCGTTGCCGGTTGCTGAAAATACCTGAGTTGACGTCAACGCGATGATGTCCTCCCAGTCCCCGCTGAACTCCCAGGTGGGCTTCACCATCCACAGGCTATTGTCGCCGTCTAGCTCGGCGGCTGCCGTCGCCACCCAATGTTCTCCAGAATCTTGTGGGCGATCGGCATTTTCGGGGGGTAGGGAATCTTCCTCACTGGTTGCCGGTTCGCTGCTGAGCGGGGCACTGCCAATGCCAACAGCATCAAAGGCGTTTTGAACCGCTTGCACTTCAGCGGATTCGTCGCCGAATAAGTCGGCGGCAGAACGCTCTGCTGCAAGGCGGCAATCGATGAATTGGCTACGAGGAGTAAGGTACGCTGCATCGAGAATATGATAGTATATCTTGGCCATTTTTTCGCGTCCTATCTCTTCGGCGATCAGATAGGCAGCCCGATTGGGGATACCGCTATTAACGTGCACTCCTCCATTGTCTTCGTTTTCGTCCATTTCTTGAAATTCATCCATGTGCGCCGGTTGCCACCTCCAGCCACCCTGGGTATAACCATTGTGCGGATCCTGCACATCGCGTAAAGCGCCCGAGGGAAAGTAGTCTTTGTTGACAACATCTTCACCCACAAGCCAATCTCCATCATCAATCAACACCCCAAAAATATCAGCGAAAGATTCGTTGAGTGCACCCGACTGGTTTCGGTACTCGAGATTTACCGTCCGTTCAATGATCCCATGGGTCATTTCATGCGCGGCTATGTCGAGTGATTCGGCTAGGGGTGAAATGTATTCGCCACCGTCACCATAAGCCATAAAGACGCCATTCCAATACGCGTTCTCCATTGACTCGCCATCTTCTGTGACGTGGACAATGGAAATAGTTGCGGTGGCATCGTTGCTGATACCCGCTCTACCATGTTTAGTGAGAAAATATTCGTAGATATGCGCCATATTTTCGTGCGCACTCACAGATACTGGGTCCGTAAAATTATTATCTATGCTTGTGACGTGCTCTATCGTCTCTACATCCGTTGATTGGGCGTCAATTGTCCAAAGCACACCGCTTGGATCATCGAGATTAAAGTTTTGCTCGTCATAATACTGGCGCGTCCCGTCGATGAGATAGAACAGTCCATCGTGTTCTAAGGTGTGCAGGTTGACCGTCTGGCCTGCGAGGTTGAGGCCGCTGCCAAGAGCTGGACCATCGGACGGAGAGGCCTGATACCTTTCGGCTAATTGACCATCCATTGCATCAAAAAAGTATCGCCAGCGTTCATAGATATTCGGTCGTATTTCGACTACCCAAGTTAGCCGCAGAGGAGCTTCTGGCTTGGGACTCCATAGGCAAAGCTCGGCGTTTGGAGCGTAGTATTTCAGTAGTTGTCGACTGCGAAAACTCAATGCTTTAATCGGTTGCCGGGATGCCAGATCCGTTCGCGCTCGATCAATCGCAACTTCTTTAGGGATTTTCGGCTTAAATTCATCAATGTAATGCGGCGTACTGCGATAGCGTCCATTGATGGCATATAGACCTCCTTTTTCGTCCAGGTGACCTACCAGCTGGGCGCCCCAGATAGGTACACCGTTATAGTTGGTCGCAAGTTGGACGTGTCGCCTACCAGCAGCGTCAACGCGAGTCATTGAGTGACGTAATTCTGCCTGTGGATCGACCAGTTTGAAAATGACCCGGTGTTCCGCAACGAAATTGATTAATGCGGCATCTGCACTAAGGGTTGCAGCATTTTTGCCGGCTGCAACAACTGGACTGTCAAATTCGATAAAGATCGGTGTCTGTTGTAGTTTATCGCGCCGCACTTTCCAGTCCGAACTGTTCGTTAGACGTTTTCGGGCGGTTAATTGGCTACGTAGTAACCCAGCGCCAGATTGCAGCGGTTGGTTGGTCGGCATATTCAGCAACCTGGTGCTGCTTTGCTGCAGTGTGCGCAGGGGCTTGACTGCTTTACCGTGTGGTCCGGCTAGAGTCGGCAAGGCTAAGAGGAGGGTTAGGCTTATTGCTGCGGCCATTGCGTTTCGGTAATTAATTGTCATTTTAGACAAGAATCTCACTCCATTCTTTGGGTTGTCGAATCGGCGACTGTGGCTCGGCATAGATTGCGGGTATCCACATACCAAGCCGTTAGCTCCTGATCTGAAGTCCAGATCCACACGTAAGTTGAGTCGCCAAATCGAAGTTCAGCACGGTAAGTTATATTGCCTCTGTCGTGCAGCGGGGCAAAGCTTTTGAGTTGCTTTACTTGTTGCTCGATAGACTGCGCCGAAACAGGGAAAGAATGCAAACTGTCTACCCGTCCGGAGGCCGACTTTTTCCATCTGCGAATCTGGCCTTGTGGCTGCAAGTCGCATCCGGTAACTAAGCCGGTGATGCCGCCTCCCCGACTTACCGAGAGGAAGGTATAATCCGTTTTTGTTGGTTGCCGAGTTAGATCTTGATGGCAGGCCAGTAGCCCTATTACGCAGAAGATAAACCACATCCGTCCCTCTGAATATATTTCTCTGGACGATTTGAGAAGGCGGGGACCGGCCTCGAACGACTTGCAGTCAATTGCATTCCGCTCGAAGCCATCGCTTGGGTTAAGACAGACCCAACGCTATCGATAAGCTCTACCCGCACCTTCATCGCTGCTATCTTCACTCGGCGAACACAGCGGTTGAGGTAGAATTGTTTAGGGTTCCCCTTTGCTGTCGAGCATATACGACCACCCTGCGAACCCTCGGTCGTACCAATGTTACCATGTTCGTCTTGACATATATGCTGCTCGCCGTCGTGGGCTCCACCATTATTGAGGACCAAGGCTTCGTCTGTCGATTCGTCGTCACAAAGAACCCAATCAGTCGCTTGTACCCCGCTGTTAAGGGCGAAACGGCTACAGCGACGACCATGAGAAAAGGTTGTATGTGAATTTGATCAAATTGGCTACTTTTCCAAAGAATAGATTGAGCGTAGTCGAAAAACCGATTTGACCGGATAACGTAGCAGAATAGGTATAGTATTAAATTGGTTAGGTCGTGGAGCAAGGATGTGACGCGGAGCACATTGGGCATTTCCACAACCAAGCGCGATAATGACAGTGAGTTTTTTCCGACTGTTGCTACGGGTGGTCGAGAGCCGATCTTTGTCACCGAGTATTTGGCGAGCATGTTCAAGTCCGCGTTTGTAGTTAATTAGACCGTAAGCCACGGTGGAGGCCCAATCTCATTTGATTTACTTCTGAATTTACCTGCGGGCCTCTTTGACGGTCAACACCTCATCACCCTTTTCTTTTTATTATACTTCGTTATCCTCCAGCCACCACTTAGTCGCCACTACATGGGTAATCCTATCCCGGCCAGTAAAATAATATACGGTTAGAATTGCGCCCTCAGCTAACTCAACTGAAAATGGATAGCCCAGATCCGAGCCAGAAACACCACGTTCCTTGACTACCTCATCATGGGCCGAACCCCATCCTTGCGCGGCAGTTCCTCCGTCATCTCGTAAGATATGCTCATTTGCCACATCCCAAGATCTCCCTCCATCATTGCTAACTACTGCCCGGATACCCGCCGGTTTGAAACGGTACCCGTAAGAACACAAGATCCTGCCATCCCGCAACAACAGCAAATGTGCCGGATAGCCCCAAACCTGGGTCTCAACCGGTTCACTCCAACTTAACCCATTATCAGCTGACCACTGTTGCCATAAATAACCTGTAGGCCCAGGCCGATGGGCACGTGTCATAGCTAATATCCGGCCTTCACCAAGTTCTAATAAGCTAACTTCTTCTGTACAAAAACCATGTGGATCCGTCAACATGGGTACCCAATCCCAGGTATCGCCATTATCTGTGGATCGCGCCATATATTGCTGCCATGTGGCACCTTCCATAGTATGCAAATTTAACCCCGGTTTATCCACCTGACCACCAACTGGAAAAAGTAAGGTATTATCTTGCAAGCATAAGCCACGAAAACCGTTCAGACTCAACATTTCTGGAGGAGCTGAAATAGCCTGGCGCTGCCAGCTTATTCCACCATCCAATGAACTTCCAACATGCAACTCTTTACCAGCTAAATAAAAAGCATTCGAATCTTTTTCGTGGTCATGGGTAATATAGCGCTGCGCTTCCCATTGAAGTCGCTCGCTAAGCGGTCGCACCTCAGGAGCATCAAAATGGCCACCCCGGCCCCCAGCACCTATATCCAGCCACATATCACCATTTAATTGACAACGGAATTTTCCTGTAGCCCCTAGCCACATTGGGGCCAGAGAAGAATCTGTTGTCTCTTGCCAATGCTCACCATCTGCTGCTGCTAAAAACAGCCGTAAACGGCCCTTTGAATTATGCGAAGGAAATTCACGTTGCGTCAAAGCAACCATTAAACGACCGTCTGCTAACTGTTCCAACACCGGAAAACAAGAATATGAGCCTTCTTTTTTAAAAATAATTATATCGCGTTGCAACTTCATCGCCATCCTCAATTCTCAGCATTTTTTGCTGTTTGTGAGTACTGATTTAAATATTTTTCAAACTTAGAAAACCTTACCGTATGACGAAACAAGCCAACTTTTTTTATACGGCAGCGAACAACCAGAAATCATTCTGAACTCCCTAAGCAAAGGAAAAGACAAAATAGATATTTATATCATTTAGCTGAATACAGCTGTTAAGAACGGCAATAATAGATAGGGTACAAGGACTAACCCTCAAGGTCTCAAAAAAAGGCCCGAGACACCAATTGTAATCCTCCAGTAAATTTTTTATGGCAAATTTAGTATCCTACAAAAATAGTAGGTTTTATATAAAAATGATCTATGTTAAATTACATTTTTGCCACAACCTACACGTACTCCATTATCTGGATCTAAGCTATCATGCGTATCCAAACATCCACTGATAAATTAGCACCTGTGCTCGGGATGCAGCGAAACTTGGCGCGTCTGTATTCACAATTAGCTTCCCCGGCCCGTCAGAAATGGGTTTATCGCCGAAACTTACGTCCGGCACCATCACCTCCACATCGGGCCTTCAAGACGATCCTACAAAGTAGCGTGACTGGCGTGACTCCCGAGAGTTGGCCCAGCTTGGGTGTTAGTATTTCTTCAATGCGTGCTGCTCCCCATTTTGGTACCATTCAGTTTGAGAGCAGGGCTCTATTTTTGAGGCGAATTAGCATGTGTTTTCGCAAAGGCGTTCGGCGTTAAATAACCTAACGCGCTGTGAGTGATATTCCTCGTTATATTGTCGTTGCCAGGCTCTGAGTTTGGCACGGGCATCCGGGATAGATTCAAACCAATGGTCATTCAGGCACTCCTTTCGCACCCGGGCATTGAAGGACCAAATAGGGGCATCGTCCGTCGGCGCGGCCGGTCGAGAAAAGCCCAAAGGGTACTTGGTATGAAATTCATACCAGAATGGTGCCAAGCCTAATGGACACTTTAGTACATCAGCGCGTCGAAGATGCGGACGTGGCTGTAAGCTTGTTTGATCTGATAAACCTCATAGTTCACTCCTCGCGCCTGTTGTTCGGGTCGGCAATACCATGTTAGAAGTGCGAGAAAGCCATGAATGAAGTAACGGTTTCGATAGTGACGGGGAAGATCTTCCCGCGGCGCTTCGAGCAGGACGCGGACACGGTGGCGCTGTACCGGTTCGACGAGGGCGCCGGTGACGAGTGCCACGAAGCTACCGACCCAGCGCTGACGCTCCGCGCCCACAAGCGGGCTCTCTGGGGCTCCGCCGAAGAGCTCGGCCCCGTCATCCGCTTCGAGCGCGGCAGCAATGACGACGCGAACGTTCTGGTGGGCCCCGTCAATCACGACGCGCTGGAGTTGCGCCGCTGCCCTGACGAGTACACCGTCGAGGCGTGGGTCCGCCATACCGGCCCCTGGGGAGCGGAGCTCGGCGGCGAGCATCCGCGCACAACGGCGCAAATCTGCGGCACGGACGAGGACGGCTTCAGCCTGCCGACCGGCCAGCGCAAAGGCTGGAGCTTCTCGCTACACGACGGCACCCGCGAGCAGCCGCAGGACGGCCGGCTGATGCCACAAGCGCGCAACTTGGGTCAATCTGGCCACCGCGACTTCAACGATCTCACCGGGCTCGAGGGAACGCGTGGGCCATTTTTCTGCGGGTTGGCCGACGCTACGGCCGTCAGCCGCACCGGACTGGAGGGCGAGGGCTGGCATCACATCGCGTGGCAGTGGCGGAAGCTGGACGAAGCTCACTGGCTGTTTGTTGACGGAGCGGTGGTCTGGTCCGGGCGCGCGCCAGAGACGCGCGTCGTCGGCCCCGTGGTCGGCAACACGATTCCATTCATGGTGGGTGGCGTAGTTCACTCACAGGATCCACCGTTCTACCTCGGCTGGTGTTCGTTCGAAGGTGAGATGGCCGGCCTCCGGATCTCACGCGTGCTGCGGCTGCCGGTCGCGGCTGCGCTGCGGATCGTGCCGACCTACGGCCACGTGCACTACAACGAGCGCAGCGGGCCGTCCACCGACGATCAACGTTCTGCTGCACGTGCACACCCGGCTAGCTTGTCGGATGCCACCGTCCAAGTGCCTTACCGCGCAGCGGTGGTCGTGGAAGGCGGCACGGCCGCGTCATTTGCCCTGCTGGACGACGAGCAACCTGCGGCGCTACCGCAAGGTCTGCAGCTCGATCGGCTGCAAGGTGTAGTGCACGGCGTGCCAACGGTACCCGGGACGACAGCCTTCACCGTGCTGGTCACCGCGATCGACGGCCAGCAGGCACGACAGCCGTTCACTCTCTGTGTGGTCGAAGGGCGGCTGGCCACGCGCTCGCTGCCGCCAGCCTTCGGTGGACGGCCGTACAGCGCCGCCCTCGAGAGCGGTACCCTCGGCCCCTCGGTACGCTGGCAGTCCAAGAGCGTGCTCCCACCATGGCTGTCGCTGCAGGAACGAGATGACGGTGGCGGCTGGTGCATCACAGGGACCCCGCCCAAGAGCTGCTGTGGAACCGTTGAGCGATTGACACTCGAGGCGAGCGCCACCGCTGGCGCCGCTGTCGACCAAACCACCCTCGCACTGCGGATCTTGGCTTCCGGCCTGTGCGAGCTTGAGGTTGACGAGCACACGCAGGCGCTGTGGGATTGGCAGGGTGACGATGGCAAGATGATTGTGGACCGTGCCGGCCTAGCCGGAGATGACTCCTTAACCCTGAGTTGGGTCAACATGGCAGGCGACACTCGCGAGTGGTTCCCAGACTGGGGTCGGTACCCGTGGGAGTGCGGTGGTGGCGAGTGGGGCTTCGCAACCCCCGCAGAGGCGGGCGAGATAGCCGACTTGCGCCGTTGCACAGAAGCCTGGTGCGTGGAAGCGTGGTTCCGGGTCGGTGACAACCAGATCAAGGTTGATCGCTACGGCCGTACCTTTGACTTCGGTCACATCTGCGGCTCCTTTGACAGCTCCGAACAAGGCGTCTGGGAACTCTTTCTCTCGACCCATGACTCGCCGGACGGCAGCACCCTGGCGCCAGGCGTCACCTTTGCGTCGGCGGGGCACCGGTGGGAGGGGCTCGGGCCGTGGAAATACCCACAGGGCATCGTCGCAGGTGACCCTGATGCCTGCTGCGTGTCCGACTCGGAATGGCACCACGTGGCGTGGCAGTATGAGTACGGAACGGACACCCACGAGCTGTGGTTGGACGGGCGGCTGATCTGGAGCCTGGCATGCGCGGACGGCGTACCGCTCGTCAACGACAGGGCTGGCCACGGGGCGCAGTTCAGCGTGTCGACGAGGCCCGCTGGCCACAGCCGCTTCGGCGGCGCGTTCAATTTCTTGGGGTATGGCCACTGGTTTGGGCACATCGGCGACATTCGCATCAGCGACGCGCGGCGTCGTTTTTGACGCAGACGACCCACAACGCAAGAGAGTTATTTTTTGCAACTGGATACCACCGACATACACAAACAGGCCGATTTATTGGGAGTCTCTGATGCAAATTTATGATCGAGGGATCATCTTAGACGCTATTCCAGCTCCTGTATCTCGTAAGTGTTCAGTTGCAAGCGGTCTCCTGAAACTTAACGATGGGACTTTGCTATGCGTATTCAATACTGGGCCCACCAAATTCTCGCCTACTGATCAGATCGTGCTAATGAGTAGCCAAGATGTGGGTGAAACTTGGGCTATTCGTTATGACAATTTCTCGACCCAATTTAATCAAACGATGGGTGCATTCCATGATGCCAAAATCATCGAGTTGTCGCCTGGACACTTATTACTCAGCCTGTTTTGGGTAGACAGATCAGACTCTTCATTGCCGATGAGTCATCCCGAGACTGCCGGTATTTTACCGACACGTTATCTCGTTACAGAATCGTTTGATGTTGGACATACTTGGTCATCAATCCGCGAAGTTGATCTAACGCCATGCCGTGGACACTCCTTGACGGACCGGATTGTACGTCTTAAAAATCGACAGTTGATGATGCCCTACGAAACTTGGAGATTGTGGGACGAGGAGAAATTTCATCAGGCCGCAAAAGTTCGTCTATCACATGATGAAGGGAAAACATGGAGCGATCCAATCGTTATGGCCTCAGATCCTCTGCAAGAAATTTATTTCTGGGATAATCGAGTAGCGATTGATCCACAAACAGGAAGACTCGTCGCGATGTATTGGACCTACTATACTAAGCAAGGCATAGACCAGACGATTAGCATCAATTGGGCTAATTCTGATGCAACCAACTGGACTAAAGTCCAATCCAGCCCTCTCGAAGGACAAATAGCTGCTCCATTGGCAATGGGAGAACAGTTGCTGTTATGTGTCTATGTTCGGCGTTTAGTTCCCGCTTCATTACGCGCCGTGATTAGTCACGATTTTGGACGGTCGTGGGAACAGAAACAAGAGTTAGTCTTGTTTAAGGCAAGTGATAAAAAACAATCCGGAATGGATGCAACACGTAGTCAAGCCGAATATTGGCAGGATATGCAGCAATGGTCGTTTGGACTTCCATCTGTGGTCCAACTGAACTGTCAAACGGCAATGGTTTCCTTCTACGCGGGCGACGAAAATGCGATGGGGATTCATTGGATAAAGATTCTAATGGATTGAAATAGCGCATCTGATCAAGGCCATCAGCTCACAAGCGACGACTGGATCACTTTTTACCATACCCGGCGGTCCAAGATTTGAGAATTACCTCTAATTATGAGAAAAAATTATGCGCGAAAAACAAGATCGACATACTCTTGCAGCCAACGAACTATTTCTTACCGCGCAAGTTTTCGAGGATTGCATGGACATCGCACGCGACGCGGATGGCTTATTATGTAGCGATCTAAACGTCGATACGATGCGCCCTTGGACATTCGATGAATTGTCGCAAGCCAAGGCTGAAATATGGTCAAACTGGCGACACGATCCCGCCGGATCATGGCCTATGAAGATACATTAATGGCCACAGGGCGCTATATCCGCGTCAAGGTATTACATGACCAAATTGCCCCAGGCACTCCCCAAATACGGCAACAAGCAGAGGGTGCAGTAGAAGCAATCCTAGCAGTAGCACAGGCAGGCGAAAGGGTTGAACCTGGATATCTCCCCAAGCCATTCGGAGGTTTGAGTAAGGCCGCTGAAAGTAAAGGCATCTCCTGCGACCAAATCGAACATGTGGCGTTAGGTTTATGGCAATTTCGTAAACAATACCCCGATTCAACTCTTAACGCCGAGATTGAGGAAAAACTGGTTCGCTGGACCGAATACTTCATGCGCCGTGACTGGTCCTATATTTTCCACGGCCTGTTCTGGCATACGTTGGAAGATACTCCTAAAACAGATTTACCGGCCTTGCCACTAATCCATTCACTTGGTTTATATATGCCTCTTTGTGTTATGAGCCATAGCATTACTGGCGACGAGAAATATCTGGACGCCTTAAATCAAAAGCTGATACCATCTTGAACCGATGGCTGACTGATACGACCCAGAATTTTTCACAACATTCCAATAGTTGTGAATTACTGGGGATGGGGGCTTATTTTTGCGCCACAAACAATGTAATTAATGATGTTGCGAGCGAAACGCTTCAGCAAACTTGGCGGATTGCTGTGGCTCGCGTAAGTAAAGATGGATTAGAATATGAAACAAACGGAGTGACTGACGAGCATCTCATTACACCACACTATATTGATCCACCCAGCGAAGGTGCATGGCATGGCGACCGACTGGGTCTATGGCAGTCAAATAGCAAATCGGCTTGTTCTCTATGTACCGCACACTTAGGTGTATTGGCCGAGAAAATACATGGCGATTGCAACCGCGCCCAACAGATCACACACATCTTGGCCGCGATCCAAAATCCCGATCAAATCACACGTATGATCGACCCTGACGGGCAGCAAATACCAATTGAACACAGCTATCTAAAACACACTTTGTGGGTTCAATGTATTGGGGCTTGGCTGGAAGCAACATATCAGAATCACCTGCTACAACATAGCCAAGACCGCTCATGCGCAGACGACGGCAACAAGCCGTAAAGCCCACCCCCATATTTGGACCGCTTCAGACAATCAGTCTTGCATAACGCAGATGCATGACAAAATTACTCGTACACCAATAGCCTACAAGGAAAGATCCGTCGGTCATGCGGATCACATCGGGTTTACCGAATGCCATAAGTCCTTCGTCATAGATGCTGCGACTGCGATTGGTTTGATCATCACTGCCCAGGATATCCCGACCTCGCGCATCCCAGATCAAAGCGTGGTCCTGCTGCGACCAAGTTTCCCCACTATTTTGTTTTTCAGAAATCGCCGCCCAGATTCCCGGCTTCTCATCGTCACGCCGGTTAAAGATCGCCAGCACGCAGCCATCACCTGCATCTATGGTACATCCCATTTGTCCGACAAGGCCGGTGTCGTAAGGCGTCAACCATGTTTGCCCCTCGTCTTGTGAAGAAGTCGCGTGGATGGTGAGGTCTTACTCGGTTGCGGTGTCTTTCGTCCAATACATCACGAGGATGCGGCCATCATCAAGGCGCGTAAACATGCCGTTCCAATGAAGGATGCGGTGCTGCGAGTCCATCGCAACCGTAACGGACTGATCCCAAGTTGCTCCCCGATCGCGGGAGAAGAGTGCCAGTGATCGTTGCTTGACAGGCATCGGGTCGTCCCAGTGCTTCCATGATTCAACGGGCAACAGCAAATGGCCATTGTCCAGTTCGATGATACGGCCAGACGGATTCACCATCGCAACCCCGCCTGCGGCAGTATTCCCCGCGATATTCGGGAATGCTGCCGCGGGTGCGATGATTTGTGGCTCACTCTAGGTTCGCCCATCACTATGCGAGCGAAAGAGCAAGGCCTGACAATTCACCGCGCCGAGTGTTTTGGGATTATAGATATTAAAATCAGGGTCCGAAACCGATCGATCCCAGCGATAACCCGAGAGTAAAATCTCACCACTGGATAAGCGCGTCGGGTAACCGTAGCCGTAACTATAGGGCCGATCATCTTTGTTACGGGTCCAAATGACCCCCTCGTCATGCCACGTCTTTCCAGCATCGGTTGAGCGCGTCAGGGTATAGTCACATTCAATCGCATTCGGAGCAGGCCCGCGTTTGTAAATGCAGATGACTTCTTGCTCTGACAAAAGGCATAGGCCGGGGAATTGCGCCTGAAGCGATTGAACGCCCGGCAAGGGATTTTGAAAAATAACACCTGTATCGATAATTTTAATCATGGAATAATGCTCTGGATCATTTTACGAAGAGGAGATGGGTTAAGTGATGAGATGTGGCATGACTTCCCTGATTTGCTCCACTGAAGGCGAGACTATTTCTTAATCTATAACGCTGAGGCCCATGAAACAAAAACAGCATAGCACTGAAGAGATTATCCGTATTTTCCGGCAGGCCGAATGGCCTCGCGGGCGACCTGCGCGTTTTGCTCAAACGACATGGCGTCTCCTTTCACAATCAGAATACCAGATTGCCCTTCATGTTCGCGCATCTCTCTATTCGAAGCAGGAGCGCAAGCTCAGGGGTCGCCGTAGAACGCCTGGATCATGGTTTGGATATAGCCGAAGCATTACGCATTGGCCTGATAGAGCTACCGCTTAGAATGTCTCGACAAGAACCAAGGCTCGAACAGAATTTATCTGCTTGGTTTAAAAGATACACGGGGAGGTGGGAATAAACACATAGCTACATCTCCCCTATCCATCTCTTTAATCTATCCTACTTCATCAGCATCATCTTGCGCGTCTCGACCCGATATAGGGCCTGCAGACGCATGAGATAGACCCCGCTCGAGAGTCCCGTCAGAGTGGCTGGACTCAAGTAACCGAGACTCCGGAAAACCCGGTGCGATTCAATATTGGCAATTTGCGATCTAAAAAAATTCGACAGTTCGGGTGGTTGGGACTAGCAGCCACAATCCGCTCCGCTCGACACAGACTGGCACTTGAACTAGTGATGCGCCACCACCGTCACATAACTTTCCACTCCATAAACCCCCGCTCCATTGCGCACCTTCACACGCAGGCGATTCAAGCCCTCGCGCAAGGGCCAATCGAAGATGCCTCTGGCCTGCTCCTGCCATTCGCCGCCGTCCACTTGTAGTAAAAATGCATTGAGATACGGCGTCTCGGTGTCGACCTCCACGCGCAACACACCTGCTTCCTCGGTCTCACGTAATAATAGTTCGGCCTGATTGAGCGTCGGATTGAAGTCCTGCCAACGCTCTGTGTGGTGTTGGTACTCTTGCTTGCGCGGAAACATCTTGCTGTAGTAGCAGTAAAACTGATCACCGCCCCAATTGCTCGAAAGCCGCCACGGCAGGGGATGAGACCGACTGGCAAAGTCGTTGCGCAGCGGCATCTGCAGATGACCCTTGTACATCAACAACTCCTGTCCTTCGATCTCGTCCTCGGAGAGCACCGAGTATTGGTGGGCCCCCTCCCGATAGGCGATGCGCACTTTGTCGAGCATGGACTTATCCGGCAAATGCCACTGTACCGGATACTCCCATGTCGCCGGCCCCGGCATGATCTCGCCCAGACGGTGGCCGATCTCCACCAGATTTAGCGGTACGCCCGTATCTGGGTCGTAGAGATAATAGTCGCGCGTCGAATCCATAAAGACCCACTTGTCGAATTCGTTCGACCACACTTCCGCGACCTCGTGCCCGTAGGTGTGTTTGCTGGAGATATTGACCCAGCGTGCCGGGTAGCCCATGGCGATACAGGCGGCGACCAGCGCCAGATTGCAGTAGAGGCAATGCCCGTCGCGGCGGCGCTTGTCATACTGTTGGTGCAATACAATGCGCCCTTTTCCGTCGCGTTCGGGCTTGAGCAGATCGCAGTAATTCCAGGCGTACGGGTCCAACTGGCCCAATGGCACCTTATAGGCCCAGCGCATCAAGCGCAATTGCGCCGCGAACTCACTGGCCGCACCCGCCACAACCTCGTCCAATTCAAAGTCCCGGCGCAAGTCCGCCAGATTGGCAAAATCCTCGTAGACATATTCCACCGACGAGCGCACTACTCGACCATTTTGCAGGTCCTGTATGCGGTAGAACAGATCGTTGGCCCGCTGCTGCTCCACCACGGTGCTTTGTATCGACACGCCCAAAAATACCGGCGTCACCAGCGGATTCGCCGTGCGCAGCACCACTTCAAATTGCAGATAGCGACCGGCGGGGGGTGCCCACTCCACGACAAAACCATCGACCCGGGCAAAATTCGACCATCCCGCCGCACCCGCTAACGGACTGACCCCTAGCCGCACCCTAATCTCTACGCCGCACTCTTCCGGTATCTCCACTTCCCAAGTCACGCGGCTTTCTTTGAGGTCCAGCAGTCGTTTGACCGCTCCCGCTGCTTCCGCCAGATCAATCACCGGCGAAATATACGCACCCTCTGCGGCATAACGATCCAAGCTCAGACGAATGCAGTACTCCCCGTCGATTTCGCCTTTCCATCCCAAGTGCTCAAAATCCCACGACCGGCCGCCGTCCCGACTCTTGGCACTGCGATTGGGATGACTCAACCGCGTTTGCGATCCCCGAGCATACTCCTCGTCGGCTGCCACCATGACTTCCCAACTGGTCTCCTCCGACTCGGCCCACAGCAAAATCTCGTTCTCCCCTGGCCGTAGCGCGCCAACCGGAATCTCTACCACAAACCAGTTGTCAAAATGGGACCCGCCCCAATCACTGGTATAGTAGTGCCGCGCAAAGGGGTGCGCTCGCTTGCTGGGTGGCCGCACTAGGTCGACTCCATTGATACGGATGAAAAGGGAGTGATCGTTGTCATCGGCCTCCGTTCCGACAAACACCAGATAGCCCGCAAAGGCCCGCGCGTCGTCCAGCAACAGATCCTTACGCACCATCACCCCCCGGTGCAACTTTTCAAACCACGCGCGATCCTTTGCCCCCTGCGGCTGCCCGATGGCCGGCGCGTCGTCTTCGACCAGCAACATATCGTCGAGTCGGATGGCACCCGCGTCGTCGTAGCGCAAATTTATGAACTGGCCGCGCTCTTCCAGACAGGCGGCGTCGAGCACAAGGGCAATCAGTTTTCCTTTTTCCATCTCTCGATCCTCGTAGGATGTTCGTGTGACCCCCGACAGTTGGCCCAGTTTGGGGGTTAGTGTATGTTGAACGCAATGGAGAAATACTCCCTATAAAGGTGGGTCAACGATAGAAGGTCACCCCAAACTTTGGTGACCTCCCTGATTTGCTCCACTTAGACTGAGACTATTTCTTACCCGCTGAGGAATAGTCTGATGAAACAGAAAATACATGGTGGCGAAGAGATCATCCGCACCTTCATCGTTGAATAAAGGGAACTTGCAAAATGAGGACAAAACAACTAGGCAAATTGGGGCCAGAAGTTCCGGTGATTTGTCTCGGCGCGTGGCCACTGGGCGGCGGTATGGGCGAACTGCCCGACCAGCAGGTCATCGACACGGTCCACGCGGCCCTGGACTGCGGCGTCACCTTCATCGACACGGCGGAGGGCTACCGCACGAGCGAATCGGTGCTGGGCAAGGCGCTCGCGGGCAAAAGAGACAAGGTTTTTCTGGCGACGAAACTGTCGGGGGACCATTCTCTGGAACACATGAACGAAGCCGTCGAAAACAGCCTGCGCGCCCTCGGTACCGACTATATCGACCTGTACCAATTGCACGGCCCCAAGCCCGAATATCACATCGCCGGCACGATGGCCGGGCTGTTGCGACTCAAGGAACATGGCAAGATACGCCACATCGGCGTCTCCAATTTCTCTGCCGAGCAACACGCCGAAGCGCTGCAACACGGCCACCTGGACAGCTCGCAACCCATGTATAGCATGCTCGTCCGAACGGCGGAGGAAAAAGTGTTGCCATTCTGCCAGGAAAATGGTGTTGGGGTAATCGTGCACTCGCCGCTGGCCAAGGGATTGCTCACGGGCAAATACGGACCAGACCACACCTTTCCTGAGGGTGACGAGCGGAACTGGATGGCCGGCTTCCAGGGCGAACGCTTCGCCGGCGCCCTGAGCGTGGCAGACGAACTCAAGGCGTGGGCGGAGTCGCAGGGCAATAGCCTTTACGAATTGGCTATTGCCTGGACGCTGGCCAATTCCGCGGTGACTTCGTGCATCGCAGGCGCCAAAACGCCGGAACAAGCTAGACAGAATGCCGCGGCTGCCGACTGGGTTCTCACGCAGGACGCCCTACAGGAGCTCGACCAGATTCAAGGGGATTTTCGCGTCTTGAATCTCCATCGGTAGGTCGAGTTGACGTCATTTCCTATTCCTACTTATATCCTGCGATTCCGGTCGATACCCAACATCTCGTCCAGCCGGGTAAGAACATCTCGCTTAGCGCAACGGTCGGCGGACGGGAAAAACTACGCGCCCTGCGGCGCTTGGCCCTGCGGGCATATGGACCTTTTGTCCCGGCGCTTGACTTCGGCAACTGCCGCGCCAAGCCTATGGCAGTGGTGGAAGATGGCATCGACTGCTTTGACTTCGACGATGTCGATAGGACCCGTTGAGTATCGGAAATATAAAGGGCTTTTTAAGGAATCGGGTCTGGCGTGACCCCCGATAGTTGGCCCAGTTTGGGGGTTAGTGTATGTTGAACGCAATGGAGAAATACTCCCTATAAAGGTGGGTCAACGATAGAAGGTCACCCCAAACTCATAGTTTCACAACCTCAGCCTGCCCTAACTCGCCGTCGAAGAATTTCGGCAATGGCCCGCTAAACAGCGAAGCTCGCGGTGTCGAGGGCAGCGCCGTTCCCAACGGACGAGTCCCACTGTCCTTGATAGACTTGAAGAGCAACCGCCTCCCCCCAGATGCTCCGTCTGCAGGATGCCCTGATCGCCGATGACGGCACTTCAGAGGTGCAGTGCATGGAATCACCCGCCGCTGCCAAGGGGTACCATTTTTTTCTCCCTCCAAACCCAGCGCGGTGCCGAGCCGATGTAAAAAGAGCGCAGCTTTCCGAACCGGGCGTTCGCAATAACCGCCAGATAAACAACCAAAAAGAAGGGGCTGCGTCCAGCCACTGTTGTCCGGACAACTCTTTGCGTATACTCCCCCCGATGAAGAGCCGCCGTCCCCATATTCTCTTACTCTGCAGCGACCAACAGCGCTTCGACACGCTGGGCGCCAACGGCAACCTGGTATGCCAAACGCCCAGCCTCGACCGTTTGGCAGCGGAGGGGATGAATTTTTCCCGCGCTTTTACCGTCTCCTCGCTCTGCTCGCCAGCGCGAGCTTCGCTGCTGACCGGACTTTATCCGCACAATCACGGGATGACCGACAACTGCAATGCCCGCCAGGTGGAGCAGCGCGAGTTGCCGCTCAGGCTCGACGTTTTTCCCCGACTCTTGCAGACGGCGGGCTATCGTTGCAGTTACGTCGGCAAATGGCATCTGGGGCAGGAACAGACGCCTCTAGATTGGGGTTTTGACGAATACGTCCCGGGACCAGGCTGGCACGAATGGTGGCCGGAAGGAGTCCGGCTGGAACAAGAATCGGCGGTCCGGCTGCCCTATGCCCCGGAGAAACCGCTGGCGGCACGGGTACCCCTACCGCTGACCGACCACCCGGACTACCAGCGGGCCAGCGCGGCGATCTCAGTTATGGAGAAGTACACAGAGCGGGCCGAGCCCTTCTTTTTGCGTCTCGACTTCTTCGGCCCCCACTATCCGCACTACCTGCCCGAGCCCTATGCCTCGCAGTACGCACCGAGCGCGATCCAGCCCTGGGCCAATTTCAACGACCCCTTGGAACAGGTGCACGAGGGAACGCAGTGGTTAAAGCAGCGGTGGGGCGTCTCCGAATGGCCATCCGCTGCAGAGATCGTCACGGCGTATTACGGCCATGTCACGTGTGTCGACGACCAGATTGGCCGGGTGCTCGATGCGCTCGAGCGCCTGGGCTTAATCGAGGATACACTGGTGATCTTCACTTCCGACCACGGCGACCTGACCGGTGCGCACGGGATTTTGCAGAAGGGGGCTGTCGGCTACGACGAACTCTACCGCATCCCGTTGATCGCACGGTGGCCGGGTGTGATAGAAGCCGGTGCACAACGCGGCGAACTGGTAGAACTCTCCGACCTGATGCCGACCTTGCTGGAGCTAGCCGGAGCGGAAACGGTGCCGGGCGTGGATGGGCGCAGTCTCGGCCCCTTGCTTCTCGGCGGGCAGGCGGAAGACTGGCGGGAGGCAATCTTCGCAGAATACCTGGGCCGTCAAAACGGCGATATCGCCCTGAAGATCCTCCGCACCCAGACCCATAAGCTGGTCCTCACCGCCTCTGGTCCAGACGAACTATTCGACCTGGTAGCCGATCCGGGTGAATTGGAAAACCGTATCGACGACCCCCTCTCCAGAGCAGTGCTCTCCGACTTGGCAGAACGACTGGCAGCGCGCATGGCAGACTCGCGCGATCCGCTGCGCGATACCTTCGCACCGCGTCTCGCCCACTACCAAAACGGCCCCTAAAACGAATTCGGCTTGTGCCGCGTGGACTCCATGCAGGCGTAGCCCTAAGGTGAACAACGGCCAGCACCGTTCCTAACCGACGAGTGCCATCCCACAGGGTAAGTCAACCCCCGAAGCCAGAGCAGATTTCAATTTGCCCGTATGAGAGCATTTGCCGCGATATTCAAACTCCGGGCAGCTACACACCACATCCTGGCCGTCCACTGTAAGTTCGTAGTTCGTGTCGGGCCGGGAGCTGCTGACGACTTCGTAGCGACAGCACTTCGGCCGCGTGAGGACGTCGACCAATAGGGCTATCGCCTCATCGCTTATCGGGAGAAGGCTGTCTCCCTCCAATACCCTCTTGCCTGGTTTGTCATTTTGATAGATAAGCTGTGCATTCTCCAAGAGCGCTCGAATGCGCTCGGCGGTCAATCCTTCGGAAATCTCGTCCGACAGTTGCGGTGAAAGGTTGCGCATCAAATTTTGGAACTCAGTCAGGACGTCCCCACCGATAGCTTCCTCGAGGCCTTCTCCATCTATAACAGCCGATACCAGTGCTGACGATGATTTAATATCTGAGTTTTGGCAGGGCTTTGGAAAGAGCGGAGGCGTCTCGCTTCGGCGTAATCATCGCCCTGATGCCGCTACTGACCGTGCTGAATATGGAGCTCGTTACAAGTACGTTTCCACAGGCTCTGCCGGCACCGGAACAGATGACGCCGGTGGCTTGGGGTGGGGCGTGCTGGTGTTTGTGGTCAAACGCTGGAAACAGCCTGACTGGATGCACTGGGCAAGCTCCTGACCTTCCTCGAGAAAGCTGGACTTCTGCTACCCGAGCCCGGTGAAATGCAGGGCGACTTTACCTCATGCAGGGACCAACAACGAGTCCGCCACACCCGATGCCAACCTGGCTGCCCTGCGTCATATTTACGAGTGGCTGAAGCGAGCAATAGAGACGAGGTGTCCATTTATTACCAACTGGGTCCCAACCTGTAAGACACCAAAGACCATATGGTCTTTGAGTGCACCGGGAATTGGTGCGGCAGGGCGCCGGGTGAGAGATATGATTCAACCAAGGACGATCCCGGCAAACCGTCAACTGCTAACTTCTGAACTCAGGATTAATTGGTTATATTGCCTGCTATGACACAATACTCGAGATATGCTCTCGGCATTTCGAGCGTCTTTGTCCTCATCTGGCTCGGGGAGACGTGGTTGCCTGACCGCGAAGAGTCGATCTCCGATGCCGGACGTAGTATCGACCCGGCGGGGACTCAGGCGCAGCAACGCTCGGAGCCCGCGGCTCCAGCGGATCTCCGATTCGTAGATGTCACACAGTACAGCGGCGTGGACTTTGTCCATACGTCAGGATCCCGGCAGCAGCGGTCCATCCTAGAGTCGATGGCGGGCGGGGGCGCTTTTTTCGACTACGACAGAGACGGATTCCTCGACCTTTTCCTGGTCAATAGCAGAGCCGAAGAGGAGTTGCCCGAGCATGGCAACCGGCTCTACCGCAACAGGGGCCGGAAGTCGGGGCCGGATGCCCTCTTCGCAGACGTGACCGAAGAGGCAGGAGTAGGCCGTTCGGGCTGGGGTATGGGCTGCGCCGTAGGCGACTACGACAACGACGGCGATCTCGATCTCTACGTGACCTACTGGGGACCCAACGTTCTATATCGCAATGAGGGCAACGGGCACTTCGCCGAGGTGACCGAGCAGGCATCAGTGGGCGATGACGGATGGGGATCCAGCGCCGCTTTTGGCGACGTCGATGCAGATGGCTTCCTCGACCTCTTCGTCGCCAACTACCTCGTATTAGATCCGGAAGATCCACCGGGCGAAAGGCTGCCGTGCAACTGGAAGGGATTGGACGTCTTCTGCGGACCTATGGGCATGGAGTCGCAGGCCAATGTCTTGTACCGCAACGACCGTGCGGGCGGTTTTGTGGACGTCAGCGAGACGACGGGAGTAGCCCGACACAAGCAGCCCTCGCTCGGCATCGTCTTCGGGGATTTTGATGGCGACGCGGACCAGGACATCTACGTGGCCAACGACTCGATGCCCAATCTGCTCTACCGCAACGACGGCGACTGGGACCTGACCGAGGTCGGCGCCCTCGCCGGCGTCGCCTACAGTGAGGACGGGCGTTCGCAAGCGGGGATGGGCATCGCCTCTGGCGACTACGACAACGACGGCGATCTCGATCTCCTGGTCACCAACTTCTCCGATGACGCCAATACCCTTTACCAGAACCAGGGCGAAGGTTTGTTTTTCGACGCCACGGCGGCGGCTGGATTGGACGGAGAGGTAAGGCCGTACTTGGGTTGGAGCACGGCCTTCTTCGACGGCGATAACGACGGCTGGCTGGACCTTTTCGTGGCCAACGGTCACATCTATCCCCAAGTCGATCTGCACACCTCCGGCATTGGCTACGCCCAGCACAACCTATACTATCGCAATGTCGGCGGTCTCTTTCAATCGAGCGCATCGAGTGTCGGACTTGGGCTGGTGAAAGTCAGTCGGGGCGCGGCCTTTGGCGATTACGACAACGATGGAGACATCGACATCCTCGTGGTCAACCTGAACGACACGCCGACTCTGCTCGAAAATCGCGGCGGCGACCGCAACAACTGGCTGGGGCTGGAGTTGGTCGGCGTAGAGAGCAATCGCGATGCCCTGGGCGCCATGGTGCGGCTGGCGGTCGGCGGGCGGATGCAGACGCGCGAGATACACAGCGGCTACGGTTACCAGTCTCAGCACGACACCCGGGTGCTCTTTGGGCTCGGGAGCGAAGAGCGCGTCGACCGCGTCGAGATCCGCTGGCCCAGCGGACGCACTCAACTCCTCGAAGATCCCCCCTTGGGTCGCTATCACGTGGTGGCGGAAAATACTCGGGACATCCTCTCCAGTTACGGCGGCTCAAAGACTGAAGACCAGCGGATCCCGGTCGCTGCGCCGGCTGCAGAGGTCGGGGCGAAACCTCATCCCCACCCCCGTATTGCCGCGCACCCCAACTGGACCGCAGCCGACTACCTGCAAAACGGAATCGAGCTCTATCAACAAGGACGCTACGAAGAGGCTCTCGATATCTTGCGAGCGGCCGTCAAAGTGCAGCCCGATTCCCTCGCGGCCAGATACGCCGTCGCCGTCGTTCTCTTCGGGGGTTTGGGCCGATCGGAAGAGGCTGCTTCAGTTCTCGAAAAAGCTATTCTGCGGGATTCGTCGTCGGCAAAAGTCCACAAGCTCCTCGGCGACATCCACCTCAGCCTCAACCGAACGGAAAGGGCCAAAGAGGTGCTCGAGCGCGCCGCGAACCTGGCTCCGGCCGACTGGGAGAGCCATAACCTCCTGGGGCTGGTGCACCGCCGCGAGGGGGCCATGGCGGCGGCGGCCGCATCGTTTCGACAAGCCGCCCTCCGGGCCTCGTGGGAACCGCATCCCCACCTGAACCTAGCCCGCCTCTACAGACTACAGGGACTTATAGATGCCGCCGAGAGCGAGCATCGGCTCTTTGAGCGCTTACGGCGCTGGCGGGTTGACGAGGAGTGGTATCTGGCAAAAATTGGCGAAGACTCAACCGGGGTCGAGTCGCATTTCCATCTGGGACGCACCTACTTCCTGCAGGGACGCATCAGCCGGGCCATGGGACACTTTCGCCGCGCGGTCCGGCTGAATCCAGACTATGCATTGGGACATTATGGCCTGGGGGCTTTACTCCACTCCAGGGGACGCCTCGACGAAGCCATCGAGGCCTATCGGCAGGCGTATCACTCCGATCCGCAGCTGGTGATAGTCCTCAACGATTTGGGCCTCGCCTACCACCAGGCGGGGCGCGTGGACGAGGCGCTCGCCACCTACCGAAAAGCGCTGGAACAGAGACCGGATCTCGCTCTCTCCAGCAGCAATCTGGGGAACCTCCTCGCCGCCCAGGGCAAGCCGGCAGAAGCTATCGCCCACTACAGAGCGGCGCTGGCAGCGGATCCGGATCTGAAGGTTACCCAGAAGGCTCTGGTCGACCCCTATCCCACACAGCAGCGCTTTGACAAGGCCAGGCGAAAATTGCGGCCCACCATGACCGGGAACGTCCCTGAGCGGGCAGCGACGGCGGGCACCGGTCGCGAGCTCCGCTATGACCTCGTCCCCGAGTGACACCTCTCTCGCTGCGACGATGCCATTTCGCCTTCTCCAGCCGGCGGTTCGGCGCTAATAAGCGACGTGAATGAGTCTGGACAGAGTAGTGTTCTTTGTAGCTTCGTTGTCGACAGCAAGCTCGAGCTGACAGATATAAATGCCCGGTGCCACGACATTGCCACCTTTGTCGGTGCCGTTCCAGGCGATGCTGGCCGGGCCGATGCCCGCCATCTGCCGCTGTTCCCAGATGCGTCGACCACCCAGGTCGAAGATGCGCACCGTGGCCTGGCGGGCGGCGCTGAGTTTGACAACGAGGAACTCGATGTTCGCCTGGTCGTTGATCGCATCGCCGTTGGGCGTAAAGGGGTTGGGAGCGATGCTGAAATCATCCAGCGGTCCGGCGTCGAGAGGCACCTGAATGGACAGGGCTTCGCTGGCGATCAAAGGCGTGGCATCCCCGGACTCGACACCCTGCCAGGCGACCTCCAGATCAGCGCCGCCGTCGGTGTTGCGCACCGCCATATCCAGGGTAGTACCGTTGACAAAAACCGGAGAGACGAAGCGCAGCCGCATGAGCGGCCCTTCCCCGACCACACGCCCTCGGGCACTGGAGGACAACGCCGAATGATCGCTGCGGCCGAGCGTGTCACCGTCTGCGGCAAAGGGAAACTGGTCCCCTTCGTCGACAAGAATGCGGAAGTAGCGCCCCAGGCGTTGCTCCTCCTCCAGCTCGTCGTAGGTGTCCTCGGAGACCGTTGTCAGCTCAACCTGTCCATTAGCGTCAACAGACTTGCGGAAGAAACGCCGATCGCCCCGCTCTTCGGGCAGCAGCAGGCCCCACGTAGCGTTGGTCAGCAGCTCGCCGTTTCTGGCGGTCGGAACCTGGTCCCCTTCGACGGTGATGCGGTGATAGAGCCGCCGGCCTCCGTCGTCGGCCAGCGCATGGACAACGCTGGGCAGTCGGACATGAATGGAATCGGCCTGGTTTTGCAGCACTTCCAGGCCGCCAAAGCCGGACTCCGTGGCCCGGAAGGAGGTAGGGGGCTGGCCACTGTCGTCAAAGCCGAGATCCAATTCGAGCAGTTCTATTTCGGCACCTGATAAGCTGAGTAGAATCTCGTCGAAGCCGCTGCTGCGCTCGAACGCAGGACTCTCGATAAAGAAGGGCCGCGCGAACACCTCGAAGGTGTCCAGCCGTCCGGCAGCGGCCACTTCGACAGGCCATAGCTCGGCGATGAGCCGATCAGCCGCCGGGTCAAACAGCTCAATGTCGACAGATTTTATGGAGGCGCCCGTAAAGCGATCCTCCGTCTTCAGCTTTACCTGAATTTGCAGCAGACTCTTGCGCGACGGCGACGTCACCCTGTCGCCCGATTGCGCGTATTGGCGACTCCAATTGCTCCAGTCGTTGCCCACGACCAGCGAGGTATCGACGGGCCCCTTAAGAGAGCCGAGCAGATTGTTCCACTGTTTGAGCGTGAGTTCGCTACCTGTAGAGTTAAAGTAGCGAATAATTTTCTGGGTCTGATCGCCGGAACGGGTGCGGATCTCCAGCTGCGTGCCCGGAGGTGTTTCTGCCTCCCAGGTGATGGCGCCTAAATTGCGGCCAGCAGGAACTTCGATCAGATCAGAGGTAAGTACGACCTCGGCGGCATAGCCCTCTGAAAACAGCATATACTCCGAAACGTCGGGACCGACATAGTACCCGCCTCTGGAAACGGGGTTGAACTGAATGACCTCCAACAGCTTCATCTTTGTCGGCGGATCGTAGGCATCAAGGATATTGTTGTAGCGTTCCAACGTGTTGTCTTCCCGCATGGGCGGACTCAACTTTCGCCAGCGCAAAAGTCCGTTGGTATCGAAGTCACCCAGGGAACTGCGCACGGCATAGCCCTCCGACTGGTCAGCGCCAGCCGTGGCCAACCGCATAGCGTCGAGCCAGAACGTCGCGCCAAGGTCGATGATGAGAATGCCGCGCTCGATGAAGGAAACCCTCTCCCGGACGGCGTGCTGAAAGACGGATTTGAAGTCGCCGTCGAAAGCCGCTCCCGGACTGGTGGCGCTACTACCGGTAACAGTGATGTTGCCGCCGCCGGAGATGATACCTGTACTCACGTTATCGCCCCATCCCCATACCTCGATGTCGGCAAGCCGGGGGCGCTCGCGGATATAGAACTCCTTGCGGCCCTGACGTTCCTGCGACAGGGCCTCGTATACCGCCTTTTCCTCGCTTTTTTCCTTTTCGACTATAGGCTCTTCAAAGCCCACCTTGTCTTCGGCGAAATAGACGATATCACCACGCTCATTGGGGTCGAGTGCCAGCCACTCTTCCTCGCCTATCAGTCTGCCGCGACCACCGCGCGTGTCACTGACTATAATGCGGATGGTCTCCATCAACTGCCCGGTCCATTCGGGATCGGCGCTTTGTTGCGTCAAGGCGAATTCGAACTGCCGTTGATCTTTGTTGGGTATCGTCGTCAGACCAGAGAGCTCGAAGCCGATGTCTCTGGACTTTTCAAGGACCGGGACCTGCCATGGAGAGGTCAACAGGCGGAACTTCGTGAATGGATCCCCCAATTCCTCGTCTACGAATCGCACCACCAGCGAATCGACGGGCACCACGCGACCCAGATCCACCTCCACCCACCAATCGTCGATGAGGTCGTTTGGGTCTGGCTCCCAGTAGGTGTTGGGATCGCCGTCCAGGATATTTGCCGCCGTCGCCGCGTTGGATCCCACCCGGCTGATACCCATGCGCACCTGGTAAGTCCAGACGGGTATGAACACGCCACTCTTCTTCTTAGTGATAATATTGCCGCGTACATCCAGGGTCTCGGTGCTGTCGACATTGAGAATGAAGTGCTCTTTTTTCCTGAGATTTATTTCCGGGAGGGTACGCACAAAGGTCTCACGATCGTCGAGCAAGTTGTAGCGCTGGCGAAACAGATGGGGCGCAACACCCTCGTCAGTGACCTCGATCGCGTGGAACGGCAGACTCCAGTTGGCCCATTCAGACGGCGTATTGACAACGATGTGATCGCCAACTAGCTGGTATCCTTTGCCGCTTTGTGCGGCGGCCGGGTGAACATTAATCCCCCAGCCGGTGTGCAGATACATCAATCCGATCCATATCCAGGACTGTCGTGCGGCGATTGCGTGTCTCACGTTTCCTCCCTTGCGGGCGGTTGGCGGTACGCTACAAAACGATACGCTACAAAAAACCCCTGTTCCGATCCAGCAATCCAGCCGGTTCGGAACAGGGGATAGGTCAAAGCAAACGCTCCACCTGAGCCAGACTACAGCGGCAGGCCTGCGCAGAATGCCGCCGTTAGTGGACGGCTTTTATCCGACCCCAGCTAGCGTCTTCAATTGCTGTGGGGCGATCGGCGAGCGCCGCCTCAAGCAGAGGATCGACTTCAGCCAGGAACAGATCGGAGTTGGCACTACAACAGGCCCTGTCATCGCTTACCGACCAGAAACTTTCATAGCTCGAGCCCGGCTCATCGAAGTCGCCAATATCGATGCTAAAGTGAAAAACTTCACCTTCTTCAAGGTCGAGAATTTCAGTATCGGCCGGAGTTGGACTTTCTGTTCTGGGAATGGTGAGAAAAACCTGCATCGACACTTCATAATAATAGGTGCTTTCGCCAAACGGGTCGCCGGTATTACTCCAGCCAAAATCGAGGTAGTCGGAGCCAGGTACAAGCCACTCAGAAGTATTCCCAAGATTATAGGGAAAGAAATACTGTCCTTCTACCGGCGGCACTACAAAGCCGTAGTAGTGATTGTTTAATGGCTCGCCTTCCAAACTGGCCTCGTCTTGCCCGGTGTTGTCGCCGTTTAGGTTGATCTCAAGGTCGTCATCTTCCCAAAACCTCGACACGTCATCGCGGTCTACATTGTGGATATTGTCGAACACCTCAACTAGGAAGTAGATCCTGTTGGAGCTTTCATTCCAACCAATGACGCTGTTCATACTAAAATTACTGGGATCGGTGGTGCCTGGATCTCTCAAGCCGATATCCGGGTCGCTGCCCTGCATGCGATCGTCTCTGATATGATAAGGCGTCTCCGGGACAATGTCCCAGTCTCTGGGGTCGCCATCTATGGTAGGAACGCCGTCATCGGGAAACTGGGCAGCGAAGAAGACCTCGCCCACAGGTGCATGCCCTGAAACAGATACCGCAAATGTCAGCACCATAATCGTGCTGAGCACAAATGATAACTTGCTACGCATAAACTGTTCCTCCATTAGAGGTTGCAGGGTGTTGAACTGGTGATGTACCATTAATCATCTGGTCTTATACGACCAATGAAAGCAATATAAATGCCGATGTCAACAATTATAAATGCCGATGTAAAGATCATTTTCAGTTTTTTCTCAGGCGAATCGAGTAGGCGGGCCAGCGGAGCTGCCCATTTTTATAGCGCTCAGTAGGCTACCGCGAATGTACCCCTTTTTGTCTCTTCTGTCTCAGCCTGAATACTGAGTTCGTAGAGATATATGCCCGGCGGCACCAGGCGACCGTTGCCATCTCGCCCCCCCCACTGGTGAGCGAATTCACCGCTCTTGACCAGTAGAGACGGCGACTCATAAAGCAGCTTGCCGCCCAGATTGTAAATGCGCAGGGATATGGGCCGCTCCGCGGTAAGCTCGCGAAGTTTGTAAGAGATTGTCAGCGTTTCATTAACGCCATCGCCATTGGGCGAAAAGATGCCGGGTACCAGTTGCACATCTGCCAGTAGGTCGCTTCCTAGAGGGGTTCTCACGGAGAGGATATTGCCGGAAAATCGGAACGTGGCGTCGCCCGGCTTCACCTGCTGTTTGATCGGCTGAGCCTCCTCGCTGTTAAAGACCCAACCGCGGAACTCGGTGCCGTAACGCAGCACCGGCGCATCAAAGACCACCTCCAGTTGCACCAGATTGTTGTCCCGGCCGATGAGATGGGGAAATGCAACCACAAACCGATCGTCTTCCACAACAACGGGATAGAGATCGCGATCGACTTCCTCACCACCCAGCCTCACCGAGTGGATGCGGTCGACGCGAGTGTGGGTGAGGACTTCCAGCCGGTCGAAGCCGATGTTCCCTTCTTGGAATTTAGGCCGCACAACATAGGTAAAAGTGGTGGGCTCAATGGTTTCGACTTGGATTGGCCAGATCTCACCGAATAACTCTTGGGCTGAGGGGGAGCCACCAAATTGTAGCGTCAGCTGATCCAGCCGAGGCGCCGTCGTGAAGGTGGAATAAAAGCGGATCAAGATCTGCATGTAGCGGCTGGGGCCCGGTGATACCATTGTGGTGCCGTCCAGCCAACCTTCTGCGGGCAACGAATCATTGCGCAGTCCAGCGGCAAAACCGTAGGGCGGTGACCAGACACTCCAGTTCTCCTCGTCAAAAACCACCGGCTGCCGGTCGAGGATGTTGACGTCCTCGTATTCGTCCAGTGGGACGGGGACGATATCCAAATTCTCGCTTTCGACGAAATACAAGTTTGGATCTGGCGTTTTGCCACTGCGTGTTTGGATCTCCACGCGCGTGCCAGGAGGCTGTTCGCCGGTCCAGCGAATTTTGCCCCAGTTTACCGCTTTGCCGAAGTCGAGAATCTGGGTAATAAAGACCGTCTCTTCGGCAAAGCCTTCACCATAAACTTCCATCTCGGCGACCTCAAAGGTGCTGCCGCCGAAGGCCTGGAAGGTCAGCCAGCGGATCGACTGGGTGGGAAAGTGCAGATCGACTACGACGTCCAGGTTTTCAGGTGCACTTTTGAATACCTGCAAGCGGGGATCCAGTCGGGTCACCCATGGAAGACCCGACAACCGACCGACGTCATCGCAGGGGTTGTTTCTGTATTTGACCGTATTGTCAGCCGAACGGATCTCATACCCGGTTATGAAGTTGCTGGAGAAGCTGTCCACCCCATACGCCTCCTGCGAGGGCCGGGGATCGGCCAACTCCTCAATAAGCAGCGCGTCTTCACTTGGGCTCAGACGTGGGTAGAAGCGGATACGGTTCACCGGCACGGCGGCGCGAAAATCTACCACCGCCGCGTGCCTCACCCCCCACCCCACCCCCTCGCAGTAACCGGCGCAGTAGCCCGACGGTGCGTCTGGATGCGGGGTGAAGGGCCGAAACATCGCCGTAGTCTGGTCTCCATCGAACATTTTCCTGACGGTGAGAATATCCGAATCGTCGTTTGCACAATCAAGCGTAGTGTGTACCTTGCCGCCAATATACGGTAGGATTGACGTATTTGCAGATTCAAGAACCGACAGATTTACGTCCTGTTCAACGAAGCGGGGGCGGATAGATGTACCGGAGAAATCGATCAGCGTATCCGTGCCGGCGCCGTGCGGCGTTGTCCCTACCGCGACCGTCTCCTGCAGCTGACTATTATTGTCGACCACCAGGTATTCCCCCGCACCTTCGAGGGAGAGGGCGCTCTGCCAGGCATTGCCGTCGCTGCCACCGAGCCGATACTCGCTCAAGCCAAAAGCGACGGAGGCTGTAACGAGCAAACCGCAACAGCAAAGCAGTAAGCATGTATTCATAACGTTATCTTCCCCGTAATTGCCCCGGTTGAGCCGCCGATTTAGTTGAAGCATTAATAATATAAACAATCGGTCTGGGCAAACCCAATTGAACTTTGCAGATGATATGATATGAAATAAAGTAACGATTCGTTTGTAGATGGAGTGAATTTTCATATTTTACTTCCATTGGGACTCAACCCAAAAAGAGGAACTACCCTTATGAAATACGTCTCGATATGGACGGTAACACTCCTTGTCGTAACCACCCTAAAAGCGGCTTCCTCACAAGAGCCGCAAATGCTTGCTGAACCACCCGAGATTATCGATCCCCCATGGATAGAAAGCCGCAGACAGGCTCAACTGGCAATCATTGACCAGTTCGATGTTTTCTGCCATTTCAAATTCTCTGATCAAATTGCCCGGAGCGGTATCCATTTTTACAACAAGGTCGTGGACGACTCAGGCAAATACTGGCAACCAGTTCACTACGATCACGGAAACGGGGTCGCAGTCGCCGATGTGAATGGGGACGGCCTGTACGACATATACTTTATCAACCAGGTGGGCAGCAATCAACTGTGGAAAAACAAGGGAGACGGCACCTTTGAAGATGGGACAGCAGCTGCAGGAGTGGGCCTTGCCGAACCTATTGGGGTGACCGCTTCGTTCGCGGATACCGACAACGATGGCGATCCAGACCTGTATGTGACCACTATCAGGGAAGGCAATCATCTGTTCGAGAACCGGGGTGAGGGACGCTTCGAGGACATCTCCGGGTCATCCGGCCTGGACTATAAAGGCTATTCCTCCGGGGCCATTTTTTTCGACTACGACCGGGACGGGTTGCTGGACTTGTTCCTAGCCAACGTCGGCACCTACACCAGCGATGTACTGATGCCCTCTTCCCATTATGCTGCCGGTCAGGAACGAGAGGAATACAATTATTACGTCGGCTTGAGCGACGCCTTCTCCGGGCACCTTTTTCCCGAGCGCTTTGAGCGCAGTCTTTTATTCAGGAATCTGGGTAACAATCGCTTTGTCGACGTGACCACTGAGGTAAAGCTGGAAGATACCAGTTGGACAGGAGACGCTACCCCCATTGATGCAAACGAGGACGGCTGGATCGATCTATACGTGTTGAATATGCAGGGAAACGACCAGTACTACGAAAATGTCCGGGGACAATACTTCGTCAAGAAAAGTCGCGAGGTCTTTCCCAAAACGCCCTGGGGCTCCATGGGGGTCAAGGTGTTCGATTACAACAACGACGGTCACATGGATCTTTACGTAACCGACATGCACTCGGATATGACCGAGAACATCGGTCCGGAACGCGAAAAACTAAAGGCCGATGTCAAGCAGGACGAAGAGTTCCTGCTCAGTGGGGGCAACAGTATCTTCGGCAACGCGTTCTACCGCAATGCCGGCAACGGGCGCTTTGAGGAAATTTCGGACCAGATCGGCGCCGAGAATTACTGGCCCTGGGGTCTGAGCGTGGGAGACTTCAACGCCGATGGCTACGAGGATGTCTTCGTCACCGCGAGCATGAATTCTCCCTGGCGCTACGGAATCAATTCCCTCCTGTTGAACAATAAAGGTATGGGGTTCCTGGACAGCGAATTCATCCTGGGCATTGAGCCGCGCCGGGATGGGCGCACTGCCCAACCCTGGTTCGAACTCGATTGCTTGAATGAGGATAGGCATCACAACCTCTGCAAGGATCGCAAAGGACGCTTTGTCGTCTGGGGGGCGCTGGGCTCGCGTTCATCGGTTATCTTCGATCTGGACAACGATGGCGACCTGGACATAGTCACCAACGACTTCAACTCGGAGCCGATGGTGCTGATAAGCGACCTGTCCGCCAGGAATGACATTCACTTTCTCAAAGTGCGCTTGATCGGCACCCAATCAAACCGCGGAGGGCTGGGTGGAGTGGTCGTCGTCAAAGCCGGTGGCCAGACGTACAGCAAAGTTCACGACGGCAAATCGGGCTATCTTTCCCAAAGTCTCTATCCCCTTTACTTTGGTCTGAGTGATGCGGCGACTATCGAGCAGATCGAGGTCCGCTGGCCATCGGGCCGGATACAGACCATGTCCGGCCCCATAGCGGCCAATGTGCTCATCGAGGTGCGGGAACAGTGAACCCTGTCAGAGATCTTCCTCTGGCACTGTCTTTCCCCCGAACACCTTCTTCAACATATCGTCCATTTCACTCTGCACCTGGTGCTGACGCCGCCGTTCGCGTTCACTTTTGGCGTAGCGGGCCATGTACTTCTGCGCTTTGTCGCTGCGTCCGCTTCGCTGGCTCAGATTCGCCAACCAGACAAGTAACTCATTATTGTCGGGCTCCAGCTGAAAAAGCCATTCGAAGTGCTTTGTGGCTTCGGCGTAGCGCGCCTGCCGAGCCAACATCGTGCCCAAACTCCTGTGCGATTCGGCGCGATTCGGCTGGCGCCGAATTGCCTCCTGGAGATGAACCTCGGCCGCTTCTGTTGCCGCATTCTGTGCCAAAGCGAAGGTGTTTTCCGCCATGCCTTCCCCACGTATGAGGAGATCGGCAATGCGGGTGTGGAATTCCGCATTATCGGGGTCTTCCTCCAAGAGCACGCGAAATTGTTCCGTTGCAGTTTGCAGACTGTCCTGGACCTCGTAGAGCCGCGCCAGCTGATAGCGCACCAGGGTCGAGTCCGGCTGCAGCTCAAGCGCGCGCCGGTAGGCCGAGATCGCCAATGAAGGCCGTCCGTCCCGCTGGTAGGCGTGGCCGAGGGTGCCGTGCAGGGCCGCCCACTGGGGGCGCTGCGAGATCAGGCTTTCGTAACCAGCTATCGCCCACCGTAGACGCCCCGCTGCCAGATAGGCATTGGCAAGCAGGAAGCGGACGGACTCGGTGTCCGGATAACGCCCGAGGAAATCCTTGTAAACCCGAATGGCACGGTCATGTTCCTGGCGAGAGGTGTGGAGCTGGCCGAGACGCAACACGGACTCGCGGTGAGCAGGCCGACGTTCCAGCGCGGCCCTGTATTCCCGCATGGCGGTGGCCTCCATCCCCTGTGCCTCATAGGCAGTTGCCAAGGCAAAGTGCTGGAATCCGCTGCCCTCCATGTTCATTGGGCCCGCACCGACGTTGGTCGCTACCAGCAGGACCGCCGCTGCAACGAGCAGTCTGAGCCTGTCGTTTCCCCGCCTCACGACAATCTCCCGCAACCCCGAACAGGCAAAGAGCAGGGCTAGGGGCACCGCTGGAAGACGATGCTGCGCAGTCACAAAAAATACCACTGCAGATAACATGTAGGCCAACAAGACCAGCAACAGGAGTCGACCGGAGGATAAACCGGACGCGCTTCTCCAGTAGCAGACCATACCCACCAGCGCCAAGGAGGCGACGAGGCCAAAGGGGAATGCAAGTCCATATTTCCACATCAGCAAGCGCAGCATCGCCGAGTCGTTGCGGGCGTAGTACGGATCGAGATTCCAGCGCAACTCGTCGCCGTGCCAGAAGAGGTAAAGCTTGTGCAGTGACAGACTTAGATATCGCAAGGGTTCATGGCGGATGAAGTGCCAGGATTTGGCCAGAAAGTAACGCGACTTTTCTGATGTCGCAGGGCGCTCCACTCGTTCCTCCCACTCGAATCCAGGTTGCATCTGAACGGTGCGGGCGTAGTCAGCGTTGTTGCCCAGATAGAATTCGAAGCCTGTATTGGCAGAGATGAGTGCCTGGCCGTGGCCGACGATGTAGTTGCGCACTGTCACCGGGAAAATGGCCAGGCCGCAGCCGAGCAGCACAAAGAGGGCTCGTCCTGACCTGGGGTACCCCTTGTAGAGCCACAGGAGGTACAGCGGCAGGAGGACAAGCATATTAACCACTGCCAGCGCTGCAAGCCCCAACAGGAATCCGACAATCAGCAAATTCCAGGGATTGGGGCAGGCAGGCCTGAGCAGAAAGTGTAGGGAGAGCAAGGAGAGAAAGATCGCCCCAATGGTCGGCAGCAGCTCGCCGCCAAAGAAGATGAGCGGACCGTATAGCGCGGCGCCGAGTCCGGCACCCCGCGCCACCGACTCCGGAAAGGCAGTGCGCCCCAGGAAGTAGATTAACACGCAGACGGCCGCACCCACTATTGCCTGAACAAACCGCGGCAGGAAATAGTTCTGTTCAGCGACCCGGAAAGCAATGGCCAGATAGTACGAGTACAGAGGAGGCTGCCAGTACGGCTCCGGCTTACCTGCCCAGTTGCCTGCAGCAAGGTCTGTCGCTACCTCCGCGTACATCCGAGCAGCGCCCACAGGGGCATCAAAGAGCGGACTGGAAGTGCTGTCCTGAACATGGCCAATCCGCAGGGCAAGTGCAGTCAGGCCGATCAGTGCTGGCCAAAAATAGCGCCCTATCAAGAGCCTTCTGACAGAGGCGATCTTGCCGATGAATTTTCCCAACAGCGCCTATACCTCACAACCCGGCGTAAATTGTGAGAAAGCTCTGCGTCAAACTCTCCGATTCCTGGTCCTTAAAATCTCGACGGTTTATCTTCACCCCGCCTCGCATGATCAGGTTGTACCCCATATAGGAGGATACGTTGGTGACCTGAAACGCCGCGGCGATACCGTTATAATCGTTGGAATCGCGCTTGAAATCATTGAAGAACGTATACTCTATGCCCGTCATTAAGGTAGTGTGCTGGAGGAACGGTATGGATACGAGGACACCGCCGATTTCGGCCAATTCCTCCCGCTTATCGGTAGAGAGCAGGTCCAGTGTCTGCTTGCGGTATTCGCTTTTCCAGCGCGGTTCGATTCGCAGTCGGCCCAAATCGATACGGTAGCTAACCTTGTTGATAAGGCCGAAAAAGTAGTCCCGCTTGCGCCGACTGAGCAGGGTTCTCTCCTCTTTGCCGAGACGTTGATGATAGATTTCGTACTTGACCATATTCTTGGCTTGCAGGGCGTACCTGGAGTAGTCGTGCCCAACCCACAGCGTGTTGACAAAGGTATCGGGCGCTATGATTGGGTCATGCAAGCGCGTCGGCTCTCCAGTGCGCAATATCGTATTCGGCAGCCACTGGAGGAGTTCGTCTTCAATATTGTCTTCTACAGACTTCAGCGATTCGAAGATGCGCAGACGCCCCCATTTGGCCATATCGCGATCCATAGTGAATAGCAGGTAGTTCGTGTGATTCCTCTTATCAGATGAAATCAGGTCTTCCCGCAGGACACCGACCGTGAGCTGGACATCCGAAAGCAAGTTCAAGCCCCCATACACATTGAAGCCACGGCGATCTTTTTTATACGGATAGTCCGGCAGATCGTCATTCTCAAACCGGTCGATCCAGAGATTATTGTTCAAATCGATACCGAAGAGAAATTCCGGCCGGTCGACGTGGTGACGCAGAAATGCCTCTTCGTAATCTGGTATTGAATTCGACATTACGGTATTGTCGTTCTGGTTGAAGTCGGAGACAAAATCGTTATTTTCGTCCCAGCCGGGAAAAACGGCATCGTCACCCCTCCGCGTATCTCTGCGAATGGCGTCGGCGAATCGATCCTGATCGTCGTTGTCGGTTACCAGATCGATAGTGGAAACGCGCGGATCCTCGTAGTCGATAAACCCGGATGCCTCTGCGGCGAAAGAACTGGTGTTGTAGCGCGGGTCCATGCTGTACGCCTCGCCGAAGAAGAACCAGGGGAATCCGACGCGCGAAACGTTCATCATCCACGCCGGCCCAGAGCGATCGCCCTTGATGCCCGAGAACACAGAGTGGTTATTGAGCGTTACGCTGGGATATTTCGTGTAGCTGTAGCTCAGGTCGTACTCGCCGTAAAAATTAAACCCTAATACCTCTTGAAGTTCAAGAGTGGCGCCCCAGATCTGGGTAGCCGTAGGTAGACCGTATTCAAAGCTGACGACTCTGAGGTTGGTATTATCCTGGACGTTTCCCTCGGCCTGGGTCACGGGGAGGAGGACGGAGGTCGAGGCGCTGTTCAATTGGCGGTCGGATGTCATCCACACCTGATAGTCATTGCCCAGAACGAGCTCAAACTCGACCTTCTTGATTTCCTCTTTGGCTCCGTTTGCCCGATTGAGAAAATCGGCACTGTCGAAGTCGTAGCGCAGGCTTATCTGCTCGGTGCCATCCGCGGCGATGAAGCCATCGCGGATAAAACCGCCCTGGATAACGGGCTCGAAACGGATATTCTTACCCCTGTCCACCGTACCGTTTACGTAGGTGATGATGATGTCGGAGCCGGCTGGAAAAAAGGCCGCGCCCCCGATCTCGTCTTCCGGGGAATCGTCGCGCAGAACAATTTCAATGGCGCCAATCGTCGCTCTTTGGTCGATGGTCAGCTCGCCGTGGATGGGGTTGCCCCGAAAGCCGTCGACCAGCGTGTTGGACTGGTGGGTATTGACGGCTGTTAAACCTACCGTCGCAAAATCCCCTATCTGGGCGGTAAAACGGCCACCGAGCAGTGTAGTGAGGTTTGTCACGAGGTTCTCGAGATCTCGAGTACTGGAGCCTCCTGGAGTACTCAACCGCGAAAAGATTAAGGTAGATTCGTATGCGTCCGAGGCAAAGTCGATCTGGATACCGTCCCAGCGTGGCTTGGAAAAGGTCATGGGGGTCAGCGTGGTGCGGAGCTCGTTGCTAATGGTCACCGCATATTGGTACTGCCCCTTTCTGTCGGCGGAGATGAGAAGCCCAGAAAACCACTCAGAAAACCTCGCAGCCTTGAAGATTGAGCTGCCAAACTGCTCGGGCTGGACCTGAGAGGTGTTAAAAATGAGCCACCCGCGACCGACAAAATCGCCATACAGATCGTAGAAAACGTTGCCATCCAGACTGGTGTCGACGTAGCGCTGATAGTGTTCTCTGGCGTAGTTCGAGTACTCCCACTGCTTCCAGCCGAATTCTTTATAGAGCTCCTGGGGAACGTACCACCGGCGCACCGCCGGGTCCAATGCCCCAAACAAAACCCCAGGACCCTGCGGTGCGAAAGTGACTTCTCCACCCCTTGCGGCTCCCAGGCGGGCGCCGTAGTCCTGTGCGCTGATCGGAAGGGCCCAAAGGGCCATGCCGAACAAAATGGATGCTGCAGAGTATTCACGCCGTCGCACAAGGCACCTCCATCATTAATGTAGGATCCAGCAACTACGGGAAACTGCCCCCATCGGGGCCGTCCTGCGAAACCTCGGCTCCATCGGTGACGTTGGAGAATGTAATACTATTCTAATTTACGAGTAAGTCATTCCTTTTCATCGCCGGACGTTCTCGGAGCATTCTGGTCAATCAAATCACCCCATCATCCAAGAGCGCCATTTCCTCTCTGGCCTTGGCGTGATAGGGTTCCAGTTTCAGGACCGTGGCAAAAGCGGCTCTGGCCTTGGCATCCGCTGCCTGCTCAACATGCAGTCTGCCCAGGGCGTAGTGGGCCCGCACGTGGGACGGGTCGATGGCCACGCTCTGCTGAAAGCAAGTCAGAGCCTTGGCATAAAGCCTTTGTCTGACGTAGGCAAGGCCGAGGTGATAGTGCGATTCCACGTCATCTGGATCGATGTCCAGACGTCGTTGAAACCAGGCGACAGCCCCCGGAAGATTTCCGGCTTTCAGATCGGTGCGTCCGAGTCCATACAGCGCCCTCAGCGAGGTCGGTTTCTGACGCAGGGCTTCCGCAAATGTCTGCACCGCGGCCGTCGGATTATCGGCAACGAGATAGGCTTCACCCAGCAGGCAGCGCAGGACCAGATTCTGCGGCGTCACGGCCAGCCCCATTTTTAACACGGGTAATGCAGCCTCCAGATCCCCCTGTCGCAAGCGCGCCTCGCCCACCCGTATGTAGGCGTCGACCAAGGCGGAATCGACGGCGATGGCCTGCGACCAGGCTACGATGGCCAGCTCCCACTTGCCGCGCACCGCGTACATATCCCCCTGCTCCAGATGCTGTTCAGCTGTGTGCAGGTGTTGAAAAACGGCGAGCGCTGATTCTGCCTCCTGTTCATTGCCGGCCTGGCGCTGGGCCTGACTCAAAAAATAATAGACATTGGAGCCCCTCGGGTTGATCGCGATAGCTTGTTGCAGGATGTCGATAGCCTCGGCAAAACGCCGCTGTTTGGAGAGCAGTCGACCCAGGCCAAGGTAAGTGGCTGTCCGCTCAGGGCTCAGCGCCAGGGTGCGCCTGTACCCGGCTTCGGCTTCGTCCAGCCGCTGGGTTCGGGCCAGCAGATCACTGCGGTAAAAATGGGCTTCGACGTGGGAGGAATCGAGCCGGATAGCCACTTCAAAGGCCGAGATCGCCCCGGGGAAGTCACTTATGGACCTGAGGACTTCACCTAGCGCATAGTGGAAGTCGGCTCGTTCGGGGGCTAAATCTATGGCCTTGCGGAACTCGCCAGCAGCCTCCTGATCTCGGTCCTGGGCGCGCAGCGACAGGCCCAGGGCAAAAAACTGGGTGGCATTTGCAGGTCCCAGAGCCCGGGCCAGCTCAAAGGCCTCAATGGCTTCTGCATGGCGGCCCAGACGGGAATAGGCGAGCACCATATTAAAGTAAGGTTCCGGCGCCTCCGGAATGAGCTGCTGGGCTTCCTTGAAAACGGTCAGCGCCCGAGTTGGTCGCCCCTGCTGCAGGAAGAGAAGCCCTCTGCCCGTCAACAAGTGACCATTCTGTCGACGGACTTCCTGCTCAGGGGAACTGCTGTCGGACTCCTGTCCTGGACCGCATCCCACGCTTAGGAGAAGGGCCGTTGCGCCCCAGAGGCTACAGACGAAAATCTGGCACACTCAATCAGCTCCCACGAGGCTGTCGGGCAGCGCCGCCCGCAGCCCTTCTTCGAAAATCTCTATCTGGTCGGCGTAGCGCTTTCTGAGGGTGCCTATCAGGGTCTGAAACACATCTTCCTCCTGTTGCCTGCGGAGCAGACCCCGGGCTCTGCGCTTGGCATTGGCGAAGGCTTCTACTGTGCCCTCCTCCCTCTTAAAAACTTTAAATATAGAAAAGCCCGACTCCAGTTCGAGAGGCCCGATGAGCCTACCTTGTTTCGCCTCCCAAATCGCCGGCACCAGCCGGGGATAGCGGACCTTTTCCAGCGCATGGAAATGAAATTTTGCTTTGCCTTCGACCGCTCCAGGGCGCAGACTCAAGCTGGCTAACTCCTCAAACTTTGCACCGGCCTCCAGCTGCTTTCTCGCGTCCTGAGCCGCTGCCGCGGTAAGCAACAGCAATTCTTCAACCCAGATCGAACTTTGGTGGAAGAACATTTCGAGGTGATCGTCGTAGTATTGGCGCACCTCTTCCTCAGACAGTGTTGCTCGCTGGGAAACAGCGCCTTTTCTCAAGGTTTCCAATACAACATCTTCTCGGTAATCGGCTGCAAAGCGCTTGATATCGGGTTCGTCGTAGATACCTGCGCGCCGGGCCGCTTCTTGCAGCAGAAACGGGCGCAGGATGTATTTCTGCAGAATGGCAATCGCCTTTGCCCGGTCGCCGTCGACCAGGGCTTGGGCCGCTTTCAGGGGCTTCAGCATCTGCTGTGCCTCGCCCACATTGAACTCGCCTTGGTCGTATACGTAGAGCGGGGTCGGACTGTCGGCGAGGACTTCCGGCGTCCTCTGACGATAGGCCGCTACCAGTTCCTTGAGCCCATCCATTACCAACTGTATACCGAAAGTTGCTTCAAGCTGCTCGAAGTGCTCCTCGGCGAGCTGCTTTTTGCGCTCAGCGCGCATGCGAAGTTCGATCACCTGTCGGTACTTCTCATACGACGCCGATCGTTTCTCTGTAAAGCGGACTAAGTGCCAGCGATTTCCAACCGGCAAAGGCTCTGAAACTTGCCCGGTTGGGAGATCGATAAACACTTCCTGCGGAATATAGAGCCGCTGGGCCATATCCCTGCCCACCCATCCCAATTCACCGCCTTTTGCGGCCGCCGCCTTGTCCAGAGACTGCGCCCGGGCAATATCCTCAAAACCTCTCCCCGCCTTCAGCTCAGCCAATGCCGCTTCGATTTGGGTTCGATTTTCAAGCAGGATAGCGGTCAATTTGCGCTCCCAGTCAAATCCTTCGCTGACAAAATACCGCCGTCCGTCCTCAAGAGTAATCTCTTTTTTAGAAGTCATCTTACGAGCCCTATAGAGATTCCGGACGCGGCCGTCGACCGCTGCGCTGACCACCGCACTCACCGCCTGTGTGGTGTCCAGCTCCCGGGCTTGCGCCTCGATGAGCATCAGGTGACGATCTATAATATCCTGCAGGTAAAGACGGCGAGCGACATCACCTGTCTCTTGAACGTGCAGGCCCTCAGGAAGCTCTTCGACGAAGGTCCTCAGCATGTTGGAGGAGATCGGGTTTGTGCCAACCCGAGCGACTATGTCATCCTCAGCCGGCCCACACCCGACCAAGATACCGGCGATTAGCAACCTCACTGTCATTGAAATATTCATAATTTTAGCGGTAACTGTCCTTGCTTAGGGGCGCTCAAGCCTTCAATTTGGAGTGGCGTACAAGTCTGGAGTTGTCATTGGGGTGGAATGAAGGCGGGATCAATAGGCGACGGCGACCAGGCGCAGCTGGTCATCGGACTTGGCGTCCCCCTCGACAGAGATCCGCACAAGATAGACACCCGGCGCCACGAGTTGCTTGTTCTCGTCGCGCCCGTCCCACGATTTGTCTTCGTAGCGTCCGTTAATTTCAGAGGCCTCGTGCAGAACCCGTACGAGTTGGCCACTGAGATCGTATACCGAGATATTGACGGGGCGCAATGTGCTCACAGATAGCAGGCTGTAGCGCACTGAAACTTCATCGTTGACGTTGTCTCCGTTGGGGGTGAAAATGTCGGGCACTAACGCAACCTGGGCGAGTAATCCGCCGCCCAGAATCTTTGGACTCAAGACCGTAGTACCCGAAAAATCGGCATTATCCTCTAGGCCGAGCAATGCCGCATTACCGGAAGTAATTGACTGAGCGGCTCCAGGCTCGCTTAAAAGGCTGACATGAGATGAAAAATTGGTACTGTAGGTCAGGAGGCTGGTGCGAAAGTAAACTCTCAACTGGACGCCGTCTTCACGAATCTTTGGAAAGTGCACTGCAAAGGCCTCCTCCTCTGCGAAGAGAATCTGGAAACCGTTTACCAGAGATGTATCCTCAAGACTGGTGAAATCGTGGGCGGCCAGGAGCTGGTCATCGCTATCCAAAAGCTCCAGGCGATCTATGCCCTCGACGCGAGCCTGAGTGGCTATCTGCACAGTGTCGAAGCCGAGGACCCCGGGGGTCTGGATGCTTGATCTGAGGGCATAGACGAAGGAGAGCAACTTCGAGGGCTCGGCCCGGCGCGGGAAGATCTCACCGATGATGGCGTCGGCAATGGGTTGAGAAAAGTTAAAGCTCAATGAGCGCAGAATGCGCGCCGAGTCCAGATCCTTACTCTGAAACTCCACCTGAAACTGAAAGTAGCGACGCGGGCTGGGCGAGACAATAGCACTGCCTGGCCCGTTGGAAAAGGCAGCGTCAAAGGGCGTGCTGAGGGGACTCCAGTTGACCAGATCGCTCAGCACAGAGCCGGGCTCCCACTCGCGACCTTCCTCGTCGAATTGAGGCAGGCGTTGGTATTCGGCCCTTGTCATGTCCCTGGAGGTATCTTCCAGAGAACTGAACAGCTCGTCGGCGCCGGGCTTGCCCCTCAGCTTGCGGGTAAACCTGAAAGGCGAATCATCCGTACCCGTGCGCGAACGTATCTGCAGCTCGGAAAAGTCTGGATCGCCGACTATATCCTCCATCCAGCTCAGGTCGATCCAGGCAACCGGCTCGCCGGCGTCGAAAACATTTGACAGATAGGTGGCAGTAGGGAGATAGCCCCGACCGTATACTTCGATCTCGTCGATCTCAAACTCAAACTGGGTCTCAGACTTGAGGCGGATTGACTGCACGTATCTGGGCGGATCTACGAGAATGTCGATGACAGGCTGCTTGTTGTCGGTTTCGGAGTTGAGAGGCACCCAGTTCGGATTGCCCGCCTGCGTCAGATCCACACCGTCATTGGTAAACGACTGGTAGGCCCTCAGAAAGTCACTGGCAAAGGGAGTAGCTGGTGATTTCTGGACGGTATCACGGGGGTAAAAGCGGATTCGATTGACCCCGAAGCGAGCCCCCAGGTCAAGTATAATTAGCTGCCTGAAGGCGTTCCGACTCTTGAACTCGATCGCCCCCTCTTCGCCGCCAGGCTGGCTGGAGATAATTTCCTCCAGGTTGTCCTTGAAATCGCTTGGCTTGTACTGAAGGGAAAAGGTGGAGAAAGTGGGCACTTGGATCCTGCCCCCTCGCTCTAATGTGGCATCGGCAATATTCGCCTCCGGACACGTGCCCTCGGGGCACTCCTGGATGTTGATGGGATGGATACTCAGCGGCGGATCGGGATTATCAATCTCGAGCAGATTACCGGGGGTATTGCCCAGCAGAAAACCGGGTGTCGCCCCGAGATTGTCGGGATCTGGAGGAGCGAGATACTCGGCCTGGATCGTGTTGATGGAGGCCGAGCCGTTGAAGCGCCAGTCAAAATCTCCGCCCTGGCCGATGGTGACCGACTCGACGGCGGCTAGCGGCTCGATAACGGACCAGATCAGCCCTGGCACAATTGAAAGGTAACGCTGCAAATGTCTCGATCCGATCATTGCAACACTCGTACAGCTGTGGCTAAATCTAATTGATTTTGAGGCAGAGACCGGTCACGTACCAATCGGTGCATCCCGCATTTCCTTAAATAAGTATATGTAAAAAATCATTGAACATCCACAATAAACCGGTCTATATTGCTTGATGTTGCATTGCCGCCTAGGCCGCAGCATGCTTATCGCTCCATCAAATTCACCTGCGAGGAGGAAGCTACCGTTTCGCTACTGCTTATCTGTTTCATACTTTTTCTCGTCAATTGCTCTTCACCCGAATTCGCCGGCCCACCGCCCTCCCAGGGCCACTTTGTCGATGTGGCGCCCTATCTCGGACTGATCAGGCCGCACACGGGCGGCGGGCCCGAGAAGCGTTACATTATCGAGGCAAAGGGCGGCGGAGCCGCCCTCCTTGACTTTGACGACGATGGCGATCTGGATATTTACTGGGTCAATGGCGCCACCCTTGAAGCCCCTGACAGCGGCGCCGGAAACGCCCTGTATCGCAATGATGGCACAGGGGGATTTGTCGACGTAGCCGCAGCACAGAAGGTAATGGGAAGAGGCTGGGGCATGGGCGCAATTAGCGCTGATTACGACAACGATGGAGATGCCGACCTCTATGTGACCAACCTGCGGCATAATATCCTCTACCGCAACGAAGGGCATGCTGGAGGCTTCTCCGACGTCTCCAGCTTGGCCGACGTAGCCATGTCGCAATGGAGCACCGGCAGCGCTTTTGCCGACTACGACCTCGACGGCGATCTCGACCTCTATGTCTCCAGTTACGCCGTGCTCGACACCAGTGAAATCGCCCCTCTGGGAACCCAGTGGAAGGGAGTGGCTGCTTTTGTGGGGCCCCTCGGGCTCGAACCAGCACCCGACGTGTTCTATCGCAATCGAGGCGACGGCACCTTTGTCGCTGTGACCGCTGAGGCCGGCCTTGACGTGCCGACGCCGGGCTATGGATTCGCCGTGCTCTTTGCCGACGACGACGACGACGGCGACCCGGATATCTTCGTGGCCAATGACTCGAGCCCCAATTTTCTTTTTCGCAACGAGGGCTCGGGCCGCTTCAGCGACCAGTCTCTCCGCACCAACACAGCCTATGGGGAGATGGGGAATTCACAGGCCGGCATGGGAGCCAGCTGGGGTGACTACAATGGCGACGGACACGCCGACATTGTAGTCACGAATTTCGAGGATGACTACAATACCCTCTACCGCAACAACGGAGAAGGCCGCTTCACAGATGTCAGTTTCTCCGCAGGGTTCGCCCAACCGAGTCTCAACTACGTCGGCTTCGGCGTGAACTTCATGGACTTTGACAACGATAGCGATCTCGACATCTTCGTCGCCAATGGGCACGTCTATCCAGCCATCGGCGCGGGCGGCACCGGCGCCACCTACGCCCAGCCGGATCATCTATTTGAAAACCTGGGCAATGGAAGCTTCGCCCTGCTGTCTCCTGTGGCCCCCGACACGGCAGCTACACGGGTCAGCCGCGGTTCCTGTGCAGGGGATCTCGACGGCGATGGAGATCTCGACCTCTTCGTCTCCAATCTCAATGATCGCCCTGCGCTGCTGCGAAACGATGTCGGCAACAACCAAAACTGGGTGGCCTTCCAGCTATTGGGCTCTGTCAGTAACCGGGACGCCATCGGCGCCCGGGTGTGGCTCTTTTCCGGCGGCAACAGCCAGGTGCGAGACATACTTTGTGGCAGCAGTTTTCTGTGCAGTGAAGACCGCCGAGCGCACTTCGGCCTAGGCTCGGCCACGCGTATCGATTCTGTTAAAGTGCGGTGGCCGAGCGGCATCGTGCAGCGATTGGAGGATCTGCAGATCAATACCTACATCATAATCGAGGAGACGGAATCGGCCCTTTCTACACCACCAGATACAGAGGTACCGAAATCCAGCACAGGGCGGAGGCAGTCGATTCAAGAGGGCGAGATATGAGCGAATTGAACAACAGCGCATCGGCAACCACTCTGCGGTCTCTGGTGGTCGGTACGGTACTGTGCGCCGCCATAGGCACCGGGGCCGCCTATGGATCCAATGTCATCGGGGGATCGATGCTCGCCGCCAAAAAAGGACATTCTTCTGGTTCGCGAGCGTCGACGGTTACCAGGATGGCATACGATTTTCCCGAGCGAGCAGTAATGGCGGTCAAATAGGTCAGGATATGAGTGAATTGAACAACGACTCATCGGGTATCACCCTGCGATCTCTGGCGGTCGGTGCGGTATTGTGCGCCGCTATAGGCACCGGGGCCGCCTATGGATCCAATGTCATCGGGGGATCGATGCTCGCCGCCAATTTCACCACCGGGGCGGCGTTCTTCCTGTTCTTCTTTCTGGTGGGCGGAGTCAACACCATGCTGAGGGTCGTCCGGCGGTCCTCGGCGCTCAAGGGCGGGGAACTGGCGGCGATCTACGCGATGATGATGATCGCCTCGACGATCCCCACCTTGGGTCTGATGGGTTATATCCCCCCGGTTCTGACAGCGCCCTTCTACTACGCGACCCCCGAGAACAACTGGGTCGATACCATCCAGCCGCTAGTCCCCGAATGGATGGTCCCCGACCCTGCCGTGGCCAAGGGGCTCTACGAAGGACTACCCCAAGGCGCGACGATCCCCTGGGAACTGTGGATCATGCCATTGTTGGCTTGGGGCGTCTTTGTTATGGCCCTGTTCATAGTGATGATCTGCATGACCGTGATCCTGCGCAAACAGTGGATGGATCACGAACGCCTGATCTATCCCATAGTGCAAGTACCCCTCGAACTTATCAAGGGGGAGCAGACGTCCGGGTACGTCAATTCCTTTTTCAAGAGCAAGCTGATGTGGACGGGATTCCTCATCCCGTTCTCGATCCAGTCGATGAATGCGCTGCACAATTATTATGGCTATCTGCCGTCGGTCCAGCTAAGCGATTCGGTGCCCATTTTCGGCGGGACGCAGGCGCTGCCCTTCTACCTGAGTTTTCCGACCATCGGCTTCACCTATCTGATCAATCTCGATATCGCGTTGGGGCTCTGGGTTTTCAACCTGCTGGCCGTGCTGGAGAAGGGGCTATTTGACGCCGTCGGCATCCACAGCACCGAACACAGCAGCGCCTACGGCATACCCGACTACCCCTTTATGGCCCATCAGGGCATGGGGGCGATGATCGTGCTGGTATTATTCGGACTGTGGGCGGGTCGCAAACACCTACAGGGCGTCTGGAGAGCGGTGCTCGGCAGGGAGGACAGCGCCGACGACGGCGATGAGATGCTCTCGTACCGGGCGGCGGTGCTCGGCATGGTGGGGGGGCTCCTAGTCATGTCGCTCTGGCTGTGGCAGTCGGGGCTTTCGACCTGGTGGGTTATCCTGCTCTTTCTCTTCGGTACCTTTATCGCCTATCTGGGGTTGACCCGGATCGTCGCCCAGGGCGGGGTGGCGGTGGCTAGATCGCCGATGATCGGGACGGATTTCGTCATCCTCGGCGTGGGCAGCACGGCGCTCGGATCGGCCGATTTCGTGTCGCTGGCTTTCACCTTTATCTGGTCGGCCGACATCAGCACGTTTGTCATGGCTTCATCGGCCAACGGGCTGAAACTGGTCGCTGAGACCTGTCCGGGCAAACGCAAGCGGCGGCTGTTCTGGGCGATGCTACTGGCCATCGTCGTGACCTTCGTCTGTTCTTTCTGGATGATCACCAGCGAGGCCTATAAACACGGCGGCATAAATTTTGTCGGCCAGGGCCACTGGAGCTTTGTCCCCGGCGCGCAATATCCCTTTGAGTTTGCCAGCCAGGCGATAAACTCGCCGGTCGACCCCGAGCCGGCGGGGTGGGTCTTCAAAGGGCTGGGCGCGGTGTTGATGTCGCTGTTAATGATCGCCCGGCGGCACTATCTCTGGTGGCCCCTGCATCCGCTCGGCTTTCCCATCAGCGTGCTCGGCTATCCGGTGCTGACCGTCTGGATCAGCGTCTTTATCGCCTGGTTCTGCAAGCTGGTCGTGCTGAAGTACGGCGGTCCCAAGCTCTTCGCCCAAACCCGCCCCTTTTTCCTAGGACTGATCGCAGGTCAATTCATAGTCATGGGGGTATGGCTGATCATCGATCACTTCACCGGCATGAAGGGAAATCAGCTAGGGCTCACCTAGCCGCCGGTTAACTTCTCACACTTTGGATTCTATCATGCACTTCACCGAACTCGACACTCCGGCTCTGGCTGTAGATCTCGACACCCTTGAGAAGAACATCACCGACCTGCAAGGGGAGTGCGACCGCCTAGAAATTGATCTGCGGGTGCACATCAAATCGCACAAAACACCGGCAATCGCTCGGCTGCAAGTTGCGGCCGGTGCCAAAGGCATCGTCTGTCAGAAACTGGGCGAGGCCGAGGCAATGGTAGAGGGCGGCATGGACGACATTCTCATACCCTACAACATTGTCGGCCGGCCAAAAGTGGAACGTCTCACCAGGCTGATTAAAAGAGATAAGGCTGTGGTCACAGTGGCGGCCGATTCCGAAATTACGGTCGAAGGGCTGAACGCCCAGGCTGTGAAGGATGGTTGTACGATTCGCGTCATCGTCGAAATGGACACGGGCGGCCACCGCTGCGGCGTTCAGTCCCCGCAAGAAACGCTGGACCTCGCTAAGCTGATCGACCGGCTTCCGGGTCTGCATTTCGCCGGCATAATGACCTATGCAGTCGGGGAGCCAGTAGGTATTTTTATCGACGAGGTCAGGGCCTTGACCTCCAGGGCCGGCCTACCCCTGGAAATTATAAGTGCCGGCTGTACCGGTGCGCAGGAATTCTGTAAGTCCATCGGCTGCACCGAAGCCCGCATCGGTTCGTACGTGTTCGAAGGCTTGACTCGCGTAACTAAACACGACGACTTGCATCCCAATCGCTGTCCTCTGGCCATGGCAGTCACCGTTGTGAGCACAGCGGTGCAAGGGCAGGTTATCATCGATGGCGGCACCAAGACATTCACCTCCTATCCCCCCATCCCGTACGGTTACTGTCTTGAGCATCCCGAGATATTTATCAAAGGCATGTCCGTGGAACACGGACATGTGGATATCACCCAATCATCCCACAAATTCAGAGTGGGCGAAGTGCTGTCCTTTATTCCCCTCCACGCAGGCATGACCACCAATCTCCACGATCGTCTGTACCCCATGCGCAACAAAGAGATAATAGACATATGGGAAGTGACAGGACGGGGGCGGGCTCAATAAGAAGGGTTGCAGGGAAAGATAGCTGATGTCGACCGACGACAACCGGTTTCACATGCTGTCCGCTTTCAAGTAGCCCTTTTTTTGATCCTGTGCTTGGTGCTCTTCTCGTTAGATCCGGAAATTTATGGGAATGTCCGGTTGCGATGGAGTTTCTGGGGGGTCTCTTTGTCGCTGCTCATTTGGCAATTATTGCTGCTGTACCGCTCGCATTGTGTCCCGAGGGCTTACCAACAAGCGTGGCAGGCTCCGGAAATTGCATGCCTTTCATAATCGGAGCGAAACGCTCAACGTCAGGCGTTTTCCGGAACGATGATCCTCTATGCGCAACTCGTTATCTTTCCACTGTATGTCGTCAACGCCCTGGAACCCTTCCGGGGTCCGCGTCCAGAACATCAGGAAATTTCCTTCAATCGAAGACTGGGCAGGCAGCCAGCGATAGAGCAACTGGTCGAAGAGCTTATTTCGGGTAACAACCGTGCGACGCGGTAGGTCAAACGCCTGACTGCCGAACTCTAACCCGCGGGCCATGATACCCGTCGGCGGATAGTGCTCCCAGATCTGCAGCCAGGGAAACTGCTCGGTTGGAAAGAGGTAACCGAGCAGGAGTCGTTTTCCAGGATGAAGCGCGGTCACAAAGGCGTACTGCCGATTCGGGTCGAACCGATGTGCGGTATGGTCCTCCAATGAATTGGGCGGAACTGGCGCCGCGCGCAAATCGATCTGCTCACCGTCCGGTGCGGTGAGCAGCGGCCAGGTAAACTCCTGATTCGACGGCAGCCGGTACGACGAATTTTCGTTCTCGTGGGGCCTCGTCACGGCGCGGTTTTCGGAGATATCCACCACGGTGATACCGGCCTCCAGGAAGGGCGATCCGATCGTCGCGTGCTCCGCCCAACAGACAGGGCGGTCAAACCCCAGCAGGCTCTGGAGCGTGCCCTGTACATAGACCACGTTTTCCCCCTCGACTATCCTGATGGTGCGAGTATACACTTCGTGGACGCGCGGCAATTGCACGACCTGCGTCAGGCTTGCAACATTGCCCTCCATCCCGAAAGATTGAGTCACCCAGGACAGCGTATGTGCTTCCCCGTGTCCGGGCAACCCGGCGGTCCGCTCCTCATCAGAGACCGGCCCGAACCCATCGACGCAAACAAAGTGTCCCACCGTACCTCCCGGGCGGGCCGGACGTCCGGCTTCTTCGCTGGCGCGAACCGAGTCCCACAGGGGATTCGTTTGCCCTGGATCATCTTTCAGAACCAGCCTGGCCATCGACCCGCCATTAGGCAATACGCTCAATTCAATCCTGTCGTTTGAGAGGATCAGGGCTGGCTGGCCGTGGAACTCGCCATCGCGGACCTGGCGGTCGGCCCCTGCAACTCCTGCGAGAAACATCAACAAGACAACGAGTCCTGGAGAAATCATGGGAATACCTTCACGATAGAATTGGATAAAACTTTAAGAGGCCCTTTCACGTTTCCTAAATAGTTTGCCCACTTGCAATTGGAAGCTCTCTGCGGCCCGGCAAGCCGATATCATAATCGCTCTGTTCGAACGACTAGCCCCGCCACCTCGCATCTTAAGACGCGGAGCGCCGCAGCTTATCCACCAGTTCCCGCTGGGCGGCAATGATTTCGTCTTCCCAGGTCGGGTCGGCTCTGATCTATGAGGCGCAGGTAGTCCACTCGAAAGGATAGCGCGGTGCGCCGACCAGCGCAAAGTCGCAGTTTGAACTAACGTGCCCATCCCGGATAAGGGGTTGCATGGTGGTGAGAAAACAGGTGTGCGCCGGGCCTGTATCATCGTCTTCGTTGAGCCCGAAGAGTTGCCGAATACCGACGCGGATGGTCTGCCCCGTCCTGACGCAGTGCTCTATGTCATCCAGGTTACCCGCTACGGGATTGCCATCGGCGTCGTGTTCGTAGGCGCTGCGCCAGCGCCGACAGACATACCAGCGGTGGACGCCATAAGCGCTTTCCGGACTGATGTCGATAGCGCGATCTCCGAGCATCCATTTGACGTGAGAAATCCTTCCCGAGGTGTCGTATTTAAAGAGGCTAACATAGGACTCGGCGATGGGTTGGCCATCTTAAACGTATGAATGGTGATGACTCATAATGCCGGCAAAGGCGTCGCCCGCGCCGGCATAGATTTGCTGAAAGTAGAGGGTTTCTTCGTAAGTCGGCGTGGTCAGATAGACCCTCAGGTCGGCGCCCGCCGCGGTGCTGCCGCTTTTAATCGAGAGATCGCTCTTCTGCTCCAGCACCAGTTGCCAATTGTCGGACATTGCCGTCCTCCCGCGTTGGTCGTCATGCGTTCCTTGCCAGGCCCCTTCGCGCTGCATGAAGCGATGAGTGGCCGCCTAGGTCTTATCGCTTGCCGGCCAGGGTTGCACTCGAGCCGATCGTGGTCAACAGCGGCCGTTTTGAATCGCGGTCGGCGTGCCAGTTGAAAACGTAGGTGCCCGTCGCGCCCGCCCGCCGCCGATCAATCTCCCAGCACCTCGGCCGCGGCGAAAGGATCCCGGGTCTGCGCGCAATACGCCTGGAGTAGCGCCCGGTGTCGGTCGAGCTCGGCGCGCGAGTCGGCTACGGCCGCCAGATTGTGCATCTCTCCGGGATCTTGCTCCAGGTCGAAGAGCATTTGCGGGTTCCGCCCCTGCGAAAAAGCCACGTATTTATAGCGCTGGGTGCGCAGCATGCGGCCCTGCATTTCCAGATTATCGGGATCCGAGTGGAGTTGAGAGACTACAAACGGTCGACCTGCTTGCTCCGGGTTTTCGATCAGAGGTCGCAGACTGATGCCGGTGACCGCGGGAAAGTCGACGCCGGCCCAGTCGCATAGGGTGGGCAGGACGTCCAGCCCGGAAACCAAGTGCTGGTGGTCGATAACCCCGCGCGGAATCTCGCCCGGCCAGCAAAGGGTGAAAGGCACTCGAACCGGTTCTTCGTACAGCGTTAGCTTGCAGACCCAGCGATGGGCAGCCATGCCATCGCCGTGGTCGCTGGTGAAGAGGACGAGGGTATCCTGTTCCAGGCCGCTGTCGCGCAAAGCCCGCAGCAGGCGACCGACCTGCGCATCCGCCTGCTCGACGAAGCGGTAGTAGGCCTGGAGGTAGTTCCGCCATTGCCATGCATTCCAGTCGGAGGTGTGGGTGCCCCCCTGGCAATAGGGACTCTGGCGGCACTGGCTGATGAATTCGGGTTCCTGGGGGTCGGATGCGCAATTGGGCGGCAGCGGCGGCAAGCCCAGGTCGTCCTCTGGGGCCGCCGGACGACTGCTGAGCCAAACGCAAATGTCGTGAGGGTTACACAAGGAGACGCCTAACAAGAAGGGCTGATCGCGATGCTTTTGCAAGAAGCCGATGGCCATATCGGTGACATGCGCGTCACCCTCCGCACCGCGACTGAGCCGTATCTCCGGGCTGTGCAGAACCTCGAAACCGCGGATCTCCGGTCCGCTATCGGGCAGGTGCCAGCCGCCAGACCAGGCGGTCTCGTAACCGGCGCGGGCGAAGAGTTCTCCCAAATTGGGGATAGTCGCGTCGGGCGCAAGACCGTTTACCAGTACCCCGTTTTCGTGCGGCAGGCGACCTGTGACCAGGCTGCTGCGCGACGGGCCGCAGACCGGTGCGACGCAATAGGCCTGCTCGAAACGCACGCCCGCGGCGGCCAGCGCGTCGATGTGTGGCGTGTGCAGATGGGGATTGTCAGCGCAACTAAGCGCACGATTCGACTGCTGGTCGGTGATGACTAAGAGGATATTAGGTTGATTCACTATTCGCTACCATCGGTCAGGAAGCGGATCGTCCGCACGGGTTGATCCGATCGTCCGGCGGCCGGTTTTGATCATGGTGCCGCGTCTGCCCACGACCTATATTTGCTCTGCCGATTCCAGAATTGAGAGGGAGGACCGCCGTGAAACTCATCGATCCGCTCCGACACCGCCAGTTATTTCTTGACGACCACGCGATCGGAGAGGCGATCAATCTCCGGCGAACCCTGCACCAGCCGACGAAATACGGCCCCGTCCTACGCCCCGACCGCGACCGCGGTGAAAAATACGTCCAGAGCACGAGTAGCCCTCAGTGGAATCCCGAACGCAAGTGCTGGGAATGGTGGTACAATGCCTTTACGACCTATGGGGACATCAGTCATAATCTCTATGCTAGTTCCACCGATGGACTCCACTGGGATCGACCCGGCCTCGGCCGCTACGAGTGGCACGGCTCAAGAGAGAATAACGTGGCCTATGCCTCGGAGAAGTGGGCGTTGTGCCACATCCTGCGCGATGATATCGATCCCGACCCCGGACGCCGCTACAAGGCCTTCTTTACGGCCAAGACCAATTTCGACCGCTGGCCCGGCATCTCGCCGGATGGTTTCGATTGGACCGTGCTCGACGTGCCGCCGATCCCCAGCCAGGACACGTCACAACTCATTTACGACGAAATCGGCGCGCGCTATCTGGCCACGGTAAAACACCGCACGGCCTGGGGGCGATCGGCCTGGCTGGTGACCAGTAGGGATTTTGTGCACTGGACCGCACCCGAGCTCATTCTTCACACCGACGAAATCGACCAGGCCAATCGCCAGCACCGCATCGATGCGGTGGTCCAAGACCCGACCTATTTGTCTCCGCCGATTGTCGATGGCAGGAACTACATCGCCCAGCTCTACATGATGCCGGTCATGCCCTACGAGGGGGCCTATATTGGTTTCCCGCTCCTCTTCAACCCCTCCGGCCCCGATCCGTCGCAGATGAATCACACCGGCCTCAACCAGGTCGAGCTGGCTGTTTCTCGCGACGCGTACCATTGGCAGCGCGTGGCGGATCGGTCGATTTTTATCGGTGTCGAGCCGTGGAATGGCGGAAGCAATTACGCTACCGCCCAGGTCGCCGTGTGCAATCGCCCGATTGTCCGCGATGACGAGATCTGTATTTACTATATGGCGGCCCGCTCCCGCGGCCACCGCGACTTATTCGCGGGTCTTGATCCCGCGATCTACAACGACGATTTCTTCGATGACTGCGGCGCCCTGTACCTGACCAGACTGCGGCGTGATGGCTTCGTGTCGCTCGACGCGGCTGACGAAGGAGTCCTCCTTACCAAGCCGTTCAGAGTGGCCAGCGACCACCTGTATGTCAATGCCGAGGTTGCAGATGGTGAGTTGTGCGCCGAAATAGTGGATGCCGCGACACTGATCCCGCAGCCCGGGTTTTCCGTGCACGAATGCATTCCGCTGCAAGGGGATCATTTGCAGGGCCGGGTGGAGTGGAGCAAGCACACCCCCCTGCCCAGAGAGGCGCCCGTGCGGCTGCGTTTCTACCTGCGGCACGCCAGGCTGTACTCGTTCTGGCTAGCGGCGCAGAAGCGCTAGCCAGGTGCTTGCAGCAGCTTGGGACAGGTGGTTTCGACCAGTTCCATCAACTCGGCCAATTCCGTCAGGTATAAGGTCCTGACGGCAGCCAGTTGATCGATCTCCAAATTGCGCACGCAGTGCAATAGCGCACTGCGCAGATCGGCGTCGCTTAGATTCGCGTGTTGAAGATCGGCCTCGTAGAGGAGCGCACTGCGCAGATCGGTGGCACTCAGGTCGGCCCGTGCGAGATCGGCTCCCCCGAGGTTGGCTCCTCCGAGATCTGCGCCGTGCAAATTGGCGTCTTGCAGATTAGCTTTGCTGAAGTTGGTGCCACAAAGATGCGCCCTGCGCAAATCCGCGCCGCGTAAATCCGCCTGCGCGAGGATGGTCGCAGGCAGGTCGGCCTGGCGCAAATTCACTCCGGCGAGATCGGCCTGACGCAAATCCGCGCCGCGTAAATCCGGGCGAATCCCGGGCTTGTCCTCCCGCCATTGGTTCCACGCCGCAACCCCTTGTTCGATCAGGGCGACGTGTTCGCTCTCTGCCATAGGATTCCTCCGTCAACCGGTCCTCGTACCATTGCCGGGGCGAGTCTTCTCAGATGGTATTGCCGAAGCATCCGAGCGCGTCGGCCCAGATCATCAGGATGTTCGGCTTGCTCACTTTCTACCTCCTGATGGTCCCAGGCTGTCTTTTCCATTTGTCAGCCATTCCACATTGAATCGCCTACAGACCACTTTATGTTGGTCAAACCCCTTCCCTTGGCATAGAGCAGAAGAATGGTTTTATCCTCCAGCACGGCTAAATCCGAATAGTTGGCCCAGCCTGGATCAATGAGTTTCTGAACGGGCCAGCTTTTTGCCTAGTCGTAGCTCATGAACACCGTCATGCTGTTTCTATAGCGGTGGGATTTTTCGGCCCCGGAGTCTCGGTGCTGTCGTTGCTTTTGCAGTTGACAGGCTTGCCTGTTTTGGCCCACTTAGGGTGAGACTTTTTGGTTGGCTAAAAAAAAACCTTCCAGGCTGAGGTACCCTAGCCGGCTATGGGGTCTTTCCTCGTTGTAATGCTGCCGCCAATCTTCGATCACGACCCGCGCTTCGCGTAGATTCAATGACCACTCCCGATTCAGACACTCATCGCGGAAACGACTATGAAAACTTTCAATATAGCCGTTCTGCCAGGGGCTACCGGGGTCAATGTAGCGTGTTTTAATCTGGTTTTCTCTAAGCCATGTCTGGATCTTCTGTGCGATAAATTCGGATCCATTATCGCTGCGGATATAGCGCGGGATGCCATAGGTGGTCATCGCCTGCCATAGGGTAAATAACACATGCTCGGATTGAATTTTGTGCTCGACTCGGATGGCTAAACACCGGCGCGAATATTCATCGAGTATCGTCCGCATTTTCAGCTTACTGCCTTTATCCGGCCGATCGAAAATAAAATCCCAAGTCCACACCTGGTTAGGCTTGTGCGCCTGAGTGGGCAAACCGGTCGAGATCCCTTGGCGCGGTATTCTTTGGGGTTTCGGACGGACCTTAAGACGTTCTTTTGGGCGGATACGCTGGACTTGCTTACGGCTGACCGACCAGCCCTCTTGGGCTAACAGCGCACGAATGCGCCGGTAGCCATAGCGAGGATGTTGCCAGGACAAGGCCACCATCCGCTGATGTAACTGGATCTGTTTGGGCGCAAGGGGCTTGGCCCGATACCGATAGGTCGATCGATGCACACCTAGGTAGTGGCAGGCCCGACGCACCGAGCACAGCCCATGGCTGACGACATGGGCAACGGCCTGTTTCTTCTGCATAGGGATCACCATTTTTTTGCGATAACCGCTTCCAAGACCCGATTCTTGAGCAAGGATTCAGCCAGCATTTTCTTCAACTCGCTGTTTTCTTTTTGTAACTCTTTAAGCTGTTTGGCATCAGCTAAATCCATATCGCCGTATTTGCGCTTCCAACGATGGAACGTTGCTTTGGAGCTATTGTGTTCGCGGCAGATCGACTCAACCGTTTCATCGCCTTCAGACTGACGAAGAATACGAATAATCGCTTCGGTGCTGTGTTGTTTCTGTTTCATAAGGCTACTCCTTGGGAAGAAGAAATAGTCTTACCTCAGGTGGAGCAAATCCGGGAGGTCATACCTGCCTTTCTAATTCGAAGTGTCAAGCTGTTGAGCCGAGCAAAGAATGTACACCGGCTTCTACTTGAGCCACTCAATAACAGCTGCCGGCATCAAATCTCTGCTCAACGTAGAAAACGATCCAGCACGTTGGCCGTGATCAGCGAAATAGAATCGTCTACCGGCAATGCGCTCGGATAGGAAATCGATCCGGCAGAAAAGACCTCGCCCCCGCTCACCGTATTATGATAGACCATCTCAGCACCGCCGTTATCGGGATTCAAGCCCTTGGCTAGCAGTTCGATATTGGCCGGAGAGCTGGCGGTAATTTTATCGGTTTCATGGCCAGAAGCCCCACCCGGACAGCGCATGTGCAGACAGTTTTGGCCAAAAAGATCCCCTTCTTTAAGTTCAGTACCGTCGAAAGCCCAGTGCTCAGCATCCAGCACCCGGTATGGCGCCCCAGTCATTATCCCGGTCTCCGAACACGCGACGCCCAGCAACTTTGCCTCAGACTCATGGAAAAGATCAAAGCGACTCTCTTTACCAATCTTCTGCAAATGGCTAAAACCACCACCCTGGTCGCTATTGCGCACTGTCATAGTGTATGGATCGAGAAATTCAACGGCGCAGTTGAGCCCATTGCCACCCAAGTAAACTAATTTTCCTCCACGTTCGAAAACCCATTTCTTTACGCGGTAATACATCTCAGCTGACCAGTACTCGGGATGTGCACTGATGATAAGCACTTTGTAGCGATCAAGATCCAAAATACCACTGTCCAACTGAGTCTCAGCATAAAGGTCATAGGCGTATCCCTCGCGCTCAAGCCATCCGAAAAGCCGCCACTCGGCGGGAGCTACATGGCAATTAGATCTTCCCTCAATCGGATCGGTAATCTGTTCGTCGGCGGCGATAAAATTGAGCGGCTCGGGCCGATCAAAAGACAGCGGCGGATATTCGGCGGCACTAAAAAGCAAGTGCCGAGAATCAGTATAACGCGAAAGTTCCAGCCGCGCATTAACCGTAGGAGTAGGAGGAAACCCATCGGCATGGATATAATTCGAACGGCCACCAAAATTATTATAGGCGTTCCAGTTGATATTAGCCGCCAGCACCGCAATCTCCGCCTCAGGCTGTGGCGGTGCCACGATCCAGGGAAAAGAGAAAAATGCGCCCGATTCGCCCCGAGCATGCAAATAATAAAGACCAGACCGCTCGGGAGCGGTGACATACTGTTTATGAGTGGGACTAGTATAACCTTGCGAGTTCCAACGGATGCCCGTCTGCGTATAGTCGCCATCGGGGCTGATCTGCTTCGTCGCCACCGGGCCGTGCTCATCGTACCAGCCAAGGGTCCGCACCAATTCTTTTTTCCAACCATAGCGCCACATTTCTACTTTGTAGGCTTCCAGAGCGTGGACCCGAAATTCGGACTGATCTCCTCCCTGTATCCACTTCGGCCACATATAGCCTAGAAGGCCGTCGCGCAAAAGGCGAAAATGGTAGGGTTGATTTGTGGGTAACTTGAGTTCGACCCTTTTAGATCCACATCCAGCCTTGTAGAGTATCACTTCGTAGGTTCCGGGCTCAAGATCGGCGTAGACCGCCCCCGAAGCCCGCGAACGCACCTCGTGCGACTCCCCTTTGCCGATAAATTCGCAGAGCACCTCCGGCACTGCCACATAACGCTCGTCACTCACATATCCAATTAACATATACCCTCCTAAGATTTGCTCTCCTACTGTACGTTGGCAACGAAACAGCTGGTTATCCGTGAAATAATTGACATTCACCTACCGATCATACCTTACGGCGTGCAGAAAGCGGTGTGCCCGTGGTTGAGATCTGTCGTAGAATCGAGGTTAGTGAAGCCACGTTTTACCGGCGGAAGAAAAAATTAGCTGGTGTGGGCGCGTCAGACAAGGTCGCCTGGCGCATATAGTGGAGGAAGTGGGAGAATTTCTGCGCCCTCTAAAGAGGCCGAGGTTGTACCGCCAGACCGTCGGCGCAGAACAAGAAAGCGTAACTCCCTTTGCTGACAGAGAGTTGCGCTTGTCCAATAATGGTGGAGGCGGCGGAGATAGAACCCGTAGAAGCGAAAAATGCAAACTGCACATCTACGCAACAAGGCCACATAAAGGCCCAACAAAACAACACATTAGATTCGCAACAAATTCCTGCCAATTCACAAGAGTCAACACTTACCATACAAGACAACCACACATCTCAACAGTCAAAGTGTGTACCAGATGTGTACCAACAAACACTACCCGAAGACTTAAGGCATATAGTCAACGTATGGCCATATCTACCTGAAGATCTAAAGCGACAGATCAGCCAACTCGCAGAAAATGGAAGCTGTTAACTCTCAATATATTACTAGAAATAAGGACAGACTATAGCCGAGAGGGAAGTTTATTACAGCTAGCCATGTTGCCAGAGATATTGGTAGACGTTGTCCTACAGTTTTCTAGATAGAGATGATAGTCACGTCGTAATTATTGACTCTTGGACGCCGACTGCAACACCGATATTTTCCAATACGGAGGACAGTGCTGCCAAGGATATGTAGTGGGCACAAGTTCCTGAAGCAGAATTAATTTTGTCGAGAAGTTGATTTTAGATAGTGTGACGATTCCTTGGTGCTACTGATGCAGAGGGCTCTTGGTTCGCAGGTATAGTGGTTGCTGAAGAGCCTTCCTGGATAACACCTCTGTACTGCCCGTCTTACCCGCCTCATCCAGCGCCTCGATAGCTTCACCATAGCGCTCTTCGTTAGCATGGTCATAGCGCTTGGTCATCGCCATCAACTTATGATCGGCCAGGTAGTTGACCTGTTCGATGGGTTTGCACTTCACCTCTACTCCTCCTCTGTTCGTTCCAACTCCAGGACCCCACAGCCCTGCCCGGGCTCGCCGTCAGGCACCGAAAATATCTGGAGAAACTCTTGAAAGCCTTGACCACTACGGCCGAAAACTCTTTCTTACCCGCCATCCATGCGCAAGAAAGGGCCTTTGTAGTCCCTATACATAACTGCGCCGGCTCCTGGAGTTTGATCGTCCAATTATATACTACTATTATACTCCGTTATCATACTCCGGAATACTAACCGCGTACTGAATGCCGACATGACCGACGTCCCCTTCCCTCCCATGAGCAGATACGAGCAACTTGTCTTCGACCTGAAGGGCTTTCTCGTCATTCCCAGTGTGCTTTCAGAGACAGAGATTCAGACCGTTCGCAACCACATGGACAACTACAAGCGCGATCCGAACAGCCTGCCTGAGCCCCACCGCGCACCCATCGCCGGCCCGGCCGAATTCCTCATCGACTACCCCCGCGTTATGGGCATCCTGCAGACGCTGATAGATCCCGACCACGAGCGCATCCGGCTCGAAAGCGTCTTCACCTCCGCTCGCAGTATTGACGACAGCGAGCCCTGGCGTCCCCACGTTGGCGGCAGCAATGTACTTCCCTCCTTCTCCTATCGCCACCATAACGGCCGCATCTACAGCGCCATGACCTGCGTCGCCTGGGAACTGAACGAAGTCGTAAAGGGCAAGGGCGGTACCTGCCTGGTGCCCGGCTCGCATAAAGCCAACACCACTTTGGCGCACGCGGGCGACTGGCCGCAAGAAGCCGACGACCCAGATTCCGGCGTCTGGGAAACCTACGACTGCCCGCCCGGCAGCCTGGCCGTCTTCTCGGAGGCAGTACGTCCCACCGGCGCCGCCTGGACTCACCCAGAGACTCCCGCAGCGCCATCCTCATCGCCTACAACCACGTGACTGTGCGCCACCACGAGCCCAAGCCCTGCATGAATTCCACCGTCATTGGCGGTCTGAGCGAAAGCCGCCAGGGCTTCTTCCGCGACGCCTGGGTCCTAGGCAACAAGCGATGATCAGTCTCGAAGCACTGCAGACCTTTGACGAGTGTGGCGCTGTCACCATCGACACAGCGTTGACACCCGATGAAATCGCCTCCGCCAACGCCGCCGTCGACGAACTGCTCCCCTTCCAAGAGCCTCCATCCGGCGATCAGCCGCGCTACCGCTACGGCGCGACCTGCAACTTCTACGCCCCCACGCTCATCGACCTGATCCAGCATCCCTTCTTCGAGGAGGTCGCCAAAGAGATCCTCTGTGCCGATGATATCCGCTTCTTCCAGGCCGCGATCTTGAAAACCTACCCACAACCGGGAGCGTTCAGCTTCTACGAGCACACCGACATTCAGTACGGCCTTGCAGACTGGGCGCAGACACCGCGTCGGGTCGTCTGCAGCTGTTTCCTCTGGCTCACGGACGTCAATCAACGCCGTTCGCCGATGATGCACCGTCCCGGCAGCCACCGCCTGATCGCCGCCGCGCGCTCGGCCGACCCCGAACTGAAGGATGCCCGACCCCGCGTCGAGGGCACCAAGATGGAAAACTTGCCACCCGAATACTCCGCTCCCGAGCCAGTGTTGGCCCGTGCCGGCCAGGTCACCGTGCTCACCACCTCGATGGTCCACGGCGGCTCGACCAATGTCGACAACGAGCCACGCAAGGTGCTGGTAATGACCTACACGGCCGGCGGCGTCAACATCGGCCTGCCTGAGAGCCAAGCCGATGCCAAGCAGGCCTACGACGAAGAGCTAAGAAAGATTCTGCGCCCCGAGCGGTCGCATCTGGTCGCCGATTTATACCAAGACTAAACCACAGTAGCACCCGTGTTAGAGTACGAGGTGGTTGTGGGAGCAACTCCACCGCAAACACCCGATGTAGGCGACGTGGATTTCGACACAAAAACTCCTTGTGTCAAGCAGAGCGGCTAAAATAATTACCGGCGTTGACCATCGCTGGTATTTTGCCAGCCATCGCAGGCTTTTATGCGAGGTATCTACCTACCAGGAGCATATTTTCTATGGAGCTGACCCGACAGCAGAAATATGAATTCCGGCAACTTGGCTACACTGTGTTGCGTGGCGCAGTGCCACAGGTAATGATTGACGACGCCCTCCGCTCCATCAACTACTCCTTGGGCTATGAGGGTATGAACAAAAACGACCTGCCGCGCCTGCGTGCCCAATCCTACTGCAACGAAATGCAGAAGACCCGGGTTATCACCGATCGAATGAACCGCTCGCCGGTTTTTCCCTCGCCGAATCGCTCTTGGGCGAAGGTAACCTACTGGAAGTCAGCGCAAGCCAAATCGCCCTGCTTTTCCCCGTTGAACTGAGCCGTGACCCCGATCCACCACGCGGCCACCTCGATGCCCTTGGCTCCGGCCTCAACGGTAGCGCCAAGGGCACTTACAACCGCGGCTTTACAGCCTTAGCCGTCTTCCTCTTGTCTAATCTACAGTGCGACTACGTCGGCAATTTCACCGTATGGCCGCGCTCGCACGCGTTCTTTGAAGCGTATTGTAAAGAGCATGGCCACCAGGTACTTGAACAGGGCATGCCGCACGTCGAATTGCCCGAGGGACCTGTCATGTTGCAGGGCCAACCGGGCGACGGTAGTGCTGACCCACCACCAACTCGTGCACACGGCCGCGCCCAACGCTTCACCGCACGTGCGCTACGCAGCGATTTTCCGCCTTCGACACAGGGAGTGCACAGAGGTCAACCGCAATGCCTACACCGATATTTGCCGCGAATGGCCGGGATTTCGGGGCCTAGAAGAAGAAGCGCGTAGCGCCTGATCGGAAGAAGGAAGCTGAAATATAGAAAATCCAGCCCTCTCTCAAGTTATTCTGGCATAGAGGCATCGACTGCGGTGGGATTGTAATCAGTCCCTGAAGCGGTAGCTGTCAGACCTGTGCTGGCGGCTTCGTCTGGTCGCAGTGCTGAGCGACCCTGCTTCGATCCGCAGCTATTTGAGTGGGGTTGGCTTAGCGGCCGATCCTCCGGCCTTGGTAGCGGCTCGTTCTCCCCCACAGCGCGAGTTGAACCTTGTAGTTTGAGGTAGGCTATCCCGTTGTTATCCGTCCGCCGACCGTTCCGCTAAGCGGTCGGAAAGGCACGTCTGTGCCTGTGATGTAGCACCCCATCAATCCATCGATTTAAACTCGTTCACCGGTGGAGATCCAGGCCTTTGGACCCCGCCCCTGCACCCCAATGGCTCCATCGTTTCTTCATTACGCCTCAATGCTTCCCTGCACGCTTTATGGCCGATACCTGGGTGCCAGATTAAATTGGAAGAGGGCTTTTAAATTTCCTGTACTTTCCCCAATGACGAAAGATGCTGGTACAAGTGGCTACCGTGAAACAGCCGGCATCTCCACCAGTTCCTGACGTAATTCCCAATGCGTCTAACATCTGTACCTTGCTCATAAAGCTGGTTGATAAGTTCAAGCATAAATATGAATTGAGAATTTTGGTGTGATGCAGTACTCTGTTTTGATGCATTAGTACTTTGATCGATCAGAAACGACACATTGCTATTCCAATTAAATATTTTTTTAGAGGTATTTTCTGTGCTGGAGGCATTGAAGGACAACATGAAGCGTAACCGCTACAGCATTTTCCTAACTGCGGGAGTCCTCTTCTGTACAGGAAATTTTTTATTGCTCGGGTGTGGTCGCACGAATGAGAAGGCGCCTGTCGGGACAACGTCTGCAGACCAATCCGACACTTCAACCAGCCCACCGTCAGAAACAACTACGGACACGGACAGTGATAAAGACGATGCCCAGGACATTCCTGGAGTCACCACACAATTGACGGATGGTTCGTGGACATGTAGACCGCAGGGGCAAGGACCTTTCCCGGCTATCCTATACAACCATGGTGGTTTGGGTGATGCAATCGGTGGAGATCTAAAAGGCACATGCCGAGCGTTGTCTGAGCAAGGCTTTTTGGCTCATGCAGAAAAACGCCCGGAAACTGTTTCTCTTGAAGGTCATCTTGACGAAGTCTTGCATGCCTTGGATTCGCTTCGTGAAAATCCCGATGCCGACAAAGATCGCATCGGGATCATGGGCTTTTCACGTGGTGGGCTTCTGACACTTCAGGCTGCGATTGAACGCCCTGATAATATTAATGCGATCGTTTTGTTTGCACCGGCTCCTGCAAAAAATTCCTTGGAAAATACGTTGAAATTTGTGACAGCTATCGGTGCTCCTATAAGGGTGTATGTAGCGGCCAATGATTTGTATCAAGCAGATCATGTTCAGTTGGCTAAGGACGTCGAAGCGGCCCTTCGTGCTGCCAACAAGGATGTGGAACTAACCATTTATCCGGAATTCGGAAAAGACGGGCATGAATTATTTTTTGAAGTGAGAGATCCCTACTGGTCAGAGGTTCTTGCTTTTCTTGAAGTGTTGTGAAAAGCGCAAAATACAGACGGGTTGGCAGGGGTTTGAAACCCTCTCCCCATTTTTCAGGATAGTTTGCGACAGGCCTGTATGGGTCAATAACGAACAGGAGTAATCGGTGACTGTCGCAGCTGTTTTTTTGAAAATTTCTACATGCCAGCATATTGAAAGAGGTCGAACCGTATGAGGCCCATTTTGATTCCTTGGATGATGTTGTCTTCGTTAACAATTCTGGCGTCGTCTTGCACCGATGGTTCTAAATCTGTAGAACCCGGACCTCATTCGGACACTTCCTCTATGCCGAGTGGACAAGAAGAGACATCTAGTCCTTCTTCGTGTACTGCGGAAACAATTTCAACCCAACAGTTCCTTATGGCATTCAATGCCTGTCCTGTAGGCAACTGCGGTCCGCAGGATCACACCGTTCATTTGGCAGGTTCCGACGACGGTCTTGAATGGACGTTGCTGACAGCCTTTTCGAGGGGTCATGGAGGGAGTGTGCCCGACATTGTCCGGTATAACGGTGACCTCTTTTTGTTTCATACGCGGGGCAATACTGATCACACGTGGGACAGATTGGATGACTGTCTACAGGTGGTTGAGCAGGGAGTTGTAGCCATATCGGGTGGTGACGAGGGAGACAGGGGTTGGGTTGATCCGTCATTGGTGGTGGATGGGGATGATCTGGTGTTGTTTTATCTGCCCGGTATTCCAGGTGCCGACCCAGCAGCGTGTGCACCGGAGGAAGATACATGCGAGCGAAATATTCACTCAGCTCGAGCCAATGTCGCTTCTTTCCCGACTTTCACGGTTGTTACGGGGGATCGAGTCAACGTCACTATAGGGAAACCACCCACTGAATTACGAGGGTTTAGTGATCCGGATATCTTACCTCTGGCCGATGGTACTTTTCTACTGAATATCTCTTCGGGGGAAAACACATTGGTCTATACAGGAACGGAATTGGACGGGCCGTTTGTCTCGCCTACATCGGATGGCAGCCTGCTTTGGGCCAGTAAACATCAGGGTGGCGTCCCAACCGCGATTCAAGAGATGAACAACTTAGATGTTTGGTTGTATGTGCACGGGCGCAATTCTGATGGCGCGTGGGAAATCCGCCGAGCCGTAAGCAATGGCAGAACTGAATTGGACGCTCAGGCATTTTATGTCGTGATTGATGCATCGATATTTGGCCATGACAAGAGCCGCAATGTACAAGGGGTTTTTAGTCCGTCTATTGTCTATTGGAGTCAGTAAGTATCATTTGTTCTGGGACTCTGGAATCGAACGACGTTTCCTCATCTAAAAGCGATTAACAACGCATGAAAAAAGTTTTGGTCGGGCTACAATGCTTTCTTTGACCTGTTATGCCGTAGGATGTTCAAGTCCTCAATTGCTAACTCGTTGACCCGTTTCGATACATGCTTTTGGACCTCAGCCTCGGCACCCCAACAGCTCCAACGATCTTCCATTAAGCCTCAATGCCACCTGCACGCGCTCTATGACCGATGCCTGGGTGCCAGAATAACTAGGAAATCTCGCAGAAAGGAACTCCATGAATCCGTCTCAAGAGCAGCCGGTCGCAATGGCTCCACGCGTTACCCGGCGCATCCATTTTATCAGTGATCCATCCAGCATCGCCGTCGGTCTGCTGCCCGACCCGGTGAAGGTTGACGATCTTCGGCGGTGGGTGGACATGCTCGCCGACAGCGGCGTGGACATTTTCCAGCAAGATGCCTATCACAAGGGATGCACAGTCTACTGGCGCTCAGACCAGTTTCAGTACGATCCGCGCCGGCAGCACCGGCGGTTCCTGCCCATACTGGACGCGGGCATCCAACCCCTGCAGGTGCTCCTCGACCAGAGTCACAAGCGCGGCATGGCATTCGTGGCCGGTTTCCGCATGAACGACAACCACGGACGGGCTCATTTCCCGGACCGCGCCGAGTTCGTCGAGTCGCACCCGGAATGGTGGCTGCCGGATACTCGCGAGGACGGACCCAACCGAGATCTCTATGAGGGAAGGCTCCTCGACTTCACCTTCGACGAGGTGCGCGAGTTCATCCTCGAGGTGGCGCGGGAACTCGTGAGCCGTTTCGATGTGGACGGCCTAGAGATAACCTTCCGTGAACCGGCCTACTTCCCGTTTCCTGAGGGCAGGCAGCGCGCGCACCTGATGACCGATCTGGTGCGTCGCCTGCGCGGCCTGTTGGACGAGAACAGCCAGACCAGGTACCAGGGGAGGATCCAGTTGGGGGCCCGGGTGTTCTCCTCGCTTGACGAGTGTCTGGATATGGGGCTGGATGTGCCGACCTGGATCGCCGAGGATCTCATAGACAATCTCAGCCCACAGAACACGATGTATTCCGACTTCAATGCTCCGTACGCGGAGTTCGGCATCCTGGCGCGAAACAGCCAGTGCATGTTGTATCCGGGGCTGCACCCCTGGGTCAGTGACCGTAGAAGGCGGATATTGAAGAGCACGATGACTCCGTCCAACAACAGGGCGCTGGCCCACACCTTTTATGGAGCCGGTGCCGATGGCATCTCCATCTATAACCACTATGTCGGCTTCCTGCGGTTTCCGCCGTTCTATCCGCAGGCGTTGCAAATATTCCATGAACTACGCGACCCGAGCCGAGTGGCCGGCGGCGAGCGGCACTATGTGTTCGACCCCCCTGAGGAAAACTGGGGGAAATTACTGGCCAATCAGCCCGAGGGAGATCTGCCCGAAGGCGAATGGAAGCGCCTGGCCTGGAAGCGGGACGCCGAGGCCGGCCCGGACGGTTGGACGGCCGGGGCAGTCAAGGCACCGAGGGTCGTCCTCGACCGCACCGTCCCCAAGCCATCGGGCGTGTACCGGTTCCGACTGTACGAACGTATGGGTGACCTAGTCCAGGCCACCCTGCTTTTGCGCGGTAGCCTGACTGAAAAGGACGAAGTTAAAGTTGAGCTCAACGGCTCGCTCATGACGCCCGCGCTACTGGGCACGTCCGACACCACCTATATGACCAACCGGCCAGCCGACCTCCGTTGTTACCCGGTGCCACCCACTGCAATGACTTTCGGCGAGAACCAGCTGAGCATAACGCTGATCTGCGGGGACCCTGAGGCCACCGGGGAGATCGTCATCGACGAGTTAGAAATTTGGGTACAGCCGAAGTAGCTGTCGGTAAATTTTGTTTACTCCACCTTTAGCGTCTTAGCCGGATCGGAATGAGTCTGAGTCCATCGGTCACCGCCGTCCGCGAACTCGAGCTCAGCGAAATACACGTCGACGGCTTCCAGCAGTGATGCGGTATTGTCGGGATGCGGCTACACTCGCGATGGGGGTGGTAACACCCCCATGTGATAGGCGTGCTGAGAGCGATAGCTGAGACAGACGCGGCGCAAGGCCGTTAAACCAGCAGATTCGAGGGCGAAAAGACTCCCACAGGTGGAGAAGGCAGTTCAGTATCTCTTGAACGAGGGCAAGACCGGCAAAACTGTCGCTAACTATTCTGAGGCACTACACGCTTTTTGCATCTGATGCAAAGAGCGGCGCGATCTCGCGAGCGACCCCCTCGAAGGCTTGGCGAAATTCGATACGACCCCTCAAACTCGTCGACGTGCGATGACGAAAGACGAGGTCAAAAATCTTTTCGCGACCTGCGCCGTCCATCGCCGTTTGCTGTATGAGACAGCGATGTATTCGGGGCTGAGAGCGAATGAATTACGGAGCTTGACCGTCGAAGATTTGGACGCGGAGAATTGCCGTTTGCTCTTGCCGTCCGACTGGGCTAAGAATCGAACCGATGGCTTCCAATCCCTGCCCAAGGCGTTGATTTTTCGGCTCCAAGGGTTCGTCAATTCGGGCGACGTACACCAACTATGCGAGCGCCTTAATCGCCGTAAGGACGCCCGCAGATCCTATCCCTCCAATCTCCCTCCTTTGCGGCCCGTCGCATACTGCACGGGCCATCGACGCTGATCTCAAAGCAGCAGGTATCGAGAAGTGGACACACGAGGGCGAAATCGACTTTCACGCGATCCGTGTTGCGTATATCAACTTCGTGTTCGAGAGTAACGCCAGTGCGAAAGAGACGCAGGCCCTCGCCCGTCACTCTACACTCGATTTGACGATGAACGTATACGGTCGGACGCGCGACGAGCGGTTGTCCGCTGTGGTGGAGAGCATCGCGGAGAAGCTGGAAGATGGGCCAGAGTGTGTACCTGCTGTGTACCGTCAAGCAGTAGGCGCAAAAAAAAGTGCACCCCCCTTAAATAACAGATAGTTGCACTCTATTAAAATGGTGGAGGAGGCGGGAATCGAACCGGTCTCCCGTCGGCGTTGAATGTTGCACCTACGTTGCAAGTGCATTGCAATACAGTGCGTTCTGACAATACCCCCAACAGACCCCTTGCAGGTGCATTGCAAACGGATTGCAAGTCTATGCTAAAAGACAATGCCATATCCATGCCAAACGATCTGGCTGCCGTCGTGGCCGCCTGGTCCAGCCTATCGGACGATCATAAGGCGCAGGTCTTGGCCATCGTCGAGGCTGAATAAAGTAAGTAGCCGCTATTGAGGACGCCCGAGAACATCACAATGGGCACGGCGGCTCCGTCGGTATCAGCCCCATCTGCAGATCGTGCGCCTTCAGCGGCCGTAAGGAGAAGTCATTTCGCCTCGCCCGCAAACACCTGCCTCAGATAGGGATTTTTCTGGTTGTGCTTCCAGATAAAGCCATCGAGTATATAGTGGGTGACCTGGGGCACGGAGAGCGCGGCCAGGGCGACGGCCTGGCCCAAAGGCGTTTGAAGGACGCGAACCGGATAGGCGAAGAGCCCTTCGAAGAGCGCGCCGTGCTCGCGGTAGAGCAACATATCCCACAAGTATTCCTCGCCGAAGGCCAGCAGCATAATGGTGCCCAACATAAAGATGAGATGGCCGCCCAGTTGCCAGGATGCAACGGGCCGCTCCGGCGCCTTGACCACCTTCTTCTTTTCGACGTAGAAGAAGATGAGCGCGAGATAGGGAACACCGTGGGCGATGACGTTGGTCAGTGAAAAGACAATGTCGGAGTTGAAGTGGACGATGCCCAGATACCAATTGCCCGCTGTGGTCAACAGCCAGAGCATCTTACCAACGGGTACTTCCACGCCGTACCGGCGACTCAAGTAGATCTCCTCTATACACCAGGCGGCGATAATGGTCCAGTAGAGGATATTGCCGCACAGCCCTAGCAAACCGGCGAATTCCGCATCTATGCCCATCAGGCTGTGGAGTGAAAAAAAATCTCCGCTGACAAACCAATCAAAGCTCCGGTCGACGGCGAAGTGCCAGTAGGCCACCGGGTAGATAGTAGCCAGATAGATGACCTTGGTATCGCCGAAGATCTTGCGCGAGGGGCTGAATCTGAAACGCCCCCGGTAGAGGGCGAAGAATCCGTACTGCTGTTTGACGAAATGGAAGAGGGCCAGATAGGCCATCACGCGCCAGAACCACAGCGAGGAGAAACTGGCGACAACGAAAAAGAAGGCAAAGGCGAGCAAGGGCGTGCGCAGCAATAGGTCTCGATGGCTGCCGAATTCTTCGCGATCCAGATAGGTGCGGAAGAGAGTGGACCAGACGTGGCTCACGTCGATGCCGACGATGAAGACGGCCCAGACCCACAGCGGCAGGTCACTTTCTATGACTTGCTCGGGCAGCGCGAAGCAAATGGCCCAGGTGGTCCATACTGGCATTCCAAGAACACAGAGGTCAATGGAACGGGAAAAGAGCCAGATGTGACGCATCAGGTTCCCCCGAATTGGTATAGGTAATTTGAAGACGTTTCACTAATGATGTACGAAAAACCGCATCTCCTTGCTACTTACCGGAAACTTTGGCTGTCATGCAACAGAAAATGCGTCATGGTGTGACTTCCCCCCCCCATAAAAGTAGTCTATATAGTTGGACCTCCCTTGTTTCAAGTGGGTCCTTTATCGTGAGGGTCGTTTTCGCAGGGAAAATCGTGCAACTGGAACGCCAGAGGAGGGATGCAGTGGAACAAATTGCCAGAGAGCGGCTCGAACGCGCGTCGAGGATGTATCGGACCAATAAAGAGACGGAGAGAATCGAACCCGAGGGTACTCGATCGCAGCATAATGCAGAACCAGAACAGAACCTAGCACTTACGGCACCTGTAAGCCCTGTCGAGCACTAGCCCGAAAGCATCCCCACACACGTGGGGAACACCTATAAAGGCCCTTTCAGGTCTTCGGGTCAAGCAATTTGGTCGTGTGCTCGTCCCGTTTGCCGCTGGGTGCGCGGCTTTAGGGCCCCCCTTTTTAGGGCGTGGCCCGCCAGCGGACGACAAAGGAGGGGCCCGCTGGGCGAAAAAGAGGGTTTTCGATGCAAAGGATTGGGGGGTAGGCTTACTGCGAGACGGTGCGCCGTCGGCGGAGGGAGAAAGGCGGGCGGTGGCGCGTCGCGTGATGCGTTAGGCGGCCAAGTCCCACTCCTGTTGGGGTGGGAGCCAAGGTGGATTAAGCGGCGGGAGCTAGGTCGGTAGACCGACGCCGTGCAGATAGCACCGAATCGATGCGGGATCGGTAAGCGCGGCGATCAGGCGCAGTCGTCCGCCACAGGCGGGACAGCGGGTCACATCGAGGGCGAAGCCCCAGGCGTCGGCGAGACCGGGGGCGACGGCGGGGCGGGCACAACCTGGCTTCGATGATTTTTTTAGCCTAAATTATACTCTGAGTCGTATTCTACTGATGAATTATCACCGAGTTTGCAAGCATGATCAATGAAGCCAAAACCATCGCCAAACCAGATATTACAAATTTCGAAACGTTTGTGAAATTGGCTGATTATTCTCTCATGGATAACTTACGTGCCGACACAGATAGTACTCGCGATGGTAATGATCATCACCCGCGTCAGGTCTTTTCGGGTCATTTTGTCCCTGTTACCCCTACTCCTCTTGAAGCGCCGGAATATGTTTCCCATAGCAGTAGCTTTTTTGCAGAATTAGGATTTAGTGATGAATTGGCGCTAGATGAATCCTTTCAACAGGTATTTTCTGGTGATCTATCAGCCGTGCTTGATCCTATGCGCTCGTTCGGCTGGGCAACCGGATATGCACTGTCGATTTATGGCACTGAATATACCCATCAATGTCCGTTTCGAACGGGCAATGGTTATGGAGATGGACGTGCAATATCAATTTTTGAAGGCCTTGTTAACGGCAAACGTTGGGAAATGCAGCTAAAAGGTGGAGGTCCAACGCCTTATTGTCGGGGCGCAGATGGTCGTGCCGTCCTACGTTCAAGTGTGCGAGAGTTTTTAGCGCAAGAATACATGCATGCGTTAGGGGTGCCGACGTCACGGTCATTGACACTTTATGTCTCTCAAACGGAGACCGTTAGCCGCCCTTGGTATTCTCAAAACTCCAAAAGTTTCGATCCGGATATTTTAGTCGACAACCCTGTAGCCATATCAACACGCGTTGCCCCCTCATTTTTGCGTGTGGGCCAGCTAGAATTATTTGCCCGCCGTGCTCGCAGCAATGCACATCCAAAAGCGTTAGAAGAGCTGCGTATGATCGTCGCTCACTTAATTGAGCGAGAATACCTAAGTGAAATAGACCAAAGCCTACATTTTGCTGCTCAAATCGTAGAATTAGCCAAGATATTGAGTGAACGCCTTACGTCACTCATCGCAAATTGGCTTCGTGTAGGCTACTGCCAAGGCAATTTCAACAGTGATAATTGCCCAGCAGGTGGCTATACCCTTGACTACGGACCATTTGGCTTCTGTGAAATTTTTGATACTGGATTTCAACCTTGGACTGGGGGCGGCGAACATTTTGCCTTTTTCAATCAACCTCTCGCTGCAGAAGCTAATTACCAAATGTTTTGGGCGGCCGTGAGGCCACTATTAGCAGAAGATGCCGATGCGCTGGAACTCTTGGACAACGTTAGACAAGGCTTTGCAGAAACCATGCAACAACAACTGCAAACCATGTGGGCAGCTAAACTTGGCTTAGCTGAGTTTAACCCACAACTGTTTAATCAATTAATCAAGTTGATGTCGCAGTCAGAGGTGGATTACACCATCTTCTTCCGTGAGTTATCTAATATCCCCGATGATATCTTGGAATTGAAAAAGAGCTTCTATGTAAACACATCTACCCAACTCGATGAAAAGTGGCAAAACTGGCTAACGGCTTGGCGAAAACTTGTGATTCAAGATGACAATCAGGAAGAGGTCTCTAAAAAGATGAAAGAAGTTAACCCGAAATTTACGTGGCGAGAGTGGTTAATTGTTCCCGCTTACGAACAAGCCCAGCAAGGTGACTACAGCTTAGTGAAAGAGTTACAAGAAGTACTTAACCACCCCTATGAAGAACAGTCGCAAGCCATTGAAGAGAAATATTATCGCTTAAAACCAAAAGCGTATTTTAACGCTGGTGGTATTTCGCATTATAGTTGTTCGTCTTAACGCCATAAGTCGCGGAGGAACTTTAGGTTTCCAAGCATTAGCTGTTTATTTGTAAATATCATACATGATTCAGTACTCGTGTTAGAGGCATAAGAATCATTACGAAAACTAGCTCATACCAATATCTCTAAAGCCACGTTCCATCGCTGGCGTAAGAAATACGGTGACATGGATTTGGCCGATGCCAGACGGCTCAAAGAGTTGGAGAAGGAAAATACGGAGTTGAAGACGATTTTGGCCAAATCTCTGCTCAAGAATTGCGTATTGGAAGCGGTCAACGCAAAAAAATGGTAGACCCCTAAAGAGCGCAACTCCCTTTGATACCAGAGAGTTGCGCTCTTCAAAAATGGTGGAGACGGCGGGAATCGAACCCGAGGACGAATCCCCTGTAAATACGGCAGATATGGGCAAAAAGGGGGCAAATTCCCTACAATTCAAGGGGTTGCAAGGATCGGCTGGAGTAAGTAATAAGCAGAAGAAGCGGCGCACGTATCGGGTATTGATCCGAACGCCATTTATGCAATATGTATGCAACAGCCCGAGCTAGTTCAGGTCTCCCTGGCCTGGGCGAGGTTGTCTGCTGAAGAGCGGGCACGTATCCTGGCAATCGTCGACGAGACCGAGTCCGATTGACGTAATCGTTGGCGCTCACCAGCATATAGCAAAGGCGGCGGCTGGAGACTCCTGTTCATTACTGCCAACTTGCAACGAATTCATCTACGCCGAACCCCACAGGCATCTCGCTATGAAAACATCGTAACGGCCTCGACTCAAAATCTGGTGGATTAATCTCTCCAGGATTAAGATCCTCGTACACTTCCGTATAGTGCTCTTCGACCTGCCTAGCATCAGTGGCCAACCGCCGAGCCAATTCCGCAAATCGTCGTCCAAGTGCTGCCGATTCGGCCGTAGTGAATCGCCCGGCCAGATTCTCACTGAATTTGGATGGAGGCGATTCACCTACCATCTTCTTGCGCTCCTCCACGGTCATCATTGCATTCTCCGGCGAGTGAATGAGCGTAATCTTCGTAGCAATCCGGTACAGGAGTACCACCGCCACCATGCGATGTTGCTCTCCCGGATGGAGTTCTGCAAGGCGTTTGCTAAATTCCACTTCATTACCTTTAGCCACGGCACGCAGTGTAAATTCAACCAGATCACGCTCCTCGGTACACAACTCCGCCGATCGTGTGTAAAATTTCCGTGCTTGCTCTGAGAGGTGCCTGGTAAACCCGAGCCCTCGATCCCAATGGTAGTGGAAGGATCCCGGGAACACATCCACTCCAAACGCACGGAAACCCAAGTGGATCGTGCGCCGCATTTTGCTGGAGTAATAGCGGCCCCAATGCATGCCAAGGTTAAGGTATACAACGCCATCGCCGGCCCTGAGATCAATAGGAATGCCGCCTATGAACTCGGAAAAGCCATCCATTAGCAGTTCTTGTCGCTGCTGCTCCGTTGTCGGGGCACGGTGACTTCCAGGTAGGAACCAGAAAACGTCGTCGTCATACAACGCAATATTCCACTGTACGTAGCCCCACGAGTTATCCATCAAATCAGCCTGCATACCGGTGGTCGGTGCTTGTGTAGCTGCGCTGGCGTCACGATGCCACGCGGTAAATCCGTAATCGATCAATCCGCTGCATGATATTTGAGCGCTGGAAATCGCAATCTCTGGACCGCCCAGCAGTAGCTGGCTTACCCCCAGCACAGACTCGCCGAGGTAGAAATCAACGAGATTGGCAGTTTCTTCAGTGACTACGCGTTCAACCTCAACCCGCGGTTGTGGTTGCGCGTACCAAGAACCACCAAATGGGTCTTCGGGCTGCCGCGCCCTTCGGGATAGACGTTTCATCTCGTCGACCATTAATTCACTCGATATCCGCAAATTACCCAGGTGCTCTGGTGGTACCGCTTCTCGAATAATGAGATATCCATCTCGACGAAACTGTTCAGTATCTATATGCAATGTGTGAACCCTCGTTCAGTATGGAGGGTATATTCACGAAAATCAGATAACGCCCGACAACAGGCTATTGTCGCGCCTAGCCGGTCGGGCTCACGTCGGGTGATGCTACGGACTAGGTTGAAGTGTCTTGCCCATACCCTTGCGGTTCCATGCGCCAACTTCGCCGTTGCAGTACTCATGGGCTCTCATCGTGACGACCTTCTCGCCGGTCTAGTTGCCGACCGCCACTAGGACGCCGTTCTCGCTGGCACCCAGATCCACCAGCTTCTTGCCGCTGGGTCCAAATGTAATGACTGTGCCGTGGTTGTAGGACGCAGAGTTCAACCACACCAAGTCCGTGCCACTAGCCGACTTGGTCCAGATCATGCCATTGCCATGATCATTAGCGTCCAATACTACTTGCGCCGTCAGGAGATAGTGGCGAAGCATCGTAGGCGCATTGCCAATAACTCCCTCGCCTACGATGGTGTGGGCGTTGTGAAAGGCTCCGCTCATCCCCTCGCTGAAGCTTCTGTCGCGTAGCCCATTCCCGTGGTGCCGAACCCGTTGCCGGTGTACCAGCAGCGGTATTCGTCTCCGTGGCGGACGATGGTAGGATAGGAGCGTTGGTGATCGTCGAAGGTGCCTTCGCGGCCAACTCCTAGTTCGCCGTTAGGACCTACCCGCTCAGCCCATTCCCAGCGAATACCATCTACACTGTGCAGGCGATGCACTCGATAGGCTGTGCCAAAGGTGTTGACCCACATGGTGTAGGTGTCGCCGTGTTTGACGATGCAGGGTTTTGAGCAGATATACTCGTAGGGCTCGACGGCGAAGGCGCGGGGTTTGACGACCCAATCGTCGAGCGGTTTTTCCCAGTGCAGACCGTCGTCCGATTCGGCATAGGCGATGCCGATCTGGGGAATGGTGTAGCCGTGCCCGGTTTGCACGCCGTCAGGTCGGGGATAGTAGCGGCCGATGGCGGTATAGTAGAGACGGAAGCGCCCGTCTTCCAAAAGCACCCATACACTGCCAGTGCCCTCCTGGTCGTAGGGCCGGTCGCAGGGAAAGTGTTC
>Ga0315339_1000259_pt1 | contig 77882 bp, 71 predicted proteins | sample ASW17metaG_FD_204514 | JGI IMG/M metagenome (GOLD analysis project Ga0315339, IMG submission 204514) | Ammonia-oxidizing marine archaeal communities from Pacific Ocean, United States - ASW #17 | ecosystem: Environmental > Aquatic > Marine > Oceanic | place: USA: California | collected 2016-12-05 | reverse complement strand
TTTACGCCTTCGAAGAAGCCGATCAGCTGCAGTCGAAAGTAGACTCCCGGCGCCAACGATGGCCTTCCCAGCCGGTCGTGGTAGAACGTCCAACAGCGCTCTTCGCAGAAGCCGTCGAAGTCGGCTGCATCCAGCGCTTCGTTGAGTCGTTTGTAGAACGGATGTCCCGGTGCTTCGGCTAAATCAGCGGCGTAGAACAGCCCCTGCTGCCGCCACCGCTTCACCCGTGTCCCCATTGCCATGGCACCAGTCTACGCTAAAACATCCCTGCCCCTAAATGGTTTTTAGACACGGACTGCTAGCGTAACATCCTCATCCGGTAACTGTGTGAGTTCTATGTCGGCCGCGGAACCTTCGACCGGTTCCGGTTGCACTGAGATGGTGGAGTGCGTAGTGATGTGTTGGTCTAACTTGCTTGCATGAACGATCTGTTCATGTACCAAGAACTCCGCTCCTTCGAGCAGGGCCGCTTGTGGGTGGCGGTCGGCAAAGTTGATCAACCGCCAAAGCATACAGAATGCGATAACAAAAACTCCGACCAGAGCTCCTACCGACACCCAGATATTCTGCACAGACCAAGCGATCCCAGCCAGCGCTAGAGACACGAAGACGACACAGAAGGAAGCCTTCCCAACGACGCCACCCCGAAGTGTGACCTTGGAAATCCCCTCGAGTGCGCGATCAAAGTTGAATGGTAGGTTCAAGGACGGTTCTGCTGGCTAGCTTGGGGCCGCCCAAGCGGCAACTTCTTTGGATTGTAGCGACTTTGCTCACTTCCCATCTGGCTAAAAGGGGACGGGGGAGGCCAAGGGCGCTAAAGGGGGGCTAAAGGGGACGGACACCTCTTCACCTCCGAACCCGATCGTACGGCGGAAGCGGCCCCTGCATGAACCGCGACTCCCGCTGCGCCCGGTACCGCACATCCAGGTGCGGCGTCTCCACCTTCCGCCCTTTCTCGAACGACGAATCCATCAGCGCATCAATCACGCCCGTCGCCAGCAACGTCCGCTCCGGCGGATAGAACTCTTTGCCCTGCGCGATCGTCTGCTCCACCCAGTAGCTGAGCCCGTTGCCGTGGCTCCACGGTCTGCCCCACTGTGTCAGAAAGCAGCAGACGGCCGGGTCGGGCTTACCCTCGATCTCCGCGGCAAACCCCGCCTGCTTGGTCTGGCCGGACAACATATAGATCACCCCTTCGAGCCCGCTCCGGTAGCGCAGCAAAAACAGAATCGGCTTTTTGACGTTGTCTTCCAGACGCCCGCGTGTGAGCGTGTCGTCATGGCGCATCGACTCTTCCAGCAAATCGCGCGCCCACGGATTGGCGTCGCTCCACTTCCACGCGTCCGCTCCCTCGATGCATTGCACCGACTGGACTCCGGTCTCGCCGCCCTTTCTCCGCTCCACCATGCCCTGGAAGACCTCGACCCCGTGGTAGCCGTACGCCTCTTTCCCCCCGTAGAAGTAACCCACCACACGCTTCACCGGCGCATCCAGGTCAAGTTCAAGCGCCGGCCGCCGCCAAGTCAACGTCAGCGAGGTCCCGGCAATCAATGGAAAGTCCAGCTCGCGCGACCAGTCGAACATCTGCTTCGCCTCTTTCCACTCGGTCGAGAAATGTTTGTCAACGAACATCGGCAAAGCGCGGCCGGTCTCGCGATAGACCTTGACGATCTCCTTCATCAGTCGATAACGAGGGTAGAGTTTCTGCCCTTTTTCGTTCATCGGGTAATCGCCATGTTCACCAATGAGGGCGACACCTTGAATCCCGGGAACCATGGCCTCGCGCACGCTCGGCCTAATCGGGATCGAGTGCTTTGCGGCTTCCGCTCGGCCAATGTCGTTCTCTGGCGTCTGTTCGAGATACATCGCGGCGATGTCAAGTTGGGATTCGTGCGGCTTGCCCTCCCAGTGGAACCCGCGCAGCATGTTGCCGATGAAGACATCGGCATGCGAATTCCTGTAGTAGGCGGTGACGATGGCGGCGATCTTTGAATGGCGTGATGCTGCAAGGGCGGCGACACCACTGCTCGCAGCGAGAAACGTTCGACGGGTCATAACAGTCGATACTATAACCACCCTAGAGCCACAGCCGTCTCGACCCAGCACCCGCAGAGCCCCGACCGCAAGGGAGGCGGTTTGGCCACCAGAACGTCAAGCATGGCGCGCAACTGCCGACATCACCGACTTCCCGGAACCGACGCAACGAGTCCGCACAGCTACGATCGATGACCCACGAACCACCCCGCCCCCGGCGGCCTCGCAGGCTAAACCGCCTCCCTTGCGGTCGGGGCTCTGCGGATGCCGATTAGCGGCAGCGATAGCGTTTCATGACCTACAACCCCGGATCGGGGCAGGCTACTACTTCTGAACCTCATCGAGACCAGCAAGTGATACGCTCACAAGGCGAACACGCAACAACTCCATCAAGGAGCCATCACCCCATGAACAGAAGAGACTTTCTTTCGACATCACTCATACCGCCTGCATTGGCGGCTTCATCTGCGCTCGCGCAGGTCGCCCCAAGCTACGACATGGTGATCAAGGGAGGGCAAGTTATCGATCCGGCGAATGAGATCAACCGGCAGATGGATGTTGCCCTTCTGGATGGGAAAGTGGCTCGTATCGACAAAGATATCCCCGCCGCTCAAGGGAAGACTGCGGTCGATGCGTCAGGCTACTACGTAACGCCTGGTTTAGTAGATCTGCACATCTGCTGCTACTACACGAATCCCAATGTGACGGCATCGGTGATCGCGGACCATCACTGTTTACCTTCAGGGGTCACCACCTGCTGCGACGGAGGAACAGCGGGGGCGAATAATTTCGACCATTTCAAGCAAATCATCGACCGCTCCAAAATGAGGATCCTCTCCTTCCTCAATATCGCCGCGACGGGCGCCGAGTCTTCCCGAGGAGAGCAGGACCCCTCCCAGCTCAAAGTAGAGCTAGCAGCGAACACCGCCAAGCAACACCCCGACATCATCGTCGGATTCAAAACCGGCCACTACGGCGGAGAGTTTAGCGAGGCACGCCCCCCATGGGCGTCGGTCGACAGCTCGATCACGGCCGGGCGCTTGACCGGCCTGCCCATCTTGGCGGACTTCACGCCGCAACCGACTCAGGGAGACATCCCCGCAAGATCTTACCGTGAATTCCTCCTCGAAAAATTGCGGCCGGGCGATATAGTTACCCACTGTCTGGCGATCCGCTATCCCTTCCTGCGGGAGGATGGCAGCCTGAATCCTGATGTGACCAAGGCCAGGGAGCGAGGCGTGAAATTCGACCTCGGGCATGCGGGGCGCAGTTTCATGCTCAGGCTTGTCGTGCCGGCGATTAGACAAGGATTCATCCCCGATGCGATCAGCGCCGATCTGTTCTCCAATACTCCAGTGACGACCGGCATCAATTTGGCCAACGTGATGTCGAAGTTCCTCGCTCTGGGAGTGTCGCTTGAGGATGTCATCCGACGCACCACAATGAACCCCGCGCAGATCATCAACCGTCCCGAACTGGGCAGCCTAAGCGTTGGCTCGCCGGCTGATATTGCGGTATTTGAAATGCGCAAAGGCGAGTTCGCCTACCGCGGCACGGGTGGCGGGAAGATCATGGGCGACAAGAAACTCCAGTGCGTCATGACCGTGTTCGACGGCAAGATCGCTTATGACCATCCCTATGGTCTGAGCGTCCCCTTATGGGAAGACATCCCAAAAGACTCGCGGTACTGGGCGGACACAACCAAACAGAAGTGGTAACCCCGTGGTCGAGGTCGAAGCGCAAGCTTATTCCGCCCCCGCAATCTCCGTGATGCGAATATTGCGGAACATGACGGAATTGAACTGGTCGGGGAACTCGCTGGACTTCGATTTTCCGCTCCCCGGTCAGGGTGTCTGGCCGAACGATGTCTTGCGCATTTCGACCGTGGCGATGAACGGCTGATCGGCATCCGGTCACATTCTCGCTGCCCTGCCGGGGTTACGAAAGAATGGGGACACTCCACGGCGCGCCGCTTGGAACGGATGTGAGCAAAGAACTCGACAAGACGGCGCTTGGTGCAGTCCCTGGTCCACCCGAATATCGACCTGGAGACCGGCTTTGTTTGTCTCTGGACCCGGCACGGCACGCGCGAGACGGTTGTCGAGGCGCTACGGCGTCTGCAGGAAGTGATCGCTTGGACGAGCTTCAACCGGGACACAGAGCATTTGATGCAGCGGGATGCTGAGGCCTGGCGAACGCGGATTGAGGAGCGGCATCCCGATCTGTTTCCGCTACCGTACATGCCGATCGAAGAGCTGTTGGAGTTTCGTCTTGAGAAGGAACGTTTTCGGCTGCCGACCAAGCCGCGGCAGCGGCTGGAGCAGGCTCGTGGGAAGGATCTGGCCTCGGCACCGACGATTTGGCACGGTTGTGCAGGGCGCGGTTGGCCGCTCGTCTAACGCGACTTGCGGCGACCTTGGCGTCGTCGCCGAAGGCGACCTCGCGCTTGAGAACTTCGTCGATGAGGACGCCTCGAAGCTCATCCTCACTGAGCTTGGCGCCGGGTGAGATGCGGCGCAGTTCCCGGCGCAAGACCCCTATCAGCGAGTCGCTTTGGAGCACGGCGGCGATCAGGAAAGGACTCGATGCGTCCTTCTGTTGCTGGAATTCCTGGATGGCCGATTTGGATACGCCTTCGCGGGTGAGTACGAATAGCCGTTCGATCACTTCTTTCGACCGCGGGGTGGCGCTCAACAGATCGAGATCGAAAACTAGATCAGCCGAAACAGGCTGTTCGAACCGCATACGGTGGACTTGCCAACTTGCCCCATTGGTGAGGATGACCCACTCGACGCCGTGTGTCGCCGCGTACTGGATGGCCTGGCGTAGGTGTGAGTCGTTGAGTTTGATCCCAATCGCCTTCACCTCCACCAGATAGCGCACCTGCCCGCCGACTTTAACCGCCAAGTCGTAGTAGGTTCCACGGATGGCAAATTCCGTCGTGATTTCGTTGTGCTTATCGAAGCCGAGAACTTCACTCAGAAAGTCGGCGATGATTACGACCGTGTCAGACTCGTTGATGTCGCGATCGAACGCCTACTGAAAGACTTTTGGGTATTTTCGAAGGCCAGTGGAAATGCGGGCGGCAACACGAGCGGGAATTTTAACGGCCATCTAAAGTCTCCAGTGTAAATAGCTATGGAATTTGATCGGACTGGAGCGAGTCTAGCGCGTTGATTTCGGGAGGGCAAGGGGAGTGGACCAAGAGATCAAGACCGTAGCGCGGATCTCGGTTTTGAGATTCGCGGGTTTTCCTTCGACCCAGTCAATCCGGTTCCTGGGCTCATAGTTCGCTACGATCCGACACGATGTCGCGTGTGCGCCGACGTGAAACTAATTCGCACTTTTTCTTACTGGCAACGAAGCTTTTACGCTGACGGCGGCCCTTTAACGAAGAAGAGTTCCGCATCCGGGCGACGATTCTCGACCGTACCCGCCAGCGCCTCCGGTTCGCCCTATGCGGCTACTGCTTCATGCCCGATCACATCCACGTCATCGTGTTCCCGGAGGAGACAACAACCATCTCCGACATCATTAAGAGCTTCAAACTCGGCACGTTCCAATCACTTAAACGGTCGGGCCATCGGCCCGTGGCGTTCTGGCAAAGCCGATTCTGTGATCATGCGCTCAGGACCCGCAAGGAGTACGACGACACATTGAGCTATGTCCACATGAACCCCGTCACTCGGGGGCTTGTGGCCGCGCAGCGTGACTGGCCTTGGTCGAGTGCCCGTTGGATCGATGAACGTGAGGGGCCGCTTGCGGTGGATTTCCTGCGGTTGCCGTCGGAACCTAGGGCGCGGTTGTAGGAAACCCCGCGGATCTCAAAACCGAGATCCGCGCTATGGGTCCTGTTGCTCCTCAAGTGAGCTTGGTGCGGCGCTAAGCTTGAGTCAATTCTGCGAAACGCTGGATATCATGCAGCAAGCCTTCGAACGCCGCAACTTTCTGAAGATCCTCGGAGGGGCTAGTCTCGCAGGCTGCCAAACGGCACCCCGAACCGAACCTGCCGCCGCTAGAAGACCCAACATCGTGATCATCATGGCCGACGACATGGGCTTCTCAGACATCGGCTGTTACGGCGGCGAAATCTCCACGCCGAACCTCGGCGCGCTGGCGGAAAACGGCCTGCGCTTCACGCAGTTCTACAACACCGCCCGCTGCTGCCCAACGCGCGCATCCTTGCTGACCGGTCTCTACCAGCACCAAGCGGGCGTTGGACAGATGGTCGGTGACCTCGGCCACCCGTCCTACCAGGGCTACCTCAACGATAGCTGCGTCACCATCGCTGAGGCGCTCAACGTATCGGGCTACACCACCGTAATGTTGGGGAAGTGGCATGTCGGCGAGAAACCGCAGCACTGGCCAACTCGGCGCGGCTTTGACCGCTACTTCGGCTTGATCAGCGGCGGCTCCAACTACTTCAAGCTCGACGGCGCCCGGCAGATGGCCCTCAACGACGAGCCATGGACGCCACCCGACGACGGCTCCTTCTATATGACGGACGCCTTCACCGATCACGCGGTGGAATTTCTCGATGAAGCGGCCCAACGAGACGATCCGTTCTTCCTCTACCTCCCTTTCACCGCGCCCCATTGGCCTCTCCACGCCTGGCCCGAGGACATCGCCAAATACAAAGGCAAATACAGCATGGGTTGGGACGAACTGCGACGCCAGCGCTACGCTCGCATGGTCGAGTTGGGCATTATCGATCGGAAGTGGGAACTGAGCGAGCGCAACCCCGACGTCCCCGCCTGGGACGAAGTGGACAACAAGCCTCTATGGGAACGCCGCATGGAAGTCTATGCTGCCATGGTCGATCGCATGGATCAGGGTATCGGGCGCGTAGTCGATAAGGTCCGCGAAATGGGTGAGATCGACAACACCATCATTTTGTTCCTCGCTGACAACGGTGGATGCCACGAAAGTGCCGACATCGAGCAAGGTTCGCCCCGCAACACCTGGGGCGACCCGAACGCCATGCCGGGGCCGGCCGATTCCTTTGACGGATACGACCGTCCCTGGGCCAACGCCAGCAACACACCGTTCCGCATGTTCAAGAGCTGGGTTCACGAGGGCGGAATCTCAACACCGCTTGTCTGTCATTGGCCGGCGGGCATACGGCAGTCGAAGGGCTCACTCACCCATGAACCCGGACATCTTATCGATCTCATGGCGACCTGCCTCGATGTCGCGGACGCCGACTATCCGTCCACTTTCAAGGGCCACGAGATCACTCCGCTTGAAGGGAAAAGTCTCCGGCCCATTTTCGGGACAGGAGACCGCGAAGATCATGAGGCTCTATTCTGGGACCACCAGGGCAACCGGGCTGTTCGCATGGGTAAGTGGAAACTCGTGTGCCTGTACAACCGCCGCATCAGTGATTACACGCCCTGGGAACTTTACGACATCGAGGTTGACCGTAGCGAACTCAACGACATGGCCGCTGATATGCCCGAGAAAGTCGCTGAAATGGAAGCTGCTTGGTTGGCTTGGGCCAAGAAAGTCGGCTGGGTCCCGTGGAATCAACTCCGAGGTTGACTACAAGAAATGCACACAAAAAAACGGGATAGCCTCAATTATGCTGTTGCCGCAGCGCGCCGCTTGCAGAGGCAGTGAGCAGAAGACTTGGGAGGGTGGCGCTTGGTACAGCCCCCCATTTTTCCGGGTGGCGCGCGCGGTGAGACTGCTTTCGGCGGCGACGGTGGTCGTGAGTTGGGTCATCGCACCCTTACGGGCGCGGCTCAGAGCTTGGTAGGGGATCGATTGAGTGGGGCGTAGGTGCAGGACTGGACGAGGAAGCCGCTGCGGGACATACCGAGGGCGTTGATCTTCTGTTCGTGGATGTTGCCTGTTGGTGGCCCCCTTCGGTGTACAGGGGACGCGCACGTTATTCTAGTTGTGAGACGGCTTTGGTGGCATGACAACTCGATCCATCCTGGATCTACCCGGCGTTAGGGAACTTCATTCCCGTAGGCTGCTTTTCCCCGCTGTGGTGATGCTGGTCGTGGCGGCTGTCCTGCTCCACGGAGCGTTATCGCCGCCCGTGCAGGACTCGGCGGAAGCGGCCACGGAACCGGCTCCGGCGCCTCGTGTTTTCCGTCCTGAGTTCGAGAAGACGCCGCTGTCTTACACGGCTGACTACTGGCTGCAGGTGGGTGAACAATGGCGTCCTCACATTGTTCTCATCGGGCGAAATCAGGCCCCGGCCATCGTCGTCGCTCCGCGCTTGGCGGTGAGTTCGGCGGACGCCGCCGACGATTGGATTGCCGAGGAACTGGCCCGCGGCATTGCTGACCGAAACGTTCCTGGAGAAGACGCGGCGAGCGAGGCCGTGGACGAGCCAGGTCCGGATGACACGGTTGTCGAAGAGAGCGAGAGCTCACCGGAGGCGACGGATGAGAAGCCACCCTATCGGCTGATTTCCGTCAGTACGGAGTATGAAATTGCCGTTTTCGAGCTTGCCGCGCCTGAGATTCCGGCTCCGGTCGCGAATCTGAGTGAGTTGCAGTCCGGCGCGCATGCAGCCGCTCTCAGCTTGACCCCCGACGCCTCGTTGCAAATTACACCGGGAGTCGTCGTATCCACCCAAGTCGCCACGGACTATCCGGAGCAGGGAAGCTTCGTCGGCGAGACGCTGGATGTCTCGATCCGCTTCCCGGAGGAGACCCGCGTGGCGGCGATCGTGGACCTCGACGGCGGGTTACTGGGTGTGGCGTTCGAGAGCAAGGATGGGTTGAACATCATCCCGGCACACAAGGTGCGCGACCTAGCTCGGCAGGCGAGTGAGACGCTGCCATGCATAGGCATCGAGACGCAAGACCTAGGCGAACAGGTGCGAACGATCTTAGGTGTGAGCGAGGGTGTATTTGTCGAACGAGTGAACAAAGAAGCCTTCTTCCCGGTGCCTTCGATCCAGGCGGGCGACATCATTTTTCGATGGGTGGGTGAGGCTGTGCCGACGCGGCAGGCGTTTGAGCAGGCGTACCTTGCTCAGGAACCCGGCGGCTTGGCGCGGTATATGGTGTTCCGCGAAGGACGGCGCATTGCGGGAGCGACGCGGGTACCGGACGCGAGGTGCCACCCGGTTGCGCTCGGGATCGTTCCTTTCGCAAGTCTGGGGCTTGTGCTGCGATGGGATGGTGGGGCGACGGGCGGGTCGGGATTGGGGTGGGTGGTGATGAGCGTGGCGCTTGGCTCCCCGGCCGAAACGGCGGGATTGCAGCGCGATGATCTGATCGTGGCCGTGCAAGGCCGTGCCTTTAAGCCCACCGAGCCGCGCGAGATTCTGGAGACGATCGAACAAGACTCCCGTCCCGCCGTGCTGACTGTCTCGCGAGAGGGACGCTTGCAACTTGTCGCGGTCCTGCGTGAACCCGCCGCCGCCTCGGTCGAATAGGCGCCGTACACGCATGCGCAATCTGATTCGTCTCGCCCTCGGTTTGGGGCACAAGCTATTCTCCCGCCTGCGAGCTATGGGGCGGATGGGTCGGCGCGTGACCCCGGGTGCCCCGGTCTGGGGATGGGCGCTGATCTGGCTGCGCTCTTCGTTCCTGCCCTCGCAGAACTACCTCATCATCCTTGCTGTCGTGGTCGGCATCCTGACGGGTTATGGTTCTGTCGGTTTCGTGATGGTGCTGCACACCCTCGCCGACTTCGCGCGCGGAACGATATCGGAGGTGCTCGCGATCTTCGGACCCGCGCAACTGGTGCTGTTGCCGGCTTTGGGCGGGTTGATGGTAGGGCCTTTGATTAACCGGTTCGCGAAAGAGGCGAAGGGCCACGGCGTACCTGAGGTGATGACGGCGCTGGCGACGCGTGGCGGCCGCATTCGCTTGCGCGTCGTCGTGGTGAAAGTCATTGCCTCGTCGCTGACGATTGGATTCGGAGGGACCGCGGGCCGCGAAGGTCCGATGGTGCAGATCGGCTCCGCGCTCGGGTCGGCGATTGGCAAGTGGGCGCGGCTGACGACGAAGAATGTTCGCACGCTGGTGGCCTGCGGGGCAGCGGGCGGCGTGGCGGCGACGTTTAATGCACCGATCGCGGGCGCTATTTTCGCGATGGAAGTGTTGATGGGGCGCATCCAGACGGACTTTCTGCTGGTGCTGCTGACCTCGTTGAGTTCGAGCATCATCGCCCGCCACTATCTGGGTAATGCCCCGGCCGTCCTCTCTCCGTCGTATTATCTGGTGAGTCCGGGGGAATTGCCGCTCTACTTCCTGATGGGAATCATCATCGGCGTGGCGGCGGTCTACTACGTGAAACTGCTCTATGCGAGCGAGGACTTATTTGGAGATTGGAAGTTTCCGGAGTATCTAAAGCCGGCTGTCGGTGGGCTGCTTGTGGGGCTGATCTTGCGCTTCTTCCCCGAAGTCTACGGCTCCGGGTTCCCGGCGATCGAATCTGCGCTGTGGACACGTTACACGTGGGGGTTCCTGCTTTGCCTGTTCGCGGCCGAGATGCTGGCGAACTGCGCGACTCTGGGTTCAGGCGGATCGGGCGGCGTGTTTGCGCCGAGCCTTTATATGGGCGCGATGCTGGGTGGTGCGTTCGGCGCTATTGTCCACTCGGTGTTTCCGGATTGGACGGCGACGTCGGGCGCATACGCGATGGTCGGGATGGCGGCGTTCTTCGCGGCGGCGGCGAAGGCTCCCACGACTTCGATTCTGATTCTGTTTGAGATGACGGGTGACTACCGCATCATGCTGCCGCTGATGGCGGCGACGGTGGGGAGTGTTTATCTATCGCATCGGTTGATGCCGCACAGCATTTACATCTTGAAGTTGAATCGGGGGGGGATCGCTTATCCCTACTCGGAAGAGAATACGGATTCGGCAGGGCCTCCCACGATGTCGGTGCGTCCGCCGGTACGCAAACCTGCTGTCGGGGATTAAAGGGCGCACCCCGGTGCTTGGTTCGCTGTGGTTTCGACCACCGCCGCACGCTACTCGCGGGACGTTAGGAACTCGGCGATCTTTGCAGGGTCGTTGGGCATGACGACGGGTTGGTTGCCGAACGTTGATTCGAGCTTGTCGCCGGCAGGCGTTTTGAGTTCACCCGTGTGGTAGTGGTAGACGTAGTCGGGGTCTTTGAGTAGGTGGCCGGTGAGAACTCCGACGACATCGGCGTCCGCGGGGATGACGCCTTTGGCACGGAGCTTCTTCGCACCCGCAAGGGACGCAGCCGAGGCAGGTTCGCAGCCGATACCGGAGCGTCCAATAACGGCCTTGGCGTCGGCGATTTCATGCTCAGTTACGGACTCGACCACGCCACCACTGGTTTGGATCTCGTAGCGTGCCTTCTCCCAGGAGACGGGCGCTCCGATGCGAATGGCGGTGGCTAGGGTTTCGGGGTTCTCGACGTTATCGATCGTTCCGTCCACGCCGCTCTGGAAGAGGTGGTGGAACGGGGCGGAGCCTTCCGCCTGCACGACGGCGATCTTCGGAAGCCGGTCGATGACACCGATCTGTTTCAACTCATGTAGTCCCTTGCCGAGGGCGGACACGTTGCCGAGATTGCCGCCGGGCAGGACGATCCAGTCCGGGACTTGCCAGTTCCGTTGATTGAGCATCTCGATGACGATGGTCTTCTGGCCCTCGATGCGGAAGGGGTTGATGGAGTTGAGTAGGTAGATCCCTAACTCTTCGGCGAGACGGCGGACGAGGGCGAGGATCTGGTCGAAGTTGGCCTCGACCTGGATCGTCAGCGCGCCGTATTCGAGCGCCTGGGCGAGCTTGCCGTAAGCGATCTTGCCGTGCGGCAGAAAGATGACGGCCTGCAAGTCACCCACGGCAGCGTAAGCGGCCATTGACGCGGAGGTGTTGCCGGTCGAGACGCAGGCGACGCACTTTATGCCGAGCGAGCGGGCCTGGGCTACGCCGGCGGTCATGCCGTTGTCCTTGAACGATCCGGACGGGTTGTAGCCCTGGTGCTTGAACTGAATACGGTCGAGTCCGGCATAGGCGGCGGCGCGGGGCGCGTCGAGCAGGGGCGTGTTGCCCTCCTGCAGGGTGACGATGTGGGCCTCGTCATCGACGAAGGGCAGCAGCTCTCGATAACGCCAGACGCCGCTGACGTCAAGTGGCTCGCGGCTCAGGCGGCGGCTGTCCCATGTGGCGATGAGTTCAGCGGGCTTGAGCGGCGCGAAGTCGTAGCGGGCTTCGAGCAGGGCACCGCATTGGGGGCAGTTGTACAGGACAGCGTCAATCGGGAAGCGCTCGGGACAATCGGGATTGAAGCAAACAAGCTCGGCGGGCATGGGGTTCCTACGTCGGACGGGAAAGCCCCTCATCGTATCAGCGGAGACGGGGTAGACCGGGTTTCCCGCAAGCTCGCTCAGTGCACCCGGAGGTTGGTCAGCTATTCGTTGGGGTGGCCGGGTGATGGGCCCGATTCGTCTGGGAATCGACGAGCGGCCTCTGGGAATCAATACGAAACGATCGATGGCGACCTTGACGCTCTGATTCCTGCGCTTCCAGTCCCTTCCAAACGAGACCGCCGCTTCATCGAATGTTTGCAGCGGTGTGTCCTTCGAGATGAAAAACGTCAGCGTTTCTCGAGCTGGGATGATCTCTTTGTTGCGCGTCAAGCGAGCCGTGGACCTGACGAGCGCTCTGCCCAGGGATTGGGAAGGCTCGCCCGGGAGCATTGTATTCACAAGTGTGAGTTCCAGAGAAATGGTATTGGGATAGGCATCGGCGTTGCGAATCTCTATTTGGATGCGGTCGCAACAAGAGACATCGATCAGCGCACCGAAGTTCTGCCGTGCCGACATCGAGAGCGGAACACTCCGGGCGGTTGTGCGAAATGTACGGTCTACGGGACTGCCCCGGGTGACGAACGCGTTCTCCGGCGGCGGGCCCGTGTCTGACCGCAGGAACCAGTAGACGCCGTCGAAGGGCACGCTGAACGGTTTGGTGCGATCGAGCGTCAACCGTCCGTAGGTGAGAGATCGCGGAGAAACGAGCATCACATGCGGCTTCGCTTCCGGCCAGAGGATAACGCCCGGGAACGATGGGCTGAGTGGGTCGACCACACTGTCCGCGTCGCGATTCAGGCGCCAGTTTCTCTTGCGCTTTTTTGCATCGGGTTCTGCTGTGTCGGCAGAGCCTTCACCCATTTCCAGAAAGGCAAACCAGCCCATCTTACTGGGGCCCTCCCCAGTTCTTACGTACGGGATCAAGCCCACTAGAACCAATAGCATTGCCGACGCCACACCAAGCAGAGGCCGGGCGAACGAGCGTCCCCATCGCGACGGGGCCCGCTATCCGCTCCGCGAAGCCGGCAGAAGCCACGCAAGGAGGGCTACATCTAGCCCCAAGAATAGGGAGGCTAACAGCGAAACGCCGATCAGCAAGGCGACTAACGCCGACTGGCCGAAAGCCGCTATCGAAACCACCGCCGCCCGTCGTCCTGCCTGCGGCGGCGGGAGGCAGGAGCTCAGAAACTCTCTGGCGGGAACGTCGCTGAGGTCACCGGAGTCCTCGCTGCTTTTGGTAGCGACTTGATCAGTGCGCAGAATCTTCGATACACCGGCGACAAACAAGCCCATGATGGGAACGGCCCACATGGAGCGCTGCGAGAGAAAGATCATCAGCGGCGCGAGCCATAGGGCGACCGCCGACATCCTCAGAACCAGTCGTCTCGCTTCGCGCCGCGACCCGCCCGGTATGAAAGCCGCCGAACACCACCCGACCCACGCGTTCGTTAGGTAAAGAACGGCTGCATACTTCGCAGTGACGCCCAACAAGGTGTCCGACGCGAACGGCTGTTCCGGCGGTGTCGGACAAGCTGCCCAGCCGACCCAGACGGTTGCCAGCAAGCCCGCGAAGGATGGTGTCCATCGCAGTACCGGGCTCGACCTGCGCTCTTGAATGGACTCAAACATGGCGCCGAGGTACTGGTCCTTGCAGCTACGTACATAGCCTTTGACACCGCACGACGGTGGATTGTCCCCGTATTTCTTAGCCGAGGGGTTCGCGGTGGTCAAGGCCGTGGGACCAGCGACGGGTGCTTTGCACAGCAGGCTCTCGACGCAGCGGCCCGTGGCGAGTGCGCCGGTTCTACCCCGGCGTTTTCAGGTTGTCCTGTTTTTACAGTTTTCATTTTTTGTTGCATTTTTTGTCAGGGGTAGAGGAATTTGTGGTGTAGCATCGCTTGCTTCGTGCGCGGTTCGGGGTTGCTCGGGCATAGGTGTGGCTCGGGTCTGCCGCAGGCTGCGGGTTTGTGGGCCCGCTCCATGACTGTCGCGGCTCCGGTGTTTCTGGCATGACTCGATTGGATGCAGGTGTGGTGTCCGGTGTGGGTGGGTGTCATGGTTTGGCGTGTTTTGTCAGGCTATTTCGATTTCGTTTTGCTCCTTTGGGGGCTGGGTGCCTGGGCTCCGACGTGGGTTAGGCTGCGGTTTCGTCGGAGGCGATGTCCCCTGGCTGGTCGGAAGTGGTTGGTTTCTTGGGATTTAGGGGAGATTGGCTTTGGACCTGTGGAGGGGCTTCGTCATGTTCCGGGTCGTCGGCTTGGTAGTAGGGCGAGACAACTTCTTTGACACGGCGGTAGGGTGACGGCTCGTTGGGATCGCGTTCGAGCTCGGCTTGGGCGTTGGTGAGTTGGCGGTCGTTCTTTAGCCGGTCGCGGAAGTCCATGAGTTGCTTGTAGGCGTTCATGAAGATGCGCTGGAGTTGGATTTCGTAGCGCGCGAAGCGGTCGGTGTCGGCGGCGCTGTGCTGCATGACATCACCTACGATTTGTTCCTGGCCGGGTTCGGGTCTGTCGGAATAGACTCTGTTGTGAACCTCGCGTTTGTTCGCCACGGCCGACGTAACGTAGGCGGCCTGGAGCCGACTGATGCGTTGCATGCGCCATTCAGCGTCGGCCATTTGTCGGACGAGGGCGTGCTCGAAGGGGTTGGAGGGCCAGTACATCTCTTGGAAGCCGGAGAGGTGCTTGTCGTAGTCGGCGGGTGATTCGCCGGGGATGACGCAGACTTTGGAGAGGAGTCCGTGTTTGAGGCCGTTGCGGGAGACGCGGTGCTTGCCTTCGTCGGTGCGCGGGCCGGTGGATTTCTTTGCGTTTTCGCGATTTACTTGGATTTGTTTTTCGGTTGCCATGGTTCGTTTCCTGTGGGGACGGGTTACGCTCCTGTGGGCAAAAAAAGTCGGGCGCTGGGCCCGGGGTTCGGTGCATCGGGTGACAGTCAGCCTTTCTCGCTGGTGATGCAGCGATCGGCCGCGATGGCCGTGTTGCAAAAGGTTACAGTCACCGAGTGAACCGTTGTGCTCAACGCACGAAGGCCGAAGGGGCACTTGGTTTCTCACGAAGACGCCCAGGACGCCTATGGAGAAGCCAGGCACACCTTCGGCCAGAGTTGGAGAGGATGATTGGAGTTGCGGCCTCCCCGGCAATAGTATGCACCTGGGGTGGCGGGTTAGCGGGGGTGGGTTGAAGCTAAGTGATTGGAACTGTGGAGGATAAATGTTGTTGGGGTTCGTGATCGCATCGCAATTTTGGGGTAAGGGGCACCCTATTCGTATCTGAGGGCCACCAGGGGATCGACGCGCGTGGCAAGCCGATCGCGTCCTAGCAGGTAGCGGAGCTTTCGGACTAGTTTCCTCACGGGATTCCTCTCTAGGCCGCGTGCAACACCCGCTGGATGGCGCTGACCATTGAGTCGAATTGCCTTGTCTCAGCCGCAAGGTGTTTCTTTCCGGCGGTCGTCAGCATGTAGAAGCGCGCCCGACGATTGTTTTCCGAGGAGCCCCACTCTGCTTGGACCCAGTCGCTGAGCAGTAGCCGCTGCAAGGCTGTATAGAGCGAACTCTCCTCCAGCGAAAGTGCTTCGTCAGAAGTCTCACGGATGTACTTGGCTATGGCGTACCCGTGACGAGGTCCTCTGACAAGCGCCTTCAGGATCAAGAGGTCGACACTACCCGGCAATAGCTCGGCAGCTTGTCTGTGCTTGTTACCCATCACCATACGATGGGAGCGTACGTGACACACTGCTCGATGTCAACTCCCATCGAGTGAAGAGAGGTACACGTGTGCCGCCCGAGCGCGAGCCTCCAGTCCACTCGCATACAATTGCTTCCACAGAGGAACCTTTGCGCATGTCTCTACACACCACTCGTCGACGATTCTTCCGGCAGGCCTGGGGCTATGCACTTCTCGGATATCTCTCGCTCGCCGGTATGCGGTCCAGAGCCGCGGCTCGAACCCGAAGACACTCGTTTCGTAACAACGTCTACACAAGACTCGGGGTCGAACCGTTCATCATGGCTAACATTCCCTTCACGTTTCTCAGCGCCACTCTCGTGTGGACTGAAGTGCGACAGGCTATGGATGAAGCCTCCCACTACTTCGTGGACATCGTGCAGTTGCAGCGAGCTGTTGGCCGCAGGTTGGCGGAGATCTCCGGGGCCGAGGCGGGTATGGTAACATCCGGGGCGGCGGGTGCGATGGCCGTGGCCACGGCGGCCTGTATCGCCGGCGCCGACCCGGTCAAGATCCGTGCACTGCCCGACTCGGATGGAATGCGCAACGAAGTTCTGATGTGGGGCGGACGTAGCGTGTTCGACAACGCCATTCGCTTGGCGGGAGGCAAGCTGAGCGTAACCCGGAGCCTTGAGGAACTGCGGAACGACATCACGGACCGGACCGCCATGCTGTACATGGGGTATCCCGCCGACCCGGTTCCCCAAGAGGCACCGCCCCTGGAGGAAATCGTTGCGATCTGCAAGCAACGTGGCGTGCCGGTCTTTGTCGATGCCGCTGGGGGCGTTCCTCCGGTCGACAACCTAAGGCGGTACTCGAAGATAGACGTTGACCTCTATGCCTTCAGTGGCGGGAAAGGTCTGAAGGGACCGCAGTGTTCCGGTCTGTTGTTGGGCCGCAAGGATCTCATTGAGGCTGCGCTCATGAACTCGAGCCCGATCGAGGGAGCTGTGTGCCGACCCATGAAGGTAGGGAAGGAGGAGATTGTCGGGTGCCTGACGGCGGTTGAAAAATGGCTCACAATCGACCTCAAGGCGCTCTATCGAGAACAGGATAAGAAGCTCCAGCGAATCGAGGCGCTGCTCTCGACCGTTCCTGGCGTGGATACAAGCATAGAAACCCGCGGGGGCAGCAACCGATTCCGACAGTTGATTGTTGAATGGGATGAAACAGATATGGGCATCACGGTCGACGAATGCGGACGCAGGCTTCGTGAGGGCAATCCCTCCATACATGTGCTCTCGAACTACAACCCGTACGTCATTCGCGACAGTATTCCGAAGCCGGACCCCGGTTCCGCCAAAGGCAAAGCGACGGGCTCACCGTTGACGGTCTACTCGCTGGGTCTGCAAAAGGGAGAGGAAATGATCGTTGGCCGCCGCCTTCGCGAAACGCTCATGGATACCCGCCGCGGGTAGTAGCCTCGCTGACAACCGCGAGCACGTGGGGCATACTCTAAACTCGGAGGCAACTCTATCATGAGCGCTCTAGACCGGCGACAGTTTCTGAAGCACTCCGCCCTGCTGGGCGTCGGAGCCTCGACCGCCGCCCTTGGCCAAGGGAACGGCGGCGACCCGAAAGGTGAGTTCTCAAGTTTGAGCCGCCGGCTGCGGGGCGTTCACAACTTCCTTACGACGCCTTTTCTTTCGGACTACGCGCTCGACGCAACGGGGCTCGAGCAGAACGTAGCACACCACGCGCGGGCGGGTGCTCGGGACATTACGATTGTTGTGGGCGGTGGTCTCGGCGAGCTGTTTACACTCGACTCCGATGAGCAAAGAGCCCTGGCTCAGGCCACTGTCGCCGGCGCAAAGGGCAGGCTGCCGGTCGTTGTAGGCGCGGGAGGCGGCTACGGAACGGCGCTCCGGATGGCGCGAAACGCGGAAGCAGCGGGGGCGGATGCTGTTCTGCTGTTCTCTCCACCCTATGGCAGCGGAGATCCGGAAGGCTCCTATCGCTACTTCAAAGACATCGCGGATGCTGTAAGCATCGGAGTCATCCTCTATCCCCGAGGGAAGGAGGAACACTGGCCGGTGACCGTTCGCCGGCTGGCAGACGTACCCAACATCCTCGGGTTTAAAGACGCCAGCGGAGGGATAGAAGTCGGAAGATCCCTGGGTGCGCTGATTCCGGACGACTTTCTGTGGATCGCCGAAGGGGAGCAACACGCGGCGAAGGCGCTCCCGGCCGGCGCAAGGGCCTACACAAGCGCTGTCTCGGTATTCGTACCGGAAGCCTGCCGACTCTTCTGGAAATACGGTGTTGCTCAACGACTTGACGAAATGAACGACGTGCTCGGAGAGAAGATTGACCCCATCGTCAAACTAAGAGGAATTCGGCCGGGCTACGGGATCAGTGCTATCAAAGTTGCCCTCGAAGCGCTGGGCAGGGCCGGCGGACCGGTGCGCCCTCCGGGCACGATGGTGCTCTCGGAAGATCGGGAGAGAATCGCCGGAATCGCGCGACAGTACGCGGAGCCACACTGACAGCCAAAGAGGTATGAGATCCTCATGCCGGTTTGAGCGGCGGATCTAGAGACCGCGAAGCTCGATGCGACCGGGTTTGAATCGCAGTTATTGCCAACTTAGCTCCCCACCATACGGCAATAGCGACTATCTGGGCGTCCCAAACGCCGCTTTCCCTTGCTGTGACCGCTAGGCGCAACTCTCTGAAATAAAGCAGGTTCAGGTCAGGTCAAGTTTTTGGGCACTACGGGCATGGCGAAAACGGAATCCCGGACTAACCCTTTCGCAGTCGAAAGTCGCGTATCTGGATGGAAGCACGGAAAGGGTGGCCACGCAGCCAACTATCGAGCGAAGGACATAGTGCGACCTGGCATCTGTGGAGTGGCAACACGTTGTTCATGGGAATGAAGAGGCGGGAGCAGGGGGGCGGTGCCAGTTATCGTCATGCAGCCAGGGGTTGAGATGGGCGGCGCGCTGCTGAGAAGAGTGAAAGGTACGCTGGCCGTGGGCAAGCCGGCGGATGTCGCCATGATCGACAAGGATGATCCTCTCGGAATCGACCCTCTCAGTGGATTCCTGTTGCCAACGCCGTTTCCACAAGCCATCTGTCCAGGCCTGATTTGACGGTGGATTGCTCAGTGAGAAATGGTTTCTCGAGACCTGTCCGCCCCAGCCGTCTCATGGAAGGCACTTAAATAGACGCTCCAGTGCCATGCCAATCCGTCTCCAACTATCTTGAAATGAATACCTTACGACATCTTCCCTGGCGCAGTGGTCTCTCGGCGGACTCACCGAACCCAGTGGCGTAACCAAATGGTTACAACAACTTACGCCATCCGGGAACCCCGCCCAGGGCCCCCCCGATCGAGTAGCATCCGGACAAAGCCGAGGCCACTCCATCATGACCGAGGGATTGCCATCCAAATCCATCCCGTCCTCTTGGCGAGCCTAGCGGTCCTACTACTCAACTCGTTCGATCGGTAGCTTTTCCGGGTTGTGGAGGTAGCTGGGGCCTTCGGTGCAATAGAAGGATTCTTCGGGGCTCTGATAGTGCAGATCAAGCATCGGTGTCGGCAGGCGTTTGTGGCCCTGGAAGCGGGATTCCAGAGCGAAGTCTAGGATGCCGCTGGTCAGCATCGTCCGTTCGGCAGGGTAGGTTGCCCTGCCTGTCTCGAACATCCTTTCGATTTGCTGCAACTGACAGACGAAGTGGTAGCCGGAATAGGCGGTGTGCTCCAGGTACATCAGCATCGAAATGGGTTCTTCCCGTCCTTCGACATCGACGGCGACCGTGAAATCGCGCAAGTAACCCGTCAGCATGAAGCCCGCCGTTTGAAGGCCATCGTTGTACTCAACGAGGAAGACGGCAGGATGTTCCACGACACTCCGCGGCCGTCCGGGATCATAGGTTTCGACGGCATGGGGGACGGCGCGATCAAATAGACGCTTCGCCCACGGCGTTCGGTCAAGGAAGTTCCAGGCCGCGTCGTCTTCGAGGCATTGAACCGACCTCACACCTGTCTCGCCACCTTTGCGCCGTTCGACCACGCATTGCATGGACTCCAGCAGATGCAGGCCGTATGAATCGAGACCGCCGTACGCGACTCCGACGGCGTGCTTGACAGTTGCTCCGTAGGGAAGATCCACGGCAGGAACGCGCCAGGTTACCGGCAAAGACGATCCCGCCATCAGCGGGAAGTCCAGTTCCTTCGAGATCTCGACCATGCGCTGAGCCTTGCGCCAATCGTAGGAAAGATGCTTGTCGCTAAATACCGGCACGGTTCGGCCCGTTTGCCGAAAGACGTCCGTGATCTCTAGGAAGGCCTGAAAACGGGGGTAGAGTGTTTGACCTTTCTCGTTCTTTTCAAAGTCGCCATGTTCGCCGATCAGCAAGACGCCATCGACGGACAGTTCATCCCCGCCCAGCGTGAGAGCCTCATAGATCGAACGAAAAATGGGAATGCCATGCTTTTCCGCGACTTGGCGACTGAGGTCCTTTTCGACTCGCTGGGCTACGAAGAGAGATGCAATCTTCGAGTCGGGCCGCGTCGGCTGATAGGGAGCCGGGAGCTGTTGTTGTGAGAACGAGGCGTTGATGTTGTTCTTGCGAAACGACTCATAGCCGTCCACGTACTTAGCGAAGATCACATGGGCATGAGAGATCGGCCTGTAGCCGAAGCAGATTCCGGCAAGCTTTCGCTGGGAATTTCGACTTTGTGCAAGCGCCGACGTTGGCATCGAGGTGGATGCAGCGGCCAGGGTTAGTAGAGTTCGTCGACTGATCATGGGATTCATTCTCGGCAAACGGACTCGATTCTAGGCGAGGTAGGTGTAGTCGTCGAGAACGCGCGACACGGTGGCTAGGACTTCGTGCTCGTCGTCGTCCGTAATCTGACCGGACTCTTTGCGCTCGGAGAGGCGTTGCGCCAAAGCATCCCGGATCTCGTCGGTGTCGTGCCCGGTGTATTCGATGACTTCTCGAACCGAGTCGCCGCGGATCAACTTGTTCACCACCGGCTGTCCGTTAGGGCCGACCGCGACGTTGACCTCCGTGACGACGCCGAAGAGATTGTGGAGGTCGCCGAGCGTTTCCTGATACGCGCCGAGTAACAGAAAACCCAGGTAGTACGGCTCGCCCTCACGGGTGTGGTGTAACTCCAGCGCTTCTTTGACATCTTTGACATCGACAAACTTGTCGACCGCGCCGTCGGAATCGCAGGTGATATCGCAAAGCACTCCACGCTCGGTCGGGTCCTCGTTCAGCCGATGGATCGGCATGACGGGGAAGAGCTGGTCAAATGCCCAGAAGTCGGGCAGCGACTGGAACATCGAGAAGTTGCAAATGTACTTTGATGAGAGTAGCCCCTCGAGATGGTCGAATTCCTCGGGACGCTCTTTCATCGATTTCGAGAGTCTCGCAGCCTCGCGGCAGATCCTCCAGAACAGCCAATCACCCTTGGCCTTTTCGACCAGATCGAGATAGCCAAGCCCAAAGAGCGAGTTGAGGTCTTCGCGGTGCTGAAGGGCATCGTGGTAATATTCACGGCAGTTCTTCGAGTTGATGCCCCGCGCGAGGTCGATCATCTCCAAGACGGGCGCGGATTCCGATGTGATGGTGTCCAGCGAATACAAGCCCGAACGGCCCGGCGCGATGACCTTCTTGACGTCCGAGATCAGCATCGAGTGGTAGCTGACCATCGCGCGGCCGCTCTCGGTAACGATCGTCGGTTGCGGGACGTCCTCGCTTTCGCAGACATCTTTGACGACGTAGACAACATCGTTGGCGAACTCTTGCACCGAGTAGTTGACCGAAAACTCCGAGGCCGTCCTGCTGCCGTCGTAGTCCACACCCAGGCCGCCGCCGACGTTGAGATACTCCACGTCGAAGCCCATCTTGCGCACTTTAGCATAGACGCGCGCGGCCTCTTTGACCGCCTGTTTGGCGCTTTTGATGTTCGTGATCTGCGAGCCGATGTGGAAATGCAGCATTCGCAGCAGATGCGATCGGCCGGTTTCGCGCAGTTGCTCGAGAGTACGGACCAAGGCGATCGTACTCATGCCGAATTTGGCGAACTCACCCCCGGACTCCTCCCACTTGCCGCTGCCGCGCGAGTAGAGCTTGACCCGGATGCCCATGCGAGGCTCGATGTCGAGCTTCTCGCCGAGTTCGAGGCTGATCCGCATGTCCTCCGGGTCTTCAACGACGATGATCGTCTTGCGGCCGACCTTCTCGGCGAGAATCGCCGCACGCAGGAAGAGGTCGTCCTTGAGGCCGTTGCAGACGATCAGAGCATCATCGGCGAGAGGCATCGCCACGGCGCTGATCAACTCGGCCTTGCTGCCGACTTCGAGTCCGTAGCGGTACGCCACGCCGGAGTCGACGAGCCGGCGCACAACTTCCGATTTCTGGTTGACCTTGACAGGAAAGACGCCCAGGTGGCTGCCTGTATAGTTGAACTCTTCGATCGATTGGCGGAAGGCGTTGTGAATTGCTTCCAGGCGGTCGTCGAGGATCTGCGGAAAACGCAGCAAGAAGGGGGTCGAATGCTGTTGATGGATGAGCTCGTCGACCACTTCCTTGACGTCAATCGATAGGCCGCGATCCCGAGACGGCGCGACGGCCAAGTGTCCCTGCTTGTTGATGAAAAAGTAGCCGAACCCCCAGTTGTCGATGCCATAGGTCTTCGCGACCCGCTCGATCACGTTCGCGCCGGCCTTGACCGTGAGTACGTCGTATTGCTTAGCGGCCATGAATGGGTTTCCGGAAGGCTCTGGAGGCAGTAAAAAGGTCCGCAACCCAGGTTGCGAACCTGCTCCATGATAGCCGAACAAGGCTTGGGGGGATCGTCTACGTAGACGTTAACGCCGTTCGCGGCCGCGGAACTCTTGGTGCCAATTCAACACGACATGAATGCTTGGCTCTGGCCGTTCACCGACCGGCTCCACGATCAGAAACCTCTTGCCGTCGGGGAAGACGTCCCAAAACCCAGATCCTGACAACGGGAACAGGGCCGTCGCTTGCCCGGCCGCGAACTCAGCGGTGGTGGAGACTGGAACGCTAACAATTACATTTCCTTCGACATAGAAGAGCTCGCTGCCATCCGCGTTCCAGTGCGGAGAGTTGCCACCGTTCTTAGATACCGGAGTCTTCCGCTCTGCATGGGGGAAGTCACATACGTAGACTTTGTCCTGACCGGACTCTCTTGACACGTATGCGACGTAACGCCCATCGGGAGAGAAGCAGCCCCAGTTCTCATCGGATACATTCTCAAGAAACGGATGTCCCGTCCACTCATTATCACTAACCTTCTCCAGGTACCAGAGGTCACCTCCAGTCTTGGCGCGATTCCGCCGGTAGAGCAAATGGTTCCCATCGTTTGACCAATCGTTAACGACCTCACGGTCTGTATGGCCTTAAATCTTCCGGGGCTTCTCCGTCCACTTCGGATTCTTCAGAAAGATGTCGTACCCCCCGTGTTGGTTGGATGTGTACGCAATGTGTCGTCCATCGGGAGACCAAACCGGTGAGTAATAGTGCGCGGGATGGTCTACGCCTAGTCCGCTTTCTATCTCCTTTCGGAGATCGTACAGGAGGATGTCCGATAGGCCGTAGAAAGTAGCGACTCTCCGGCCCGAGTCGATAGGCTCGGGTTGACTGATTCGTTTTAACGAAAAAGGAGAGTCACTGTGAAGAAACGATACCAGATGGACCGCGAGAGCGCGGTCCGAGGATTCCGTAAGCAAGCCGAAGAAAGCGAGCAGGAGTTGCAGTTGCACTTGCCGCTCAAGGAAGTTGCCGCCGCATTGCAGGAAGGCGTCCCGAAGTTACGTAGGGCGACCAGGCTCCCCAGGGTCTTCTAGCCGAACAACTCCTTTAGCGGGTCCTCACGCGCCTTGCCGTTCGGCTAAACTGGATTCCCTTGGAACCGCTTATGTCTGACACACCCGCACGTCCTGTCCTTCTCGTCGCTGGAAATCCACCGGATGACTGGTTCGAGCGGCTGGAGGCCGTTGCGGATCAGGTCGAGATTCGCCGGGGATCGTCGGAGGAAGAGACGCAAGAGCTGTTGCCTGAAGCCGATTGCGCCTTCGCATGGGAGAAGGGCGCGTTTTGGATTCGCGACTCGCTCGACAAAGCCTCCAATCTGAAGTGGATGCAAATCAGCTCGGCCGGCCTTGAGCGGATCATGTCGCCGGGGCTGATCGAAAGCCCGGTTGTACTCGTCAACGGCCAGGGACTCTATGCGACCGCGCTCGCCGAGTTTGTGATCTTCTCGATCCTGTTATTCGTGAAGAGCTTCCGGCGCATCGACGCTAACCGCGTCAAGCACCATTGGGAACGCTTCTTAGGGCAGGAAGCGCGCGGACAGACGCTGTCGGTCATCGGCTACGGCGGTACCGGACGAGCCACGGCGAGGTTGGCCAAGGCGATGGGGATGAAGGTGATCGCCGTGAAACGCAACACCGCGACAGTCGAAGGTTCGGAATGGGTGGACGAGGTGATCCCCCTGGATCGATGGCACGATGCCCTGGCTGCCTCTGATTTTGTGTGTAACGCGCTGCCGTCCACCGATGCGACGAAGGGGATGTTCGGCGAAGCGGCGTTCCGCGCGATGAAGGAGTCGGCGATCTACATCAACGTCGGCCGCGGCAAGACCACGCAAGAGGAAGTCATGATTAGGGCGCTGAAGGAAGATTGGATCGCCGGCGTGGGATTGGATGTTTTCGAGACCGAGCCCTTGCCCGAAGACAGCGAGCTATGGGACATGGACAACGTGATCCTATCGCCGCACTGCACGGACGTGACGACGACATACCACATCGAGTCGGCGAAGCTGCTGTGTGAGAACGTGCAGCGATGGCTGAAGGGCGAGCCATTGCTCAACGTTGTCGCGGACAAGGCCCGGGGGTACTAGCGACGACTCAGCGTTGCACGCGGCCCGAGCCCCCGCCCTTTATCAGCCCGATCACCTCGTCCGCCGAGAAGCGGTTAAAGTCGCCGGGGATCGAGTGCTTCAGGCACGACGCCGCGACGGCGAATTCGAGTGCCGTCTGGTGATCGTCGGGGTAGGTGATCAAGCCGTAGATCGTTCCGCCGGAGAACGAATCGCCGCCGCCGACGCGGTCAACGATGTGGGTGATGTCGTACTTGCGGCTGTGATAGAAACCTTCGCGGTCGTTCATCACAGCGGACCAGCCGTTGTGTGAGGCGCTGATGGATTCCCGCAACGTGATCGTGAGGACCTTCATGTCGGGGAACGCGGCGAGAACTTTGTCGGACAGCGTGTGGTACTTCTCCACATCGAGCGCGCCGGATTCGACATCGACATCGATCGAGATGCCGAGCGATTTCTGGCAGTCCTCTTCGTTCGCGATGCCGACGTCGACGTACTTGACGAGCTTGGTCATCACCTCTTGCGCGGACTTGCCGTACTTCCAGAGGTTCTTGCGGTAGTTGAAATCGCAGGAGACGGTCAGGCCCTTCTCACGTGCTTTCTTGACGGACTCAATCGACAGATCGGCGGCGCTTTGCGAGATTGCCGGGGTGATGCCGGTGATGTGGAACCACGCCGCGCCGTCGAACGCGGCGTCCCAGTCGATGTCGCCGGGCTTGGCGAGTGCAATCGCGGTGTCGTTGCGGTCGTAGGTGACTTTCGAGGGACGTTGGTTGGCACCCGGTTCGAGGAAATAGATGCCCATGCGGCCGGGACCGCTCTTGACGGAGCTCGTGTCGATCCCGAAGCGGCGCAACTCGGCGACGCAGGCATCGGCGACGGGATGCTTCTCGGGCAATACCGTCACGTAGCCGGTCGGCAGGCCGTAGTTGGCGGTGGAAACGGCGACGTTCGCCTCGCCACCGCCAAAGGTGGCAACGAACATCGCCGACTGCAGCGGCCGCTCGAAGTTGGGCGGCGCCAGCCGCAGCATAATCTCGCCAAAGGTAACTACTTTCGCCATCAATCTGATCCTTGTGCTGGCTCGTCAGCCGGTTATCCCAAAAGCGTTACGATACCAAACCGCACCTCGCCGACATCACCGTTTGCCGCCGACTCCATCCGGGCCGAGTTGCTAACTAGTCAGTGACTAGTTATTTTTGGAGAATCAGTCATGTCCAAGGTAACTGCTCTGCAGGCCAAGACACGGTTTGGCAAACTTCTCGAACGGGTAGGCCGTGGGGAAGAGATCGTTATCACGAAGCACGACAAGCCCGTGGCGCGCATCGTGCTGGAAGGCCGTCCGGCGCTCGAAGACGTGCGCAAAGCCGTAAGCGAATTGAGGGCCCTCCGGCGTCAGATAGCAAAACGCTCTGGCTTCCAAATCATCACGGACGAAGAAATACGGAGCGCTGTTGAAGAAGGTCGGCGGTGAAGGAGCCGTTTGTTGTCGATTCGTCGGTGGGTATTGCGTGGGTTTCTCCAACACAACAGTCGGCCGAATATGATGAACTGCTGACGGATGTGGCCGCAGGCCGGCGCTTTATCGTGCCGGGCCTATGGATGCTGGAGATGGCGAACGTGCTAGTTGTTCTCCGACGCCGCAACCGGCTTACGCGTGGCCAATCGGAGCAGGCTCGCCAAGTGCTGCTCCGCCTCCTTCCGGTGGTGGATGACGAGGCGCCCCGCTTGGCCCTCGGACCGATTGCCGATCTGGCGAACAAGCACGGGCTTTCCGTTTACGACGCCACTTACCTGGAGCTTGCCATGCGGCGAGGTTTGCCGCTGGCTTCGCGGGATGAGGCCTTAAACCGCGCGGCCGCTGCGTGCGGCGTCGAACGGTTGCTCTAGCTGCGAAGGGTTCTGGCTTAGCTTGGCAGGTTCTCGCGGAAGAAGCGCAGGAAGTTGCCGTGGAAGACGGCGTCGATGTCCGCGTCGCTGTAGCCGCGCGCGCTCATGATGTCGCCGATCTTCTGCAGGTCCGCGATGGTATCAAGCCCTTCGGGGCACTGCTCGGTGCCGAACCCCCCATCGAGATCGCTTCCGATGCCGACGTGATTGGTGTTGCCGGCGATTTTCGAGATGTGGTCGATGTGGTCCACGAGCCGGTCGAGAGGGGGCCGGACATTGTTCTTGTTGCCCCGCTCCCAGCCGGGGGCGATCATCCAGGCATCGAGCACAACGCCGATGACGCCACCACACTCGATCACCCAACGGATCTGCTCATCGCTAATCTGGCGGTCGTGAGGTGTGATCGCGCGGCAGTTGCCGTGGCTGATGAATACCGGCTTGGAATAGATCTCCAGCGCTTGCTCGACGGCGATGTCGGCCGTGTGAACCAGATCAAGAATCACGCCGAGCCGCGCGAACTCCTTGAGGAGATCCCGTCCGCGATCCGTGAGCGGACCGTCGCCGCCCGTTCCCATCGAGTAGGCACTCGGCCCATAGTGTGCGAGACAGGCCGTTCGCAGGCCTTGATTGAACCACCACTCGGCATGTGAGGGGTCCACGATCGGGTCGGTGCCTTCCATGCTGAGAATATTGCCGATCGGCGCGGTGTCCGGAGTCGATTGCCAGGTCGACCAGACTTCGTCGAGCGTCGCGCGGTCGCCGATCATGCGCATGTGGCCCTGCTGTTCGAGAAGCTTGTAGTAGGCAAGCTGGGCTTGGCCGGCAGCGGAGCAGATGGTTTGATTGGCGAAGTCGAGGTTTTCGCGGAGGATCGTTTCGCCATGCGTGCGGTCGCCGATCGGCCCCATATTGGAATCGAGATCCGGCAGGCTTTTCGGCAACGCGCGGCTCAAGACGGTACCGAGTGTGACCCCGACGCCGCCGTTGCGCATCTCAGGCAGGCTCATTGTACAGTTGCCGCGGCCTTTACCGGTCATGCGGCTCTCGTTGGCGCGCAGTTCCTGCACGGAAAGAAGCTGGTCGCGGTCGAATGAGACGGCGTTCCAAGCGATGTCTAGGTGGGCGTCAATGATGAGTCTCATAAGGGTAAGGCAGATCAGACTAGCAGATCGCGGGTTAGCGGCGGTGAGAGTTCTCGAAGGTCGGGCTGGCGCGCTCGGTGAAACCGCCTTCCTCGCTTCGGATCAGTAGCAATATGGCGAGACCGTTTTCACTTGCGAAGCGAAACGCCTCGTCCTCACCCATGACCATCAGCGCCGTGGCATAGGCATCGGCCGTCATGCAGGAATCGTGGATGACTGACACGGAAGCCAACCGGTGTTTCACCGGCCGCGCGGTGCGGGGATCGATCGTGTGGGAGTACCGTCTGCCGTCCCGCTCGATGAAGTTGCGGTAGTCGCCGGACGTCGCCATCGCGCCATCATTGAGCCAGACGATCCGCTGGGGTCCGGCTGACCCCGCGGCGGGCCGCTCGACCGCGATGCGCCAGGGATCACCCGAGGCGCTATGTCCAGCGGTTCTCACTTCGCCCCCGACTTCCACCATGTAATTCTCGTAGCCAAGTGTTGTCAACGCTTCGGACACGCGGTCGACGGCGTATCCCTTGGCGATGGCCGAGAGATCAGCTTGGGTAGCGGGATGGCGCTTGTGGGCTGTGGACGCGGTCTGATCGAGCTCGATATTTTCCCAGCCGACCGATTGCCGGAGATCGGTCAATTGCGATTCGGTTGGGATGCTGTCGGGTTTCGATGGCCCGAACCCCCAGGCATCGACCAGCGGCCCTACGGTGATATCAAATGCTCCGCCGCTTGCCTCGCTTACGCGGCGGGCCTCGGCAAGGACCGCGATTACATCCTCGGAGAAGGGAAACGGTTCGGTCGCCTTGTGGCGGTTGAATCGCGAAAGCTCAGAGTCCGCCTGGTAGGTGGACATCTTCTCGTTCACGTTGTCGAGCTGCGACGTGATGGCATCGTCGATTCGTGACCTAGCCGCGTCTCCGAGATCCGTGCCGACGACCTTGATGCGATAGACGGTGCCCATCGTCGGGCCTTGGAATAGGTATTCGGTTTCGGCGGGCTCTGTTGGAGATGATGCGCACCCGACGAGCGCGACAACAAGGCAGACGCTCAGCAGCGCAAAGGCAAACCTGTTGTCCCACTCAAGGGAAATGTAGGGGCACGGCAGGCCGTGCCCGCACCGCAACTCAGCGTCGTCCGAAGTGAACGGAATCGAAGCTAGCCTCCGAAGTCGTCGGAAAGAATGTTCTCGGGTTCGACGCCCAGGTCGTCGAGCATCTTGAAGCAGGCGGACATCATGGGCGGCGGTCCGCACATGTAGTACTCGATGTCTTCGGGAGCCGAGTGGTCCTTGAGGTAGTTGTCGTAGAGCACCTGGTGAATGAATCCGACGTAGCCCGTCCAGTTGTCCTTGGGCAGTGGCTCGGAGAGCGCCAGATGCCAACTGAAGTTCGGGTTCTCTTCCTGGATCTTGTTGAAGTGGTCAATGTAGAACGCTTCGAGCAGACTGCGCGCGCCGTACCAGAATGAAACCTTGCGCTTGGTGTTCAAGCGCCCGAACTGATCGAAGATGTGCGAGCGCATCGGGGCCATGCCGGCGCCGCCGCCGATGAACAGCATCTCGGCCTCAGTGTCTTTCGCGAAGAACTCGCCGAAGGGGCCGGAGGTTGTCACCTCGTCGCCGGGCTTCAGGCTGAAGATGTAGGACGACATGACACCTGACGGCGTTCCCTTGGGAGCGCGCGGCGGCGGTGTCGCCACTCGGACGTTGAGCATGATGATGTCCGCTTCATCCGGATAGTTGGCCATGGAGTAGGCGCGGTCGACCGACTCATCGGTGCCGGCGGTGAACTCCCAGAGGTGATACTTGTCTCAGTCGGCCCGGAACTCCTGATCGACATCAAAATCCCGATACAGGGTCGTGTACGGAGGGCAGGTGATCTGAATGTAGCCGCCCGCACGGAAGGGAACCGCTTCGCCCGCCGGTAACTCCAGAACCAGTTCCTTGATGAACGTCGCGACGTTGTCGTTGGAACGCACCTTGCAGCGCCACTGTTTGACGCTGAAGATTTCCGGCGGTACGTGGATCTTCAGGTCCTGCTTGACCTTGACTTGGCATGACAGCCGGCAGCCCTCGCGAGCTTCACCGCGGGTGACGTAGCTGGTCTCGGTGGGCAGCATCGCTCCGCCGCCCTCATTGACTTCGACTTTGCAGACACTGCAACTGCCCTTGCCGCCGCAGGCCGACGGGATGAAGATCTTGTTGTCCGCCAACGCGTTGAGTAGGCTGGCGCCCGTCGAGACCTTAATCGCTTTCGACTCATCGTCATTGATGATGATGTTGACTTCCCCGCCGGCTACAAGCTTGTTGCGGGCCACCATCAATACGGCCACCAACGTCAAGATGACGATGGTGAACATGAAAACGCCAAGCAGAACGGTCATCGTTGCTTCGTTAAACCCTTTTTCTCAAACCTACAACTGCACACCGGCGAACGCCATGAAGTCGATCGCCATCAAGCCTGTCACGATGAAGGTCATCCCGAGGCCACGCAGGCCGGCTGGGACGTTGCTGTACTTCATCCGCTCACGGATCGAGGCCAGCGCGACGATCGCCAACGCCCAGCCGATCCCCGAGCCAAGACCGAAAACAGTACTCTCAGCGAGCGTATAGTCGCACTCGACCATGAACAGCGAGGCGCCGAGGATGGCGCAGTTCACCGCGATCAGCGGCAGGAAGATGCCCAAGGCGTTGTAGAGCGCCGGCAAGTACCGGTCAAGAGCCATCTCGACGATCTGCACCATGGCGGCGATCGTCCCGATGTAGCACAGGAAGCCGAGGAAAGAGAGATCGTACTGTGCCAATTCGGGTGAAATCCAAGCCAATCCGCCGTCTTGCAGCAGGTACCGATACATCAGGTTGTTCAACGGAACCGTCAGCGTCAGTACGAAAATAACCGCGCCGCCCAATCCGATGGCTGTATTGACCTTCTTCGATACGGCGAGGAACGAGCACATACCCAGGAAGAACGCCAGGGCCATGTTCTCAACGAAGATGGCCTTTACCGCGAGTGAGAGATAGTGTTCCATCTCAGCCCCCCTCCTCGACTTGATCGGGCTTCCAGACGCGCAGGCCCCAGATCAAGAACCCGATGATGAAGAATGCGCCCGCCGAGATGAGCATGATGCCGTTCGGGTTGTACCAACCGCCTTCGGTAACGACCGGAAGGACGGAGTAACCCATTAGCTTTCCGGATCCGAATAACTCCCAGATTGCGCCCGTGATCAACAGAACGACGCTATAGCCGAAGCCGTTTCCGAGGCCGTCCGCGATGCTGAGCGCCGGGCCATTCTGCATGGTGAACGCTTCGGCGCGGCCCATGATGATGCAGTTGGTGATAATCAGGCCGACGAAAACCGAGAGCTGTTTGCTGATCTCGAACAGGTAGGCCTTCAGTAGTTGGTCAGCGACGATCACGAGAGACGCGATGATCGTCAACTGCACGATGGTGCGGATCGAGCTCGGTATCGAATCGCGGATCAAGCTGATCGAAAAATTCGAGAGTGTCAGCACGAAGATCACCGCGGCGCACATCACGATCGATGTTTCGAGCTTCGTCGTGACGGCCAACGCCGAGCAGATGCCGAGCACCTGTAATGCGATCGGATTATTCTCAAAAAGCGGGTTGAGAACCGCCTTGGATGCGGGGTTTGCCATGATTTCAGCCCTTAGCCCTCATGATACTTGCCGACTTTGGCGGAAGTTTTTGAGGTGCGCCGCGAAGCCGTTTTCGCCCAACCAGAAGCGCAGCATGTTCGTTACGCCGCGGCTCGTGATCGTCGCGCCTCCCAACCCATCGACATGATGAGGGTCGGCGGTAGGCGGCCCGGCTTGCCCTTTGATCACCTGGATCGCGACCTCGCCGTTCTCGTCAAACGCAATCCGCCCCGGCCATAGCCCTTTCCAACGAGGGTTGTCTACCTCTCTGCCGAGGCCAGGCGTCTCTTTGTGCTGGTAGTAGGTCAGGCCTCGAACCGTCTTAGTATCGGCATCCAGCGCGAGAAACCCGTAGAGCGTCCCCCACAGTCCGTACCCCTCGATCGGCAGGACGATCATTTCGACTTGGCCTTGCCCGTCGAGAACGTGGTAGACGATGGCGTGTTTCGGTAGCCGCTTGATGACCGAGGGATTCGGGGGGGCTTCGTAGCTCAACGCCGGATCCTTCTTGGCCTTCTACTGGTCGTACGTCACCACATCGACTTCCGGGGCGGGCTCACCGCTTTCGAGATCAATCGCCACCGCTTTAACGTTCCCAAACAGCGTCTCGACTTCTCCCGCCGTCACCTTTTGACCCTCTTCGATCAAGCCCGCGGCGAGCAGCACGTTCTTGCGCTTGTCGAGCAGGGCATTCGCGTCCTGCAGGTCCGCGAGCGAGACAGCCCACGTTGAGACCAAGATGGCGCATACAACGCAAACCGCGGTGGCAAAGAGGATCGTGTATTTGACGCTATACTGCATAATGCGTCCTCTGGCGTTTGACGTTCGCCTGTACGACGAAGTGATCGATGAGCGCCGCGAACAGGTTCATGAACAGAATGGCGAGCATCATTCCTTCCGGGTAAGCCGGATTTACGACGCGGATCAAAATCGCCAACATTCCGATCAGAAAGCCGTAGATGTAGCGCCCCGTTTGCGAATGCGAGGCCGAGACCGGATCGGTCGCCATGAAGATGGCTCCGAAGGCCCAACCACCGAGTACGAAGTGCCATTCAAAAGGCACATTCAGTAGCAGGTTCGTTGTTGAGCCGAGCGTGTTGAGCAGGAGTGTCGTCGCGTAGGAGCCAACGACGAGGTCCAGCATGATGCGCCAGGAACCCACGCGCGACAGAATCAGTACCGTTGCTCCGAACAAACAGGCCGCCGTCGAGGTCTCGCCCATCGAACCGGGGACCACGCCGAGAAACGCGTCCCACCACTCGACGCCCTGGGCCAAGGCCGCCTGTCCCGTGACAGCCGCTTGTGCCAGCAAGGTCGCGCCGCTGGCGCCATCCACGCTGGTATCCGCGGCGATCCACACCTTATCGCCGGAAATCTGGGCCGGGTAGGCGAAAAACAAGAACGCGCGCGCGGTGAGGGCCGGGTTGAGGATATTCATCCCTGTGCCCCCGAAGATCTCTTTGCCGATGATGATCCCGAACGCGATACCCATGGCGACCTGCCACAAAGGTACCGTTGCCGGCAAGATCAGCGGAAAGAGCATCCCCGTAACCAGGAAGCCCTCGTTGATCTCGTGCTTGCGGACGACGGAGAACAGGGCTTCGCAGCCTCCGCCGACGGCGAAAGTCACCATCAAGACCGGCAGGTAATAAAGTGCGCCGTGCACGATGCAGGCGAGCATATCCGCCGGGTCCCACGCGCCGTATCCGAGCCATTCAACTACGCCCGTCTGCCAAGTGTCCAGTGGCTGCGCGCCTTGAGCGATTGCCAAGTGCGCCTGATGGCCCGTGTTGTACATTGCCATGAACACGCAAGGGACGAGGGCGACAACCACCGTCATCATCATGCGTTTCAGGTCAAGTCCGTCGCGAACGTGCGAGGCGCCTTTGGTGACCGTTCCGGGGGTGTACAGGAACGTGTCCGCCATCTCATAAACGGGGTAAGCAATCTCAAACCTTCCACCCTTTTCGAAGTGTTTGGCTTGCGCGTCGAGGATGGATCGCAGGAACTTCATCAGCCTTCCTTCTCGATGGTCGTCAGCACGTTCCGCAGCAGCGGTCCGTACTCGATCTTGCCGGGACACACGAAGGAACACAGCGCCAAGTCTTCTTCCGCGAGTTCCAGGCAGCCCAGTTTCTCGGCCTTTTCGGTGTCACCCACGACGAGCGACCGCAGTAGGAACGTCGGCAGGATATCGAGTGGCATGACACGCTCATACACGCCGATTGGGACCATGTCCCGGTCAGAGCCGTTGCGCGACGTGGAGAAGGCGAACTGCTTCCCCGGTATCAGTTTTGACAGGAATGTGTTGACGATTGAATACGTGCCGATTCCAGGGGCGAGCCAGCCGAGGAACTCCCGTTCCCGCCCTTCCTCCAAGGCCGATACTTGGTGGTCAAAGCGCCCCAGGTAGCCGAAGAGTGCACCCGATGCCGCGCGGCCGGAAAGGACCGATCCCGACACGATGCGCGCTTCGTCCTCTTGCAGTTCTTGCGAGGTGAGATCGTCGGTGGAAGCTCCCAATCGCGTGCGGAGAAGCCGCGGCCGGCGCACGGCCGGACCAGCCAGCGAGATCACGCGTTCGACATCGAGTTTGCCGGTCGCGAAGAGCTTGCCGATCGCGGCGACGTCCTGGTAGTTCACATGCCAGACGAGCTTGTCGCGGTTGACCGGATCGAGGCAATGGATGTGATAGCCCACCGTGCCGGCCGGATGTGGCCCGGCGAACGTTTCCTCGCGGAACGGCGCTTCCGAGGGAACCGGAACGTTGCTTCCCTCGCCCTTGCAAACGAATACGGGGCCATCAGTCAGGCGCGCCAGTACCCGCAGCCCGCGCTCGAAATCGCCATGCCGGCCTTCGAGGGCGGTGTCGACGGCGGGGGCCAACGGATTCGTATCGACGGCGGTCACGAAGATTGACCGCGGCGTCTGCTCAGGGTTGGCCACGCGATCGAATGGGCGGGCACGTAACGCCGTCCAGAGGCCGGACTCAATCAGCAGGTTCTGGACCTACTCGCGGGTCAATGCTCCCGGCGCCGATCCCTGATAGGCGGAGAATTCGACGCTATCGGAGCCGCCGGCCAGCTCAGCCTGATCGAGCTGAATCACAACGGACTGCAAAACCCGGCGCGCGCCGCGGTTGACGGCCGTAACCTTGCCCGAAGCGGGCGCGGTGTAGCGCACACGCGGCGTCTTCTTATCCTCGAAAAGCAGCTGGCCGCGACGGACATCGTCGCCGACCGAGACACGCATCGTCGGCTTCATGCCGACGTAGTCCGCTGCCAGCAGCGCTACGTGCCTCGGCTGCGAAGCATTCTCGACCACCTGTTCCGGGCCGCCGGTAATCGGAAGACTCAAACCCTTCTTGGTTTTATGAAGCCCCATCGAACTTGTAACTTCCACCCCGGAAGTTCACCAAACCACATCGGCTCGGCATTTCCGTCTACGCCCCAATTCGTTCGCCGTCGTCCGGCGAGACGGAGCCTCTTCCTACTCCATACCGACCTGTCAACCTTCAAGGTCATAGAAACTATACGTCGAAACGATTGAGAAATCCACGGGCTCGACTGGGAGCCACTCTTGCCACGAGGCAACTGAAAGCAGGGGATTCGGCTTGCTGTTTGACGTTGTTCCGTGTCCCATTCTCTGGGGGCTTTGTCTTACGCCTCTCGTCGCTGGAACGTCCGTCGATCAGTGATTTTCATCTTAGCGCGTCGGCTGCTTTGTTGCCATAAAGCGGCGAAGTATAATCGAGGCAGGAGTTCATGTGATGTCCGCGGACCCAATCAGCGAAGGTCGGAGCGTCAGCTTCCTTCTCAATGGAGAGGGACATGAAGTGCCTGTTGGCACCAGCGTTGCCGCCCTGCTCGAGCGGCTCGGATTACCGGCCGATCGCGTGGCGGTGGAGCTCAACCGGGAGATCGTGCGACAGCCCTTCCGAGAGGCCGCAACAATCGACCCAGGCGCTTCGGTAGAGATTGTGGAGTTTGTCGGTGGAGGCTAAGTGACCTGTTTTCAAGGCATTGCATTTTGCACTACCGCTGCGGGTGCGAGTTGTCGTACAATTGCAAAACCCCCCGACGTTGAGGTTGGTTCCTGGCAATGAGGGTGGGGTGGTGGATCCATGCTTAGGTCTAAACAATCCCGCGTACCCAAATCCGAAGGCCGCACAGAGACGTTCAGTAGTCTGGAAGTCGCCGAGATCACCGGTGTCAGTCTCCGCCAGTTGCAATGGTGGGACGAACAGGGCGTTGTCAGCCCCGTCCAGAGGGGCCATAAGCGCATTTATCAGCTTCATGAAATGATCGAGATCGGACTGATCACTGAGTTGCGCAGGAAGGGCGTCTCGCTCCAGAAGATCCGCAAAGTCCTACGTTTTCTTCAGAAACAACTCGGCAAGGGACTGTTCGAGGCCGTCCGGAACGGCAATGAGGTCCACCTGCTGACCGACGGCAAGAATCTCTACCTCGAAGACAGCCACAAGAACATCGTTGACATCCTCAATAACTCGCGTCAGCCGATCATTTCGGTCTGCATCACCGATCAGGTTCGACGCTTGACGGCCGACGACGCCATCAAGAAACTCATGCGGTCGGAGAAGAAACCCGTTGCCGCGCGGGCGTCCCGAGCGTCCTAGCCTACTGTTTGGCCGCTTCGCATAGCCTGTTTTCCCTCGAAAGTTTCCCTAAACGCAGGTCCCGCTTACTGCGTCATAGATACGTGGGCAGATTTTGTGCAGTGGTGTGTCTTGCCGCCTTGCTGGCGGTCCCGGGCGCGGCGGTCCCGGGCGCGGCGGTCCCGGGCGCGGCGGAACCGAAGCTCGGCGACGTGCTCTCGGCGATTGAGGTGCACTACAACAGCCTCGGCACCATGCGGGTCGAGTTCGCCCAAACAATGGAGTACAAAGGGGGCCGCCGTTTCCACGAGCGAGGCACGTTGTCGCTGCTGCGGCCCCAGAAGATGCGCTGGGACTACAGTGAGCCTGCCGGCAAGCTCCTGGTCGGCGACGGCGAAGTCCTGCACATGTATAACCCAAATATGAACCAGGTACGCCCCGTCAAGCTCGGTGACACGGGCGATCTGCGAGCCCCTCTGTCGTTCCTGCTCGGACGCTTGCGGTTCCGCCGACAATTCCGCAACTTGCGATTCGAGACGATCGATGGCAAATCATCCATCGTCGGTGAAGGCCGGCCCGGCAAAGACTACTTCGAGCGTGTCGAATTCACTTATGACCCCGTGGCATACACCTTGAAGCGCTTACGTGTATTAGGGCGGGACGGAACCGTCACGACCTTCGCCTTCGCGCAGGAAGAGACTAACCTTAAGCTCGACGAGCGGCTGTTCGTCTTCCAGGCGCCCGTGAATGCCGAAATTCTCGACATGCCTCAACGCAGGGGGCAGCCATGAGCGAGTACCTTTGCAAATACGCCGATCCGCAAGGCCGAGTCCATCAGGAAGTCGAGACAGCCGAGTCCGAAGAGGCAGTGCGGCAACGCTTGTCGGATCGCGGAGTCCTGATCTACTCAGTCAAACCGCGCCGCTCCATCAAGGAGTTGAAGATCGACGACGTGCGGCCTTCTTCCGGCCGCAAGCTGCATCTTGAGCAGTTCCTGATTTTCAACCAACAGTTAGTCACGCTCATCCGGGCCGGGCTGCCGATTCTCAAGGCTCTTGATCTGCTCGTGGGCAACGTCAAGAACCGCCGCCTGCGCGAGCATTTGCAGTCGATCCACGAGAAGGTCACCAGCGGCATGCCGCTGTCGCAAGCTTTTCAGTCGGAGGGTGTCTTTCCACCGATCTATACCACGTCGGTGATGGCGGGCGAGAAAAGCGGCAGCCTGCCGGAAGTCATTGAGCGCTACGTGACCTACCAGAAAGTTGCTCTGGGTGTGCGCAAGAAGATCATCGTGTCGCTGATCTACCCGGCTCTACTTGTTTCGCTCGTCTTCATCCTGATCCTGTTCCTGGTGACCTATGTCGTGCCGGAGTTCGCTTCGCTGTACGAAAGCATGGACGCGCAATTGCCCTACATGACGCAAGTACTTGTCGCGATCGGCGTGACCACCAGCGAGAACCTGCTGTCGATTACACTCGCTGTTTTCGGGACCGGCGGGGCGCTGGTGTGGTGGGCGCGCTCCGAGCGCGTGCGCGACTCCCTGGATCGCCTAAAGCTCAAGGTGCCGCTGTTCGGCCAGATCTGGATCAAGTATCAGGTCTCTCAACTCTGCCGCCTCATGGGAACGCTGCTGCAGGGCGGTATCCCGCTCGTGCAAGCGCTTGAGACGACCGGAACATCGCTCGGGTCGCGGCTACTGCGGGACTCGATGGCGAAATCCCGCGAGATGGTTCGCGAAGGGCAGCCTCTCTCGAAAAGTATGGCGGTGGCGGGCATCTTTCCCTCTCTCGCTGTCGAGATGGTGAACGTGGGTGAGTCGACCGGCTCGCTGCCGGCGATGCTGCACTCCGTCGCTGAGTTCTTCGACGACGACGTGAATACCATGATGACGGCCGCCCTCTCGCTGGTCGAACCGGCCATCATGATCTTCATGGGGATCTTTGTGGCGTTTGTGTTGATCTCTCTCTATTTGCCCATTTTCAGCTTGGCGGAGACACTATAAAGCAGGACTGAGATGGCGGCGCAAGAACAACCAATTCGAGTGGATCCGAGTGTCGAGGAAGAGCAAGCACGCTCGCTCGCCGCCCGCTATCACTACGGATTCATCGACCTTGACGAGGTTTCGATCGACGCGGAGTTATTCCGCTCAATCCCCGTGGAGCTCATGTTCCGGTACAACTTCGTGCCGGTCAGCGAAGGCGCCGGCGTTCTCGAAATAGCCATCGCCGATCCGCGGCAGTTACCGACGCTCGACGAGATCTCACTGCTGCTCGAAAAGAAGATCCGCATCAACGTCGCCACGTTGACGCAGATTACGAGCCTTCTCAAAAAAACCGATCAGTCACAGCGTGTCCTTGAGGAAGTCACCGAAGGATTCGTTCTTGATGTCATCCGAGACGAGGATTCCGGGGATGAAACGATCTCGATCGAGAAGCTTACCGGCGACGACGATATCAACCCTGTCATCCGCTTGGTCGACACGACGATCTTCAACGCACTCGAGCGGCGGGCGAGCGACATCCACATCGAGACCCGCACCGACGAGGTCGCCATCAAATACCGCATCGACGGCGTGCTGCACTACGCCATGCCGCCGATCTCGAAGGAATGGGACCAGACGATCATCTCGCGCATCAAGGTGATGTCGGAACTCGATATCGCCGAGCGCCGCATCCCGCAGGATGGGCGTTTCCGGGTCCGCTACAAGGGCCGCCAGATCGATTTCCGCGTCTCGATCATGCCGACCGTACACGGTGAGGATTGCGTCCTGCGCGTGCTCGACAAAGAGTCGATGAGCGAAAAGTTTCACCAGCTCTCGCTCGAAGTTGTCGGGTTTTCTGAGTGCGACCTGAAGGTTTACCGGCGCTATATTCGCGAACCCTATGGGATGGTGCTCGTCACCGGGCCGACCGGTAGTGGCAAGACCACCACGCTCTACGCCGCGCTCAGCGAGATTAAGACCGACGAAGACAAGATCATCACCATTGAGGATCCGGTCGAGTATCAGATCAAGGGGATCACGCAGATTCCCGTCAACGAAAAAAAGGGGCTGACGTTCGCGCGCGGTTTGCGCTCCATCCTGCGCCACGATCCCGACAAGATCATGGTCGGTGAGATCCGCGACGCTGAAACCGCCCAGATCGCCATTCAGTCCGCCCTGACCGGCCACCTGGTTTTCACCACCGTGCACGCCAACAACGTCGTCGATGTGCTGGGGCGTTTCCTCAATATGGGTGTCGAGGCCTACAACTTCGTTTCGGCGCTAAACTGCATCCTGGCGCAGCGGCTGGTCCGCGTTATTTGCGAGCACTGCAAGGTGCGCGCGCGTTATCCCGCGGAACTACTGGAAGAGTCGCAGTTGGATCTCGCCGAATGGGGCGACTTCGAGTTCGCCGAAGGACCCGGTTGCATCGAGTGCGCCGGTACCGGCTATCACGGCCGAACCGCGATCCACGAGCTACTGAACTTGACGGACCAGATCCGCGAGCTGATCCTCGATCGCAAACCGTCGTCGGAGGTCGCCCGCGCGGCGCGCGAAGAGGGCATGACTACGCTGAGAGAGTCCGCCGTCGAACGGGTCCGCGACGGCATCACGACGTTGCGCGAAATCAACAAGGTTACGTTCATCGACTAAGCGGGAAAGATCGCAATGCTTCGCCGTCTCAAATACATAATTGTGGATCCGCCACCGGCTGTTATCGTCGAGATCAGCGGCCTCGGTGTGTCCGCCGTGAAACGCGATCCGAAAACCGCCGCGGTGACCGTCCGCGCCCGGCAAGACTTGCCGCCGGGATTGCTCGATCTTTCGCCGCACCGCCAGAATGTTCAAGACGTGGCTACCTTCGACGAGGTGGTGGGAAACGTTCTCGATCAACTCGGGGAACTGCGCCGGCCCGACGTGGCGCTCGTCCTGCCCGATAACTGTGCGCGCTTGACGGTGATCGATTTCGACAGCTTACCGGGTGACGCCAAGGAGCGCTTGAAACTGATTCGCTGGCGATTGAAGAAGACCGTGCCGTTCGATATCGAGGCGGCCCGCATCGCCTACCGTACCTGGCTGACCACGAACGGAGTGGCGGCGCTGGTCGCGGCGATTCCGGCGGAAGTGATCCGTCAATACGAAACCCCGTTTGAGCAAAGAGGGCTTTGGCCGGGCTATGTCTCTCTCTCGACGTGCGCCGCGCTGAACCTGCTGCCGAACGAGGCGATGACTCTGCTTGCCAAGCGCTCCGGATCGTCGCTCACGATGGCGGTCGTGGAAGCAGGCGTCGTGCGGATGGTTCGATCAGTCGATCTCGCCGCTCCGGCCGGAGGAGAAGCTGAATGGGACGAAGCCGCGCGCGATATCTATCCGACGATGGTGTTTGTCGAAGACCATTTCGGCACGCCCGTCAGCAAGCTTGTGTTGTGTGGCTTCGATCAAATCCCGACCGGAACGGAGTACGAAATCGAGTGGTTGCGTACGACGGAGGGTCCGGTCGACAGCGGTGAAGCCGGCATCTGGGGCTACCTGAGCGTGAACTGAGGAAACGAACTGGTGCATCTCGAACTCAATCTGGCCACACATCCATTTGGCCAACTCCGGCTGTTTTGGGTATCGGCCGGCGCGGCCGGGGTGCTGCTGCTCGCCGTTGCCGTCGCGCTGGTCGCGGTGTACGCCCGAAACCGCGAGCCCGCGCCGCGGTTCGTGCTTCGGGAAGCTGAATTGCGATCGCAAGTGCTCGCGCTGCAAGCCGAGGAGGCTGATCTGAAACGTAAGTTCGCCGAGCCCGCGAATGAGCGTGTGATTGAGCGATCTCTTTTCCTCAATGAATTGCTCTACCGCAAGGGGATTTCCTGGACCAAAACGTTCGCTGATCTGGAGCTGATTTGCCCCCCGCGCGTCCGCATGGAACAGCTTCGGCCGCAAGTCACGAGCGAGAACGATGTGCTGTTGGAAATGACCGTCGGCGCGGAAACACGAGCGGATTTCATTGAACTACTGAAGGTGCTGGAGGAATCAGACATCTTCGGAACGCCTGATGTGCGCGGATCATCTCCGCCGACCGAGCAAGACCCGGTTTTCAAATACCGCCTACTGGTGCGCTATGAGCAGCAACTCTGAATCGAACACGGCGCAATCGGCGCCGAAACGGAAGGTCGCTCTGCCCTGGTGGCGGCTGATCACCCGCCGGCACATGCTGGTTGCTTTGGGCGTTCTGCTTGCGTTCGACGTCATCTTCTATGTGTTCGCCGTGCGGCCCCTCGGCGCCCGCGAACAGGAGCAGGACATCCTGCTTCGGACCCTATTCGACCAGAGAGACCAAAAAACGGAGGAGCTTGAGAAGTTGCGGGCTGTTGTCGGGAAGGTCGAGAAGGCCCGCACCGAAGGAGACCAACTCATCGATCAGCTCACCCTGGCGCGCAAGAGTACTTTCTCGCGGCTGGTCGCCGAACTGGATGCGGCCGCGGACGAGGCCGGGCTGGAGTCCCGCGAGCGATCCTATAACCCCGACCCGATTGAGGGCGCTGATGATTACGGCGCGATCACGGTCCAGGCGAGCTTTCGTGGGCGCTATGAGCAACTCGTGAACCTTTTGCGCCGCCTGGATCATTCCGAAGAATTTCTCATCATCGGCGCGCTGGCTGCGACGCCGCGGTCCGATTCCAATGATTTGCAGATTACGATGAGGATCGACACGTTTGTGCGGGATCTATGAAACTCGGCGCGGAAAAGAACAAGGTAATCCTGTTGGCGGTCGTGTCCGTCATCGCGGCCTATACGGTCTACTCGCAGCTATTCAGCGGCGGAACAAGGAGGCCCGCGCCGCGTCCGGCCCCGGCAGCCACGCAGGCCGCGACGACGAACCGCCCCCAACAACAACGCGTGACATCCAGCCGAACGATCAGCCGCGGAGGCAACTTCCGACCGCGATTCGGCCGAAGCGCCGATGAAGAACCGCTCGACCTCATGGTGACTGATCCGACGCTCCGCACTGACCTGTGGGCCGCAGTGAAAGCCGTCGAGTTCGTCGGCGTTGAGAGGGACCTGTTCCGTTTCGGAGAGCGCAAAAAGCCGCAAGTCGCCGCGCCGGAACCGGACAAAGTGGCCGAGGCGCAGCGACGCCTCAAAGAGGCGGAACGTAACCAGCAAGTGAAAGCCGCTAGCAAGCCTGCACCGAAGGCCGCACGCAGAGCGCCCCCGATCAGCTTCAAGTACTACGGGTTCGCGAGCGAGCCGGACAGCCCCGACAAGCGGGCGTTTCTGCTCGATGGCGAGGAGATTCTCATCGGAGCAGTAGGGGATGTCTTCAAGAAGCGCTATAAAATCATCCGTATCGGGTTCAACTTGATCGTGATGGAGGATCTGGACTTCAAGGATCAGCAGACGCTACGGCTGATCGAAGGACCGGCCTAAGCAAGAGTTGGACCATGAGCACGCCGAGCACATTGCCGCAACAGACTCCCGGCCGCCGCGCGAAGGGCGAGCAGGGGTTCGCATTTCTCACGATCATCTTCCTTGCCGCCGCGCTGCTCATTGGCTTGGCCCTCTCGCTGCCACGCGCCGCGATGCAGGTGCAGCGCCTTCGCGAAGAGCGGCTCATCTATCGCGGAGAGCAATACGAGCGCGCGATCGAACTCTATTTCCGCGCCCATAAGAAATACCCCTCCGACCTCAATGATCTCGAGGAAACAAATGGCGTCCGTTACCTGCGCCAACGATACAAAGACCCCATGAATGAGAACGAGGAATGGCGCTTCATTCGGATGGGGAGCGACGGGCGTTTCAAGGATTCGCTGATTCACGACCTCGAAGACCCCACCCAACAGGGTCAAGGCTCCGGAATGGGCCAACGCGTGGGAATGAGCCAGGGCATAGGTCAAGGGATGAGCATGGGCGGGCGCGGAGGCAGCCAGAGCCGCGGCGGTTTCGGCTCGCAGCAGCCCTACTCGGGCTATGGTGGCGCCTATCAGCCACCGCCTGTGCCTGACGGACGTTTCCGTGGAGCCGACCGGGCCCGGGAGGTGCGTGAATCTGCCGCGCCAGAGGTAATCGGCACTGACCGCCCGCTCGGCTGGGTACCTGGACAGACCCCAGCCCCCCAATACGACGAGAACGGAAACCCGATTCCACCGCCGAGCGCTGAGCAGGGCGATCCCAATCAGCCGCAAGAGGGGCAGTACCCCGGATACTCTCGAATGCGCCCCGGTCAGATCCTGAATCAAGCGGGGCAGGGAAGCCCGGGCGGACAGCAACCCAATCAGCAGAGTCGCAATGCCCGCGCCGCGAACCGCATCGGTGGCGCGCCGGCCAGTTTCGGAGGAATCACCACTCCGGGCGGGGCGGTCGGAGGGATGCCCACGGGTGCGATGCCCGGTGGCGGCCCGCAAGCCATCGGCGGACAGGCTGCCGACGTGATTCGAGGGATTCTGACTTCTCCGCGGCCCGGTGGGTTGGCCGGCCTCCGCAATAACCAGCGGGCACAAAGCGGCGGAAGCGTCTTTAAGGGCGGGATCGCCGGTGTTGCCACGAAGGCCCAGGAGATGGGCGTCAAGTTGTATGAAGGCCGCGAGATGTACCACGAATGGGAGTTTGTTTACGACTATCGTCAAGATGCCAAGCTTGGCGGAGCCGGCGGCCCCGGAGCCGCCGGTCTTCCCGGGGCCACACAGTCGCTTTCGGCCGGCCAGCCCGGCACGACTCCATCCGGTACGCTGGGCGGCGTGCCGGGTGGCGGCGCTTTCCCGCCGGGATATCCCGCCGGCGGTCCCACGGAGCCGGGCATACCCAATCCTCGTGGACGCCAGGGCAACAACCCCTATGGGGGAATCCAAACCGGCCCGGGCGGCATTCAAACCACACCGCAGCCGGGCGTACCACTGCCGGGTACGACTCCCGGCATACCGCAACCGCAGAACCCGAACCAGCCGCGGAACCCCAACCAACAGCAGCCCCAGCCTGGTGTCGTCTACGGACCGGATGGTGCTCCCATGCCGCGCCGCCTCCGCTAGCTAATTTTCTTGCAACCCCTCAGCCTGGATTGACGAAACCGCGACGCCCCACCCGCGTCATCAGATAACCCCACGGACCGCTTGGTTACACTTGGGAAAGTTTCTTCGATGCGTCGCAAAACCCTCGCAGCGTGGTTGGCCGCCCTGGCCGTCATCTACGGCCTCTATCTCTGGGGCATGTCACAACGCGGGCTCGTCGGCCCCGATGAGCCTCGCTATGCCGCGATCGCAAGGGAAATGGCTATTTCCGGTGACTGGGTCACGCCGCGTTTGAGCAGCGAAGCCTGGTTCGAGAAACCTGCTTTGCTCTATTGGATGGGTGCCGCCGCTGCCACGTTTGGCTTTGACGACGATCGTGCTACCCGTCTGCCCGTCGCCTTGCTTGGCGCGGGCTTTCTCATCTACTTCTACCTCACTCTCAAGTCCTCGTTCGGACAAAAACCGGCAGCCTTCGCGGCGATGATCCTAGGCACATCCGTTGGTTGGGTCGCCTTTTCGCACGCCGGCATCTTCGATCTGCCGCTTTCTGTTACCATCTCCGTCGCCCTGTTTTCACTGCTGTCATGGCTCGGGCGCGACAACAACAACGAGTCGAAACCCCCGTTACTCTTCGGGGCGTTTCTCGGTCTGTCCGTTCTCGCCAAAGGACTCGTCGGCCCCGTCATCGCCTTCCTGGCGCTACTGCCTCTATTTGCCGATGCCCGCCTGCGAACTCGAATCCTGTCGCTGGCCCGCCCAGGTGTCCTAGCAGTGTTCGCCGCCATCAGCCTTCCCTGGTACGTGTTCTGCTACGTCCAGAACGGATCTGTCTTTGTCGAGGAGTTCATCTGGAAACACCACGTGATGCGGTTCGTCAGTTCCGAACTGCAACACGTTCAACCCTTGTGGTATTTCGTGCCGGTGCTACTTGGGATGCTGGCCCCTTGGACGCCTCTACTCAGCCTTCTGCCGCGCCTCCAACTGCGCGATGATGCCCGACTTCGCTTCCTTGCTGGTTGGGCGGGAACGACATTCCTGTTCTTCTCGCTGTCAACGAATAAGCTTCCCGCCTACATCCTTCCGGCGCTGCCACCTCTGGCCGCGCTGATGGGGGTCGGTCTCGCCAAGACACGCCGTTCCGTGATATTGCTTACATCCGCCGCTTTGCTCATGATTCTGGTGCCGGTCGGCGCCGCCGTGCTTCCCGAAGCACTCTCGCGGGGTCTCACTCGCGCGTGGCCTCCGGCAGGTGTGTCATGGCCGTGGGTGATGGGTGCGTTGATCGCGGCCGCCGGCGTCGCGGCTCTCGCCGCAAGAGGAATCCACGGGGGCGCTGTCGCCGCCGTCGCCCTGAGCGCCGCCGCGAACCTTTTCCTTCTCAAGCTCACAGCCCTCCCCGACATCAGCCGCCAGGCGGGAACCCGTGAACTGTGGCAACAAGTCGAGCCTCGGCAAGCCGGCACCTGTATCGACGACGTTCGGCGTCACGTGCTTTATGGTTTGCGCTACTACAGCCACGACCGTCTACCAGATTGCTCAGCCAACCCCCGGCCGATCCGGATCGAGGACGACCCGCCCCGAATCGTCTCCTCGAATGGCCGAACTTCACCGTAACTTTCCTCGGCGCGCCTGCGAAACACCACGATAGAAGGCAGCCATTTTGGGCGCCCGGAGTTATTGGATATGGCTACTCTTAACGGCTCGACACGAGCCAAGGTCCATCTCACACAGAAGGAACAAGAACTTCTGCACCTGCTCGAGAGCAATCCCGGCCGGTGCTTTTCTCGGCCCTATTTGTTGAAGACGATTTGGGGCTACGCTGACGAGACGAAGACCCGCACGGTTGACGTCCACGTCAGCCGGCTTCGAAAGAAGCTACGTGGCCATCGCAACGTCGCGATTCACTCCATCGTCCGTCAGGGCTACGTTCTCCAGCCGAACGGAACGTCCCAGTTCGACTCCTCCATCAACCTGCCGGGCAACGAAGGGTTCGCTCGCGCGGTGGCGCACGCGTAGCCCGGATCGACGTCTCATCGCTCAGGTCTGCCGCTAGACCGGACTTCCGGTCTGAGCACTCCGTTGAGTTCCGCCCGCCGCTAAAACCCGCAACGGCGTATAATCTCCAGAATGGCGGCGTCGCCCGTACCATCGAGCGAACTAACGGTCGGCGATTTGCGCGAGTTCCGTTCGGATGTTCTCGAATCGTTGCTCGTCGAGCAAGCGCTCTATTGGGAGAAGCATCTCCGCTGGGACTTCAGTGCGTCCAAGGACATCCTTCTTCGGTTCATCAACCTGCGGAATCTCTACGGCTTTGTCCTGCTCCGAGATGCCGTTCCCATCGGCTACTCCTACTTCATCCACGAAAACCGCAAGGCGCTACTGGGCGATCTGTTCGTCTCCGAAGCTCATCGCGAGCCCCACGCCGAGAGCATGCTACTCAACCACACTCTGCGCGCAGCCGCCGTGTTCCCAGGGGTGCGGCGCATCGAGGGTCAACTGCTGGCGCTGTCGGGCGATCTGCCTGAGATCAGCGTCTATGGGCATCCGGTGCGCCTGTTCGCCCGGAACTTCATGATGCTTGAGGGGCTCCCGGCGAGCCATTCGCCGACGGAGTCCGTGGGCCTGATGTACCGTGGCTGGACCGACCGCGATCTGGACAGAACGTCGGAGTTGATCCATCGCGCCTACCAGGATCACGTTGATTCTCTGATCAACGATCAGTACCGAAGCGCCTTGGGCGCCCGGCGTTTCCTGTTTAACAGCACCCAGCATCCGGGCTGCGGCCTGTTCTTCCGCAAAGCCGCCCGTGCTGCTTTTGACCGCCTCGCGAACACGGCCTGCGGCGTTTGCCTCGGAAGCCTGGTGCTCCCGAAAGTCGGCCACATTACGCAGCTTTGCGTCGACCCGCGATTCCGCCGTTCCGGCGTCGGCCGTGAGTTGCTGGGACAGGCGCTCGAAGCCTACCGCGCGCATGGATGCGAAGCGGTCAGCTTGACAGTCACCGCCTCGAATCAGCAAGCTATCCAACTGTACGAACGCGCCGGCTTCCATGTCCACAAGCGCTTCCCTGCCTTTGTGTGGGAGTCTTACTAGTACTAGCCCCTGTTGTGAAAGATTCCCCTAATCGGCTTGTCCTGGCCATCGGCGCGCTCTGCCTCGTGCTTCTCGTCTTGGGCTGCGCCGGGTGGTGGAGTGCTTTCGGTGTCGCAACCTGGCCGCTGGTCTACCTCTGTGCCGCGATAGGGTTCGGCGGGAGTGTAGCCCGCAAGGCGGTTTGGCCGGTGCTACTGGCGATGTTGGCTGCGAGCATCGCATTGCTGGCCGCCATCCTACTCACCGAGCAAAAGAGTGGTGTTCCCGATCTCGTCCTCGGCACTCCCCTCGCCACGGCCTTTCTGATCTACGGCATTTGGCCGCTCGGCATCTTCATCGGCGTTCTCTACTTCCGTGTGTTCGATCGCCACGTACTTCCGCAACGCAAGCTCGACGCATTCCTGTCAGAGTTCAGGCGGCGAACTGACTGATGCCTATCGCCGATTCCCCCACGATCATCGTTTGCGTTGTCGCCTATCTCGTTGCCTGCTTCGGCATCGGGATCTGGGCCATGCGGCGGACGCACACCAGCTCTGACTTCTTCCTTGCCGGCAAAAGTCTTGGGCCGATGGTTGTCGTGCTCGCGACGATGTCGAGCATCATGAGCGGCTTCGGTTTCGTCGGTGGCCCCGGGCTTATTTTCGAATCCGGATCGTCTTCGTTCTGGATCACCTTCGCGGCGACGTTCGCGATGCCGCTGGGCGCGGTCATGTTAGGGAAGCGGTTGCGGCTGATGGCCGAAACCCGTGACATCCTCACCCTGCCCGACGCGGTCGAGGCGCGCTATGGAGGCCGTTGGCCTCGCGCCGCGATGGCCATCGCCATCCTGCTGGGTGTGCTGGGCTATCTCGGGACGCAGGTGATGGCGATCGGCGTGGTCCTGGTCGCGGTTTTTGGCGTAGACTTGCCCGTGGCCCTCGCGATCGGACTCGGCGTGCTGGCCTTCTACAGCATCGCGGGCGGCATCATGGCCGGTGTCTACACCGACCTGTTCCAGGGCTTCCTGATGATCGGCGCTTCAGTGGCTGTGTTTTCTTATGCAGTTAGTGCCGCCGGTGGACTCGACGCCATCGGCACGACGCTTTGGAACATGGACCCGGAGTTTCTCGGCCCCTGGGGTGCGCGTGGGCCGCTTACATCGCTGAGCTGGTTCCTGCTGTTCGTGATTGGCGGCGTGGCACAGCCGCATGGCATCACGAAGTTCATGATGCTGAAGAATATCTCGAACCTCAAATGGGCAGGCCTACTCACGGGCCCCTGCTATGCGCTGCTGAGCTTGCTGTGGGTCAGTATCGGCCTCTCGATGCGCACACTGGTCGAGAACGGCGTGCAGACGCCGCTCGAATCCCCGGATCATGCCGCGCCCGTCTTCCTGCTGAACTACGTCCCGGAGCTGCTTGCCGGAGTCGTCTTCGCCGGGCTGCTCGCCGCCATCATGTCCACTGCTGATAGCTTTTTGAATCTCGGCGCGGCCGCGGTCGTCCGGGACATCCCTACGGCGCTACTGGGACGTCCGCTCAAGCGGGAGCTCTTCTGGTCGCGAATCGCGACCGGTGTACTGCTCGTGGCGTCCGCGCTCTTCGCGCTCTACATGGAGAATCTGATCGCCCTGCTCGGCACCTTCGGTTGGGGCACCTTCGCGGCCGCCATCTTCCCCAGTATCGCCATCGGCCTGAACTGGAAGCGCGCTAATGGAGCGGCCTGCGTTGCCTCGATCGCGATTAGTATTGCCCTGAACTTCGCGTTGGAGTTATCGGCCCGGCACGGGCTGTTTCAACTTCCTTACGGCATGAACGTCGGAGCCTTCTCGCTGCTCGCGTCCTTAGTCGTCTTCATCGGCGTCTCGTGGTTCTACACCCCCGCCAACCCACGCACCCTACCCCCCGATGTCGAAGCCGCCATGGACCTCTGACCCGCGACCAGCCGAGCAACCACTAGCCGAGCCGCGACTGGCAAGGAGCGGGGGGACTCTCCCAAGGCTGATAGCCCCCATCCGCTTAGTGCCGCACAGCCGCCGCTTTCGCCGTCGGTGCCTTGTGCTTGGGCAGCATAGCGATCGCCGCCGCTCCGAAAACCGCCATCCCAAACACCGCCCACAATGCCGACCCATAACCGCCCCAAAGCGTCCTTAGCTCGGCGATCAAACGCGGGAACCAGAACTGCCCGATCGTGTCCGTCGGAAGAATCGCCGACATCGCCTTGCCTAGAGTCGTAAGGCCGAACTGATCCGCAGCCATCAGCGGGATCAACATGTAGTCCGCACCCATCGCGAACCCGAACACTATCGCGAAGACATACACGAAATTCGGCTGTGCCGGCGTCACGAGGAACAGCAACGGAATCGCCGCCGCCACGACAGCGTAGGTCACGAGCATCACGTACTTGCGTGGCAGCTTGTCCGCCAGATACCCGGCCAGCAAGCGGCCGCCGATACTCGACAGCAGATAGAAAATCGAGGCTTCGCTCCATAGTTGATTACGAGCCGCCTGATCCGTGAATCCTTGTTCCTCGAATATGAACTTCATCAGAAAGTTCACCGCCGCGATCGAGCCGATTGACGCCGCGCTGCCCATGAGCAAGAACCAGAAAGCACTTTGCTGGGTCAAATAGCCGAAGCTCTTCGGCGTTTCTATCGGGGCCGGCTCGACGGTCGGGTCGGCCGGAGCCGGTGTCTCGCCATCGGAAATCTGGCCTACGTCTTTCGGCTTGTCTTTGAGGAAGAGAAGAGCCAACGGTGGCACGAGAAGCAGAAGGAATCCCATCAGCTTCAACGCTTCGGTGTAATCCATTTCGCCGGCAAGGTTCGGGGCCAGCTTGCTCCCCATCGCGCCCACGACCGCCACGCCGACATAGGTGATCCCCATGGCCCGGCCGCGCTTCTGCTTGTACCAGTTCGAAATGATGATCTGGTGCGGAATCGGGCCGGAGAGGAAGTAGCCCAACATGTAAAGGCACCACGCGCCATAGTACTCGGATGTATTGCCCGATAACCGGCCGAACCATTGAAAGGCCCCGAAACTCAGCAGGGTTCCTACTACGATTAGCAGCCGCGGGCTCACGCGCGGCACGATCATCGGCCCGGCAAGAATCGTTAGCAGAACGGCGATGGGCGCGCCCGTTGTGACCAGTTCCTGCGTCCAGCCATGGCCGTCGCGGAAGTAGTCGAAGAAGAACGCAATGTTGTAGTACGGGAAGCCGGTCGACAAACCGAACGTCACAAAGCATGTCGCGATCTGCAGCGGGCCGTCGAACGGCGCGGCACGTTTCGGAGCCGCAAAGGCGTACGCCGCGGCGCCGACGACCGGCACGAGGATCAGGGCTATCCACGGAGCCTTGCGCCCACCCGGCAGCGACGGATTCTCGACACAGTGCGCGATGGCCCAAACCCAAAAGAAGACCTGCACGAGTGCGCCGGCGAATAGAAGAACCATTGACATGCTGTTTTATCCTCGATGTGAGCTCGGGCCAAGCCCGGACGAAGGCCTAAGTGTACACGATTAGCTCTTCGGGTTTCGGCATCGCGTGAGGTGGCGCGCAGGTACGGCATGCCCTGCCCGCAGCTATCTGATCGCCCCTCCGTGTGTTCCCTAACGTTTGTTTACAGCCCACTCTGCCTTCTCCGTGATACGCTACACCCGAAGCCAAACCTCATGAAATTTCGATTGAAAATTCTGGTTCCCATCGCCGCATTGGCGGTTTACGTAGCTCTCGCCGCGGCTCCGTCCACGACTCAACTCATCCAGGTGATGCGCAAGCATGCCTGGGCTCATACCAATGATCAGGCCGCAACAACGTTGGAAGCCGCCCGCAAGACCAGCGCCACCTCATCACCCGAGTGGCTTGCCGCCGTCTCATGGCTGGCCCGCGGATCAAGCTTTGTCAAGAACTGGGATCGCGCCGAGCAGTATGGCACGGAAGCCTTCGACGGGAGCGTCGCGCTCCTGAAGGATCACTCAGTCGACGAGAACCCGCATCTGGAAACCGCTCTGGGCGCCGGTATCGAGGTTCTGGCCCACACATACGACGCGCAGGGACGCAGCTCGGAGGCCGTGGCATTTCTCAAGGAGCAAAGCCAGAACTACCGAGGCACGGCCGTCGAGACGCGCATTCAGAAGAATCTCAACTTGCGCAGCCTGGAAGGCAAGCCGATGCCCGCGCTCGAAGCCCCTGATCACGCCGGTGGCGCGAAGATCGACCCCGGTTCACTCAAAGGTAAAGTCGCGCTTTTCTACTTCTGGGCGCACTGGTGCGGCGACTGCAAGGAACAGAAGCCGGTTCTCGAAGCTCTCCACCGCAAGTACGCCGATCATGGGCTCGTCATTGTGGGGCCAACTCGGCTCTACGGATACGTCGAGCAGGGCCGCGACGCGACTCCGCCCGAGGAACTGGCATATATTCGAGGCCGTTTCAATGATCGGCATCCCCTGCCGACCTGGATGCCGAGCCCCATTAGTACAAACAACTTCGTGCAGTTCGGCGTGAGTACGACCCCCACTCTCGTCCTGGTCGACCGCAAGGGAACCGTGAAAATGTATCATCCCGGCAAACTGCCCTATCAGGATCTGGCATCCCGCATCGAGGCGCTGTTGGGTTAGCGCCGGCCCCACCCAACTATGCCAAGCGCGCCGACCCGCGCTTCCGAAACGCCACACTCATCTCCCGGCGCCAATCCATCCCGACACCGACCCGTTCGACCTCGATCGCCGGCGAGAGATAGCGCAGAATCGTCTCGGTCGTTGGGTGGAAATCCATCGCCGGCGAAACCAGAATCAATCGCGGCGTCCGCTCCGCCAACATCACGGCCGGGAAATAGCCCCGCGCCGGAAACTCATCGCGATCGAGGTGCCACTTGACGCGCATCCAGTAATCAAGCGCCTGCAACGGTAAATGAATGTCCTCGGACGCCTTCAGTTCGATCACCGCCAGCCGTCCCTGCCGATTGCCGGAGGAGGGAGGCCCGGCTGCCGGCTCTCAACGTCGTGGGCCGCCGAATTGACATCCGGTGCTCTGTGTCGGCTGGGGGTGTTTGCGAAGGGCATGGTCGCCTGTGCGATTTGCTCAGCACAGCCTCACGGCTGTGGCTCCGAGTGTTTGGGCCAAGGGTTGCTCGGATACAGGTCGGGCGCACGGTGGGGATGGGTGTCAGGGGTTGGCAGATTCTGGCAGGTTGTAATTGTTTGGTTGATCGCTCCCTTACGGTTACGGCTCGGTTTTTTGCTCCCTTGTTGGCGGTTGTCTTGGCTCCGACGAGGGGCTAGGCCGCGGATTCGCCGGAGGGGTTCTGAGTTGGTGGGTCGGATGTGGCTGATTCCGTTGCGGTTGGGTGGAATCGGGTTGGTTCCGTGGGATCGTCATCGTGCCATTGTTGGTCACTTGGGGGCGGGGCGTTTTGCTGAAGGGCTTGCTGTGGTCCCTGCCGTAGGGTCGGCCTTGACGGGCGGCTTCGTTGGCAAGTTTGATCTCTTGGTCTCGTTTTTCGCGGCACTTGCGGAGTTCGTCGTGGGCTTGGCGTTGACGGCGGCTGAGATGGGTTTCGTAGGCCGTGAACCGGGCCATGTCGGTGGTGCGGAGTTGCATGGCGCGGCCGAGGAGTTCCGTTGTGTCCGGCTCGGGTTCGTCGGGGTGGCACCTTTTCGCATTGTCTAGGCTGCTTTCGGCGGCGGACTGGAGGAAGGCGCTCTCGAGACGCGAGATGCGGCGGAGGCGCCATTCGGCGTCGGCCATTTGACGGACGAGGGAGCGTTCGTAGGGATCGGATGGGAGGAATCGCTCGGCGAACTCGGTGAGGAGGCTGTCGTAGTCGGCGGGGTCTTCGCCGGGGATGACGGACTGTACGGCTAACAGTCCGTGCTTGAGGGCGTTCTGGGACGAGCGTTGTTTGCCGGTATTGGTTCGCGGGCCGGTGGAGTGTTTTGCGTTTCGTTTGTTGGCTTCTCTTTGTTTTCTGGTCGACATAGTTTTCTCCTGGGCGGGTTGCGCCCTTGTGTATGAAATGCTGTTGGTTCTTGCTCGGGTGTGGGGTCGTTGGATCGGGTGACAGTCAGCCTTTTTTCGGTTGCGAACGCAGCGGTTGGCCGCGATTGCCATCGTGCGAAAAAGGTGACAGTCACCGAGCGGACGCAGGTGTTCCCGGCCCGAGCGTCCCGCGAGTTGGCGGGAGGCCCAGGTTGTTTGGACAGACCTGTGACGGGGATCGGTGGGGAAGCGGCGGCGAGCTTCCGGTTTCAGGGTATACCCGGTGTCAAGGGGTGGCGCCGGTTCCCACTAGCAATCCGGTGGCTGAGCCTAAGCAGAAGTGCTCAGTGGTGAGAGCGCAAGGTCGTGCGTTGACCCGGTTGGGGGGCGTTCTTATACTGAGAGTCCCGCGATGCCCGCGCCGTTTGTTCATCTCCACTGTCACACGGATTACTCCCTTCTTGACGGCGCTTGTGAGATCGGCCAGCTCATGGACCTGGCCGAGCAGCAGGAGATGCCTGCGGTTGCGATTACCGACCACGGCAACCTGTTTGGCGCGGTCCAGTTTTACAACGAAGGCACCCGCCGGGGCATCAAGCCGATCATCGGCTGCGAAGTCTACGTTTCGCAAGAAGGTCACAAGACCCGCAGCGAAACCGACCGCTACAACCACCTGCTGCTGCTGTGCAAAGACCAGGTCGGTTACCAGAACCTGATCAAGCTGGTCTCGACCGCCTACCTCGAAGGCTTCTACTACAAGCCCCGCATCGATAAAGACCTGCTGGCCGCTCACAGCGAGGGCCTGATCTGCACGTCGGCCTGCCTACGCGGCGACCTCAACGAAGCATTGCTCCAGAAGGGCTACGACGAAGGTCGCCGCCTTGCCTACACGTATCAGGACATGTTCGGCAAGGAGAACTTCTATCTCGAGATCCAGGACCATGGCCTTGAGCAGGACAAAGAACTCATCCCGCACCTGCACAAGCTCAGCCGCGAGTCGGGCATCCCGCTGGTTGCGACCAACGACGCGCACTACCTCACTAAGGATCACGCCGCCTCACATGACGCGCTGCTGTGCATCCAGACGGGCAAGCTGCTCACCGAACCGAACCGCATGCGGTTCACGACGCAGGAGTTTCATCTCAAGACGCGCGCCGAGATGCTGACCGCGCTCGACGGCAACGAGGACGCGCTCGACCGCACCTGGGAAATTGCCGAGAAGTGCAACCTGAAGCTTGAGAAGGTCGCGAATCCGTTCCCGAAGTTCGACGTGCCCGCCGAGCACTCGACCGATAGCTACTTCGAATGGGTGGCGCGGCAGGGTTTTGAGAAACGGCGCGGGCGGCTGGAGCTGATGCGCGAAGCCGGGATGCTCAAGGAGAGCATTGAGTCGTACGGCGAGCGGCTCGACCACGAAATCCGGATCATCCAGAGCATGAAGTACTCCGGGTACTTCCTGATCGTGTGGGACTTCATCCGCTTTGCCAAGTCGATCGATATTCCGGTGGGCCCGGGGCGCGGTTCGGCGGCGGGTTCGCTGGTCGCGTACTGCATGGATATTACGGATATTGATCCGTTGCAGTATGGGTTGCTGTTCGAGCGCTTTCTGAATCCCGAGCGTGTGAGCATGCCTGACATCGACATTGATTTCTGCATGCACCGCCGCGGTGAGGTGATCCAGTACGTCACCGAGCAGTACGGACGCGAGCAGGTAGCGCAGATCATTACGTTCAACACGTTGGCGGCGAAGGCGGCCATCAAAGACGTCGGGCGCGTGATGGACATGACGTTCGGCGAGGTCGACCGGCTGACGAAGATGGTCCCGAACGTTCTCAATATCAAGCTCAAGGACGCCATCAAGAAAGAGCCGGCGCTCGCCGAGCAAATGAAGAAGGACCCGCGCGTGTCGAAGCTGATGGCAACCGCCCTACAGCTTGAGGGCGTGGCGCGGAATCCGTCGGTGCATGCGGCGGGTGTGGTGATCGCGCCGCAGCCGCTACAAGAGTTGGTCCCGCTCTATAAGACGGCCAAAGACGAAATCGTTACGCAGTACGACATGAAGAGCCTCGACAAATTGTCGTTGCTCAAGATGGATTTTTTGGGGCTAACGACGCTGACGGTGATCGAGGAAACGCTGCGGCTGCTCAAGGAGTTCAAGGATATTTCGCTGCGGCCCGAGGATTTGCCGCTCGACGACAAGACGACGTTTGAGATGCTTTCGCGAGGTCTGACGAGCGGTGTGTTCCAGTTTGAGTCCGAGGGAATGCGGGACATTTTGCGCCGCTATCACCCGGAACGGCTGGAAGACTTGATCGCGTTGAACGCGCTCTATCGGCCGGGGCCGATTCAGGGCGGCATGGTCAGCGACTTTATCGAGCGCAAGCGCGGCCGCAGGAAAGTCACCTACGACTTCGACGAGCTGCGCGACCTGCTCGACGAGACGTTCGGCGTGATCGTCTACCAGGAACAGGTGATGCAGATCGCGAACCGCATCGCGGGCTACTCGCTCGGCGAAGCGGACCTGCTGCGGCGCGCGATGGGTAAAAAGAATGCGTCGGAGATGGCGGCGCAGCGCGAGCGCTTCGTCCAAGGTGCGCTGGAGAAAGGGTTCCAGAAGAAGAAGGTCATCAAGTTATTCGAACTGATGGAGCAGTTTGCCGGGTACGGCTTCAACAAGTCACATTCGGCGGCCTACGGGTTTGTGGCGTATGTGACGGCCTACCTCAAGGCGCACTACCCGGTGTATTTCATGGCGGCGCTGCTGTCTTCGGAAAGCGGCAACATGGCGAAGGTGGCGAAGTACATCACCGAATGCCGCGACATGGAGATTCACATTCTGCCGCCGGACTTTAATTCAGGTTTTTGGAATTTTACGCCGTCGGACGATCAGTCGATTTTGTTCGGGCTGGGGGCGATCAAGAACCTCGGCAAGAACGCGGTGGCGGCAATTATCGAGTCGCGCAAGGAAGTGGGCAAGTTTGAATCGCTGTTCCACTTTGCCGAGTCGGTCGACTGGCAGCATGTCAACAAGCGGATGCTTGAGAGTTCGATCAAGGCGGGTGCGTTGGATACGTTCGGCGGCCATCGCAGCCAGCTCATGGCCGCGCTGGATGGCGCTGTCGAAGCGGGGCAGCGGGCGTCACGGGATCGATCGACCGGACAACACGGGTTATTCGACGCTATGGCCGCTGATGCGCCGCCCGCGGAGGAGCGTCTGCCGAACGTCCCGGAATGGCCGGACAACGAGAAGCTCGCGGGCGAGAAGGAAATTGTGGGGATCTACGTTACGGGGCATCCGCTGAATGCCTACCGCGATAAGGTGTCGGAGCTATCGAAATTGGATACGTCGACACTTGAAGGGATCGAGAATGCGACGCCCATCGCGCTGTGCGGCGTGTTGGGCTCGATCGCCCGCAAGCGCAACCGCGAGGGCCGGCCGTGGGCGGCGGCGGTGCTGGAAGACCTGAAGGGTAGCGTTGATTTGCTGGTTTTCGCGAACCAGTTCGAGAGTCTCGGCCCGATGCTGGTGGAAGACCAAGGGGTGCTGATTCGGGGCGATATACGGGTAGACGAATCAGGGCCGCTGAAGGTATCAGTGAATGAGATCGTGCCACTGGATCTCGTACGTGTGCCGCTTCCGCACCGGGTCTCGATCACGATTCAACTCGACAACGGCAGCACCGAGCAAACGCTCGACCAACTACGTGATTTGTTTTCCAGCAAGCCCGGCGAGGCTGATGTTCGCCTGCGGCTGCTGAAGAAGAAAGACTTCCTGATGTTCTACGATCTCGCCGATCATGTGCGTGCTGACCGCGAGTTCCAAGATCGCGTCAAGCAGATTTGTGGTACAGAGTCACTGGAAGTCATGTCATCCTAAACACTTGCCTCCTGAAAACGAAATTGAGCAGTCGGCTGTCTCTGGGCAGCGTTCCGCGTGGGACCACGTCCAACTAGCACGCCATCCGCAAAGGCCCCACACGACCGATTACATCAAGCGGGTGTTTGAGGACTTCCAGGAGATCCACGGCGACCGCTTGTTCGGCGATGACCCGGCGATCGTGTGCGGCTACGCGACGTTTCGCGGCAGACCGGTGATGGTGATCGGCCAGCAGAAGGGCCGCGATACGAAGGAGAAGCTTCACCACAACTTCGGCATGCCGAAGCCGGAGGGTTATCGCAAGGCTCTACGCGCGATGCGGCTGGCGGCGAAGTTCAATCGTCCGATCTTAACGTTGCTTGATACGCCGGGCGCGTATCCGGGCGTGCACGCGGAAGAGCGCGGACAGGCCGAGGCGATTGCACGCAACTTGTACGCGATGGCTGAACTGCCCGTGCCGCTAATCGTGACGTGTATCGGCGAAGGCGGTAGCGGTGGCGCGTTGGCGTTGGGGGTGGGCAACCGCGTGTTGATGTTCGAGCACGCGGTGTATAGCGTGATCTCGCCGGAGAGTTGCGCGGCGATTGTGTGGCGGGATTCGACGCAGGCGCAACAAGCAGCCAAAGCGTTAAAGCTGACGAGCGGTGATCTGCTGCGGTTAGGGCTGATCGACGCGGTGATTTTGGAGCCGCTCGATGGCGCTCACGCTGACTATGACGCGGCGGCTCTTGCTTTGGGTGACGCGCTGGAGAGCCATCTGCAATCGCTGTCGAGCCTCACCGGTGAGCAGTTGATCGAAGACCGCTATCAGAAGTTCCGACAGATGGGAAGCTTCTACGACGGCGACGACGAACCTACGAGCGATTGAAGAGTCGCGCCAGCAGCATCGCCAGTCCCGGCAGCATGATCGAGCCGGTGAAGGCCAGCAGGAACGAGTTGGCATCCACGGCGAACGCGCCGACGGCCGCGTAGGTCACGGCGATTCCAAGGTTCGCGAGCGCTGTCAGGAGCACGAAGCGGGTCAGGGGCATCGCGCTGAGTCCGGCCAAGACAACAGACGCTTCGGCGAGAATGGGTACGGCCCGGAGCGCGACGATCGTCGCATCCCCGAAGCGCTTGTGTGCCGCCGCTACACGTTGCAATTCGTCTTCGCCTACGAAGCGCAACGCAACGGTGCGGCCGTAGCGTAGCCCGAGCGCGTAGCCGACCATTGTGCCTGCCATGAGGCCGACCCACGTGGCGAGGGTTCCCCACCAGAGTCCGAGCAGGTAGCCGGAGGCCGTCGCTACGAAGCTGGACGGTATGGGTAGCAGGATGTCAGAGGCGAGCAAGCCGACCAACGCAGCGGTGCCGGCCCACGGTGAGCCTTCCTGGCTGAGGATGGCTTCGCTCCAGGCTGTGACCTGCTGCTCGAAGAGCAGGAATGGCACGATGATGAGCAGCAGCAAGCCCAGGCTGAGCAGTGACCATCGCCATAGGGGATTCGTAGACATCGCGAACTAAACTTTGGGGCGGAGCGCCTCATTCTAGCGATGGCGTGTGCCTGGCCCACAGCGACACAAAGATGTTGCACGCCTATACGTTCATTTACGCGAGCGCCGGCGACGACGGATAGACGCCGTACTCGACGCGTAGTTCGCACTGCTCGATCGTGATGCCGCCGGTGAGCCGTTCGGGCCTTCCTTCGAGTGAGACTTCGAGCAGGTTTTGTCCCTTGACGGGCCGCACGCGCTCAAGCCGAAACTTGAGCTTCTGCCCCTCGTAGGGAGCGACGTGCCAGGAGAATTCGCGCAAACAGATCTCGTCGGTGAGTGACTTGCCGTTGAGGAAGACTTCGAGCCGGTCCGCGCTGACGAGATTCTTGATGACGAGTTGCAGGACCACTTGTCGGATTCTCTTCGACTTGGCGGCGATGTCGTCCGCCACGGAGAAGGGAATAGCGTAGCGTTTACCTGGGGCCACTTCGGTGATCTCAAGGGGAAGCGTAGCGTCGTAGCCCAATGCGGCGGCTTGCTCGGAGCGGTGCCGCTGCACGTATCGTTTGCTCTCTTCGGCGATGAGGTCGGGATCGCCCAACTCGGTCAAGATGCGATGTTCGCTGTCGTCGAGGGGCCATCGCATGAACCACGCATAGATTCCGTCGACGCCGCGGGCCCAGTGGTTCGCCACCACGCCCCGAGCGGTTTCGGGCGTGGCGTAGATACGGACGGGAGAGTCTGTTGCCTCGTCTCGTACATATGGTTGCAGCATTCCGTAGACGGCGATGTCGTGTTCGTGCGCCTTTTCGATCAGCCAGTCGATGGGTATGTCCGGGTCGGCTGTGAAATCGAGGTAGAGCAGCGGGACGACATAGTCCACCAAGCCTTCTTCGAGCCACGTCGCGACATCGAGGCCCTGGTCGCGATTCATTCCTTCGGTCGGATAGACACGGACACCGATCTGCTTGTTCTTGCCGGAGGCCCGGACCATCTTCGAGATCTGCCGCACCCAGTCGGTGAGGACGGGTATGGACTCGGGCACGTCTTCCGAACGCAGGCACAACGGCATGCCTCCCGGAGCGGCGGCGAAATCCAACTCGATACCCTCGGTCTCGTACTCGGTTGCAAGTTCTTTCAGCACCGCGAATTGGTGATCGCGCACTTCCGGATGAGCCAGTCCTCGTCCTTCCGGCACACGGAACTTCGGGTCCATGCCGCCGAAACTCGACATGCGCACGCTGGCGAAGAAGTCCAGTCCTTTGTCGTGCGCGCGGTCGATCAACACTTGCAGCGGATCGAGTCCACGAGAGGAAAGGCTCTGCATGTTTTCCCACGTGCGCCAGTAGGCGGCCATGCTGAAAGGCCGTTTGTCGGCGCCGAACTGCATACCGACCTTCGAGGGATAGAAGAGGCCGTCACCTCGCTCGACGCCGTAAACGAACGTATTGATCGATGTCCCCGCCACCTCGTCGATGGGTCGCCAGGCGTCTTCCATGGTCATGGGCGGCTCGAAGACGAACAGGTAGTAGTGGCGGGCGTCGTTGAAGTAGATCGTTCGTTTCTTGGGCTTCGTGGATCGCGACTTGGCGGTATCGGCGGACGCGGGCCCAGCCGAGGCGGCGCCCGAAGCTGCCGCGACCCCATGCATGAACGTTCGGCGAGAAAGACTCATAACACCTCCTTGGGCTTGGCCTGCCCGTCCGATTCTACCGCCACGCAGCGTAGCGGTCACAATGCGCAGTACGGTAGAGAGTGTGACACCGAACTGGCGACTTGTGCGAATCCTCGCGTTTTTGTTGCTGGCGGCGGGCGCTCTCGGAGCGCAGCCGCGCCAGATTCTCTACGTTACGCACTCGGCTGGATTTCGCCACGATAGCCTCGAAACATCCGCGCAGGTTCTTCAGGATTTGACCCGGACAGACGGACGGGTTGCGGTGACCTGGACCGAGGATGTCTCGCAGCTCAACGCTGCGTCGCTCGCCTTGTACGACGCTGTCTTTTTCTTCACGAGCGGTGAGTTGCCGATCACCGCTGAACAGAAAGCAGCTCTGCTTGATTTTGTGCGCGGCGGCAAGGGGTTCGGAGGAGCGCACAGCGCCACGGATACGTTCTACATGTGGCCGGAGTATCTTGACCTGATCGGTGCGCGGTTCAACGGCCATCCGTGGGTGCATGAAGTCAACGTGCAGGTCGAGGACCCCGCGCATTCTGCGATCGCTCATTTGACGCCCGAGTTTCAGATTAGCGCGGAGACGTACCAGTTTAGCGATTTCTCGCGGCAGCGCTCGCGCGTTCTGCTGACGCTCGACACGGAAAGCGTTGACCTCGGCCATCCGCAAGCCAACCCCGGTACTCTGGACTTCCCGCTGGCTTGGTGCCATTCCTTCGGCGACGGGCGCGTCTTTTACGCGGCGCTTGGGCACTTCCGTGCAACTTGGCGCGACGAGCGGTTCCAGCAGATGATGCTCCAAGCGCTGTTGTGGCTCACGGGGTTAGCTGAAGGTGATGCGAATCCGCGACCTCTTACCTCACCGCAAAGTTCGGCGGTTGGTGTTGCGAATGCCGCGAGCTTGACGCCGGCGGGTGTTGTGTCGCCCGGCTCGCTGATTTCTCTCTATGGGACGGCGCTGACTCCGGGGTCGGCACTGGCGGTCGATCCGCGCTCGCCGGTTCAGAAGCTGGTGGGGGCACGACTACTGCTGGACGGGGATCTGCTTGATCTAATTTATGCGTCGCCCGGCCAGATCAACGCTTACGTTCGGCCGGATATCCCTCTTGCCGCGAAAAGCACCACGCTTGAGGTTCAGGTCGCTGACGAAGCGGTCATGTTTGATGTAAACGTGGCCGCTCGGACGCTCGGGATCTTTGTTGTGACGGTCCACGATGGTTATTTGACGGCTTGGGCAACGGGTTTGGGGTCAGTTGAACGCCGCGGTGGGCTCGATTGGACGACGGTGCAGCCCACGGCGCTGGTCAACGAGTCGGAAGCTGCTGTTCTCTATAGCGGTTTGGCTCCCGGGTGGCCGGGGCTCTATCAGGTCAATGTAGAGCAGCCGCTTGAGTTTAGCTTGCCTGCGCGGCTTGTCCTCGATTTTGGCGATGCGCAGGCCGCAGGCGAGGTGGCCCGGCGCTAGCCTGCGTCGATGTGCCATTTGCAATTGCCTCGAACCAACCACTACGCTGACCGAGTACGCGCACCTCTGGAGCCAACACCCATGCCGAAAACAAAATCCACCAAAACCAGCGCCCGTCTAAGCCGCCGCGACATGTTCCGAAGTGGTGGCATCGCCGCCGCTGGACTGATCTCCGGGGCTGCCCCGGCGGCGGCCGCGACGATGCCGTCGTCCCCGAGTGTTTACACGCGGATCGGTGTCAAGCCGTTTATCAACCTGACAGCGGCGGTCACGATCAACGGCGGCCTGCTCACGGTCGACCCCGTGAAACAGGCGATGGATGAAGCCTCCTACTTCTCGGTTCAGATGGACGAGTTGATGGAAGGGGTCGGCAAGCGGCTGGCGGAAATCTTCCAATGCGAGGCGGGGATCGTCACCTCGGGCGCCGCCGGTGCTCTGACGCATGCCACGTCGGCCTGCCTAGCCGGGGCGAATCCGGAGTGGATTCAACAGCTTCCTGATCTGACCGGATTGCGCACGGAAGTCATCATGCCACGCTAGTCGCGCAATACCTATGACCACGCGATTCGGGCGCTTGGCATCAAGATGATCACGGTCGATTCACGCGAGCAATTCCACCGCGCGCTGAGTGACAACACGGCGATGATCGCCATCCACGGCAACGCGGAATCGAAGGGGCCGATCCGTTTGGAAGAGTTCGCCGAAGCCGGCCGCAAGTACGGCGCGCCGGTCGTCGTCGATGCCTCGCCGGAATGGCCGCAATCGCCGGACCCGTACCTACAGCGCGGCGCCGACTTGGTCGCGTACTCAGGCGGTAAGATCTGCGGCGGACCGCAGTGCAGTGGCTTTCTTATCGGCCGCAAAGATCTCGTCAGCGCGGCCTGGATCAACGGCGCGCCTCACCATTCCTTTGGCCGCATGATGAAGGTCGGCAAGGAAGAGATTATGGGCGCGCTGGCTGCTGCTGAGTATACGCTGGGGCCGCGCAACATCGAGAAGGAAGTCGAGAAATGGAACGGCTGGCTCAAGCGGATTGACGCTAAGCTCAAGCCGGTGCCGGGGCTGCGGACCAAGCTGAATCCGCCGCCGGGTAAGAACCCCCACCCTGCTCTTGAGGTTACCTGGGACCCCGAACGCATTGGCTACACCGCGGGTGAGTTGCACGATGTGCTGATGAGCAGTGAGCCACGCGTCCAGACGCATGCGGCCGGCGAGGGCCACTCGTTCGCGATCCGGGCCGGCAACTGCCGAGAGGACCAGATCGATGTGGTCGCCGAGCACTTAGCCAAAGTGTTCCGTGATGCGCCTAAGCCGAAACCCCAGCGCCAGATGCCCCCGGCCGCCGATATCTCGGGGCGTTGGGATGTGGACATCACGTTCATGCGTGGCGCGGCCCGCCATACGCTGCATCTCGAAGCCGAGGGCAACAATGTACGGGGAACACATCAGGGGCAGCGTGGCGAGGGCGAGGTCAAGGGCTCGATCAGCGGCCGCAATGTTCGCTTCGGTGGCCAATTGCACCACGACGCCGAACACTCGGCCTATCACTTTGACGGCCAAGCCACCGGCAACGAAATCGCCGGGGATGTCGACCTCGGCGAGTACGGGATGGCGAAGTTCAGGGCGTGGCGGCATGAATACGGTAAGCCGACGCGCAAGGATCCTTCGGTCTCCGGAAAGACTGAGAAGATCTAGGGCTGTTCCAGCGTGGATTGGTGGACGGTCAAGTGCTGGTCGCCCTCGACGTCTTCCATTGTTTGAACCGTGCCGCCGGGCCAGACGATTTGCAGTTTAGTGACGGATGTTTCGTTGCCCAGTCCGAAGTGGATACGGGTATCGTTCGCGGAAAGATAACTGCCGGCCGAGCCGACGAAGGCTTCTTGTATACGCCCGGACACGGTTTCGATGCGTACGCGGGCTCCGCGAACTTCTCGGTCCCCTTCGCCATCCAGCCGAACGCTCAGCCAGTGATTCTTCGGCTCGGTGACGTTCCGTAGGACGACGGCTTGTTGGCCGTTAGCGTTGACGACCATGTCGATGCGGCCGTCGTTGTCGAGGTCGCCGAAGGCTGCTCCACGGCCGGCGATTGGTTCGCGGAATGCTGGACCGGCGGTTCTCGATACATCAAAGAAACGACCGAAGACATTCTTGAGCAGCAGGAGCGGTTCGTGATGGGAGAGCGAGGGGTCGGACCACTCGATGTCATCCATCACGTGGCCCTGCGCGACGAAGAGATCGCGCCAGCAGTCGTTGTCGAAGTCGACGAGCCCCGTGCCCCATCCTGAGTGGAGATCGGTCAGTGTGCCGAGGCCGCTTGACTTCGTCGTGCTCTCGAATTCGCCGCCGCGATTGCGAAACAGCCAATAGCTTTGGCGGGCGAGGGCGTTGACAAAGATATCGGGTCGGCCATCGTTGTCGTAGTCCTCAAAGGCCGCGCCCATGCCGGCGAAGTCGCGTCCATCGGCATCGTAGGCCACACCGGCGTCGACGCCGACTTCGTCGAAACGCTTGCCGCCGACGTTGCGAAAAAGCTGTTGCGGAAGCGAGTCGTTCGCGACGAAGATGTCGACCCATCCGTCGGCGTCGTAATCGCCAAGGGCTACGCCGAGCCCCTTGCCGGCGTGAGCGCTGATGCCGGCGTCGCTGGAAACATCTTCGAACTTGCCGTCGTCGTTGTTGCGGTAGAGCCGATGCTCGACGGGTTCGAAGCGGCGCGGGTGGCAGTAGGAGCGGCGCTCCGGGAGACCGTTGCCGCAGGGGATGCTCTTGGCAAAGTCCCAATCGAGGTAGCGCGCCACGAACAGGTCGAGCAGGCCGTCACGGTCGTAATCGAGGAAGGCTGCACTGGCCGACCAGCCTCCGGCGGCGACCCCGGCGCGGCGGGTCGCGTCGGTGAATGATCCGTCGCCTTCGTTTTGCCAAAGGGTGTTGCGGCCGAAGTTCGTGACGTAGAGGTCGGGGTCGCCGTCATGGTCGTAGTCGCCGACGGCCGCGCCCATCCCGTATCCCTGGCCCGCGACGCCCGCTGCTTCGGTAACGTCCTCAAAACGCCAATCGCCAAGGTTGCGATAGAGGCGGTTCCAGTAGATCGGAGCGCTTTTCTCGGGCTGATAGTCAGCCAGCATCGGGTCGGCAAGCGCCGCGCCGTTGACGAAGAAGATGTCGAGTAGTCCGTCGCCGTCGTAGTCGAGCAAGGCCACGCCGGCCCCCATGGTTTCGATGAGGTACTTCTGTGAAGTTCGGCCGGCATCGTGCTTGAACAGGACGCCCGCCGAGTCGGAGACATCAACGAACCGAGGCAGCACCTGACCCTGCTGTGCATGAAGCGAAGAACCGAAAACGAAAGCGATTGTTATCAGCAGGGTGCGCGGGACCGGCATCAAGGATCAGCCCCCACGATAGCGGCAACCTGAAGTGCTGACAACGAATAGATGACGCAGGCGCTGGACACAATCACAGCGCTAGGTTCGCTAAGATCACAGCGGCGGGTGATGCTCGTCGCGATTGAGATAATGGATTTCGCTAGCGCTATGACGCACACCCTTCGAGCCGTCGCCTGTTTTTCGATTACTTGCGGGATCGCCACGGGGCAGCAGTTGTCACCGGAAGCGCGAGAGCGGATGGAACGTGCGCACGAAGCGCCAACAAATAGGCCCGCTTCCGAGGTGGCACAGCAACTCACCGAGCAGGCCGCGACCGTGCGTCCCGGCGAGGCTGCTGAGCGGACGCCGGTCACGCGGCGCAGTTTCATTGACGAGCACATCTTCGGCCGCATCGAGCGCGACGGCATTCCTCATGCCGCGCCGGCGTCCGATCGTGAGTTTGCCCGCCGAGCGTATCTCGACACGACGGGGCGCATTCCGCCCGTTGATGAGCTGCTCGCGTTTCTCGACGACACTGACCCGGATAAGCGCGACAAGCTGGTCGACCGACTCGTCGATTCCGATGAGTTCGTCGAACGTTGGTCCTACTACTTTGAAGATTTGTTCCGCGCCGGCAACCGCATGGGCTTCGGGAAGAACCTCTTCCATTACTGGATCGAGGAATGGCTGCGGCTTGACCGCTCTTACGCGGACGTTGTGACGGACCTTCTATCTCAGGGCGGGAAAAGCAGCCATTCGTCGCCGGGAGCACTCTACTTCGCGCGCGATTTCGTCAAAGCCAAGGACGACCCGGACGAGCCGGATGCGCTCGGCTTGGTCAACCGGGCGGACTCGATTGATGAGTTCACGATTACGTATAGCAAGGTGCTGCTCGGTGTAAACCCGGGTTGCATCTCTTGCCACGATGGCGCGCGTCATCTCGAGAAGGTCAACGTATTTTTCTCGCGCAAAACGCGCGAGGAGTTCTTCCAGCAAGCGTCGTTCTACGGCAAGACACGGATGGTGATGAACTGGGAGAACGGTTTTCAGGCGAACACCGAATACACGGTTGATGATGTCGAGCCGGGTTATCCGACAACGGGCGACAGCATCGTTCGCGTACCACGAACGGGCGGGTCGAACGAGCCGCGCTTCATTCTCACGGGCGAGGCGGCTAAGCCGGACGAGTTACCGCGCGACGAGTTGGCGCGGCTGCTGACGGAACACATCCAGTTTTCACGTGCGATCACGAACCGGATGTGGGCGGAGTTAATGGGTTTCGGAATCGTCGAGCCGATCGACGGGTTCGATCTGGCGCGCTACTACCCCGACCAGGAATTGCCCGAAGGTTGGTCGATGCAGCCTTCGAACCCCAAATTGCTCGACGCCATGGCGCGGGACTTCCAGTCGCACGACTATAGCTTCAAGCATCTCGTGCGAACGATCATGAAGTCGAACGCCTATCGCCTCTCGTCGAAGTTCGAAGGCGAGTGGAAGCCCGAGTATGCGAACTACTATCCGCGCAAGTTCGTGCGGATGCTGAGCGGCGCGGAACTTCATGATTCGATCGTCACGGCGACGGCGCGGCCGGGTTCGTACGAGAGTGGCGACGGCGATGTCGCGACGGCGAGGGAGTTACTGGACCCCGCGCATGTGAATCGCGAAGTCGCGGAGTTTCTGCGGGCATTCGGTCAACAGAGCCGTGACGAACTGCCCGGCGAGACGCCGACGTCGTCGCTGCAAGCGATGCTGATGATGAATTCGCAGGTCGTGCTCGACCGCGTGAAAGCGGAGGGCGATAGCCGGGTTGACCAGTTGCTCGGCCGCTTGGCGGATGACCGTATCGTGATCGAGCACAGTTTTCTGGCGGCAGCCGGGCGCGCACCCGCGGCCGATGAAGTCGAACGCGTTCTCGATCGTGGGCTCGTGGAGAAGATCTACCTAGCGACGCTGTCGCGGAGGCCGTTGTCCGCCGAGATGGATATCGCTCTCAGCGCTCTGCATCGAGATCGCCAGCAAGGGATGGAGAACCTGCAATGGGCCTTGCTGAATAAGCCGGAGTTCCTGTTCAACTACTAATGATTTCGACTGAGCGCAGAGCATTGATGTTTTGTAGGGGCACGACATGTCGTGCTCACGGGCACAGCATGCTGTGCCCCAATATGTTCCGAGGGCTAATGCCATGAAGACGGTTCGAGACATTGTTCCCGCCCGCCGGGACGTGCTGAAACTGGGAACGCTCAGCCTGCTGGGCGGCTTCGCCGAGCAGAGCTTGTGGCCTCCGCAAGTGCGGGCCGCGGGGAAGTCGAATCCGCGGGGCACGGCAAGGAACTGCATTATTGTTGAGGCGGCCGGGGCAGTCAGCCATACCGACACCTTCGACTTCAAGGAGAACGCCGGAACACAGTCTGATTTCGATGTGCGGCAAGTTCGCAACGACCTTTACCTATCGCACCGCTTGTTTCCCGAGATGTCATCCGAGATGGACAAGGTGGCGGTGGTGCGGTCGTTTTGGAGCCATGAGGTCGTTCATTTTCGCGGCGAGTATTACACGCGCGTCGGCCGGCCTTTGAACCCGGCGCAGGTTTCCGAGATTCCGCCGGTCGGTTCAGTAGTGGCGTATGAACTCGAATCGCAGCGGCGCGAGACGGACACGTTTCCGAGCTTCGTTTCCTGTAATCTCGGATCGAGGGCTTTGCCGAGCGGATTCCTACACCCGAAGTTTTCCGGAATGGATATCAATGCCGAAGCCGGTGTCGGGAGTGTTGCGGCGCAGGGCGAGGCGCTTGATCTGCTGGAAGAGCGCTTCCGGCTGCTCAGCGACCTGGAGAAGGTCACCGCCAAGGATAGCCGAAGCCGCGGGCGCGACTTGGCGGCTTTCGGTTCCTTTCAACAGGACGCGTATCGAATCCTGGGGGATAACCGTTGGCCTCAGGCGCTTGATCTGAAGGATGAAGACAGGAAGCGGTACGGCGAGAATGCGGTCGGGCTCGGTTGCCTGCTGGCGCGGAATCTGATCCAAGCGGATGCCGGGACGCGCTACATCCACGTCAAGCATCCGGGATGGGACCACCACAAGTCCATCTTCGATCACTCGAAAAAGAGCAATCACTACAAGCACTGCACGTCGTTCGATAGCGCCGTAGCGAATCTGCTGCGCGACCTTGAGGAGACGCCGTCCGCGCACAATCCTGGCAAGACGCTGCTGGATGACACGATCGTCGTTGTCCCCACTGAGTTTGGGCGCGTGCCGGGGCCGTTGAACGGAGTAAACGGCCGCCACCACTACAACAAGTGCTACATCGGGCTGTTCGCGGGCGGCGGTGTCAAGGGTGGACAGATCATCGGCCGCACCGACGATACCGGCGAGAACGCCATCGAGACCGGCTGGAAGTACGGCATGCAGCCGAAGACCGAGAACATCTACGCGTCTGTATATTCGGCGCTCGGGATCGATTGGCGGAAAGAGATCCACAACACTCCGTCTAGGCGTGTCTATCGTTACGTAGATCCCCTCGGCGCGACGGAAGCGTGCATCGACGACGAGATCGAAGAGCTCTTCGTCTAAAGGCCGAGTGATTGATGTTGCCGCGCATGGTACTCCTGCTGTCTCTGGCCGCCGGTAGTGCGTTCGGCGACGAGGTGAGTTCGCCTAAGGCTCCCGCCGGCATGGTCTCGATCCTGGCGGGCGAGTTCACCATGGGGCGGACGTTTGAAACCGACGACGACAAGCGTGGCATGCGCCCTCTTGTTCTGCGCGATGACCGCCCGGCTCACACGGTGAAGCTAGACGCCTACTTCATGGATTCGCATGAAGTGACGCAGGCGCAGTACGAAGAGTTTGTCAAAGCGACAGGACGCCGCGTGCCCTATCACTGGCTGGAGGGGGTAGCGCCGGGGGGCAAGCAGAACGATCCGGTTCACAACGTCGATTGGGCCGATGCCAACACCTACTGCTCCTGGCAAGGGAAGCGCCTTCCCACCGAAGCGGAATGGGAACGCGCGGCGCGCGGCGGCAAGGAAGAGAAGCGCTACCCCTGGGGTGACGACAAGTCGGATCGGCAACTCGCTCTCTTCAATACGCCGCTGGGGCCGGGGCCGGTGGGAAGTCATCAGCCGAATCCATTTGGCTTGCATGACATGGCGGGGAGCGTATCCGAGTGGTGCTCGGATTGGTTCGCCCGTACCTACTACGAGCGGAGTCCGAAGAAGAATCCCAAGGGGCCGGACAAGGGGATGTACAAAATCATCCGAGGTGGCTCGTGGGCGGATGGGCCGCAACGGATTACCGTCTTCTTTCGGAACTGGGTGCGGACGAATCAACGGACCCCGAACCTGGGGTTTAGGTGTGTGCAGGATGCGCCCGAGACGGGTGCGGCGCAATGAGGGCGCTCGGGTGTCTCTTGCCGGACCTGCTCGGCCTCATGAGTGAGGGTTGCCTAGGTGGCTGAGAAAAGGCCGATCCCGAAACTGCGCTGGTGGATGGCGGCGTTGCTGTTCTGCGCGACGGTGATTAACTACGTCGACCGGCAGGCGCTTTCGGTGATGGCGCCGGTGATTATGCCGGAGCTGGGCCTCTCGAACATTGATTACTCGAACGTCCTGCAGGCGTTCCTGATTTGCTACACGAGCATGTATCTGCTGGCGGGCTACCTGATCGACCGCTGGGGCACAAGAATGGCGCTGGCGGTGTCGATGGTTTGGTGGTCCGTCGCCAACATGCTGCACGCAACGTCCCGTGGCGCGTTGAGCCTGGGGATCTTTCGGGCGTTACTTGGCATCGGGGAATCCGGGAATTTCTTGGCGGCCGAGAAGGCGATCTCGGAATGGTTTCCGCCCAAGGAGCGCGGTGTTGCCAATGGCCTGGTGAATGCCGCCGCGGCGACGGGCGCGATTCTGGCCCCACCCTTGATCGTCTGGATCTACGGGACCTGGGGGTGGCGATTCGCGTTTCTGCTGACGGGCGGGCTGGGTTTCCTGTGGCTGTATTTCTGGCTGACCTGGTATTGGACACCTGCCAAACACAGCCGTATCGGTGAGGCCGAGCGCGAACTACTTGCGGGCCCGGCGAAGAGCGTGCGACGTCCGCTATGGTGGCGTCAACTCTTCGGATTACGGCAGACGTGGGGCCTGTTCCTGGCTCGCGTCATTGCCGACCCGGTGTGGTGGTTCTATCTGTTTTGGCTTCCCAAGTACCTCAGCGAAGAGCGTGGATTCACAATGGTCGAGATCGGCTTGGTAGCATGGACGCCTTATCTCACCGCGGATATCGGGTCGATTTTGGGCGGGTGGGCGTCGGGTCGACTCATTCGTAGAGGAACGACGCCCCTGAATGCCCGCAAGCTTACAATGTTGCCCTGTGCGCTGATGATGCCGCTGGGGCTGCTGGTGGCCTTCAGCGAGTCGTCGACGGTCGCCGTGGCGACGATCTGCCTCATCACATTTGCGCACATGGCCTGGAAAACGAATTTGATGACAATGACGAACGATATCTATCCGACCGCTATCGTCGGTTCGGTCGCGGGGATCGTCGGACTGGGTAGCGGCCTGGGAGGGACGATCTTCACCCACATCACCGGGTACGTAGTCGAGGGGTACTCCTACCAGGGAGTCTTCGTCATCATGGCGTTTCTCCATCCCATCGCACTGCTGGTGCTACATAGCCTCATCAAAGGACCGCTGGAGGACCAGCCGGCCGAGGCCGCGAAGCGGGAGGCAGCCGTTCCTGAAACTCCCACCGAGAAGGCCGCATGAGTGGCCGCACGATGAGGACCGCGTCGGTCAAGCTGACCCGTATCCACCGCCGCAATGTCGCCGACGACGTTTACGATCAGATCCGCCAGGCGATCTTGAATCGCAGCTTTGACCCGGGTGAGCGCCTGAATATTACCGCGATTGCCAAGCGCTTCGACGTGAGCCAGATGCCGGTCTGATTGAGATCAAGCCGCGCAGGGGAACCTTCGTAGTCAAAGTGGAAGTGCGAGAGGTTATTGAGGCCTTTGACCTGCGGCGAGCCCTTGAGTGCCTTGCCGCGGAAACGGCCGTTGACGAGGTAACCGACGCGGAAGCCGATGAGATCGAGTGCCTCGTGGACGCCATGGAACAATCAATGGAAGGCGAACCGGACCCCGTCCGCCACGACCGCCTCAACAGCGGCTTTCACCGGCGCATCGTCGCCCTATCCCGGAACGAAAAGCTCATCGATATGTACGAGCAACTCAATGCGCACACCAAGATCGCCCGCATTCACCGGCTAGGCACAACCTGGGCCCAACGAGTCGCTCTAGAGATCAAGGAGCATTGGCAGATCCTGCGCGTGCTCCGCAAGCACAAAGCCGCCCTGCTTGCCGAAGCGCTAAGCGACCACATCGAGCGGTCCAAACGGATCTTGACCGCCAACCTTGCGGAAGACCCACACGAACTTTAGGAGCGGACCGACCAAACCGTATGAGTAAGAAGTTAGAAGGCATTATTCCGATTCTCGCCACGCCGTTTCACGATGACGGCTCGATTGACGTCGAGGGCCAAAAGCACGTCGTCGACCACTTGCTCAAACAGGGCGCGCACGGACTGAGTGCGTTCGGGAATGCCGGCGAGGGCTACGCGCTGCGCGGCGACGAGCGGCGCACGCTGCTCGAAGCGATCGTCAAGCATGTCAACGGCCGTGTGCCGGTTGTGGTTGGTATCGGGACGACGGGTACGGATGTGGCGGTAAGCCTCTGCAAAGAAGCCGAGGATCTCGGGGCCGACGCCTTGATGGTGCTGCCGCCCTTCTACCTGCGCCCTGATGGAGACGGTGTCGTTTTCTTCTACAAAGAGATCAGCGACGCGGTCTCCGTTCCGATCATGGTGCAGGACGCGCCGTTGCTCTCACAGGTGCCGATGCCGCCGGCGCTGCTGGCGAGACTTGCGAAGGATGTGCCGAACGTGACCTGCGCGAAGGTCGAGGCGCCTCCGACGGCCCCGAAGATCTCACGTGTCGCGGAGGCCGCCAGTGGGCTCGTCCTGCTGGGCGGCCTAAACGGGCAGTTCATGATCGAAGAGATCCAGCGGGGCGCCCGTGGCTGCATGCCGGCGGCCGACATGACGTCCTTCTACGTTCACATCTGGGACCGGCTGGAGGCGGGTGATGTGTCATCCGCCTGGGGCTGCTTTACGCGCATCCTGCCTCTGGTGCGCTTTGAGTTGCAACCGGGCCTGGGCGTGTCCGCCGTGAAGCACAACCTTGTTGCGCGTGGTGTGATTGAGTCGGCCCGCGTGCGGCATCCCACACGGGCGCTGGACGCCGGGGGCCTAAAGGAACTTGCCGTGCTGCGCGAGCGTCTGTGGACAGCGTCGAATTAGGGATGCTTGTTTCTCGCATAGCCTTCCGGCACTTGAAAGAGATCTTCAGACGGTTCGCCCCAGGTCAGGGATGTGACCTCCATCTCATACACCTCGTGCCGCGTTGCATACTCCGTTACGCGGTATAGCTCCAGGCAATGCTGTTCCGGGGCGAAGTGAGCCTCGTTGTCGCTGCCCCCGCCGTCAATTCCTGTCCACTTCACTAGGCGGTTCCCTCGACGGTACACCTCACCGGTCGATCGCCAGTTACGAAACCAGTAGCGATTTGCGGCATACGAGTATTGGTCGTCGTCGTGCACCCATTGCGGTCGCCCATCGGAGCCTGCGAACCGATGAAAGGTTCTCTTCGTGTGATCGACAAGGGTAAAGGTGTTCTCAGGTACGTTGTAGATCTTTGACCATGCACCGTGGTGTTCGGTCCTGGATCCATCACTTCTAACGGCGCGTTGAATGACTTGTACTCTTATGCTGCCCTCGTCGCCAGGAACAACGAACTTCTTGCGGATCTTCATCGTGTAGCCCGGAGGGAAGTAGGTCTCGAAGCATCGACCAAAGAAGGAAGGGGGACAAATGAGCTCGCCGGCATTCTCTTCCTCTTGTGCCGGCAAGCCAATTGACAAGCCAAGCAGCAGCGTCAGTAGGGCATTCCTCATGCGGTAAGAGACACTGCCAGGCTCCAGTAAGTTCTTTGAAGAAGCTACGCAAGACAACAAAACTCCGGCCGAGGTTTCAAGGCCTCGACCGGAGCTTCGGAAAAACTTGGCTACTTGCGTGAGCAAGCTTGGAGGGCGCCGAGCGGATCAACTGCGCTGCCACCCTCCTCGATATGAGTGATCACACCTTGTGGGTTGATCACGAACGTTGCGCGCGAGGCGATGCCCCGCTCGGCGATGAGGACTCCGTAGTCCTTGGACGCCTTGCGTTGCGCAAAGTCACTTAGAAATGGGTAGCTGACACCCAACTCTCCCGCCCAATGCCTGAGGGTCGGCACGTTGTCCGTGCTGACCAGGAGCACCTGAGCGCCAGCCTTCTCGAATTTTGCGATACCAGCCTGGTACGCTTTGGCTTCCTTCGTTCAACCACCGGTGAAGGCCGCCGGGAAGAACCCGATGACGACCGTCTGTTTACCCGCGTAGTCGGAGAGGGAAATCGTATCGCCGGTGGAACCCGGCATCGAGAAGCTTGGCGCCTTGTCGCCCACCTTGAGATGGGTAGCTGCAAGTGCGTTGGCCATGGCAAAGGAGAGGAACAGCAATGCAAGTTTCTTCATTGAGCCTCCCTGTGAATTACAAAGGTTGAAAAACTACTGCCGTGATTGTACCGAGGAGTGTAGGGGAAAGACAACGCGAAGCTCACGGCTTGTCGAACGGTGGCGCCGATCTGCTCGTCCGGGCCTACGCCGAGCCGCCCAGTTGCACCTCGAAGTTTCGATGATTGGGCGAGGACGCGTGGTAGGCGACGATCTCGCGGCATGGGGCCGACCAGATTGCGGGGTCGCGCTTGATCTCCGCGAGTAGTCGCTCCAACGCCAAGGCGCGATGACCTCGGCCGGTCAGCCAAGGGTGGGCCGTTAGTGAAACAAAGCCGCCGAACTGCTTGGCGGCGGCAATCTCGTCGCGCCACGCTCGCTCTACCTGATCGACGGGCCAGGGCGGGGCGATCACATCGCCCGGACCGGGGTAGAAGAAGTACGTGGCGTCGTCGGCCATCCAACTAACCGGCACCTCCGTGAGGTCTTCGATGGTGTACGGGTGGTCGTAGCCCATCAGCGAACTATCGTATTCCACACCACTCTCCTTGAGGAGGCGCGGCAGGCTGGGGGTCATGGTCCAGGAGGGAGACCGATAACCAATCGGTACATTGCCGGAAGTCGCTTTCAGGATTCGGATGGACTTCGCGAGAACCTCGCGATTCTCGGTCTCAGTCAAGCTCTCGATATCTTCATGCAGGTAGCCATGAAGACCGACTTCGTGGCCTTCATCAACGATCCTTGCGACGATGCGAGGCATGGTTTCGGCGATGTAACCCGGCACGAAAAAGGTGGCTGACATCGCCAGGCTCGATAGCAGATCCAGTATCCGGTCCACCCCTTGCCGTAACCCGAAGCTTCTGATCTCTTGCTCGGCGACCGGGTATCGTTTCTCGTTGCGGAGGCGCCACATCATCGGCGTGACCGCGTCGACGTCCACTGTTACGCTTACCGCGCAAGTGTGAGACTTAGGCCATTGGTATGGATGTACGGACATGAAGAATCAACAAACGGGAACAGCTTCATTCGCTTCTCAATCGGCGTGAGAACCGCAAAAAGGATTGGTCTCCTTCGATGAAGACCTCATGACCAACGAATCCTTCCGCCAGCAAGCTCCGGTGTGTATCAATCTGGGTGAGAGGTAATGTGTGTGAGGTCGCGTCCCACTGGACGTCCACTTCAGGGACGATGGGGGTATGTAGCAAGAATCGGATTCGACCGTCCTCAAAGTCCAGTACGTCATCAACGCGGAAACCCCATCGCGTGAGATTACGGAGGCTTGGCGCGTTGGCAGGCGGGCCATCGCCACCAAGGTTCGCTTGCCGTGCTCCCTTGCAATCCGGACGCAGCTGGCTATCGCGGCGTTGTGAAGGTCGCCTCCCTGAAACGGGGGACGGATCATCGTAACCGCGAGCAAACCGCAGCGGTCGATCGAGCCGTTGGCGGCGGAGGTATCCTCCCTGATCGCGAGTGCGAGTTCGGGTTCTAGGGCAGCGCGCTCAATGTCGAGCGTGAGAGCCGAATAGCCGATGAGGTTGTTGCCTAGTTCGATGCCTAACGTGATGCCGCGCTCGCCGAGATGCGACATCACGAACGCGCTCTCATCCTTCTCACGGACGTACAAGTCAGGATCGGAAAGGCTTGCAATGACATCGTTTCGGAGCGCTATCACCCGTGCGAAGTCGCCGCTTCCAAGTTCCCGAAGCGTTGCCATCCGCCCGTCGGCCAACTGGTACTGCTCAGCAGTCTGGGTTAGGATTGGATGACTCACGAGAATCTTGAAGTTATCATTGCGACCAGTGGGTTCTCAGCCCAACTCTCGTGCTGTTACTTAGCGATATGCGCCGGCCGGTTCCACTGAAAGCCGGATTGCGTGAGCATCTCGACACGGCCCGGCGCCTCTGGAACCACCCCCGCGCTGCACGCGAAGAAGTGGTTCGTTTCCAGAACCGCAAGCTCCAGGTCCTGATCCAACACGCCTACGCGAACGTGTCTTACTATCGCCGGTGTTTCGACGACGCGGGCGTGCGCCCAAGCGAGATCCGCTCGGCGTCGGACCTGTCTCGGCTGCCAGTGACGACGAAAGCCGACCTTCACGTTCAGCCGACTCGTGTGCGCCGCAGCGTGTTTGAAGACCAGATTCTGAATCTCTTCCGCGTTCGAACCTTGCATCTCTTGGGCCGCCGGAGTAGCGATCGCGGAGCCAAGATCGGTTCCGCGGGGGTTCCCAGCGATAAGAAGCCGAGCAGAATCAGTATGGCCCCTGCAAAACTCGGGCTTTACAAGTTTCAGCACATCGATGGCCTTCGTGCTCCGTTTGACATCGCGCGTGATTTGGCGCGGCTTGAGCCCGATGTCATCGAGGGCTACCCCGGTGTCTTTGCGGAGGTGGGGACCCTGTGGTCCACACTAGGTCGCCGAAGCCGGTCGCCTCGACTGGTCTTCCCCGGCGGTGAACTGATGACGCCTACAATGCGCCGCCGCATCACGGAAGGGCTCGGTGCCCGTGTCCTCGATACGTACGGCAGTCATGAATTCAACATGTTGGGCTGGGAGTGTCCGGAGTCGGGCGTGATGCACGTGTGCGATGACAATGTCATCGTCGAGGTGCTTCGCGATGGCCGCGCGGCGCGACCGGGAGAGTCGGGCGAAGTGGTGGTGACTGGCCGACATTCCTACGCATCGCCCTATATCCGATATGCCCTAGGCGACGTCGTGACAGTGGGGCCGCAGGACTGCTCCTGTGGCCTGCCGTTCTCGACGATTCTCAACGTGCGGAGCCGCGTGATGGACTACTGTGTTTTGCCCAACGGGCGTCACAGGCATCACTGGGAACTCATCCCGATAACCTTCTGGGACATGCTGTGGCACCGGCGCTATCAACTGGTTCAAGAGACAAAGCATCGCTTCGTATTACGTGTGGTGTTGGATGCTTCACCACCGCCCGCGGACGTAGACCACCTCGAAAGGTGCATTCACGAGAAGCTAGGCTCCGACGCAACCTTTCGAATCGACTATGTGAGTGACTTGGAATCGGGGCCGGTGGGGAAGCGCCGGCTCTGCCGCTCGGAAGTGGGCGCTTCGGATCCGTCGGCGAGCTAGCACCAAGTGTGTGGTTTGGCGGCACTGGCGAGCCGAGAAACGCGTCTTTGCGCTCGAAGTAGCTCTCGCGACGTTCTTACACAGCCGGTTCCTACGAAAGGTTCAGCATCTTGGTGATGTTGCCGCCTAGGCTCTTGTCTTTATCGGCCTGCGGAACATCTAACCGCTGCACCTTCTCCATCTCGAATCGGGCATACGCGTTGAGACTGGGATTCTTGTGCGGGCCATCGGTACCCCAAATCATCTTGTCGGCACCGATCTTGCGAACCGCTTCCTCCATCTTGAAGACAAGGGTGACGGCGCTGAGGTCGAGGTAGGCGTTGTCGAAATCGTGGGCGGCCTGGATAAAGCCGTCGATCATTCGGTGGTCGCGGCTCATGTAGGCACCCATGTGCGCGAAGAGAATCGTTGTTTGCGGAAAGCTCTGGGCCAGACGCCGCGCGACGGTGGCGCTGCCGGTGGCGTCGATCAGGCATGGGACGCCGTGCTCGCCTGCGAGCTTGAGCACGAGATCGACGATGTAGGGGTGTAGGCGGCTCTCGCCGACGTGAACCTTGATGCCCCGGAATCCGCTGTTGGTTAAGGCGTCGTCGATTTCGGCAAGCACGGGCCACTCGTAGTTCGGCAGCGCATAGAGAAACGGGATGAGCCGCTTGGGATACTGCGCGACCGCGGCCTCGGCGAGTTCGATCGAGCGCTGCGTCGTGGCGGACATGGCGAAGACGATCGAGCGGTCGATGCCGACGGCGTCCATTACGTTGATGATGTCTTGCGCGGGATACTCCGTTTTGGCGGCGTCGCCGTGTTTGAGATGGGCGTGGACGTCGACGATCAGGGATTTGTCCGCCGCGCTGCCAGGAGCGGTGATTGCTGCCGTGGCACCGACCGCTTGGATGAAATGACGTCGAGTGATTTGGTTCGGCATGTGGCTATCCTTGGCTACCGCGGGCACGGCATGCCGTGCCCCTACGCTTTCTCGTTGGGCCGAACGTAGTGACTGTATGACATCAAGGGTGGTCTCAATGGGTCGATGCAACACTTCACCGAGAGGAGAAGTGGATGCAGAGGAAACAGAAGGAGAGGAGGCGAGGGTACACGGCAGCAGAGCTGGCCGAGGTATTTGATCGCTGGCAACGGG
>Ga0315339_1000258_pt1 | contig 77949 bp, 74 predicted proteins | sample ASW17metaG_FD_204514 | JGI IMG/M metagenome (GOLD analysis project Ga0315339, IMG submission 204514) | Ammonia-oxidizing marine archaeal communities from Pacific Ocean, United States - ASW #17 | ecosystem: Environmental > Aquatic > Marine > Oceanic | place: USA: California | collected 2016-12-05 | reverse complement strand
ATACTAAGTTTAGGACTCTCAGACACTTCTAATCTTTGTGGTGCATTAGAATTTGCTGAAAATATATCCAAAGCTGGAACACAACCAATTATAGGAACACAAATTAACTTTAGATATGAAGACACTATAGGACTTTTGCCTTTAATAGCTCTTAACGAAAGTGGATACAAAAAAATTATAGAATTATCATCAAGGTCATACTTAGAAAATGATGCTCTTTCTGATCCAAACCTTAATATTAAGGAATTACTAATTAATACAGATGGTGTGTTACTTTTATCAGGAACAATACATGGATTTTTTGGAAAATTATTTGAAAAAGGTAGATTTGAAGAAATCGTAAAGTTTTATAAAGAATTATCATCAAAGTTTAACGATAGATTTTACTTAGAAATACAAAGACATGGTGATCTAAATGAAATTGCTTTCGAAAAATTTAATTTAATTAAATCATCAGAAGTTAAAATACCCATTATTGCTACAAATGAAGTTTATTATTTAAATCAAGATATGCATGAAGCTCATGATGCATTAACTTGTATTGGATCCAAAACATATGTTAATGAAAAAAATAGAATTAAATATAGTAATCAACATTACTTTAAATCAGATGAAGAAATGTCTACTCTTTTCTCTGATTTACCTGAAGCATTAGAAAATAATTTTAATCTTCCTTTTAGATGCAACTTTAGACCCAAATTTTCTAAACCAGTATTACCAAATATAAGCTCTGAAAAAGGAGGTAGTGCTGATGAAATACTTAAAAATGAATCATTGGAAGGTTTAAAAAAAAAGTTTTTAAAACTTTTTAAAATTGAAAATAAAAATTTAAGTCGAAATAATGAGTTTCTTAAATACAAGGATAGATTAGATCATGAATTAAAAATTATTATTGAAATGAAATATCCTAGTTATTTTTTAATTGTTTCTGATTATGTTAAGTGGGCAAAAAATAATGGCATTCCAGTTGGACCTGGAAGAGGTTCGGGAGCAGGTTCTTTAGTTGCATGGTGTTTGTCAATAACAGATGTTGACCCAATTAAATTTAATCTTATTTTTGAAAGATTTTTAAATCCGGATAGAATATCAATGCCTGACTTTGATATAGATTTCTGTGAAGAAAAAAGAGATCTAGTTTTTAAATATTTAACCACAAAATATAAAGACAGCGTCGCTCATATAATTACCTTTGGAAAACTTAAAGCAAGAATGGTTATTAGAGATGTGGGAAGAGTTTTGGGATTACCTTACGGATTTGTTGATAGCATCTCTAAAATGATTCCATTCGACCCATCAAGACCTCAAAGTCTTACCGAATGTATAAATGATGAACCTAGATTACTAAAATTAGTTAACGAAGATCCTCGTGTTAAAAAATTAACAGACCTTTCATTAAAATTGGAAGGTTTAAATAGAAATGTTGCAACTCACGCAGCAGGCGTTGTTATTGCTGATAAAAAATTAACAGAAATAGTTCCACTATATAAAGACTCTTCTGCCGATTTGCTATTACCCTCAACACAATTTGATATGTATTCGGCAGAAAATGCTGGATTAATTAAATTTGATTTCTTAGGTTTAAAAACATTAACAGTAATCAATAGAACGCAAAAATTAATAAATAGAAAAGTTAAAGATTTTAAAATTGAAAATATAGATTTTGAAGACCAAAAAGTTTTTGATCTTTTGTCATCTGGTAACACTGTAGGTCTTTTCCAGGTTGAGAGTTCAGGTATGCGCGAAGCTTTATTACAAATGAAACCTAATCATATTGAAGATATTATTGCCTTAGTAGCTCTCTACAGGCCAGGACCAATGAACAATATACCTGTATATAATGATTGTAAACACGGCAGACAAAAACCTGATTATTTACATCCATTACTTGAAGATATTTTAAAACCAACATATGGGGTTATAATTTATCAAGAACAAGTAATGCAAATTGCTCAAACACTTTCTGGTTTTACTGCTGGTGAAGCAGATATTTTAAGACGAGCAATGGGTAAAAAAAAAAGAGCTGAATTAGAAAAACAAAAACAAGGTTTTATTGAAGGAGCATTGAAAAATGGAATTAACAAAGAAGTTGCTACAAGTATTTTTTTGAAAATTGAACCATTTGCCGAATATGGTTTTAACAAAAGTCATGCAGCTGCTTACGCAATTATTTCCTATCAAACTGCCTTTTTAAAAACTTATTATCCAAGTGAATTTTTTGCAGCATCAATGACAATGGACATTTCTAATCAAAATAAATTAAGTGAATTTCATGAAGAACTTAAAAGATTAAATATTAATATTGTAAGACCCGATATTAACAAATGTTTTGCTGATTTTCAATTTGATGAAAATAATTTTTATTATGCCCTAGGTGGAATCAAAAGTGTTGGATATGAGGCTGTTTCAAACATTATAAAAGAAAGAATAGAAAATGGTGATTTTAAATCAATTAATGATTTTTTAAATAGGATAAATCCAAAAGATATTAATAAACTCCAATTAGAAGGATTGGTTAAAGCTGGAGCTTTCGACAATATTAACATTAATAGACAAGCTTTATTTAATTCTATACCTAATTTTATATTAAAGACTAAAAGTATTTTTGAAAATAAGGCAGCAAATCAAATTGATCTTTTTACCTCTGATGAAGAACAAGATAATGATATTGTATTAAATATTGAAGATTGGAAATTTGAAGAAAGACTATCAAAAGAATTTGAAGCAGTAGGTTTTTTTATTTCTGATCATCCATTAAATCAATTTAAAGAAATTTTTGATGATTATAATATTGTTGATTATATAAAATTTAATTCTAAAGATGAGAATAAAAAAGCAAACATTGCTGCTACACTTTTAAAAATTCAAGAAAGAAAAACTGCTAAAGGTAATTCTTATGCTGTAATTAAATTTACAGATTTGACAAGTGTATTTGAACTTTTTATTTTTTCAGATATACTTGAATTAAATCGCGAAATATTAATTGAAGGAAATTCTTTAATAATTACTTTATTAAAAAATATTTCTAATGATGAAAATCGATTTAAAAGAATTAATGTACAGAAAATAGCTCCTCTTAAAGAATTATTCAATAAATCAGTATCTGAAATTATATTTAATATTAAAACTATTAAACAAATTGATAAAATTTCAAATTCGATAAAAAATGAAGGTTTAACCGAAGTTAAAATTAATCTTACTTCAGAAAGTAAAGAATTAGTCTTTAAATTAAAAAATAAACGTAATATCGATAGAAAATCTATAAATATTCTTAGAAATGAGGATATTTCAACTATTATTCACTAAAAATAGCTTGTTTGTTTTTTAAAATATTTGTAAGTAACAGTTAAATTAAATTAACACGCACACAGTTTGTGGTTTTATACCTCCGGTCCTTAAGTGGAAATTACTGTGGTGGCTTAACCGGGAATAAATATGAAAATACCAAGTTTAACAATACAACAATTATTAGAAGCAGGTGTTCACTTAGGTCACAAAACCTTGAGATGGAATCCAAAAATGAAGAAGTACATTTTTGGAAAAAGAGATTCAATTCACATTATTGATTTAACACAAACATTAGAACTAACTAATATAGCTCTAGAAAAAGTTTTCAACACAATAGCTAATAACGGTAAAATACTTTTTGTATCAACAAAAAAACAAGCCTCAGAAGTAATAGCTGAAGTAGCTAAAGAAACAGGTCAATATTTTGTAAATTATAGATGGCTAGGTGGAATGCTTACTAACTGGGGAACTATATCTGGTTCTATTAAAAAAATGAAAAAATATGAAATAGATTTAGCTTCTGAAAATAGAGGTTTTACAAAAAAAGAATTACTTAAAATGAGTGTTAAAAAGGCTAAACTTGAGAGATCATTGGGAGGAATTGCTGAAATGAAAAAAGTTCCTGATTTAGTTTTTATAATTGATACAAACTATGAATCTTTAGCAATTCAAGAGTCTGTAAAATTAGGTATTCCAATAATAGCTATTTTGGATAGTAACTCTAATCCTGACGGAATAGATTTTCCAATTCCTGGAAATGATGATGCAAGAAGAGCTATAGATCTTTATTGTAATTTACTCAAAGAAACTATTGAAAATGCAAAAAGGGCTGCTCCAACAAAAACTGAAGAAAAAACTGAAGAAAAAACTGAAGAAAAAGAAGTAAAAGAAAAATCAACAAAAACTAATCAGGAAATTGATAGAGCAAAATTAGATGCTAAGTTTGCCAAAGCAGCAACAAAAAAAACTAAATTGAATTAATATGAGTGATATTAAAAAAGTAAAACAATTAAGAGAAGTTACTGGTGCTGGATTTAAAGATTGTAATTCTGCAATCAAGGAATCTAATGGCAATATCGATAAAGCTATAGAAATTTTAAGAGTTAAAGGAATATCAAAAGCCTCTAAAAAAATGACCAGAGATGCAAAAGATGGTGTTGTAGCAACTAGTGGTGATGAAAAAAAAATTTCAGTTATTGAATTAAATTGTGAAACTGATTTTGTTGCTAAAAATGATGATTTTGTTTCATTTGCAAAAGAAATAAGTGAGTTAAATAATACTAATGACTCAGATTTAGATAGACTTAATAAATCTAAAATGAATAATGGACAAACAGTTGAGGATAGTCTCGTTGCGTTAATAGCAAAAATGGGGGAAAAAATAACTATTGGAAGAGTTAAAACTTTTAATCACTCAGGTGCAAAAAACTTTAATTATCTTCATACTGTTGTAAAAGATAATTTATCTAAACTTGCTGTAGTTGTTTCTATCGAAACAACAGACTCATCTGATAATATAAAATCTTTTGGAAAACAACTTGCTATGCATGTTGCAGCTTCGAATCCTATTGCTTTAGACTCAGGTTCAATTGATAAAAAAGTTTTAGATAAAGAACAAAATCTTATTGAAGAAGAATTAAAAAACTCTGGTAAACCCGATGAGATTACACAAAAAATTTCTCTTGGTAAAATTAATAAATTTAAAGAAGAGAATGCTTTATTATCTCAAGCATGGGTTATGGAACCTAAAAAAAAGGTGCAAGATATTGTAAAAGAACTTAGTATAGCTGATTTAAAGATTAAAGATTTTTATAGATTAAAAATTGGTGAATAAATGTTTAATGATAAAACTTATGCCCAAAAAATGGATAAGACAATTGAGGTTTTTGCTAAAGAACTAACCTCTTTAAGAACAGGTAGAGCAAATGCAAATATGCTAGACCTAGTTAAGGTTGATGTTTATGGGCAACAAATGCCAATTAATCAAGTTGCTAGTATAACAACTCCAGAACCACGAATGATAAATATTCAAGTTTGGGATTTAAATAACGTTTCACTCATAGATTCTTCAATCAAAAAATCTGAATTAGGATTAAACCCACAAATTGATGGTCAGTTGATAAGGTTACCTGTACCTGATTTAAGTGAAGAAAGAAGAAACGAGATTAAAAAAATGATTAAATCATCGGGAGAAAAATGCAAAGTTTCCATTAGAAATATTAGAAGAGAAGCAAATGATGATTTAAAGAGTTTATTTAAAAATAAAGATATTAGTGAAGACGATGAAAAAAAATTTGAAAAGGTAGTGCAAACATTCACAGATGAACATATTAAAAAAATTGATGAAAAAGTTACATCTAAAGAAAAAGAAATAATGACAATATGAACTCTGTTAATCATGTTGCCATCATTATGGATGGAAACGGTAGGTGGGGTATTAAATATAAAAATTCTAGAAATGCCGGTCATAGAGAAGGCTTAAACACCATTGAAACCATAATAAAAGAAACTCTTAAATCAAAAATTAGATATTTAACACTCTATACCTTTTCAACAGAAAATTGGAAAAGACCTAAAAAAGAAATATTTTTTTTATTTAATTTACTGGAAAAATTTTTATTAAAAAAAATAAATGAGTTAATAAAAAATGGAATAAAATTAAAAATTATTGGTGATCAAAAGCTATTCACATCTAAATTAAAAAAACTGTTAAAAGAATCTGAGCTAAAAACATCAAAAAATAAGAAATTACAAATAAATCTTGCATTAAATTATGGCTCAAAGAGTGAAATTATAAATGCAGTAAAGCTTATTAATGAAAATGAAAAAACTTTTACTGAAAAAAATATTGAAAATCATTTGTATACAAAAAATATACCAAATCCAGATATATTAATTAGAACTGGTGATACAAATAGACTTAGTAATTTTTTGTTATGGCAACTAGCTTATACAGAAATTTTCTTTGAAAAAAAACTTTGGCCAGATTTTAATACAAAAGATTATAAAAAAATATTAAATAAATTTAGATTATTAAAAAGAAATTTTGGAAGTATATGATTAGTAAAGAATTAACAAAAAGAACATTTACATCTATAGTTTTATTCGCTCTTTTAACTCTTATGTATTTTTATTCATATATCTTGATTACTTCATTAATAATAATTTCATTGATTGTGTGGATAGAATTTTATGGACTGATTTCAAAAATATTTATAAAAGATAATTTTAGTGATAAATTATTAAGATTTATTTGTAAGAGTTTTTCATTATTATATTTGTCATTATTTACTTTAATTGTTTTAATTATTAATTCAAAAAATTCAATTTTAGAAATATTTATTATATATTCATTGTTGGTTTCAATTAGTTCTGACATAGGAGGATTTGTATTTGGTACAATATTTAAGGGTAAAAAATTAACTAAAATTAGCCCTAAAAAAACTATATCCGGATCTATCGGTTCATTTATTTGTTCACTATCATTAATTCCATTTTTTTTTCAAAATTTAATAAATTATAATATTTTATCTTTATTGATAATTACATTATTGATTTCTCTTACATCACAAATTGGAGACTTATTTATTTCATTGTTAAAAAGAAAAGCAAAAGTTAAAGACACAAGTGATTTGTTGCCTGGTCATGGAGGAGTTCTTGATAGAATAGATGGAATTCTTTTTTCAGTTCCAATAGGCTTTTTATTATTTAAACTGTTTTAAATATATGAAAAAAAAAATTGTTATTTTAGGATCTACAGGATCCATTGGTAAAACTCTTATAAATATATTAAAAAAAGATAAAAAAAATTTTGAAATTGTTCTTCTTACTGTTAACAAAAATATTAAAGAATTATTAAAGCAAGTAAAAATATTTAATGTTAAAAATATAATAGTTACAAACAAAAAGCAATATTTAACTGTAAAGAATAATTTAAAAAATAAAAAAATTAATATTAATAATAATTTCAGTTCAATAGCTAAAATTTTAAAAAAAAAAAATATTGATTACACAATGAATGCAATCTCTGGACTTGATGGATTAAATCCAACATTAAAAATAATTAAGTTTACAAAAAATATTGCTATTGCTAATAAAGAAGCCATTATTTGTGGGTGGCCTTTAATTAAAAATGAATTAAAAAAAAATAAAACAGAATTTATTCCAATAGACTCTGAGCATTTTTCAATTTGGACATTAATTAACAAAGCGAGAAACCAAGATATTGAAAAAATATTTATTACAGCGTCTGGCGGACCATTTCATAATTATCCTTTAAATAAATTCCAATCAATTACACCTAAAATAGCTTTAAAACATCCTAATTGGAAAATGGGAAAAAAAATTACTATTGATTCAGCTACATTGATGAATAAAGTTTTTGAAGTTATTGAAGCTAAAAAAATTTTTAACTTTGATTATAAAAAATTAAATATTTTAGTGCATCCAAAATCTTATGTTCATGCAATAGTTAAGTTTACTAATGGTCTAACTAAAATATTAATACACGATACAAACATGACCATACCAATATTTAATTCACTATATCCAAATTTTCAAAAAAAGATTGAATCTAAGGATTTAGATTTATCTATTATTAATAATCTTGATTTTAAAAAAACTAATATAAAAAAATTTCCTGTTTTAAAAATTCTTAATAATTTACCCAATAATCATTCCTTATTTGAAACTGTAATTGTTAGCGTGAATGATAAATTAGTTCATATGTTTTTACAAAATAAAATAAAATTTTTAGATATTTCTAAAATCATGTTAAAAATTATTAATAATAAGGAATTTACAAAATATAAAAAAATTATACCTAAAAATGTTGAGCAAATAACCAAATTGAGTCATTATGTAAGTTTTAAAATTAAGTCATTCCGTATATAAGAAACAATGTTTAAAAAAATTTTACAAATTAATGTTTTTCTTTTGTTTTTTGCTAATTTATTATGTGCACAAATAGTTAAAGAAATTGTTGTTGAGGGAAATAAAAGATTATCTAAGGAGTCAATAATTGTTTTTGGTAATATAGTTATTAATAATGATTATAATCAAAATGAATTAAATTTACTTTTAAAAGATCTTTACTTAACTGATTTTTTTAAAGATATCAAATTATCAGTCAATAATAATATTCTTACTATAAATGTTTTAGAGAATCCTATAATTGAAGATCTAGAAATTAATGGAATAAAAAATAAAAAGCTAAAAGAAACTTTAAAGGATATTATTAAACTCAAAAGTAGAAAATCATATGTTGAGTCAACTTTTTTAAAAGATATTAACATAATTAAAAATACTGTTAAAAGTGCTGGTTATTATTTTGCTGATATTAAAACTTCTTTAATAAAAAATGATGAACAAAACTCAGTTAGATTGATTTATGATATTGATTTAGGTGATAAAGCTAAAATTTCGCAAGTAAGTTTTATTGGTGATAAAAAAATAAAAGATCGTAAATTAAGAAATGTTATTACTAGTGAAGAATATAAATTCTGGAAATTTTTAACTGGAAATAAATCTAATCTTGATGCTTCACGAATCAGCTTAGATAAAAGACTTCTTGCAGCATATTATAAAAACAAAGGATATTATAATGTAAAAATTGAAAACTCATTTGTTGAATTTACTAATGACGGATCATTTAAATTAATTTTTAACATTCAATCTGGTGATAAATTTACTTTCAATAAACTTAATTTAATACTTCCAGATGATTATGAACTAAAATATTTTGCATCAATTAATAAACTTCTAAGTAAACTTGAAAATAAATTATATTCATTAAACAAAATTGATAAAATTCTTGATGAGATCGATAAAATTGCACTTTCTAAAAAATATGAATTTGTTGATGCTTCTTTGACAGAAAATATTATTGGTGGAAATAAACTTGATATTACAATTACTTTAGTTGAAACAGAAAAATTTTATATTGAAAGAATTAATGTTCTTGGTAACAAATTTACTTTGGAAGAAGTTATTAGAAATTCCTTTATTGTAGATGAAGGTGACCCTTACAATGAAATTTTATTTAATAAATCAATTAATTATTTAAAAGCAAGAAAACTTTTTCGTACAATTAAAACAAAAATATCAGAAGGCTCCGATCCTAGTTTAAAAATTATAGATCTTACTGTAGAAGAACAACCTACTGGAGAAATTTCTTTAGGTGCGGGCCTTGGTACTTCAGGAGGGTCAATTGGTGGTGGAATTAAAGAAAATAATTTTTTGGGTAAGGGTATTACACTCGATACGAGTGTACAGATTAGTAAAAATTCTATTAAAGGTTATTTTACTTATGCAAAACCAAATTTTAATGACACAGACAATACATTATTTACTTCAATCAAAAATGTCAAAAAAGATAATTTAGCTGATTTTGGATATAAAACTTCTGAAATCGGTTTCTCATTAGGAACATCTTTTCAACAATATGAAAATCTTTATTTTGAACCAGAACTTTCGACTTCTATTGAAAAGCTAGAAACTAACAGTTCAGCTTCGTCTGCTTTAAAAAAGCAAGCAGGTAAATATTTTGATTTATATTTTAACTATTCATTAAATTATGATTTAAGAGACCAAGCATTTAGGCCTACAGAAGGATATAAAACTACATTTTATCAAGAATTGCCACTAGCATCAGAAAATTATGAAATAGTAAATTTGATTACAATTACTAAATATCAATCGCTTCCATCTGATATGGTGGGTAAAATTTCTTTTTATGGAAAGACAGTTCAAACTTTAGTTAATGAGGATGTAAGATTATCTAAAAGATTGTATGTTCCGAGTAAGAGATTAAGAGGTTTTGAGGCTGGAAAAATAGGTCCAATAGAAAATAGTGATTTTGTAGGTGGTAACTATGTTTCTGCAGTTAATTTATCAACAACGCTACCACAAATCTTACCTTCTTATCAAAACACAGATTTTACACTATTTTTTGATGCTGCTAATATTTGGGGAGTTGATTATAATAGTACATTAGGTGATAACAGTACAATTCGTAGTTCTACTGGTATCGCTGTTGATCTGTGGACCCCAATAGGACCTTTAAATTTTTCATTAGCAATGCCTATTACAAAAAAATCAAGCGATGTTACTGAATCATTTAGATTTAATATTGGTACAAGCTTTTAATGAAATATAAAATACCTAAATATTTAATATTTTTTTTATTATTATTTTATACTAGTTCAATTAAGGCTTACGATAAATTTTATTATTTAGATATGGATTATATAATGAATAATTCTTTAGCTGGAAAATCTATAACCAAACAACTTAAAAAAATAAGTCAAATAAATACAGATACTTTTAAAAAAAAAGAACAAAATTTAATAGCAGAAGAGTCTAAAATTATTATTCAAGAAAAAATTCTTGATAAAAATGAATATCAAAAAAAAGTAATGTTATTTAAAAATAAAATTTTAGATTTTAATAAAAATAAAAAAGATGCTATCAATACTTTATCAAAAAAAAGAGTTGAAGCACATACTTCATTACTTAAAATATTAACACCAATAATAATGGATTATGCAAAAGAAAATTCAGCATCAGTTATTATGGACAAAAAAAATATTATAGTTGGTAAAAATGAATTAGATATTACCAAAACTATACTAAAAATTTTAGATACTAAAATTAAAAATATTAAGTTAAATTAAATACACATGAAAAATTCTTTAAATAAAGATGATATAGTTGATTTATTACCGCATAGAGAGCCCATGCTTTTAATTGATGAACTTATTAATATTAAAAAGCTTTTTTCTGCAACAGCAATTGTTAATGTTAAAAAAAATAGTTTTTTTGTTCAAGGACATTTTCCTGGACAACCTATAATGCCTGGTGTTTTGATTGTTGAAGCTTTTGGTCAAGCTGCTGCAGCATTAACAGCGCATGGCATAGATAAAGAAACCTATGAAAATAAACTAGTTTTTTTAATGGGCGTTGACAAAGCTAGATTTAGAAATCCGGTAATACCAGATTGTAAATTAGAATTAAATATAGAGGCAATAAGATCACATGGTAGAGTCTGGAAATATAAAGGCGAAGCCTTTGTAGAAGGAAAAAAAATGGCCGATGCTCAATGGTCTGCAACAATAGTCGATAGAAAATAATTAGTAACAATTCTTGATAAGTAATTAATTATAGTTTTGATAAAAAACTTTATTAATGATTAATCCATTTTTTAAAAATCAAGGTCCATTTAAAATAGATAAACTTCTTAAATTATCTAAAATAGACAATGTTGAAAATTTTACTAAAATAAAAATTTCAGATGTAAAAGATTTAGTTACATCTAAAAAAGACAATATTACTTTTTTTCACTCTAAAAAATACGAAACATTAGCATCAGTTACAAAGGCTTCATTCTGTATTACTACAAAAAATCTCTCTCATATTTTACCTAATAATTGTAATAAAATAATAGTTGATAATGTTTTGATTGCTACTGCTAAAGTTACTGAAACGTTTTATCCCGAATCTGTTAATGATGATTTTGATTCAAATGTTAAAGATATTAATAAGACGAGTTTTAAAAAAAAAGTCAAATTTGGAAATAATATATTAATTGGCAAAAATGTTAAAATAGGAAAAAATTGTTTAATTGGCCATAACACAATATTAGAAAGTAACGTTGTTATTGCTAATAATTGCTCAATTGGATCTAATGTTATAGTTAGAAATACTATTATTAAAGATAATGTAAATATTCTTGATGGATGTATTATTGGTAAAAAAGGTTTTGGTTTTTTTCCCAATAAAAATAAAAATTTAAGATACCCTCATATTGGAATAGTAATTATTAATGAAAATACTGAAATAGGCTGTGGATCTACTATTGATAGAGGTTCCATGTCAAATACTGTGATTGGTAAAAATACCTATTTAGATAATCAAATACATATAGCCCATAATAATAAAATTGGGGACAATTGTATTATAGCTGGACAAGTTGGGTTTGCCGGCAGTTCTACTTTGGGAAACAATGTTATGGTTGGTGGTCAAGCAGGTATTTCAGGACATCTTAAGATTGGTGATAATGTTCAAATAGGAGGTGGCAGTGGTGTAATTAAAGATGTACAAGATAATTCTAAAGTAATGGGGTATCCCGCAAAAAGTTTAAAACAATTTATTAAGAACAATAAATAAATGATTCACAAAACTGCCGATATAGACTCAAATGCAAAAATATCTTCAAATGTAAAAATTGGACCATATTGTGTAATTGGTCCAAATGTTGAAATATCAGATGATACTATTGTTCTTTCGCATGTAAATATTTCAGGAAACACTATAATCGGAAAAAGTAATAAAATTTATCCATTTGCATCTATTGGAAATGATCCCCAAGATTTAAAATATAATGGAGAAGAAACAAAACTTATAATTGGAAATAAAAATACTATCAGAGAGTATGTTACTATTAACCCAGGGACTGCAGGCGGGGGAGGTGAAACTAAAGTCGGTGATAACTGTTTATTTATGATTTCTTCTCACATTGCGCATGATTGTAATATTGGAAATAATGTAATTATAGCTAATAATGTGCCACTAGGTGGTCATGCTCGTATTGGAGATGGGGTTATTATTGGTGGGAACTCAGCTGTTCAACAATTTACAAGAATTGGTAAAATGGCAATGATTGGTGGTATGACTGGTGTGCTTAATGATGTAATTCCTTATGGACTTTCAATAGGTAATAGAAATTTTCTTCAAGGATTAAATTTAATAGGATTAAGAAGAAAAGATACACCCAATAAAAAAATATTATCTTTATCAGAAGCTTATAAGGAAATTTTTAAGACAAATAAATTAACTGATAATTTAAACAATTTAAATGGATCGTTTAAAGATAACTCTTTAGTAAATGATGTTATTGAGTTTATAAATGAAGATAAAAAACGTCCAATTTGTACTCCATTTTCAAAATAAAATGATAGGCCTATTTTTTGGTGATACTGATTTTCCTAAAAAAATACTAAACAAGATAATAAAGTTAAAAAAAAATTATTTTATTATTGATTTATCTAAAAATAGAAAATTTAAAAGCAATAAAAATTCATATTCAATCTCAATTGGCCAATTTGGAAAAATAATAAACTTAATTAAAGAAAAGAAATGTAAAAAAGTCCTTTTTGCTGGAAAAATTAATAAGCCTCAATTTTCCAAACTAAAACTAGATCTTAAAGGTCTTTATTATATACCTAGAATTATAAAAGCTTCAAAACTTGGTGATGCCGCTATTTTAAAAGAAATAATTAATATTTTAGCTAAAGAAAAAATAAAAGTAATTAGCTCAATAACATTTAATCTTGAACTTACTTTATCAAAAGGCACACATACAAAATTAAAGGTAAATAAGAATGATTTAAACTCTATAAGTAAAGCAATTAAATCTTTAGTCAGACTAAACGCTCATAATCATGTACAAGGTTTAGTAATTAGAAATTCTAGTGTTATTGCCAAAGAAACATCTAAAGGCACAAAAAAAATGCTTCAATTAATAAAGAGGTCTAAAAATTCCCAAGGTATATTAATTAAGTTTCCAAAGAAGAAACAGGATCTAAGAGTAGATTTACCTACTATAGGACTTGATACTTTAAAAGATTGTAAAAGGGCAGGAATTAAAGGAATTATATTAAAAGCAAAACAAAATATATTTTTAGATAAAACTAAATGTATTAGTTTTGCTAATAAAAACAAAATGTTTATCAGCGCAAAATGAAAAAAATATTTGTTGTCACAGGAGAACCTTCAGGAGATAAACTTGCTTCGACAGTTATATCTAAACTTAAACAAAGTAACCCAGATATTGAATACTTATGTGTTGGAGGAACACACTTAAATTCATTAGGAATAAAGTCAATTTTTGACCTTAAAGAAATTACTTATATTGGCTTTACAAGTGTTTTGTTAAATATATTTAAAATAAGAAATAGAATCAAAAGAACTGTTGACGAGGCTATCAAATTTAATCCAGATATATTATTTAGTGTAGATAGTCCTGACTTTACTCTTAGAGTTGCTGAACGAGTTAAGAAAATTAATAATGATATTAAAACAGTTCATTATGTAGCCCCACAAGTATGGGTATGGAGAGAGGGTAGAGTAAAAAAATTTAAGAAATTTTTAGACCATATTCTCCTATTGTTTAACTTTGAAAAGAAATATTTTGATAAAGAAAATATTACTAATACTTTTGTTGGTCATCCTATGCTTGAAACAAATAATAAAAATAAAACTGATTTATCAAACATGATAGCCAAGGATAAAAAAATTATTTCTTTATTTGCTGGCAGTAGATATTCAGAAACTAATTTACTTTTACCTATTTTGATTGATTTTATCAAATTAATGAATGAAAAAAATGAAAATTATGTTTTTGTGTTTCATGCAATTAAGGAAAATAAAAATTTTATAAAAGATAAACTCAAAATTTCAAATTTAAATAATACTGAGGTAATTTCTGATGAAAATATAAAATCTCAAATATTATTAAGTTCTGTTTTTGCTGTCTCTAAATCTGGAACTGTTTCTTTAGAGATTTGTAACGCTAGAGTTCCATTAATAATAATTTATAAGATGAATTTCTTGAATTTTATGATTGTAAAATTCTTGGTAAAAATTAAATATGCTAATATTATTAATATAATAAATAATAAAGAAGTTATTCCAGAATTAATCCAAAAAGAATGTAATGCTAAAGAAATCTATAAATCTGTTCTTTATTTTTTGAAGAACCAAAGCATGATGGAGCAACAAATTAATGTCTGTCAAAAAACATTAGAAGAAATTAGATCAAAATCATCCTCTACTAGTGAAGCATCTTCAATTTTAGCTAAGTATCTTATCACCTAATCTTTTGATAACTTCATTTTTACCCAGAGATATAATTATATCATAAACACCAGGTCCAAATTTTGAACCTGTTAGTGCTATTCTTAAAGGTTGACCAACTCCTTTAAAGTTTGTTTCATTTAATTTTATAAGGTCATTTACAATTGGCTCTAATACTTTTTTACTAAGATTATCTAATTTTGAAACTTTATTTGAAAAATTAGATATAATTTTTTTTGCTTTATCATCTACAAGTTTTAAATCTTCTTGATTAAAATTAACTTCATCAAAAATAATATATTTAGAATTATTGTATATATCTTCTAATGTTTTAGCTTTATTTTTAAGAAATGCTAAAGATGGTTTAATTTTTTTTTCTTTATCTGAATTAATCTTTTCCTTATATATTTCACAGTATTTAGTTAGATGTTTATAAAGTTCTTTTTCATCAATAGTTTTAATATAATGTTCATTCATTGATAAAATGCGGCTTATATCTAATTTTGATGGTGATTTACCAATACCTTCGAGGTTAAAATATTGAATACTTTCTTCTAAAGTAAATATTTCCTTATCCTTGTAAGACCATCCAAGTCTTAGTAAGTAGTTTCTTAAAGCATCTGGCATTATTCCTATTTTTGAATAATCATCTAAGGTAGACGCATTATCTCTTTTTGATAGTTTCTTACCCTCTATTGTATGAATTAGAGGTATATGAGCAAATGATGGAAGTTTCCATTTCATTGCTAAGTATATTTGAATTTGTTTAAAAGTATTTATTTTATGATCATCACCTCTAATAATATGTGTCATATTCATTTGATGATCATCAACAGATGCAGACAAATTATAAGTTGGTGTTCCATCATTTCTTAAAATGATAAAATCCTCAATTGTAATGTTTTCTATTTCAACATTTCCTTGAACTAAATCTTTTAATCTTGATGAGCCCTCAATTTTACTCTTAAATCTTACAACTGAATTAATATCTTTTGCAACATTCCTTTCATTAAGTTCTCTACATTTTCTATTATACATATATGGCTGCTTCTTTTGTTTTGCTCTTATTTTTTGTTCTTCTATTTCTTCATTTGAACAATAACATTTATATGCATTGCCATTTTTTAGTAGTTCATTTGCAACATTTATATGATCATTAATCTTAGTTGATTGAATATATTCATCCCCATCATGTTCTATACCAATCCATTTTAAAGATTTAATAATTTGAACTTTAAACTCATTTTTAGATCGTTCTTTATCTGTATCTTCTATTCTAAGATGAAAAGTCCCTTTTTGATTTTTGGAATATAACCAATTAAATAATGCTGTTCTCACACCACCGATATGAAGTGGACCTGTAGGAGATGGAGCAAATCTTGTTGCTACTTTAGACATTGGAAATGTTTAAACTATTTTCTTAGAAGTTTCTATATAAAGATACTAAAATTCCTTGTATTTTTACTCTGTCTGGACCAAAAATTTTAGTTTCATAGTTTCTGTTAGCACTTTCAAGAGCTACAGTTTTACCTTTTCTTCTAATTCTTTTTAGCATGGCTTCGTGTTCATCAATTAACGCAACAACAATTTTACCATTATCTGCTGTATCTGTTTTCTTGATAATTACTGTATCACCCTCATTAATTCCTGCTTCAATCATTGAGTCACCTTGAACTTTTAAACCAAAATATTGACCATTTTTTTCAAGATTACTTGGAAGTGGTATTCTAGAAACTTCATTTTGAATTGCTTCAACTGGTGTACCTGCAGCAATTTTTCCTAATACCGGTATTTCCATTTCTTGTGTATTAGTATTTTCTTTATCTAAACCACCTTTGATTACACTTGGTGAAAAACTATTATATATATCATTAGCAGAAGCAGTTTCTGGAAGTTTAATTACTTCTAAAGCTCTAGCTTTATGAGCCAGTCTTCTAATGAAACCTCTTTCTTCTAAAGCACTTATTAATCTATGTATTCCTGATTTTGACTTTAAATTCAGAGCATCTTTCATTTCTTCGTATGATGGAGAAACACCTCCAGCTCTCAACTTCTTGTTGATAAATAAAAGTAGGTTTTTTTGTTTTTTAGTTAGCATAAGAACAAATATCGTACAAAATATGTTCTACAAAAGTTCTCTTATTTTAACAATAGCTAAAAAGTGTTTAAAATAGAGGTTTATTTGACTAAAGAACTGAAAAAATCGAATTATTATCTAAATTTTTTAAAAGCGATTCACCGATTAAAAAAGTTTTAATATTAGTTTTATTATATATTTCCAAAAGTTCTTCTTTTGTTTTTATTCCACTCTCTGAAATTAGTGGTCCAGAATAATTAACTAAAATATTATGAATATCATAAGTTGTACTAACTTCAGTTTTTAAAGTTTTAAGATTTCTATTGTTTATTCCTATTAATGCTTCTTTAAAATTCAAAGCTCTTTTAGCTTCGTCAACCGTATGAACTTCAACAACAACTGACATATTTAATTTTAATGCTTCTTCATACAGTTCATCTGCTAAATCATTAGAAACAGCTGTTAAGATAATTAAAATAGCATCAGCACCATAGCTTTTAGCTAGGGCTATTTGAAATTTATCTATGAAAAAATCTTTACACAATATTGGTAAATTAATTTTTTGTTTAATTTTATTTACATGAATTAAGTTTCCTAAAAAAAAATCTTCCTCAGTTAATACTGATAAACAAGTTGCGTTGTTATCATTATAAATTTTTGCAATATTCACTGGATTATAATCTTTAACAATAATACCAGCAGAAGGACTTCCTTTTTTAATTTCAGCAATAATAGAAATTTTATCATTCTTGATATTATTTTCTATCTTTTCTTTAAAGTTTATAAATGATTTATTTTCATCTATTTTTTTTTTTAATGAATATATTGATATAGATTTTTTTAAAATATCTATTTTTGCAATTTTGTTTTTAATTATTTTTTCTAAAATATTTTCAGGCATTTTTAATTTTGCTTAAATGTTCAAAAGTTTTTCCAGTCAAAATGTGTTTTCTCGCATCATCATATGCTTTAGCAAATATAGAATGTTTTTCTGCAACCATAAGACCAGCAGCAGCATTTAAGCAAACAGCCTTGGAAAAATCATTATCTTTACCTTTAAATATATCAATCATTTTAGTTGCATTAAATTTTGCATCATCTCCAAGTAGATTATCAAATTTATCTGCATTGATATTTAATTCTTTAGGATTAATAGTAATTTCCGATATTTTACCATCTTTCAGCTGAATGACATTAGTTTTTGCATAAGGTGATATTTCATCTAAACCATCTTCGCTATTAACAATCCAAGCAAATTTAATGTTCAAATTATTTAATGCATTTCCAAAAATTTTTAATAATTTTTTATCAAAAACACCTACTACTTGTCTTTCTACTAGAGCAGGGTTACTTAATGGTCCAATCATATTAAATATTGTTCTTTTGCCAATTTTCTTTCTTGTTGGTCCAACAAACTTCATTGCACTATGATAATTTGGTGCAAACATGAAACCAAAATTATTTTTATTTATCTGATCTTCTATATTTTTAGGCTCTAAATTAATTTGTATATTCAAGGCCTCAAGAACATCACCCGATCCACATTTAGATGAGACAGCTTTATTTCCATGTTTTGCAACTTTGATGCCCATGCTAGCTAATAGTAGGGCTGAAGCAGTTGATATGTTCAGCGTATTCATTCCATCTCCACCAGTACCACATGTATCTATGCAATCTTTAATATTAACTCTTTTAGATTTATCTCTTAAAACATAAACACCACCAGCAATCTCGTCCGAAACTTCACCTTTTGCTGAAAGTAGGGTTAAAAAATCAAATATTTCATTATCAGAAGCTTTACCCTGCATTAGTATTTCAAAAGAAGTTTTACTTTCATCAAAAGATAAATCTTGTTTGTTTTTTAACTTTTCTAAGAATTGTTTCATTAATTAGAGTAATTAATAAAGTTTTTTAAAATTTTAAGACCAACCTTAGTTTTTATACTTTCAGGATGAAACTGAACTCCATGAACATTAAATTTCTTATGTTTAATTCCCATAATTATACCATCTTCTGTTTCAGCTGTTATTTCAAGCTCTTTGGACAATGTTTTTTTATCTATTATTAAACTATGATATCTCGTTGCTTCAAACTTAGAAGGAAGATTTTTAAGTATACCAAGTTTTTTTGATTTTATCTTACTAGTTTTTCCATGCATTAATTTTTTAGCTTGAATTATCTTTGAGCCAAAAACTTGCCCAATTATTTGATGACCCAAACAAACCCCAAGTATTGGAATTTTTTTATATAAAGATTTTACAATTTTAATACAATTACCAGATTGATTAGGATTACCTGGTCCTGGTGATATAACAATTTTATTATATTTTCTTATAACAATTTCTTTTTCTCCTATCTCGTCATTTCTAATTACATCAACTTTAGATTTTAAGGACGAAAGATAATGATAAAGATTAAATGTAAAGCTATCATAGTTATCTATTAATAAAATTTTCATTATTTTAAAGCATTAAGTAAAGCTTTCGCTTTGTTAACAGTTTCTTGGTATTCTTTTATTGGTTTGCTATCAGCAACTATTCCAGCTCCTGCTTGAACATAGAGCTTATTATTTTTTGCAACTGCAGTTCTTAAAGCTATACAAGTATCAAATTCACCATTAGCAGAAAAATAACCTATCCCTCCAGCGTAAACTTTTCTTTTGGTTGACTCAAGTTCGTCAATAATTTCCATAGCTCTAATTTTAGGCGCTCCAGAGACTGTACCAGCTGGAAAACCGGCTAATAAAGACTTAAATTTTGAATATTTTTTATTATAAATACCTATTACATTTGAAACAATATGCATAACATGAGAATACTTTTCAATAATAAAGCTTTCTGTGACCTTAACAGTATTAATTTTAGATACTTTACCAGCATCATTTCTTCCTAGGTCTAAAAGCATTAGATGTTCAGATAATTCTTTTTTATCTTTAAGTAAATCTTTTGCATAAAAATTATCTTCTTTAATGTTTTTCCCCCTTGGTCTTGTACCAGCTATTGGTCTTACCGTGATTTTGTTATCTCTTAATCGTACAAGAATTTCTGGACTAGCGCCTATTATTTGAAAATCAGAAAAATTAAAGAAATACATAAAAGGTGAAGGGTTAGTTATTCTAAGTTTTTTATAAATATCTAAGGGTTTTTTGGATAACTTTGCTTCAAATCTTTGACTTAGAACTACCTGAAAAATATCACCTATTTTAATGTAGGTTTTTGCTTTATTAATCATATTAATAAACTTTTTTTTAGAAGTATTTGACCTAACTTTATTTTTTTTGTTATTTATACTTGGTATCAAATGATTATATTTTGTAGAAGATTGAGTTAAAAGTTTTTCAATTTCTTTTTTAATTTCAGAATATTTTTTTTGATAATTATAAATTTTCTCATCTTTAAAAACATTAATAATATAAAAAATTTTCTTTTTTAAATTATCATGAATAATTAATGTTCGTGGTCTTAATAGCCTTACATCAGGAAGTTTTAAATCATCATTACATTTGTTTGGGATTTTTTCTATGTATCTAATTGAGTCGTATGAGAAATACCCTGAAATTAAAGAACAGATAGGAGGTAAACTAGAAGGAGTATCAAACTTAAAATTTTCTATAATGTTTTCAATAATATTTTTAGGCTCACCTTTGATCTTTTTTTTCTTATTATTACTGATTAAATAAGAAGATTTATTATTAAACTCCCATATTTTATCAGGATTTTTTCCAAAAATAGTATACCTACCTTTAATAACTCCTTTTTCAACAGACTCAAAAATAAAACTATTTTTTTCTTTTAAAAAATTATCAATTAAATTTAGAATTTCTTGATCATCTTTAATTTTTTTTGATTTATATATTATTTGATTTTTGCTTCTTTTGTGACGAAACTTAAAATCCTTGAAGCTTCGATTTATCATTATTTGAAATAATTTTTAACTCTATCAAGTGTCTTCTGATTGACTATAACTTTATATTTATTATTTAAAAAATAATCATAAGATTTTAATACATTGGTCATATGTCTTGCATTTGTATCTTTAGTAAATTTATCAAATTCTTTAGAATTTTGCTCAATATTTTTTTCTTCATATTTAACTATTTTAGCAACATATATATTTTTTTTGTCGTCAGCAACCAATGTAAAATCATTAATTGTCAACGAATATAAAATTTTGATTGAGTTTATTTCGAACTTATTATTATCATTTATTGAATTTAGTTTAATTTTTTCAATAGAATTATTTCCAAGCTTGTTAAAAGAAATTTGATTAAATTTTTTACTTTCGATTTCTTTTAATATTTTTTGATTAAAGTAGTATTTTTCATTTTGATATAAAAGATTTGTAATTTGTTTTTTAAATCTATCATTTTTTAAATTAGGTAATTTTGTATTTATTTTGTCTATATGATAGAAAATGTATGTGTCTTCAACTTCCAATAGTTCAATTTTATTTTTTCTTGAGTTATAAATTTTATTTTCAATAGTATTTTCATTTTCAATGTTCATATAGTTTGTTTCTATTATAGGCGTAATATTTAAATCGTTAACAATAGTTTTAAAGTCAATGTTTTTTGATATTTTATTTTCAATTTCATCAATTTTATCAAAAAAAGTCTGATTAAATTCATCTAAACCTACTAAATTTTTTGGTGTAATTTTAATATAAGAAAAATCAATATAATCTTGTTTTAATTTTAAGGAATTTTTATCTACAAATTTTTGTAATTCTTCATTTGTAAAGCTATTTGATTTTTTATAAGAATTTTTTAAATCTATGTAATCAATATATAATTTCTTATTTTCATCTTTGTAAGTTTTGTTAAGAATAAATTTAGGGGATCTAATTCCACCGCTAATATAATTGAATAATTGTTTTTCAAGTTCGTTATTTTTTAATTTTATTTCAAACATTGGTGCAGATGTATTATTTGATAATAAAAATTTTTCATAAATTGTTCTTTTAAAAATACCATTTTCGTCTAAAAAATTATTATTTTTTTTAATTCTTTTAACCATTATTTCTTCAGACATGGATATATCTAAATCTTTAATTTCTAAATTAAGTATGGTAGCCGATATTAAAGTTGACAATAACTCTTCTAGTATATTTTCCTCTAAATTATCTTTTATAACCTGTGAGCTTAACTTGGAATTATTTAGGTAATCCATAAAATCTTGAGTTGAAATATTTGTATTATTAATTTTTGCTATATTATTTGTATTGCCACTATTAAAGATACTGCCCATACCCCAAAAAACGAATGGTATAATTATTATAAATACAAAGATTCCAGCAATTTTAGTTTTTGCAAAGTTTCTTAAGGTTCCTATCATAGTGTCATTAATTTATTGATCTGTAAAATACAAAGCTATAGATTAAATTTTTCATTATGACAAATAAATATATGTATTTTATAGCCAATTGGAAAATGTATGGTGATCTAAAATCAATAAAAACATTAAATAAAGTAATCAAATTTACAAAATCTTACAAAAATAATAAATATAAATTGGTTTATTGTCCTCCTTTTACTTTGTTGAGTTCATTTTCAAATAAGCTAAGAAAAACTAATATTGATATAGGAGCTCAAAATTGTCACTATAGTGAAAACTATGGTGCTTTTACAGGCTCTATAAATTCAAAAATGTTAAAAAATATTGGTGCTAATTATATTATTATTGGCCACTCAGAAAATAGAACTGAAGGTGAGACAAATAAATTAATAAATAAAAAAATTAAAAATGCCTTAAAATATAAAATAAAAGTTATTTTTTGTATTGGAGAAACTTTAACTGAAAGAAAAAATAAGAAAACTTATAGGGTTTTGGCTAATCAAATTTTATCTGGTTTAAAAAATATAAATAAATTATCAAATATTATTATAGCTTATGAACCTGTCTGGTCCATTGGGACCGGTATTATTCCTAGTTCTAAAGAGCTATTAAAGAATATTAATTTTATTAAATCCTTAATTAAAACTAAATTAAAATATAAATCTCCAAAAATCTTGTATGGAGGTTCTGTTAATCAAAAAAATATAAGTGATTTAAAAAAAATTGCTATTATTGATGGTTTTCTTATTGGTGGAGCTTCTCAAAACGCAAAAAAATTTATTGATATAGTTAAAAAAACCTTTAATTAACCCCCATGGAAAATATTTTATTAGTATTGAATATAGTGATAGCTGTAATTTTGGTACTTTTAATACTTCTTCAAAAATCTGAGGGTGGGGCACTTGGAATAGGTGTTTCTCAAGATAATTTTATGTTCTCTAGATCTGCTGGAAATTTTATGACTAAAGCTACTGCTGTGGTTGCAACGTTTTTTATAATTTGTAGTCTTGGATTAACAATAATTTCAAGAGGAGAATTAACACCAACAACATCAGTTTTAGATAAAATTGAAGAAAAATCAGACGATACTCCTACAATTCCAGAAAATAACAATTAATACTTTTCAATTTAGTAATATACAGATATAAGGTAATTCCATGGCGCGATATATATTTGTCACTGGCGGCGTGGTTTCTTCATTAGGAAAAGGCCTTTCATCAGCTTCTCTAGCTTACTTACTTCAATCAAGAGGTTTTAGAGTAAGACTTAGAAAATTAGATCCATATTTAAATGTTGATCCTGGCACAATGAGTCCATTTCAACATGGTGAAGTTTTTGTTACTGATGACGGTGCGGAAACAGATTTAGACTTGGGTCACTATGAGAGATTTTCAGGAATTTTAGCAAAAAAAACGGATAATATCACAACAGGCAAAATTTATAGTGATGTCTTAAAAAAAGAACGTAAAGGTGGTTATTTAGGTAAAACCGTTCAAGTTATTCCTCATATTACCGATCGTATAAAAGAATTTATAAAAAATGATGTTGCTAAAGAAGATTTTGTTATCTGTGAAATTGGTGGAACAGTTGGAGATATAGAAAGTCTTCCATTTGTTGAAGCCATTAGACAGTTTGCAAATGATATAGGAAAAAAAAATACATTATTTATTCATCTTACTTTAGTTCCATACATGAAAGCTTCAGATGAAATTAAAACAAAACCCACTCAACATTCTGTAAAGGAACTTAGAAGTATTGGTATTCAACCAGATATAATTATTTGTAGATCTGAAAGAGCTATTCCTTTAAATCAAAGAAAAAAAATATCTTTATTTTGCAATGTAGATATAAAAAATGTGATTGAAACAGTTGATGTAAAAACTATTTATGAAGCTCCAATAAGTTTTAACAAAGAAAATTTAGATAAACAAGTCCTTGATTATTTTAAAATTAAAACAAGAAAAAAAGTTAATTTAAATCCTTGGAAAAAAATTACCAAAACTGTCTTACATACAAAAAAATCTATAAATATTGCTATTATAGGAAAATATGTTGATTTAAAGGATGCTTATAAATCTTTAGATGAAGCATTAACTCATGGTGGTATTCATAATAATTTAAAAGTTAATTTAGTTAGAATTGATTCTGAAAGTTTAAAGTTTTCTGAAATTAAAAATAAATTAAAAAATGTTTCTGGAATTTTAATACCAGGTGGTTTTGGAAAAAGAGGTACTAACGGTAAAATAGAAGCTATAAAATACGCAAGACAAAATAAAATTCCATTTTTAGGAATTTGCTTTGGAATGCAAATGGCAATTATTGAATTTGCAAGAAGTAAACTTAATATTAAAAAAGCCACTTCAAGTGAGTTTGGCCCTGGAGGTCTACCCATCATAGGATTAATTAACGAATGGAATAAAGGTGGAAAAATAATCAAAGGTACCGATAAAGATTTAGGTGGAACAATGAGACTTGGTCTCTATGAAGCTAAATTAAAAGATAATTCATTGATCCAAAAAATTTACAAATCTAAGTCTATTAAAGAGAGGCATAGACACAGATATGAAGTTAACATCGCATACAAAGACCAGTTTGAAAAAAATGGCATGATTTTTTCTGGTTTATCACCAGATAAAAAATTACCTGAAATAATTGAATTAAAAAACCACCCATGGTTTGTTGGTGTTCAATTTCATCCAGAATTTAGATCTAGACCTTTAGCTCCACATCCATTATTCTCATCATTTATTAGGGCTTCAAAAAATCATAAATGAAAAATATTAAAGTAAATTGTGAAAATATAGAAATTTCAAATAATAATAAAATTTGTATAATAGCAGGTCCATGCCAACTTGAAACTGAACAACATGCAATAGATATGGCCGGCAAAATCAAAGAAATTACCTCTAAATTCAGTATGGGTTTTATTTATAAAACATCTTTTGATAAAGCTAACAGAACAAGTCTTAAGGGTAAAAGAGGAGCTGGCCTTGAGCACTCTTTGCCAATTTTTGATAAAATTAAAAAAGAATTAAATATACCAATTTTAACTGACATCCATAATGCTGAACAATGTTCTATAGTTGCCGATCATGTAGATGTTTTACAAATTCCAGCTTTCTTATGTAGGCAAACAGACTTATTAATTGCTGCCGCTAAAACAAATAAAATTATTAATGTCAAAAAAGGGCAATTTCTTGCACCATGGGATATGGTTAATGTTACGAAAAAAATTGCTGATTCTGGTAATAATAATATTTTAGTTACAGAGAGAGGTGCAAGTTTTGGATACAATACTTTAGTATCAGATATGAGATCTTTGCCTATAATGGCAAAAAATGGTTATCCTATAATATTTGATGCTACACATTCTGTGCAACAACCCGGAGGTTTAGGTGAATCAAGTGGGGGTCAAAGAGAATTTGTTCAATATTTAGCTAGAGCTGCTGTAGCAGTAGGTGTTGCTGGTGTTTTTATTGAGACACATCAGGATCCTGATAATGCTCCTTCTGACGGCCCAAACATGGTTCCATTAGATAAATTAGAAAAATTATTATCTCAACTTTTTGAAATCGATAATTTAATTAAAAAATAAATGAGTAAAATTTTAAAGATAAGAGCTCGTCAAGTTTTTGATAGCAGAGGAAATCCGACTATAGAGGCAGAAGTTTATTCTAAAAATTTAAGCTCTTCAGCTATTTGTCCATCTGGAGCGTCTACAGGTACTTATGAAGCTTATGAAAAAAGAGATAGAAATAATAAAAAGTATTTAGGAAAAAGTGTTTTTAGTGCAGTTAAATTAGTAAATACAATAATTTCAAAAAAATTAAAAGGTCAAAATGTTCATGATCAAGAACGTATTGATGTGTTGTTAATAAATCTTGATGGCACAAAGCAAAAAAGTAATTTAGGAGCAAATGCAATTTTAGCTGTGTCAATAGCTGTAAAAAAACTTTCAGCAAAAATCAAAAAAATACCTTTGTTTAAAACTTTTTTAATTAAAAAAAACTTTCAATTACCATACCCAATGATGAACGTTATTAATGGTGGAGCACATGCTAATAATGGTTTGAGAATTCAAGAGTTTATGATTAGACCAGATAAAGCAAAAAATTTTTCTGAGGCTATGAGAATTTGTTTTATTGTTATAAATAATTTAAGAAATTTAATTAAAAAAAAAGGCTTATCAACATCAGTTGGTGATGAAGGTGGCTTTGCACCCATGATAAATAACAACAATCAAGCACTAGACTTAATTGTATTAGCTATTAAAAAATCTGGATTTAAAAATAGTAAGGATGTATCAATATGTCTTGATGTTGCCGCTAATGAACTATTTAAAAATAATAAATATTCTATTCACTCAAGAAGTTATGTATCTGTAGATAAATCAATCAAAGAATATGAAAAAATAATCAATAAATATAAAATTAAATCAATAGAAGATCCCTTTGCAGAAAATGATTGGACTGCATGGAATAAATTAATGAAGTCTATAAATACTAATAAAGTGCAAATTGTTGGGGACGATCTTTATGTGACTAATCTTGAAAGGTTAAAAAAAGGTTTTTTAAATGGTTCTTCAAATTCAATTTTAATAAAATTAAACCAAATTGGTACTGTTTCTGAAACATTAGATGTTATAAGATTTGCACAAATTATTGGTTATAAAACAATCATTTCACACAGATCTGGTGATAGTGAAGATACATTTATTGCTGATCTAGCAGTAGGTACCAATTCTAATCAAATAAAAACTGGCTCTTTAGCAAGGTCTGAAAGAGTAGCTAAATATAATCAATTAATACGTATTGAAGAAGAACTTGGAAAAAATGTTAGAATGAATAAGATTCATTAATGTTTGACAAAATACAAAAAAATTTTTTTTTATTAATCTCAACATTTTTAATTCTTTATTTTTTTTTTAATTTACTAGATGGTGAAAGAGGACTTTTTTCCTTTTTTAAAAAAAAAGAAATTTTAGTTAATCTACAAAATCAAGAATCAGAACTAACGAGTAAGATTAAAGATCTCGAATTTAAAAATTCATTACTAAGTGATAATTTGGACCTAGATTATGTTGAAATATTAATCAGAAAAAAGTTTTTATTTGGAAAAGAAGACGAGACACTTTATATAATTGGTAAAAATGACAATTAGACATCCTGAAAAAGTAAATAAACCAATTAATCCCATCAAAAAAAAACCTGCTTGGATAAGATCTAGATTGACTAATAGTAAGGAATTTTTTTTAACTAAAACTATTATTAACAATAATAATTTAGTTACTGTTTGTCAGGAAGCAAACTGCCCAAACATTACAGAATGTTGGAGTAAGCGACATGCAACTTTTATGATTATGGGTGACACTTGCACAAGAGCTTGTGCTTTTTGTGATGTTAAAACAGGCAAGCCTGAAAAATTAGATCCATTAGAACCTATTAAGATTTCGCAAGCAGTAAATAAACTTAACTTAAAACATGTGGTTATAACATCTGTTGACAGAGATGATCTTGAGGATGGTGGTTCAAATCATTTTTATGAAGTTATCAAACAAATTAGAAAAAAAAATCTTAACACTTCAATAGAAGTGTTAACACCAGATTTTCTTAGAAAGGGTGATGCTTATAAAAAAGTACTTGAAGCAAATCCCGATGTTTTCAACCACAACATAGAAACGGTACCAAGACTTTATTTAAAAGTAAGACCTGGATCTAGATATTTTTCATCTTTAGAGTTATTAAAAAATGCAAAAGTTGTTAATAAAAATATTTTTACTAAATCAGGTTTAATGGTTGGGTTAGGTGAAAACAAAGAAGAGATTGTGCAAGTTATGAATGATTTAAAAGCTGCCGATGTAGATTTTTTAACAATAGGTCAATATCTACAACCTTCTGTAAAACATCACCCTTTAGGTCGTTATTATCATCCTGATGAATTTAAAGAATTAGAAACAATTGCAAAATCTAAAGGTTTTTTATTAGTTTCCTCTACACCTTTAACAAGATCATCTTACCATGCAGATGAGGATTTTGCTCAATTACAAAAAAATAGATTAAAAAATTAAATGCCTAAAGCTTCAATTAAGAGATTAATTGCATGTAGTAAAGGACAGTTGATTGATCTTGTTCTTGATATTGAAAAATACCCACTATTTGTACCATTTTGTATTGATGCTCATGTTTACGAAAAAAATGAACAAGGAGATTTAATATTAATAATTGCAGATCTTACAATTGGAAAGGGTTCTCTCAAAGATACTTATAAAAGCGATATTCAATACAATAAAAAAAACAATTCTATTAAAGTTACAAATATAGGTGGCCCCTTAAAATACTTAGAAAATATTTGGAATTTTAATGATTATGAAGGTGGTACAGAAATTTTTTTTGATATTGACTTTGAAATTGAAAATAAATTTTTAAATATCATTATGACAAAATCTTTTCAATTTTGTTTAGACAAAATAGCTGATGCTTTTCAGAAAAGAGCAAGTAAACTATTTAATGATGTCTAAAATCAAATTAAGTGATTTTCTTACAGTAGCTCTTTGAATATTTATTCTTCCTTTATTTTTGAATAAAAACTTATTTATTTTAACAATATTTCCCCTTTTTACTCCTATATAGACTAATCCTACTGGTTTTTTTTTAGTCCCACCATTGGGTCCTGCAATTCCAGTTATTGATATATAGATATTTGATTTATAAATTTTACTTAAATTTTTAACCATAGATAAACAACATTGTTTACTTACAGCTCCATGTTTTTTAATGATTTGTTTTGGAACTTTTAAAATACTTGTTTTTGCTTGATTAGAGTAAGTGATTAAACTCATTGCAAAGATTTTTGACGAACCACTTATTGAGGTAATTGAACTAGATAGCATTCCACCTGAACAAGATTCGGCAAATGAAATCTTTAGTTTTTTTGTGATTAATTTTTTTACAACTTTATTAGCTAACTTTATCATTATAAAATATAGCTTTTAATTATCATGAAGCATACCATAGATAAGACCACATATAGTCCAGCACAAATATCATCCATAATTACTCCAAAACTATTTTTGAAGTTTTTATCAAAAAAACTTACTGGGAATGGTTTCATTATATCAAAATATCTAAAAAGAATAAAAAATATCGAATAATAAATTAAAGCTTCACCACTTTCTTTTGTAGTGCCATGGGATATTTCATAAAGATAAATAGGTATGGATTGTCCTAAAAATTCATCAATTATTATTTCTCTAGGGTCTTTATTCTCTCTATTTTTAATATGACTTGCAACAGCAAAAAAAGAATAAATAAAAATTATTATTAAAATTATTAGTATAATATTTGATGAAATATTTAATATATGAAATAAGTAAAACAAAATTATTATTGTCGCTAAAGATCCAAAAGTTCCAGGAATAAACTTAATTTTCCCTAAACCAAACATTGTTACAAATAATGAATTGAATGATTTAATCATTTTTTATTACCGACGCTATTACCTCACAGGCTATAGCTTTTTCCTTTCCAATTACACCTAATTTTTCCGCCGTTTTACTTTTTATATTTATTTGTGAATTAGATATTTCACATAATTTTTTAATACAATTAACCATTTTTTTTTTATATTTTTGTAATTTTGGTTTCTGGGTAATTATATTAATATCAATATTATTTATTATAAATTCTTTAGATTTAATCTCTTCAACAACTTTTTTTAATAAAATAGTTGATCTAATATTTTTAAATTTTTTATTTTTATCAGAAAATTTTTCACCAATATCACCCATATTACAAGCGCCAAGTAATGCATCTATTATAGCATGTAAAACTGGATCTCCATCTGAATGACCTAATGTACCAACTGGTGAAGGAATCTTAATTCCACCTAAATACAATTTTTTTCTAGGAATCAATTTATGTACATCAAAACCAATCCCATATTTAATAGAATTATCTATTCTAATATCAGAATTTACTGTAATTTTTTTGTTATTAGGATCTCCATTTATTATCTTTATTTTTTTACCGGCACTTATAAATAAATTGGCATCATCGGTAATTTCTGAACTTTTATTATTTTGTAACTCTAATAATTTTTTATAATTAAAAGCTTGAGGTGTTTGTGTTAAATAAATATTTTCTCTGTTTAAATTAATAATTGTATTTTTAATTTTTTGTTTAACTGTATCATTAATTTTAATTGTTGGGACAACACAATCATTTGATTTTAATTCCTTAAATAATTTATCTAATAATTTTAATGTAAAATTTGGTCTTGCTGCATCATGAATCATTACATTTTTAATATTGTTATTTTTAATACTTTTAAGTGCTCTATACGCAGAGTCAGCTCTAGTTTTTCCACCCTCAATAATTTTGACATTTATGATATTTAATTTTTTAATAAAATTTTTATGTTTTTTATTAATTACTATTACTATTTTATTAATCTTTTTATATTTTTTGGCTTTATCTATAGAGTGAACTATTAGATGTTTTCCTCTATAAATATGGTATGGTTTTGGTGTTTTAGAATTAAATCTTTTACTTTCACCTCCTGCCAGTATTATAAAACAATTATTCATGATTAATTTATATAATAGTTTACTTATCTCATAATGATTAATTTTATCAAAAAAAATTTATTTATTACGCTTATATTTATAACAACATTATCTTTAGGTTTTGTAACATTTTTAACCTTTATAGATAAAAGTTTTATTAAATTAAGCGACTCAAACCTCCAGACACTTTTAATTGTTAATATACTTTTGTTATTATTGTTTTTTATAACAATTTTTTTAGAGGTTAAAAATTCTTTAAAGATTGATGTTGACGTTAGTGGCTCTAAATCAAACAGAAAATATATAACTTTTTTTGCATTATTTACTTTAATACCCTCAATATTAATTTCTATATTTTCATTATTTTTATTATCTTATGCTCTTGATAAATATTTGGATAAAAAGGTTACAACAGCTGTAAATAATTCATATGAAATAGCAAAAAGTTACACAGAAGAAGTAAAAGCTAAAACACAATCAGAAATAATTCTCATAGCATACGATTTAAATAAAAATGCAAGTTTTTTAAATTCAAACATTAATCAATTTAAAATTTTTTTAAATACACAAAAATTAATTAGAGGTATGGACGAAGTACATATAATTAATACAAATGGTGAATTGTATTTAACCACTCTTAATAAGGAGCAAGAGTATACCCCTCCTTTAAAACAAGCTTTAGAAATGATAGAAAATGACGATAGACCTTTAAAAATTATAAATGTTTATGAAAATCAGTCTGCATCAATTATTAAACTTACAAATTATAAAGATAAATATTTATATATAGTAAAATATCTTGATAAAAAAATTTCAAACTATTTAACCGAGTCCAAAGATGCTGTTAATTTTTATTATACAGTCTTGAATAAACAAACAGGAATAAAAATTTCATTTGTTCTTATTTATTTAGTTATTGTTTCACTGTTATTATTTTTATCAATTTCTATAGCAATAAGATTTTCTTCAAGATTTTTTAGATCTATTAATAATTTGATTATAGCATCATCAAGTATTGGAAAAGGTAATTTGGATATTAAAGTACCAGTAATTAAAACAGATAAGGATATGGAAATTTTAAATAAAAACTTCAATTTGATGATTAACCAATTAAAAACACAGCAAGAAAAACTATTAATTACTGAAAGGCATGAGGCTTGGGAAAATTTGGCAAGAAAACTTGCACATGAAATTAAAAATCCACTTACACCAATTCAATTAACAATAGATAGATTGCAAAACAAATATTCAGAAATGATCTCAAGCGATGAAAAGAAGAATTTTAATGAATATTTGAAAATAATTATTAAACAAATAAAACAAATTGAAAATTTGGTTAATGAATTTTCAGATTTCGCTAGAATGCCTAAGCCAATTTTAAAGAACAATAATCTTGTTTTAATAATTAATGAAAATATTAAATTATTAAAAGAATTGGAAAATAGTATAGAAATAAATTTTAATCATAATAAAAATGAAATTATATTTAACTCTGATAATGAACAATTAAGTAGAGTTTTTTTTAATTTAATTAAGAACTCAATAGAAAGTATTCAGGAAAAATGCCTAGATAATACTAATTTTATTAAGAAAATTGATATAGAAATAAACGATAAGAATGATTATATAGAATTTATTATTATTGATAATGGTAAAGGATTTGGAATTATTACTAGAAATATTAAAAATATTTTGAACCCATATTTTACAACAAAAGAAAAAGGTACAGGTTTAGGTTTAGCTATAGTTAATAAAATAATAAATGACCACAATGGTTCAATTGATTTTATCTCTATTAAAAATGGTGCAAAAATAATAATTAAATTTTTAAAAAAATGAGTATTGAAATATTAATTATTGACGATAATTCCGATATTAGAAATATTATTAATGATCTGATTATTGAAGCAGGTTACAAGACAAGACTAGCTGCAAATTATAATCAGGCATTAAGCGAAATTGATAAAAAATTACCAGATGTTGCAATCATTGATGTTAAATTAGACAAGGGTGATAATGATGGTTTAGAATTACTTTCACATATAAAAACTAAAGATAAAAATATTCCAGTCATTATAATTACAGGACATGCAAATGTAGAAATGGCAATTAAAGCTCTCAAATCTGGTGCTTTTGAATTTATTGAAAAACCATTTAACCAAGAAAGATTAATAAATTTTGTTAATAGAGCTGTAGAAAATATTAATTTAAAAAATATTAATAAAGAATTTGAGAACAAACTTTTTTATTCATATGAGATTATTGGTAACAGCCCAAACATTGAAAATATAAAAAATCAAATTAATAAGATTTCACTTTCAGAAAGTAGAATATTTATTAATGGTCCAACAGGAACTGGTAAAGAATTAATAGCAAGAAAAATTCATAAACACTCAAAACGTAAAACTGGACCATTTATTATTCTTAATGGAGCTTTATTGGATATTAAAAAATATGAACTTGAATTATTTGGCGAAGAAAAAAATAATGGAGCTATTTCGTATGGGGTCCTTGAAAAAGCAACCGGAGGAATTCTTTTAATTGATGAGGTTTCTGAAATTCCTCTTGATACACAATCTAAAATTTTACGAGTTTTAACTGATCAAAAATTTAAAAGAATTAATGGTAATCATGATATTAAAGTTGATGTAAGAATTATTTGTTCTTCAAGCAAAGATATAAAAAAAGAAATTGAATTAGGTAACTTTAGAGAAGATCTTTATCATAGACTAAATGTATTTGAGGTTAATATAGAACCATTACGTAATAGAACTTCTGATATACCTTTACTCATTGAATATTTTGCACAGAAAATTGCTTTTAATTATAATCTTAAAAAGTTAGATATAGACACAAATAATAGTTATCTGATTAATTACGAATGGCCAGGGAATATTAGAGAATTAAGAAATTTAATTGAAAGAATAGCTATATTATCTCCAGATACTCATGAAAAGATTTCTAATATAATTAAGGAATCTTTAAAAACACCAGGTAATGAAATTTCTAAATCAGAAAACCTTTTATCTATACCATTAAAAGAAGCTAGAGAAAATTTTGAAAAAGAGTATTTATCTACTCAATTAAAAAAATTTAATGGAAATATTTCAAAAACTGCTGATTTTATTGGTATGGAAAGATCCGCCCTACATAGAAAACTTAAAGGATTAGGGATTAAGGAATTAAATTAAATGAATATAATTATATGTGGAGCTGGTAGAGTAGGTTTTACCATCGCTAAACTACTTAGTGAACAAGGTCACTCAATAACAGTTATCGATCAGTCCAGTGAAGATATACAAAAAATTGATGATGCTTTAGATGTAAAATCAATTGTAGGTAAAGCAAGCTATCCCTCTATACTTGAAAAAGCAAACGCATCAGATGCTGATATGATTATAGCTGTAACACGTAGTGATGAGATTAATATGCTTATTTGTCAAATAGCATTTTCTGTTTTTAATGTATCTAAAAAAATTGCAAGGATAAGATCTCAAGACTATTTAAATCCAAAATTTACAAAAGTTTATAATAAAGAGAATTTGCCAATTGATGTAATCATTTCACCAGAAATTGAAATAGCAAAATCCTTACAAAGAAAATTAGAAGCTCCTGGTGCGCTGGATAATGTTCCATTTGCCAATAATCAAATTAGATTACTTGAAATATTAATTAATGAAAACTGTCCTTTAATTAATATTAAATTAAATGAATTAACTAAAAAATTTCCTAAACTTGATGCCAACATAATGGGAGTTATAAGAAATGATAAATATATTATTCTAAAAAAAAATGATGTAATGCACAAAGATGATAAAGCTTATTTAATAATAAATGCATCACAAATGTCTGAAACATTACAAGCTTTTGGCCATAATGAAAAAATTTCAAATAAAATTTTAATTATAGGTGGTGGTAATATTGGTTTTAATTTAGCTAAAAATCTTGAAGAAAGTTTCGAATCGGCAAGAGTTAAAATTATTGAGAAAAACAAAGAGAGAGCTGAGTTTATTGCAAATGAACTTAATAACACAATTATAATTAATGGTAATGGTTTAGATGAAGATACTTTATTAGAAGCAAATATAGATGAAGTAGAAACTGTATTGGCACTTACAAATGACGATGAAGACAATTTAATGGTAAGTGTTTTAGTTGAAAAATTTACTAAAGATAAAGATGCTTTAAATAATAAAAGAACTATGGCTTTAATAAATAAATCAAATTATTCTTTATTACAATCTTCATTAAAAATTGATGATTTAATCGACCCAAGAATGAATACTGTATCAAGTATTCTTAAGCACGTTCATAAAGGAAGTATAGAAACAGCGTACAGTATATTGAATGGAGAATATGAGGTGATTGAAGCAGAAATAATTGATACTTCCGAATTAATTAATAAAGAATTAAAAAATTCAAATTTACCTGATGAAATTAGAATTGGAGCAATTTTAAGAGGTAAAGATGTAATAATTCCAAGATCTAATTTTGTTTTTAAAAAAGAAGATATAGTTGTTTTTTTAGCTAAAAAAAATTTTTTGCAAATTGTTGAAAACATGTTTCGTATAAGTTCTATTTAGTTTTAATGAAGTATTTTAAATTCATTTACCTGAGTGTTTTTTTTGGCATAATATCTATTCTTTCACTCTTAAATATTATTTATTCTTATTATTTTAATTTATATCTAAATTTAAACAGTTATATTTATTCACTATTTTCCTCTTTATTTGTCGCTTTGTTATTTTATTTTATTGATAATGATGAAAAAAAAATAACTATTTATGAAAAAATTTTAACTATTTTATTAGGTTATTTTTTATTACCTTTAGTAATATCAATTCCTTTTTATTTTAGTATATATAATATAACTTTTATTAATTCATACTTTGAGGCCATATCCGGTTTTACTTCAACAGGATTTACTATTTTTGACAATATTAAACATATAGACCAAAGTCTAATTATATGGAGATCTTCATCTCAATGGGTTGGTGGGCTTTATTTTTTATTCTCTATTATTCTATTAATTGACATTTTTGATAATAGTTTTAAAAAATCATTAACAAACTTTATATCTTTTAATAAGTCTGAAACCTTAAAACAATCATATAAAATTTTTATTTTATATAGCATATTAACATTATCAATATTTGCAATTTTAAATTTTTTTAATATAAGAACTTTTAATTCATTAAATTTAGCAATGACTATTATTTCTTCAGGAGGTTTTCTTCCCACAAACAACCTGTCAAATATTTTGATTAATAATACACAAATAATTGTTTTTTCATTATTAATGTTAACATCTTTTTTTAGTATTTTTTTAAGCTATAACTTAATTCATTTAAGAAACCGTAACTTAAATTTTTTTAATGAAGATTTACATTTATTATTTTATTTTTTATCTGTTTTAATAATTTTTTTAATTTTTTTTAATTTTGATAATAATTTTAGTCAATTATTTCTATCTTTAACTAGTAGTGTTTCTAATATTGGTATTTCCCTTGAAAATAGTCCAAAAAATTTATCTTTTGTTTTTTTGATTTTATTAATAATTGGTGGATCATTTTTTTCAACAAGTTCTGGTATTAGATTTTTAAAACTATACTCATTATTTAAATTTTCAATTAACGAAATATTATCTTATACTAGACCAAAAAATGTTTATATTAATAAACTTTTGTTCACCAAAACTTTTTTTGTACAATCTGAAGTTTATAAATATTTCTTATCTATATTAATTTTTATTATTTCTTTGTTATTTTTAACAAGTTTATTAACAATGAGTGGCATAGATATTGAAAGTTCATTCAAATTATCTATTTTAACTCTAATGAATACTGTAAATTCTTCAATCTATGGCCTTAATGAATTCAATTTTCAAGATTTGCAATTTTATACTAAATATTATCTCATTTTATTTATGATTATTGGTAGAGTTGAGCTGTTAACTTTATTAATAATTTGTAAAAAATTTCTTTTTAAAAATTAAATTCCTACTATATATAGAGTTTATCTTATTAATTGCGCTCTTAGCTCAGTTGGATAGAGCATCGGTTTTCTAAACCGAGGGTCGATGGTTCGAATCCATCAGAGCGCGCCAATAACCTAGCTTTTTCGAATCTTGATTTCCTACTTGTGTAGAATTTGTGTTAAAATTACTTATGATAGAGTAGAGCAATGAAAAAACTTTTAGGGATTGTGGTTCTGGGTTTGTTATTATGAAAACATTTATTGATTGGCATAAAAAATATATAGAATGGTGGAAGAAAAAATTAAAAATTTCTAATTATGGAATCGTTTGGATATCTTTTATTAAGGGATTGATTATTGGTTTATTAATTTATCATTTTTTTATCAAATAATGAAAAAACGTTTATTCGGTTGTGCAGATTGTGGGGAAGACAGCTCTATTCTTACGCAAGTTAGCTCTGGACCTGAAGTAATATTTCTTTGTAGTGATTGCTATAATCTTAAATACTCAAAAGAAGTGCAAAATGAAATTAGGTATGTTGAAAAAGAAAAAAACTAAAACAAAGAACCTATTTTTTATGGGCTAGGAAAAATTAACTATTTCATCTTTAAATTTCTTTGTTCTCGTTTTCGTCTTTAAAGATTAAAAAATTCCTGCAACAGCGTGGTCACAGTGAGCATTGAGTTTTGAAGTTTTTCTAATCAAAAATAATCACAATATGGGAAAAAAAAGAGTACTATTGATCTTCCATCCTATTTCTAAACCGAGGGTCGAAGGTTAGAATCCTTCAGAGGGTGCCAGAAAACTACCAAAATAAGGACTTTTTCTTCTTGTAGCACTAAATATATCATGTTTTAATTATGAATATTCAAAAGTGATTTTGAATTATTTGTTAACAAATAATAATAACATAAAAGGAAGAATAATGTTTAAATACTTAAAACAATTAACTTCTTTAGTAGCTATGGTTGCAGTTTTGTTTGCTTTTACAACTGAAACAATGGCCGCTAAGAAATCTAAAACACTTAAAAACACTCAGAAAAAAGGTTTTGTAAGATGTGGTGTATCTCAAGGTCTACCAGGATTTTCAAATGCTGACGCAGCTGGAAATTGGACTGGTGTTGACGTTGATGTATGTAGAGCAGTTGCTGCCGCAGTACTAGGTGATGCGAACAAAGTTAAGTTCACTCCACTAAGTGCTAAGGAAAGATTTACAGCTCTAACTTCTGGTGAGATTGATATCTTATCAAGAAACACAACTTGGACTTTATCAAGAGATGCTGACATAGGCCTTACTTTTGTTGGAATAAACTTCTACGATGGTCAAGGTTTCATGGTAAGAAAAGACTCTGGAATAACTTCTACTAGTCAATTTCAAAATGGAATCTCAGCTTGTACTAACATTGGTACAACAACTGAGTTAAATATGAGAGACTTCTTTAATTCAAAAGGAATTTCTTATACTCCAGTAGCATTTGAAAAAGCTGATGAAGTTGTTGCCGCTTATGATGCAGGTAGATGTGATACTTACACTACTGATAAATCAGGTTTAGCAGCACAGAGAACTAAAATGGCTAATCCAGATGATCACATTGTATTACCTGAGACGATTTCAAAAGAGCCATTAGGCCCTGTTGTACGTCAAGGTGATGCTGTATGGGAAGATATCGTAAGATGGTCTTTAAATACTATGATCGAAGCTGAAGAGTATGGAATTACTTCTGCTAATGCTGACTCAATGAAAACTTCTAAAAACCCACAAATCAAAAGATTAGTTGGTGCTGAAGGTGAAATGGGTGCTGCATTTGGTTTAGATAATGAATGGAACTTGAGAATTATCAAACAAGTTGGAAACTATGGTGAAAGTTATAAAAGAAATATAGCTGACACTGGAATTTTACCAGACAGAGGTCCAAATCAATTATGGACTAAAGGTGGTCTTTTATACGTTCCACCATCAAGATAATTTTAAGTTATAAATTATTAAAAAGGGCTAGATTTTCTAGCCCTTTTTTTATACATAATCTCTATGGGTAAAATAATCATATAAACCATGAAGTTTAAAAAAATATTACCTCAATTATTTACATTACTATTTATTGTTTTGATATTTGGGTTCTTCACCATGAATGCCCAAGAGAACATGGATACTAGAGGTATTGAATTTGGTTTTGGATTTCTAAAACAAGAAGCTTCTTTTGATATTCAATTTTCTTTAATTGATTACGATGGTTCTCGTTCTTATGGTAGAGCTTATCTTGTAGGATTATTAAATACTCTCTTAGTTTCTTTTATTGGAATTATCTTATGTACAATATTAGGTGCAATAGTTGGTGTTTCCCGTCTATCACCTAATTATTTAATCAGAAAAACTGCAACTTTTTACATAGAATTTTTTAGAAATATTCCTTTACTATTACAAATATTTTTTTGGTATTTTGCTGCGTTAAGAGCCTTACCAATGCCTGAAGATGCACCTTTATTGCTTGGCTCTTCTTTTATGACAATCAAAGGTCTTTATACACCGGCTGCTGTTTGGACAAATCTTGATGTTTTTATGATTACTTTAGTTATTGCACTAATAATAATTTTCTTTTTTAATAAATATGCCAAAAAGAAACAAGAAGAAGAGGGCATTCAATACCCTAAATTTTTAATTTCATTAGCTATCTTTATATTATTACCTGCGTTAACTTTTTTAATTGGTGGTGTAGATTTGTCTTGGAGTTTTCCTAAGCTTAAACAATTAGCTCTAACTTCATTTACTTATGAAGGTGGATTAGGAATTCCACCAGAGTTGATAGCATTAACTCTTGCTTTAACACTTTATACTGCAACATTTATAGCTGAAAATGTTAGAGCTGGTATTCAAGGTATTGGAAAAGGTCAAAAAGAAGCAGCAGCATCAATTGGATTAACTCCTAGCCAAGTTTTGAAATTAGTTATTATGCCTCAAGCTTTAAGAATTATTATTCCGCCAACAACAAATCAATATTTAAACTTAACTAAAAACTCATCTTTAGCTGCAGCTATAGCTTACCCAGATCTAGTTTTAGTTTTTGCTGGTACTGCAATGATGCAAACTGGCAGAGCTATTGAAATTGTTGCAATTACAATGGCTACTTATTTAACAATCAGTCTAGCTATTTCTGCATTAATGAATTGGTACAATAAACGTATAGCGATACAGGAAAAATAGAAGATATGAATAAAATTAATTTATTGAAACCTAATAAAGACAATTTAAATCTTTTTTTATTATTAGGTGCTCTATTTTTTACATTAGGAATGCTTGATTTTTATTTAAATAATTTTTTTGGAAAAAATATTACTTCATTTCTACCTGGATTTATTAGTTTTTTTACACCTCTAATTTTTGGAATGATAGGTCTTCATTTTATTAGAATAGAGTTTTCTGGAATTAAATTATTAGACAATCTTAACAAAAATATTAATACAAATAATTTTAACGCAGCCTTAAGTGTATCTATAATTATACTGATAATTTTTAGTTTAGCACCAATACTAAATTGGTTCATTTTAGACGCAAATTTTGTTGGAGAAACAAAAGAAGCTTGTACTGGTGGTGGAGCTTGCTGGGTTTATATAAAGGTTTGGTTAAATAGATTCATATATGGAATGTACCCAAATGCTGAACAATGGAGAATAAATGCAACATTTATCATTGTTTTAGCTTTAGGGGGGCTTGGTTATTTTATTCCTTTACAATTAAAAAAATACCTAACTTTATATTATGTAATTTTTCTACCAATTATTTCATTTCTTTTAATTTATTTTTTAATTTCAGGAGGTGAATTTGGTCTGGTATGGGTTGAAACAGGTGCTTGGGGTGGACTTTCATTAACTTTTATTGTTTCATTTTTTTCTTTAATTTTCTGTTTTCCAATTGGAATGATGTTAGCTTTAGGTAGAAGATCCGATTTAACTATAGTTAAATATTCATCACTATCATTTATTGAATTTTGGAGAGGTGTACCACTTATAACGGTACTATTTATGTCTGCTGTAATGTTTCCAATGTTTTTACCAGACGGTACTTATATAGATAAATTAATAAGAGTTATTGTTGCTATTACATTATTTGAGGCCGCTTATACTGCTGAAGTTATTAGAGGTGGGTTACAGGCCTTACCAAGAGGTCAGTACGATGCTGCAAAGTCATTAGGTATGGGATATTGGAGATTACATTTACTTGTAATTCTTCCACAAGCTTTAAAATTGGTCATACCAGGAATAGCTAACACTTTTTTAGCTTTAGTTAAGGATACTCCTTTAATATTTGTTGTTGGACTTCTAGAATTAGTTGGAATGTTAAATTTAGCAAAAACAAATCCAAAATGGTTAGGTTTTTCAATGGAAGGATATGTTTTTGCTGGTATAATATTCTGGATTATTTGTTATTCTATGAGTAGATATAGTCAAAATTTAGAATTAAAATATAAAACAGATAGATAGAATGTCAGATTCAATTATACAAATTCAAAATGTAAATAAGTGGTTTGGTGATTTTCAAGTTTTAAAAGAAATTAATTTAGAAGTTAAATTAAAAGAAAAAATTGTTGTTTGTGGTCCATCTGGTTCAGGTAAGTCTACATTAATAAGATGTATTAATAGATTAGAAGAACATCAAAAAGGGAATATAATAGTAGATGGAACAGAAATTTCTGAAGATACAAAAAATATTGAACAAGTGAGGGCTGAAGTTGGAATGGTTTTTCAACAATTTAATTTATTTCCACATTTATCAATATTAGACAATTGTTCATTAGCTCCAATTTGGGTAAAAAAAATGCCTAAAAAACATGCTGAAGAATTAGCCATGAAACATTTGGAAAGAGTTCAAATTGTAGATCAAGCCCAAAAATTTCCTGGTCAATTATCTGGTGGCCAACAACAAAGAGCAGCAATTGCTAGAGCTTTATGCATGGAACCAAAAATAATGCTATTTGATGAACCAACATCAGCATTAGACCCCGAAATGATTAAAGAAGTGCTTGATGTAATGGTAAATTTGGCAAAACAAGGCATGACAATGATTGTCGTAACACATGAAATGGGTTTTGCTAAAGAGGTTGCTGATCAAATGATATTTATGGACGAAGGAATGATAGTTGAAAAAGCCTCAACTAAAGATTTTTTTGCAAATCCTAAAAACCAGAGAACAAAACTCTTTTTAAGTCAAATACTTTAAAGCAATAAGATCATTAAATATTAAGATATTTTCAATTAAATACATAATATTTGACGTTTATATGCTTGACAGTTTTTTAAAAAACTATTTTTTATAAAAATAATAAGCAATTTTTTTATTGCAGTAACTTCCAAAATTATGTTGAATGAGTGTTTAATAAAAACATTTTGAGGGGTCTTAATGGAAAATAATTTTAATAAACATCTTGGCAGTAAGTTAAAGACGAGAAGATTAGCTTTAGGTTTGACACAAACTAAAGTTGCAAAAGCAATTAGTGTTACATTTCAACAAATTCAAAAATATGAAAAAGGAACAAATGGAGTTAGCTCTAATAGATTGTTACAACTTTCAAATTATCTAAAAGCACCCATTAATTTTTTCTTTGAAGATTATCCCGATTATTTAATTAATATTGGGAAATCAAAAGAAGAATATGTGCATATTAATTATAATTTTTTAGTTAAGTTATATTCAGAATTTACTGATGATCAAAAATTAAAATTCAATAAAACTTTACAAAGTTCTAATATAGAAATTTCTAAAACTGGTTAATTTTGGCTCCTCGGCTAGGACTCGAAACATAGAAAAAAATTTTAGGTATCTAGGTTCTGGGTTATCTTCGTAATAGTTTCCTCCTACAAAATCATAGAATATTGAGATAAGTTTTAATTATGAAAAACTTTTAGGGATTGTGGTTCTGGGTTTGTTATTATGAAAACATTTATTGATTGGCATAAAAAATATATAGAATGGTGGAAGAAAAAATTAAAAATTTCTAATTATGGAATCGTTTGGATATCTTTTATTAAGGGATTGATTATTGGTTTATTAATTTATCATTTTTTTATCAAATAATGAAAAAAATTTTAAAGATCGTGGTTATAAGATAATATGGTAGCATTAAATCAACTTAACTGATTAGAGTTTTGCTGGCTAATATTAGGAAGTATGCAGATATTGTTGGCTCCTCGGGTAGGACTCGAACCTACGACCAATTGATTAACAGTCAACTGCTCTACCAACTGAGCTACCGAGGAATATCAAAAAAACAACTTACTTTTTTTTTAAACTAAAACAAGATTTTTTTTGGAGGCAACGCCCAGAATCGAACTGGGATACAAGGATTTGCAATCCTCTGCGTAACCATTCCGCCACGTTGCCATTACAACCCATAATAAACAATTTAAGAACCCTTTATATATAAAATATTTCTAATTAGTCTATTAAATTAAGAGTTAATTTCATTATTGTTAAATTGAATTAATAAATTATAAACTCAATATGCCTATGGAGAGCGATAAATATATACATTCACAAGTAGAGGATAAGATTTATTCTTATTGGGAAAAAAACAATTTATTTAAACCTACAAAAAACAAGAAAAAATTCTCAATAGTAATACCACCACCAAATGTTACTGGCAGTTTACATATGGGGCACGCACTGAATAATTCAATTCAAGATCTATTAGTTAGATATCATAGAATGAATAATTATGAAACTTTATGGCAACCAGGTACAGATCATGCAGGAATAGCAACACAAGCTTTGGTAGAAAAAAAATTATCATCAGAAAATATTAATAAAAATGAAATAGGTAGGGATAAATTTATAGAAAAAGTATGGGAGTGGAAAAAACAATATGGTGACATTATTATTAATCAACTTAAAAAATTAGGCTGTTCATGTGATTGGTCAAGAAATGCTTTTACTATGGATGAAAATTTATCAAAGGCTGTAATTAAAGTTTTTGTTGAATTGTATAAAAAAAAATTAATTTATAAAGCTGAAAAACTTGTTAATTGGGACACAGTTTTAAAAACTGCAATTTCAGATTTAGAAGTAGATCAAAGAGAGGTTAATTCAAAGATTTATTATATTCAATACCCTGTAGAAGGAACTAATGAATTTATTATTATAGCCACAACTAGACCCGAAACAATGCTTGGTGATACAGCTATAGCCGTTAATTCTAAAGATAAAAGGTTTAAAAAACTAGTTGGTAAAGTTGTAACAATCCCAATTGTAGGACGTAAAATTAAAATTATTGAAGACGATTATGCAGATCCTGAACAAGGTACAGGGGCATTAAAAATTACTCCTGCGCATGATTTTAGTGATTATGATGTTGGACAAAGAAATAATCTTGAGATTATTAATATTTTTACAAAAAATGGAAAGATTAATAATAATGCTCCAAACAATTATATTGGACTTGATAGATTTGAAGCTAGAAAGAAAATACTACAAGAACTCAAAGATAAAAAATTTTTTGTAAAAGAAGAGCATATTAAAAATAAAGTTCCTTACGGTGATAGATCAAATTCTATAATTGAACCTTTTTTAACAGAACAATGGTTTGTTGATGCAAAAAAATTATCTGTTAAAGCAAAAAGAATTGTTAAATCAAAAAAAACAAATTTTTTTCCAGAGAATTGGTCTAAGACATATTTTCAATGGATGAATAATATAGAGCCATGGTGTATTTCAAGACAACTTTGGTGGGGACATCAAATACCAGCTTGGTATGGACCTGATAAAAAAATATTTGTTGCAAAAGATGAATTTGAAGCAAAAAAAGATGCAAAAAAGTTTTATAAGCATGATGTTGAGTTAGTTAGAGATCCAGATGTTTTAGATACTTGGTTTTCATCAGGGCTATGGCCATTTGCTACACTAGGTTGGCCTGATAACAAGAGTTATCTTAAAAAATTCTACCCAACAAATGTATTAGTAACAGGTTTTGATATTATATTTTTCTGGGTAGCAAGAATGATTATGTTTGGAATGGAATTTTTAAACAAAGAGCCATTTAAAAATATTTATGTTCATGCATTAGTAAAAGATGAAAAGGGACAAAAAATGTCCAAGTCTAAAGGTAACGTTATTGACCCACTGGACTTAATAAAAAAATATAGCGCTGATGCTTTAAGATTTACTTTATTATCAATGGCATCACCAGGAACAGATGTAAAACTTTCAGAGGATAGGGTTAAAGGCTATAGAAATTTCTTAAATAAATTATGGAATGCTAATAATTTTTTAATTACAAATAAGTGTAACTTTAAAAACATTAAAAAAGCACCAAAATTAAATATTAATATCAATAAATGGATATATGCAGAGTTGCTAGAAGCGATAAAGAAAATTAAAAAAAATTTAAAAGATTATAGATTTGATGAAGCTGCTAAAAATGCTTATCAATTTGCATGGCATTCATATTGTGATTGGTATCTCGAGCTATCTAAAACAATATTATTTTCAGAAGATAAAAAAGCTAAAAAAGAAGTAAGGGAAGTTTCAAGTTATATATTCAAACAAATTTTAATATTAATGCATCCTTTTATTCCTTTTGTAACTGAAGAAATTTGGTTAAAAAATAAGTTTGATAATTCAAATAAAGACTTTTTAATGCTTGCTAACTGGCCTTCTGGAAGATCTAAAAAAGATCACAACTGTAAAGAAGTTGAAAAAATGATTAATATTATTTCAAAAATTAGATCTTTTAAAAATGAGCTTAGTGTGAGTCCGGGTTCTTTCATTGATATATCCATAAGCAAAATCAATAAAAAAAACCAATTATTTTTGAATGATAATGAAATTATCTTAAAAAAGATTGGTAGAATTAATAATTTTTATTCTAAAGATATAGATAAATCTTCAGCAGTACTTGTTGTTTCTGGTGATTTATTTAAGATTTATTTTGATGAAAATGTTGATCTTAATTTAATTAAAGATAATTTAACGAAAAGACAGGATAAACATAAAGAAGAAATGGATAAAATATCTCAAAGATTGACCAATAAAGAATTTGTTGATAGGGCTCCAACAAATATTGTTGAACAAGAAAAAACTAATTATAATAATTTAAAAAAAGATATAGAAAAAATTTCATTGACAATTGAAAGTTTATAATGGGTAAATTTAATAAAAAAAAACTTCCAAGCAGACATACATCAATTGGTCCTGATAGAGCACCTCACAGATCTTTCTATTATGCAATGGGTGAAACTGAGAAAGATGTGTCAAAACCATTTGTAGGAGTTGTTTCAACATGGAATGAAGCTGCACCGTGTAATATAGCACTAATGAGACAGGCTCAATCTGTTAAGAAAGGTGTGAGAGTATCAGGTGGAACACCAAGAGAGTTTTGCACAATTACTGTGACCGATGGTATTGCAATGGGTCATGAAGGTATGAAATCTTCATTGATTTCTAGAGAAATAATTGCAGATTCAGCAGAACTTACTGTTCGTGGACACTGTTATGATGCATTAGTTGGTATAGCTGGTTGTGATAAATCTTTACCAGGTTTGATGATGTCGATGGTAAGATTAAATGTTCCAAGTGTGTTTATTTATGGTGGTTCGATTCTACCTGGAAGATATAAAGGTAAAGATGTAACTGTTGTTGATGTATTTGAAGCTGTAGGAAAACACTCTGCAGGTAAAATTTCATCTAAAGAATTAAGAAAATTAGAGTTAGTTGCTTGTCCAAGTGCTGGAGCATGTGGTGGTCAATTTACTGCCAATACAATGGCATGTGTTTCTGAAGCTATTGGCTTAGCATTACCTTACTCAGCTGGTACTCCCGCTCCTTACGAAGAAAGAGATAAGTATGCTCTTCTAAGTGGCAAGACTGTAATGAATTTATTGGAAAAAAATATTAGACCTAGAGATATAGTTACAAAAAAGGCGTTAGAAAATGCAGCAACAATAGTAGCTGCAACTGGTGGCTCAACCAATGCGGGTTTACATTTACCAGCTCTTGCCAATGAAATAGGAATTAAATTCGATTTAATGGATGTTGCTAAAATATTTAAAAAAACGCCTTACCTTGCAGACTTAAAACCTGGCGGAAAATACGTTGCTAAAGATATGTGGCTAGCTGGTGGCGTGCCAATGTTATTAAAAACACTTTATGATGGTGGATTTATCCATGGTGACTGTATGACCGTTACTGGAAAAACAATGAAAGAAAATTTAAAAAATATTAAATTTAATCCTAAACAAAAAGTTCTTAGAAAATATGATAATCCATTATCTCCAGATGGAGGTGTAGTTGGACTTAAAGGAAATTTAGCACCAGATGGTGGTATAGTTAAAATTGCAGGATTAAAAAAATTACAATTCACAGGGAAAGCAAGATGCTTTGATAATGAAGAAGCAGCTATGAATGCAGTACAACATAAAAAATATAAAGATGGCGATGTAATTATTATTCGTTATGAAGGACCAGTAGGTGGCCCTGGTATGAGAGAAATGCTTTCAACAACTGGTGCTATTTATGGACAAGGCAAAGGTGAGAAAGTAGCCCTAATTACTGATGGAAGATTCTCAGGAGCTACAAGAGGTTTTTGTGTAGGACATGTAGGCCCAGAGGCTGCTCTAGGAGGTCCTATAGCTCTATTACGTAATGGAGATGTTATTGATATTGATGCTAAGAAGGGAACGATTAATGTTAGATTAACTAAATCCCAATTAACTGTAAGACGTAAGAAATGGAAGCCTAAAAAACCAAGTTTTGGATCAGGTACATTGTGGAAATATGCTCAAACAGTAGGACCAGCTTATTTAGGTGCATCAACACATCCTGGTAAAAGAAAAGAAGTTAAAGTGTACGCTGATATTTAATGAAAATTAGACCTGTTATTTTATGCGGGGGAGCTGGAACAAGACTTTGGCCTCAATCTAAAAAAAATTTAGCAAAACAATTTATTGATTTTGGTGGATGGAGCTTATTAGAAAAAACTTTAGAAAGAGTTAAAAGTCCTACCTTCGATAACCCCATAATAAGTACTAATTCAAAATATTTGAAGCTTGTTAAGAGTTATCTAAAAAAATTTAAAGTAAAGCAATACAAGATTGTATTAGAACCGTCTAAAAGAAATACAGCCCCAGCTATTTTAGCATCTGCTTTGATTAAAGATATTCCAAAAGAACAACCTTTAATGTTTTTTGCGGCTGATCATTTAATTGAAAAAGCTAGTATTTTTAATAAAGCCATAAATAAAAATAAAACTAATTTAACTGACCAAAACATATTTATTTTTGGTATTAAACCCACATCACCTTCTAGTGAATATGGTTATTTTTTAACTAAAAAAGTTAAAGGAAATATTAATAAAGTAACAAAATTTATTGAAAAGCCAAAAGAAGTAAAAGCGAAACAAGTTATTAGACAAAAGGGTTATTGGAACTCTGGAATGTTTTTTTTAAGAAAAGATTCAATAATTAATAACTTTAAAAAATATCAACCAACCATCTATAGAAATTGTGTTAAAGCTGTTTCTAAAGCAAAACTTAAAAATAATACTTATTATTTAAATAAAGCATCTTTTGAAAAAGCCACTGCAAAATCTTTCGATTATGCAATTTTAGAAAAAACAAAGCAAATCAACGCTATTAAATTAGATATTCCATGGTCAGATCTTGGAAGCTGGAAAGAGATCTGTAAAATGTATAATAAAAATAAGAATAAGTATTATAAAAAAAAGAATGTTTATTATAGACCATGGGGTAGATATGTTAATTTATTTGAAGGTAAAGGTTTCTTAATCAAAGAATTATACGTTAAGCCAAAAGGTATATTGAGTTTACAAAAACATTATCATAGAGCTGAACATTGGATGGTTACTCAGGGAACACCAAAAATAACACTTAATAAAGATAATTTTTTTAAAAAAAAAAACGAGTCTATATTTATACCATTAGGAGCAGTCCATAGAATCCAAAACCCAAACAAAAAACCAGTTAAAATCATCGAAGCTCAAGTTGGTTCAATTTTAAAAGAAACTGATATTGTAAGATACCAAGATGTATATGGAAGGGTTAAATAATTAATGGTAAATTTTTTTTTTAATCTTATAAAGTCAATAAATTGTCGTATTAAATAAATTTAATACGACCCAATAACTAATTTTTCTAGAAAAAACCGTTAGGAATAATTATGTAGTGAATTGCAAGTACAATTCCTACAGAAACACTTAAACCAAAGACCATTTTAATAAAGTCTTTACCTATAAGTGGAAAGACGTATTTGAATTTGTAGTCGTTATTCATTGTAGATATTGCAAGTTCTCTACCGCACAATAGTCCTACAAATACCCAGGTAGTTGACATTGGTAGATCATTCAATTCCTTAAAATAATAAAGTACAGCAGCATAAATAATATTTATTATAGTTGCCGATCTAGCATATCTAGTTCCAGTTTTATCTAAAACTACTTTTTGTATTGGACCACCATGAATGTAGAAAATATAGAATAATAGAGCGGTAAAATAACTTAGAACAATTAATAATAACGTTACGTCTAATTGTCGAGGTAGATATACTGCTATATTAGCTACATCGTGAGATAACCAAACCCACCATAACCAGCCAGAAGTAATCCATACTGAGTTACGCCAAAATCCAATCCACTTATCTTCAACTTCGTCAAATTTTTCATTGATAAATTTTGAAATGACCACCCAACAAATGTAAGCTACAATAGCTGCCAGTCCATAACCTACTACACTCTTCACAAGCATCTTTTCAAGAATAACTGTTGAAGCAAATGCTGATAAGACTAGAAAAGTAGTAGAAACTGGTATTCCAATTCTTGTTAATAGTAAAAGTATTCCGGGAGCAACAGCATGATACCACTGAATTTCTTGGAAAGGAATTCTAGTTAATCTTCCGTAAGAGATATCACCATCATTACTGTACCATCCCCAAGTTATAGCAAGGATCATTATAAATGAAGCTGAGCTAGCAAGAGTATACCATTTAAACCACTTTTGTTTTGAAGCAATAAAAGTACCTAAAGTTTGTATAGAGTCATTTGCTATTACGCTATATCCAGCTAATGCAAATCCAACGATCGTGTATAATAATGTTAGTTCCATATTCTTTATTTTTCTTTTTTACCTTTATTATTTTCCAATTCGAATGATTCTTATTCCTAATTCCTAATGATGGTTTAATATGGGTGGAAAATTATATCTACAATTTAATTTAATAAGATTAATTATAAGACGCTGATTTATCATTAATTATATTAATTGATAAGTTTGTCTAGTTGTAAAATATTTTAAATACAACTTGTCATATTTATATTAACCTTAAAATATAACCTTATAAATTCCTATTAAGAACAGAGGTATCTGCAATCCAAAGTTTGTTAATATAGCTCAATCTTTTGATATAAACCCAGCTATTATCCATCCAACAACTCCTAGCCCATGAAAGTAGATGTTTATAGGGTAAATATTTAAATTAGTTAACAATATTCAAGTTAAAACAAGAGCTGTACTAATCCATTTTAGGTATTTTTTAATAAACATTAAGTTTCTCCATTTTGTATATATTTAATTTTCCCTAAGAATTTATTATAAATTTAAAAGAAACAATAATCTTTATTATTAGTGTGTTGACATATAAAAGTGTTATGTTATAACATCACAAAATGAATAATAATGATATAGTTTTTGATATAATCAAAAAGTCTAAGAAGCATTTAACTGCTTACGAAATATTAGATAAATTTCAAAAATTTAAAAAAATACAACCAATGGCTGTTTACAGATCATTAAAAAAGTTAATAGAAGGGGATAAAATTCATAAATCTAATCAAAACAAAACTTATGTTTTATGTAGTCACTCTCATACTGAACATAATCCATCAATAGCTATTTGTAGGGATTGTGGGGATACAGAAGAACTTAAATCAGAATTATTTGAAACAATATTTAAAAAAAATCCAATCAAAAATTATGACTTCAATAAGTTTCAGCTTGAAGTTTCAACAATATGTAGGAGATGTAACTAATGGAACACGCACACGAATTACCAGAATTTCTTCACTTTATAGAAGAGCTTATAGAAGAGTATGGAATATTAAGAGGTTTTATCTTTGGCTTTATTCATACATTAATACCGTTGATTGGTTTTTATTCAGGTTGGAGTATTAACCGTTTTTTAAAAATAATTTCTAATGGTGCAATTGCTGGAATTGTTGGAATAGTTCTAGCCCATATTATAGCTGATTTCATCGCAGCCTTAGCTGATCCTAATTTAAAAAGTGCAGCTTATGGAATTGTACTTGGGGGATTCCTACCATTAATTGCAGTACCTTTTTTAGAAAAGTATGTAACAAAAAGTCAATACCATACTGTAGTGGGTGATCATGAAGATTTAAAAAAGGATTTGAAAAGTAAGCATAAATAATATTTAATAGTTTATGTGAACACTGTTTCCTTATCTTTAAAAGAAATATTAGATTTAGCTAAAAAGACTTTATTAGCTAATGGCTGTGACGAGGAAAATGCTAGTATTTTAGCAGACACTATTATGAGAGCTGAAAGAGATGGTTCCACATCACATGGTTTGTTTAGACTACCAGCGTATGTTGCTGGTTTAAAAAGTAAAAAAATTAATGGTAAGGCAAGACCTGAATTAGAAAATGTTGCTCCAAGTATTATTAAAGTATTAGGTAACAATGCAGTTGCTCCTATGGTTTTAAGTTTAGGACTACCAGCTGTTATTGATTTAGCTAAAAAAAATGGTGTAGCAGTTCTTGCTATAAAAAATTCACATCACATGGCTGCTCTTTGGCCAGAAACAGAGGCTATTGCTGAGGCAGGACTTGTCGGAATAGCTTGCACATCTTACAAACCAGCTGTTGCTCCAGCTGGTGCTACAAAACCTTTGTATGGAACAAACCCAATTTCCTTTGCATGGCCAAGACCCGGTAAAACTCCAGTTGTTTTTGATATGGCTACAGCATCAATGGCTATGGGTGAAGTTCAAATTGCAAAAAGAGAAGGGCACAAAGTTCCTCTTGGAACTGGTTTAACTAAAAATGGAAAAGAAACTACTGATCCAGGAGAAATTGCTGATGGTGGAGTTATACTTCCATTTGGAGGATATAAGGGTTCCAGCATAGCCATGATGGTTGAATTATTAGCTGGTGCATTAATTGGTGAAAATTTTAGTTTTGAAACAGCTGCTAAAGATAACAATGACGGTGGTCCCCCAAGTGGTGGTGAATTTATTATAGCAATCTCACCAGAAAAAATTACAGGTAAAGGTTGGGATAAGCATGCTGATGAGTTTTTTAATAAAATGTCAGCTATGGATGGAGTTAGACTTCCAGGTGAAAGAAGACATAAAAATAGATTAGATAAAGGTCCAAGAAATATTAACGAAGAATTAGTAAATAAAATTAAGTCTCTAAGCTAATTCAATTTCGATAGGTGTGTGATCTGAAGGTTTTTCTTTTCCTCTAGGGTCTTTATTAATATTAACATTTTTAATAGTATTTAATAATGAGTTGGATACTAGAAAATGATCAATTCTTAACCCGTTATTCTTTTGCCAAGCACCTCTCATGTAATCCCAAAAAGTATAACCTTCTTTATCACCATGGATATGACGATACGCATCATGGAAACCAAGATTGATCATTTCTCTCAATTTTTTTCGAATTTCTAGACGAAATAAAGCGTCATCTTCAAAACTTTTAACATTATAAACATCTTCTGCTGAAGGAATTATATTAAAATCTCCACCTAAAATAATGTTTTCATTTTTTTTTGATAGTGATTTTAATTGTTTAATTAAATTATCGAGCCATTCTTTTTTATAAGTATATTTATCAGTATCAACAGGGTTACCATTTGGTGTGTATATATTAATAATTTGAATATTTTTTTTCTTATGTTTAACTTCTGCTGAAATAATTCTAGATTGTTTTTGTTTATCTTTAATTAGATCAATGCGAACATTTTCTAGCTTATGTTTAGAAATTATTGCAACACCATTATAACTTTTTTGACCAAAGACATGACTCTCGTAATCTAATGCAGAAAAATCATCATATGGAAAAGTTGGATCTTCAGTTTTGATCTCTTGCATCATTACTATGCTGGGCGAGTATTTTTTTAGATAATTTTTAATATTTTCGATACGAGCACGTACAGAATTGACATTCCAGGAAGTTATAATCATTAAAGAGAAAAAGAAACACCACAACCGCAAGATGATTTGCTTTGTGGATTTGATATTTTGAATTGGTCGCCAATTAGTTCTGAAACATAATCTACCTCTGAACCCTTTAATAAATCGGCGGATGTTTTATCTATAAGTATATTTTCAAATTTTAAATCATCAGCTGCCAAGTCTTTATCAAAGGTAAACTCATACTGAAATCCAGAACAACCACCACCTTTAATAGCGATTCTAAAAAATGATCCTGGATTTTTTTGAGATAACAAATTATTAATCTGTTTTATAGCTTTATCTGTAAATTTAATTTCTTTAATCATATAACAACACTGATATTAATAATATAATATCAATTTATTGAATTTAAAGTATGAAAAATTACTCAAAATTAGCGCTATTTAAGAGTGAAGGACGTATATTCAAAGAACCAAACTCACTCTACAGAACACCCTTTCAAAGAGATAGAGATAGAATAATTCATAGCGCTTCTTTCAGAAGATTAAAACACAAAACCCAAGTTTTTGTTAATACAGAAGGTGACCATTATAGAACTAGAATTACTCATTCATTAGAAGTTGCTCAAATAGCAAGATCAATAGCTAAACACTTAACTTTAAATGATGATCTTGCTGAAACTTTAAGCTTAGCACATGATTTAGGGCATACTCCATTCGGTCATGCTGGAGAAGATTCATTAAATGAGTGTATGTATAATTTTGGTGGTTTTGACCATAACCTTCAAACTTTAAGAATTATAATGTTTCTTGAGAATAAATATTTAAAATTTAATGGATTAAATTTGACCTTAGAAACATTAGATGGTCTTTTAAAACATAATGGACCTATAAATGATCTTTCATCAATTAAAAAATTAATAGGAATAAAAAATTTTAATAATAAAATTATTTTTAATAAGTCAGCATCTCTTGAAGCCCAAATATCAGCTTTATCTGATGATATAGCTTATAATAATCATGATATTCAAGATGGAATTAAAGCAAAAATGTTTAATTTAAGTGACTTGATTGAAATAAATTTTTTTAAGGATATTTATAATTCTCATAAAAATAATATAAAAAATAATAATAAAGACATCTTGATATATCAAATAATAAGAGATTCTATAGATTTAATGGTTAAAGACTTAATTAAAAACACTATAAAAAATTTAAAGATAAATAAGATAAAATCTTTAAACGATGTGTATTTATTTAATCAATCAATAGTATGTTTTTCTAAAAAATTTCTTAAGATTGAAAAAGAGATTAGATTTTTTTTAAGAACAAAAATGTATAATAATAAAAAAGTATTAATTAAAAATAATGAAGGTAAAAAAATTATAAAAAAACTTTTTTTAAGTATAACTAAAAATCCAAGAAGATATTTGACCAAAGATCAATTAAAAAAAGATAAGTATAGAAGTATAGCAGATTATATTTCTGGCATGACCGATAGATATGCAATCAACTTATATAAGAGTACGACATGAACATTTTTGATATTTATTTAGATAAGATTAAAAATTTAATCAAAAAACTTAATGATAAAGGATTAATTGAGTTACCAGAATCTTTAAAAGGTATTAATGTAGATATACCACCACCAAACTTTGATTATGATATTTCAACAAATGTTTCTATGGTATTATCTAAAATTAACAGAAAATCACCTTTAGATATAGCAAATCAATTAATTGATTTCATTAAAAAAGAAGATTCATATATTGAAAATATAACTGTAGCAAAACCTGGTTTCATTAATATAAAGTTTAATAAAACTTACTGGAATAATTTTGTTAAAGAAATTCATACAAATTATAAAAAATTTGGAGTTAACAATAAAGAAAAGAAAAAAAAGTATTTGATTGAGTTTGTTTCTGCTAATCCAACAGGTCCATTGCATGTTGGTCACTGTCGTGGAGCTATATTAGGTGATGTTATTTCAAATATTTTACTTTTTAATAATCATGATGTTTTGAAAGAATATTATGTTAACGATCATGGTAATCAAATAGTAAGTTTTACTAAATCTGTTTTTTTTAGAATTAAAGAAATATTAAATAATGAAAAATTTCCAATAGAAAATCCTGACCTCTATCCTGGTGATTATTTAATTGAAATAGCCAAAAATATAATTTCTAAAAATAAAAAACTTAACTTTGATAAATTTGAAAATATTTCAGATAAATTAACAATAATTGCTGTAAGCGAATCTTTAAAATTAATTAAAGAAAATTTAAAAAGTCTTGGAATTAATCATGATAATTTTATAAGCGAAACAAACATAGTAAATAATAAGGAAATAGAAAGTGTTATAAGTAAATTAAAAGAAAAAGAATTTATATACCAAGGAAAAATAGAAGCACCAAAATCTGATAATGGTAAAGATTGGGTTGAAAGAAAACAACTTTTATTTAAATCTACAAATTTTGGTGATGACAAAGATAGGGCTCTACAAAAATCTGATAAATCTTGGACTTATTTTGCAAGCGACGTAGCTTACCACAACAATAAACTGGATAGAAACTTTGATATATTAATTAATATATTGGGAGCAGATCACGCTGGTTATATTAAAAGAATTACATCTGTTGTGGAGGCGATATCTGGTACAAAAAATAAACTAATTTGTAAAGTGAGCCAACTTGTTAAATTAATTAAAGATGGAAAACCTTTCAAAATGTCTAAAAGGAAAGGTGATTATATCACTGTTGAAGATTTAGTTTCTGAAGTCGGTAAAGATGCTACTCGATTTATAATGTTAAATAGAAGTAGTGATGTTGAGTTAGATTTTGATTTTACAAAAGTTAAAGAAAAGTCAAAAGATAATCCACTTTATTATGTTCAATATTGTTATGCTAGAATTTCATCAGTTTTCAGACATGTAAATATTGATATTAATAAAGAATTAAAATTTAATAATTATAACTTTGAATACTCTAAAGACGAAATAAAAATTTTAAAAAGAATTTCTGAATGGCCTAAATGTGTAGAGGTAGCTAGCTCAAAATTAGAACCTCATAGAATACCTATTTATTTATACGAGTTAGCTTCTGATTTTCATTCTTACTGGAATATGGGTAAAGATAACACTGATAAAAGATTTATTAACGAAAAAAAAATTATATCTAACGAAAAGTTAGTTTTCCTAAAAATAATATCAAATGTAATTAAATCGGGAATGAAAATAGTAGGTGTTGATACGCCTGAAAAAATGTGATGATTAAAGAGCTAAAATATTTATTTTTTATATTAATAATTTGTTTTTTCTTTTTTTTTACTTTGAAATATTATTTTTCAGATTCTAATAAAAAAAATTCATATAGATCGTTAAAAGAAACTGACTATAAAATTATTAATTTTTCTAAAAATCTAATGTTATTAAATAGTGATACTGATAATGTCGCCGAATACGTTCAACAAAATAAAAAAAAAAATAAAAAAAATTTTAATTTTTGGAAATTAACAGATACTAATGATCGATAGACGTTGTTTTATAACAGGGATTAAATCATCAAATTTATCTCAAAAAGAAAAGATTTTTCTAAAAAAATATAAACCTTGGGGTGTAATATTATTCTCAAGAAACATTAAATCAATAATTCAAACTAAAAAACTTACTGAAGAAATTAGAAAAATTTTTAAAGATAAAAATTATCCAATTTTGATTGATCAAGAAGGTGGTCGTATAAATAGAGCTAGAAACATTTTTAATGCTGATAAATTAACAGGTGAATATTTTGGTAATCTTTTTTTAAAAGATAAAAAAAAATTTAATAATAATTATAAAATATTTGTCAATAAAACTTCACATTTATTAAAACAAATTGGTGTGAATATAAATACAGTACCAGTTCTCGATATAAGAAAAAAAAGATCTTCACAAATTATTGGAGATCGATCTTTTTCTTCTAATCCAAAAATAGTTAACAAAATAGGAAATTTTTGTATAAATTCTTTTCATAAAAATAATATTGGTACAGTAATTAAACATATACCAGGTCATGGTTTAGCTAAAGTAGATAGCCACAAGCTAACACCAATAGTTAAAGAAAAAATTTCATATTTAAAAAAAAATGATTTCTCCACATTTAAAAATAAAAAAAGTTTTTTTGCAATGACTGCACATATAATTTATAGTGATATTGATAAAAAGCATCCCGCAACTCAGTCTAAAAAGATAGTTAAGATGATAAGAAAAAATATCAAATTTGATAATATTTTAATGTCTGATGATATTTCAATGAAAAGTTTAAAATATTCAATCCAAAAAAATACAATAAGAGCATTCATTGCAGGTTGTAATTTAGTACTTCATTGTAATGGAAATTTTAAGGAAATGTTAATTGTTGCTAATAACTCACCTATAGTAGATAAATTTATTATTAAAAAAACATCACAATTTTATAAAATTTTAAGCTAATATTTAATATGTCTCTGATTGATTCTAATAATTTCAATGTTGATATTAATAATTACAACGGCCCTTTAGACGTATTATTAGATCTAGCTAAAGCACAAAAAGTTGATTTAGAAAATATTTCAATAACAAAGTTAGCCGATCAATTCCATGAATATATTACAAATGAAAAAGATCTTAATCTTGAAATAGCATCTGAATATTTACTTATGGCAACTTGGCTTACTTACCTTAAATCTAAATTATTACTCCCAGGAACACCAGATGAAGAATTTAAAGTTTTAGAAGTTGCTGAAAAACTTAAACTTCAATTAAAAAAATTAGAATTAATTCGTTTACTTTCTGATCAGATGTTAAAAAGAAAAAGACTTGGTAAAGATGTTTACATGAGAGGTATAAAGGGCAATATAAGATCTATTTATAGCTCTGAATATAAATTAAATCTTTACGAAATACTAAAGACTTATTCATCTATAATTATGAAAAAAGATTTTCAAAGAATGAATATTCCTAAATTACCTGTTTTTACAACTGAAGACGGTATTAAAAGAATAAGAGAATTTTTTGGCAAATTAATTGATTGGAAAAATATTAATGATTTGATACCTAAAAATTTTAAAAAAGGTTCACAAAATAAAAAAACTGGTATGGCTGGAATATTATCAGGTTCTCTTGAATTAGTTAAGGAAGGAAACCTCACAATAAAACAAAATAAACTATTTGATAACATTTATGTTAAGGAAATTAAATGAGCAAAATTAAAAAAAAATTAAAAAGTAATGTTTTAACATTTCCATCTAAGTTAAATGAAGGAGAGAGAGAAATTGAAGCTATAATTTTTGCTGCCGCTGAACCTTTAGATCTTGACACAATTGAATCTAAAATTTCAAAAAAAATTAATGTGAAAAAATCTTTAGACAAACTTCAAAAAGATTATTTACTAAGAGGAATTAATTTAGTTTGTATATCTAAAAAATGGTCTTTTAGAACTTCTGAGAATTTATCAAATTTAATGTCACAAAATAAAACTATTGAAAAAAAATTATCAAGAGCAGCAATTGAAACATTATCTATTATTGTTTATCATCAACCTGTAACTAGAGCAGAAATTGAAGAGATAAGAGGTGTTGCTTTTGGTATAAATACACTTGAAATATTAATGGAACTAAACTGGGTAAAGCCACAAGGAAGAAAAGATGTTCCTGGTAAACCAATTCAATATGTTACTACAGATGATTTTCTTAGTCATTTTAGTTTACAAAAATTATCAGATTTACCAACTGTTGATGAATTAAGTTCTGCTGGATTAATTGATAGCACCAATATTGATAGTGAGATATTTGGAACTGGTAAATTTTATAAAGAAAAACAAGAAAAAGAAAAAGAGAATATCTATTCTAATATAGATGAAATGTTGAGTAGCACATTAAACACCGATGAAGATAGTTAAAAAGTTACTTTAAACTTTTATTTAAAAGAGGTATAAAAAGCTATGAGTATAGGAATTTGGCAAATAGCAATAGTTGTAATTTTACTCGTTCTTTTATTTGGTAGAGGAAAAATTTCTAGTTTAATGGGGGATGTAGCTAAAGGTATTAAAAGTTTTAAAAAAGGTATGGCTACAGATATTACTGATAATGTTGAGCCAAAAGACATTTCTGAAAGCAATCAAGACACAAAAGACATTTCTGAAAGCAATCAAGACACAAAAGACATTTCTGAAAACAATCAAGACACAAAAGACAAAGAATAAATCACATGCCCACTATTGGCTGGTTTGAGATTTTAATAGTTTCTGCTGTAGCTATTATTGTTATTGGTCCAAAAGATTTTCCTATTATGTTAAAAAAATTAGGTTCATGGATTGGAACTGCAAAAAGATATATTAGTAATATTCAAAGTGAAGTTACTGATTTAGATTTAGATAGTATAGATAAAGATAAAACTAAAGATAAAGATAATGATCAAAGCCAATAATGAAAGTGGCTTTGTAAGCCACCTAGTCGAATTAAGAAAAAGATTAATAAATTCTTTTATTTTTTTATTTATATTTTTTATTGGAAGTTATTTTTTTTCTGAACATTTATATGGTTTTCTTGTAGAGCCTTATGCTAAAGCAGTTAAGGAGAGTGGTATCGAAAGAAGACTAATATTTACTGCACTCCAAGAAACCTTTTTAACGTATTTAAAAGTTTCATTTTTTGCAGCATTTTTTGTGACATGTCCATATATATTAATCCAAATATGGAAATTTATTGCACCAGGACTTTATAAGCATGAAAAGAAAGCAATTGTACCATACTTAATTCTAACACCAATATTATTTCTTCTTGGTGGTATGTTAGTTTATTATTTAATAATGCCACTAGCAATTAAATTTTTCTTATCATTTGAAAGCACTGGCGTTTCAACAGGTCTTCCCATTCAATTAGAGGCTAAAGTTAATGAATATTTATCTTTAGTTATGAAATTAATTTTTGCTTTTGGAATAAGTTTTCAACTTCCTGTAGTACTTAGTTTACTTGCAAGAGTTGGTATTGTTAATGCAAAATTTCTTAAAGATAGAAGAAAGTATGTTGTTGTGATGATTTTTGCTGCAGCTGCTATATTAACACCACCAGATCCAATTACACAAATTGGTTTAGCAATACCTTTATTGATTTTATATGAATTATCTATATTTTCAGTAAATATCATTGAAAAAAAAAATAACATAGATGCATAATATTAAGGAAATTAGAAACGATATTGAAAGTTTTAAAAAATCTTTAAAAAAAAGATATATCGACCTTGATATCGAAGAAATTATTTTGTTAGATGAAAATAATCGAAAATATATTCAGAAAAAAGAAAGTTTAGAAAAAGAAAAAAAAGACATTTCTAAATCAAAAGATAAATCACTTTTTGAAAAATCAAAAAAAATTTCCATTGAAATTGAAAAAATTTCTAAATTACAATTACTAGCTAAAATTAAACTCGATAATATTTTATCGTCAATTCCAAACATACCACATAATGATGTACCTATTGGAAAAGATGAAAATTCTAACGTTGAAATTTCAAAATCAAAAGAAGTAACTGAGTTTAATTTTAATCCAAAATCTCATTATAAGTTAGGCAAAGATTTAGATATGTTAGATTTTGACTTAGCTACAAAAACTACTGGTTCTCGATTTGTTTTTGTCAAAGATAAATTAGCATTATTAGAGAGGGCACTATCTAATTTTATGCTTGATACACATGTTATTAATAATGGATATAAAGAAGTCTCACCACCTTTAATAGCTACAGGTGATACCATGTTTGGAACTGGCCAACTACCTAAATTTGAAAATGATCAATTTGAACTTAAACTTGAAGATTCACCAGAGCGAAAATTCTTAATACCGACTGCCGAAGTTATATTAACTAATACTGTTAAAAATCAAATTATAGAAAGGAAAAATTTACCTATGAGACTTGTTGCTTCAACGCCATGTTTTAGAAAAGAAGCAGGAAGTTATGGAAAAGATACTAAAGGTATGATTAGACAGCATCAATTTTACAAAGTTGAAATGGTTAGCATAGTTGAACACGATCAATGTTTGAATGAATTAGAAAGAATGACAGATTGTGCCACGAAAATTTTAGACCTTTTAAAACTACCTTATAGAAAAATAATTTTATGTTCAGGTGATATGGGTTTTAGTGCCGAAAAAACTTTTGATATAGAAGTATGGCTTCCTTCTGAAAGCAAATATAGAGAAATTTCAAGCTGTTCTTCTTGTGGTTCTTTTCAAGCAAGAAGAATGAAAGCTAGATATAAAAATGAAAATAGAGAAACTGTTTTTGTAGGTACTTTAAATGGGAGTGGCTTAGCAATAGGAAGAACTCTTATTGCAATAATGGAAAATTATCAACAAAGTGACGGATCTATTATTGTCCCAGATATTTTAAGACCATACATGAATAATATTGAAAAAATCAGTAAGAATTAAAGTTGTTTTAATAAAACAGATAGTATAAGAATTCCATAAATTAAGGAGATACATGGAAAATTCAGGAATAGGCCAATTCATACCATTAATATTAATATTTGTAATATTTTATTTTTTCTTAATTAGACCTCAGCAAAAAAAAGCTAAGGAACATAAAATTATGGTCGAAAACTTAAAAAGAGGAGACAAAGTAGTTACATCTGGTGGTATTACAGGAATAGTTGAAAGAGTTATTGATAATGACAAAGTTGAAGTTGAAATAGCTGAAAATGTCAAAGTTGAAATTATTAAATCTTCAGGTATCCAAGGTCTATTAAACACTACTGAAATAAAAAAATAACATTAAAATAAAGTGTTATACTTTTCCAAATTAAGAATTATTTTAGTATCGATCATTACATTATTGTTTGTTTATATAGCTTCATCAAATTTTATTAGATTTGATGATGTTTTTTTTAATAAAAAAATTAATTTAGGATTAGATTTACAAGGAGGGTCTTATCTTCTGTTAGAAATTAATAATGATCCAATTTTAATTCAAAAATTACAAATCACAACAACAGCTATTAGAAATTATTTAAAAAATAAAGATATTATTTTTAAAGATTTGAAAATTGTTGACAAAAATATTTTTTTTCAAATTAATAGAGGGGATCAAGAAAAAGTAAAATTATTATTTACAGAAAGTGAAAGTGAAATTAACCCATATTATCCTCAATATAAATCTCACCAATTTGATTTAACAATTAATAATGAAGAATTTAGATTAGAATTTTCAAAGTATGGACTAATAGAAATCAAAAACTCATCTCAAGATCAAGCGATAGAAATAGTAAGAAGAAGAGTTGATGAAATAGGTACTAATGAACCTAATATACTTAAGAGAGGAAACAATAGAATTTTAGTAGAACTACCAGGCTTAGATGATCCAATGAGAATTAAGTCTTTGTTAGGAAAAACTGCCAATTTAACTTTTAGATTTATTACACAAAATAGTAATGAAACTTTTGGTGCTGAAAAACTATCATATGAAGATGGATCTACAGATTCTTTAGTTAGTAAAAGAATTATTCTTAGTGGAGAAAATTTGCTAGATGCTCAACCTAAAATGGATAATCAAACAAATGAAACTATTGTTTCCTTTACTCTTGATAGAGTTGGTTCAAAAAGATTTGGTAAAGCGACAACTTCTGGAATTGGTAAGCAGTTAGCTATTGTATTAGATGGTAAAATTATCAGTGCGCCAGTAATTAAAGATGCAATAGTAAGTGGCTCAGGACAAATTAGTGGAAATTTTACATTCCAATCAGCTACTGATTTAGCTTTATTATTAAGATCTGGTGCCTTACCTGCGCCACTTGAAATTATTGAAGAAAGAACTGTTGGACCAGACTTAGGTCAAGACTCGATAAATGCTGGAATTATAGCACTGTTAATAGGTTTTTTACTTGTAATTATATTTATGTTTTTTAAATATAGGATATTTGGTTTGATTGCTAATATCACATTATTAATAAATTTATTTCTCCTAATTGGTATACTTACTTTATTTGAAGCAACCTTAACTTTACCTGGTATTGCAGGTATTATTTTAACAGTTGGCATGGCCGTTGATGCAAATGTTTTAATTTTTGAAAGAATTAAAGAAGAAAGTAAAAATGAAAAAAATAATATTATTTCTTTTGATAGTGGTTATGTAAGGTCCAAAACAGCAATTATAGATGCGAATATTACAACATTATTAGCTGCAGCAATATTATTTATAATGGGTTCTGGACCTATAAAAGGATTTTCAGTTACTCTTGGTGTTGGTATATTTACAACTTTATTTTCTGTTTATTTCATTGCACGACTTTTAACCAGTATCTACGTATTAAAAAATAAAGATAAAGAGAATTTAATTTAATATGATAAATTTTAATAAATTTTATAAACCATTTAATATTATATCAATTATTCTAGTAACTGTTTCAATCTTTCTATTAATATTCAAAGGTCTTAATTTTGGTGTAGATTTCAAAGGTGGTACTTTGATAGAGTTAAGAACTACTGATTATCAAGTCACAATATCTACATTAAGACAATCATTATCAAAGATGAATTTGGGTGATGTTAATGTTAAAAAATTTGGTAATGAAAATGATTTTTTAATTAAATTTGAAAAAAAAAATAATGACATTAATATGATTGAATTAATTAAAAATGATTTGTCAAAAACAATAGGTAATAATTTTAACTTTAGAAGAGTAGAAAATGTTGGACCAAAAGTAAGTTCAGAACTTTTAAAATCAGGCGTTATAGCTATCGTTTTATCATTAGCTGTGATGTTGTTTTATATATGGATAAGATTTGAGTGGCAATTTAGCTTGGGTGCAATTTTGGCATTATTTCATGATGTTATAATCACATTGGGTGTTTTTTCTTTATTCAATTTAGAAATTAATCTTTCTATTGTAGCTGCTGTATTAACAATAGTTGGTTATTCAATGAATGATACTGTTGTTATTTTTGACCGTGTAAGAGAAAATTTAAGAAAATACTCTGATATAAAAATTTATGAACTAACAAATATTTCTATTAATGAAACATTATCAAGAACAATTATTACTTCAGTTACAACTTTGCTTGCTTTAGTATCAATATATTTATTTGGTGGTGAAATACTAAAAGGTTTTTCTTTAGCTATGATTTTAGGTGTTTTATTTGGTACTTATTCGTCAATATATATAGCTAACGCAGTTTTAGTTAGTCTCAAAGTGAGTCAAAAAACAGTTCTTAGGGAAGATAATAATTAATATAAATTTTGTGCTGCTACCATTGTAAGCAACATTGGAAGTGATAATAAAGTATTTGTTCTTGAAAATAACATTGCTGTTCTTGCTGATTTAGCTTTTACATCAGGTTCACATTCAACTATGCCTAAAGCTCTTTTTTGGTTTGGCCAAATAATAAACCAAACATTAAAGGCCATATATAAACCTAACCACATACCAAGGCCAATTGCAGTATTTTTTCCACCACCAGAAGTAATTCCTAAAGTCATTGCATCATGAAGGTAGCCATTTAAAGTTGCTAAAAGAAGGCCTGAAATAATAGTTAATAAAGCTGCCCATCTAAAATAAAATAAAGCAGCAGGAGCAATTACTTTACCAATAGCAGGTTTTTGTTCATCTGGAATTTTAGCCATATTAGGTATTTGAACAAAGTTAAAATACCAAAGTAAACCAATCCACATTATAGCTACAATTACATGAATAAATCTTACTAACCAACTCCAAAAATATACATCAAATTCAAAGCCACCATTTCCAAAAAACAAACCTAAAAAAACAATTATAGTTATACCCAAAGAAGCATGAACTGTTTTAGATAATGATGAAAGTAAATTACTCATGATTCATATATTTATACACTAAATTAATAATTTTTTAACTTAATTTTTAAAATTTTCAAGTAACATTGGTTTTAAAAATTCTCCAGTATAACTCCCTTTTAAATTGATAATTTCTTCTGGTTTGCCTTCGGCTATAATATTTCCACCTTTAACACCACCTTCAGGGCCCATATCAACAATATAATCTGCTGTTTTAATAACATCTAAATTATGTTCAATTACAACGACTGTATTTCCAAGGGATACAAAAGTATGTAAAATTTCTAATAATTTTTTAATGTCATGTTGATGTAATCCTGTAGTGGGCTCATCAAGAATATACATTGTTCTTCCTGTTGATTTTTTTGATAATTCTTTAGCAAGTTTAATTCTTTGTGCTTCACCACCTGATAGTGTTGTAGCTTGTTGTCCAATTTTTATATAACCTAAACCAACTTTTTTAAGAGTTAGTAACTTAGATTTGATATTTGAAATATTTTCAAAATAATCACAACCTTCATCTACTGACATATTTAAAACATCAGCTATACTTTTGTCTTTAAATTTTATTTCAAGTGTTTCTCGATTATATCTTGTTCCTTTACATTCATCACATTGTATGTAGACATCTGGTAAAAAGTGCATTTCATATGTTATTACACCATCACCTTCACAAGCTTCACACCTTCCTCCTTTAACATTAAATGAAAATCTACCCGGTTTATATCCTCTCGTTTTAGATTCTGGTAAAGCTGTAAACCAATCTCTTATTGGTCCAAATGCTCCTGTATAAGTAGCGGGATTTGATCTTGGTGTTCTTCCAATTGGTGATTGATCTATGTCAATTATTTTATCTATAAGCTCAACTCCTTTATAGTTCTTGAATGCTTTCGGAATTTTTCTAGCTTTATTATTTAAAGTTAAATTAAGTGCATGGTATAATGTTTGTAGAATTAAAGTTGATTTGCCACTACCAGAAACTCCTGTTACGCATGTAAAACTCCCTAGTGGTATTTTAAGATTTACATTATTTAAATTGTTACCACTAGCACCATTGATTTCAACAAACCTACCGTTTTTAGCTAATCTCCTCTTTCTAGGAATTTCTATGAACTTTTTATGCGACAAGTATTGACCAGTAATACTAGTTTTATTTTTTAATATGTCTTGATAAGTACCTTGTGCTATAACACGTCCACCACTAGCTCCAGCTTCTGGACCTAGATCAATTATATGATCAGCACTTTCTATTGTTTCAGTATCATGCTCTACAACAATAACTGTATTGCCTAAATCTCTTAGTTTTTTTAACGCATTAATTAATTTAACATTATCTTTCTGATGTAATCCAATAGAAGGTTCGTCTAAAACGTAGAGCACTCCAGTTAAACCAGATCCTATCTGTGAAGCAAGTCTAATTCTTTGAGCCTCACCACCAGATAATGTTCCAGATTCCCTAGATAGAGTTAAATAATCTAGACCTACATTTAATAAAAAATTAAGTCTTTCATTAATTTCTTTTAAAATATGTTCTGCTATTTTAAACTGTTTTTTATCAAGTTTTACTTCTAGTTCTTTAAACCATTGAGCAGCATTAAGAATTGATTTTTTTGTTACATCACTAATATTAAGGTTATTAATCTTGACACATAAAGCTTCTTCTTTAAGTCTATTTCCATTACATCCTTCACAATCAGAATCTGATTGATATTCGGCAATTACCTCTCTTTTCCAATCACTGTCAGATTCAAGAAACCTTCTTTCTAAATTATTTATAACACCTTCAAAAGTTTTTTTATGAGAGTATTTTTCATACCCATCATCATAATTAAATTTAATTTCCTCTTCATCTGATCCAAATAAAATTATATCTTTAATTTTTTTTGGAAGTTTTTTCCATTTTTCATCTAGTGAGAAACTATAATGTTTAGCTATTGAAGCTAACGTTTGAGCATAATATAAAGTTGTTGATTTGGCCCATGGCTCTATTGCTCCATCTGCTATGCTTATCTTATCGTTTGGAACAACTAAATTTGGATCAACATTTAATTTTATACCTATACCTTCGCATTCAGCACATGCTCCATAGGGACTATTAAATGAAAATAACCTAGGTTCAATTTCTTCAATGGTAAATCCACTTTCTGGACAGGCAAATTTTGTAGAATAAACTAATTTTTCAATTTTTCTAAATTTTTGAGGAAGTGTTTCATTTTCATATTCTACAAACAATAAACCATTAGATAAATTTATTGCTGACTCTATACTCTCAGCTAATCTATTGCCAAGTTTTGAATTAAGAACAATTCTATCTACTAAAACTGAAATATCATGTTTAATTTTTTTATCTAAATCAGGTACTTTTTCTATGTCGTATAATTTTTCATCAATTCTAATTTTTCTAAATCCTCTTCTTTTATAACCAAGTATATCCTTTTTATATTCACCTTTACGACCCCTCACCACAGGAGCATAGAGGTATATTGTTGATTTTTTTGGGAGCTTTTTAATAAGATCAACAATTTGAGTTATAGTTTGAGATGTGATTGGTTTACCAGTAAATGGTGAGTAGGGTATTCCTGCTCTTGCAAATAAAACTCTCATGTAATCATATATTTCTGTAACTGTTGCAACTGTTGATCTGGGATTTTTAGATGCATTTTTTTGTTCAATTGCTATAGCTGGACTCAAACCTTCAATTAAATCTACATTAGGTTTTTTCATTTTATCCAAAAACTGCCTTGCATAAGCTGATAAACTTTCAACATATCTTCTTTGACCTTCTGCATAAATTGTATCAAACGCCAATGATGATTTTCCTGAGCCTGAAAGACCAGTAATTACCACAAATTGATCTTTAGGAATTTCTACAGAAACATTCTTTAAATTGTGTTCTTTTGCACCCTTAATAACTATCTTTTTGATCATAATTTTTGTTGCTTTAAATTAATAAAATTAATATTCAGTTTAAATTGTGATATAAAACTAATTAATTTAATTAACAATTTTAAAATATTATGGCTGGAAGTTTAAATAAAGTACTTTTAATTGGGCGTTTAGGCGCAGACCCCGAAATTAAACAAATGGTTAATGGAAAAAGTGTTGCAAGACTAAGTTTAGCAACTAGTCAATCCTGGAAAGATAAAGCCACAGGTGAAAAAAAAGAAAAAACCGAATGGCACCGTATTGTAGTTTTTAATGAAGGTTTAGTAAATGTTGTTCAGCAATATTTAAAAAAGGGAGCCCAAGTTTATATTGAAGGACAGTTAACAACAAGAAAATGGAAAGACGAACAATCTGGCCAAGACAAATATTCAACTGAAATTGTAATACAAGGTTATAATTCTTCATTAACAATGTTAGGTGGTGGTAATAATGGTGGTGGTATTCAGAATGATAATACTAAAGCCCCAACAAATAAACTTGAAGACAGTCCACAAGCTTCAAACGATATGGATGACGAAATTCCATTTTAGTTTCTATGCAAAAAACAGAAATACCTAAAGATAATAATATTAAACTTATTTCAATGCATGATGAGATGAGCTCGTCTTATTTATCGTATGCAATGAGTGTTATTGTTAGCAGGGCACTTCCTGACATAAGAGATGGATTAAAACCAGTACATAGACGAATATTATTTGCCATGTACAAAGGTGGTTATGATTGGTCAAAACAATTTAGAAAATCAGCAAGAATAGTAGGAGATGTAATCGGTAAATATCACCCACATGGTGATCAGTCAGTTTATGATGCTTTAGTTAGAATGGTCCAAGATTTTTCTATGAGTTTACCACTTATTGAAGGCCAAGGTAATTTCGGATCTATTGATGGAGATCCGGCTGCTGCAATGAGATATACTGAAACAAGACTTGCCAAAGTTTCTCAATTCTTAATAGATGACATTGAAAAAAACACAGTTACCTATAAAAGTAATTATGATGAAACTGAAAAAGAACCTGTAGTTTTACCAGCTCAATATCCAAATTTATTAGTAAATGGCGCTGGTGGTATTGCCGTTGGCATGGCTACAAGTATACCCCCACATAATTTGGGAGAAATAATTAATGGAACTTTAGCTTTAATAAACGATAAAAATATTAAGATAAAAGAATTGATGAAACATATACCTGGACCTGACTTCCCGACAGGGGGAGTTATTATTGGTAAAGACATTATTAAACAAGGTTATAATAATGGAAGAGGTTCATTCAAAATTAGAGGTGAAATTTTAGTTGAATCTCAAAAAAATGGAAGAGATAGACTTGTAATAACTTCAGTCCCTTATCAAGTTAATAAATCCTTATTAAATGAAAAAATTGCTCAGCTCGTAAGAGATAAAAAAATTGAAGGTATTAGAGATATTAGAGACGAGTCTAATAGAGAAGGCATTAGAGTTGCAATAGATTTAAGAAATGGTGTAGAGCCAGAAACTATTAAAAGACAACTATATAAAAATACATCAATAGAAAGTTCTTTTGGTTTTAATACATTGGCAATTGTTGATGGTAAACCTAAAACTTGTAATTTAAAAGATTTTTTATCTAATTTTTTAAGTTTTAGAGAGGATGTTGTAGTTAAAAAAACAAAATTTGATTTAAAGAAAGCTGAAGACAGAGCGCATATATTAATAGGTCTTTCTGTTTCTGTTGAAAATTTAGATAAAATTATTAAAATTATTAGATCGTCTAAAACTCCTGATGATGCAAAAAAAGCATTATTAAATACTAAATGGAAAGTTAATAAATCCTTAAAATTAATTTCTTTAATTGAAGTCAGTAAGAAAAAAAAATTATATTCTTTATCCGAGCCACAAGTTATTTCAATTTTAGAATTAAGACTTCAAAAATTGACAGCTCTAGGAATAAATGAAATTGAAATTGAGATTAAAAAACTAGCTCAATTAATTATTAATTACAAAAAAATTATTAACTCAAAAAAAGAATTGTTAAAAGTTATAAGTGAAGAGCTTAAGAACATTAAAGAAAGATTTTCTGTACCAAGACGAACTAAGATTATTAATGCTGTGCTTAACTATGATATCGAAGAAACTATTCAAAAAGAGTCTATAATTATCACCGTTACTCTTCAGGGCTATATAAAAAGAGGTGCATTAAGCAATGTTAAGCAACAAAAAAGAGGTGGAAAAGGTAAATCTGGAATAGTTACAAGAGATCAAGATTCAGTTGTTCAAACACTATCTGTAAATACTCATACGTCTGTACTATTCTTTTCTACAGAAGGACTGGTTTATAAAATTAAAGCTTGGAAAATTCCTGAAGGCTCATCTATCTCTAAGGGTAAGTCTTTATTCAATATTTTACCTTTGAAAAATCACCAATCTATTAGTTCTATCATGCCATTCCCAGAAGATGAATCTGAATGGAAAAATTTACAAATCGTATTTGCTACTTCACAGGGTAAAATTAGAAAAAACAGTCTTGAAGATTTTTTATCAATTAATTCAGGTGGTAAAATTGCAATGAAACTTGATGTCAATGATAAAATTATTGGAGTAGAAATATGCAAAGAAGATCAACATATTATGCTTAGTACTAAAAATGGCAAGTGCATAAGATTTGAATCTAAGAAATTACGTATATTTAAAGGAAGATCATCAAAAGGTATTAAAGGAATTAATTTAGGATCAAAGGATGCGATCGTTTCTTTGTCAATTATTGATTATGATAAAAACAAAAAATCTGAATTAAAAGCTAAGGGAAGATTTATTTTATCAATTACAGAAAACGGTTATGGAAAAAAAACATCTCATTATGATTATAGAGTTACAAATAGAGGTGGTAAAGGCATTATTGGAATAATTAATTCACCAAGAAATGGTGACGTTGCTTCTTCCTTTCCTGTATTTGATGGTGATGAAATTATGATTTCTACAAACAAAGGTAGAGTAATCAGAGTTGCTGTTAAAGAAATTAGATCTGCTGGAAGAAATACTCAAGGTGTTAGAATTATCAAGCTATCGGGAGACGAAAAAGTAGTTTCTGCTATCAAAATAGATGATAACTTGCTTTAATGACAAAAGTTGCTATCTACCCTGGTACATTTGACCCAATAACGTATGGTCATATAGATGTTATCAAAAAAGCTTTAAAACTATTTGATGGAATTGTAGTTGCAGTTTCAATTGGTACCAATAAAAATTATCTATTTAATTCTGAAGAAAGAATTGAAATAATTAAAAAAGCACTTTTTTTAGATTTAAATCTAGATAAAAAAAAAATTAATGTAGTTTCATTTAAATCTTTAACAACAGATCTCTGTAATAAATATAAGTCAAATATAATTTTAAGAGGTCTAAGAGCTGTATCTGATTTTGAATATGAATTTCAGTTAGCTGGAATGAATAGAAAATTAGACAATAATATAGAAACAATATTTTTAATGTCAGATATTGAAAATCAAATAATTTCATCAAAATTTGTTAAAGAAATTGTTAAACTAGATGGTGATATTAAAAAATTTACTACTAAAAGCACAATAAAATCTTTAAAAAAAAAATATGAATAAATTAATAACTAAAATTTTAGTTTTATTTTTCATACTAACTAACAATACAATTGCAAAGGAAAATATAATGATTTTAAAACTTAAAGACGGAGATGTTAAAATAGAGCTATTTTCAGATATAGCACCAAATCATGTTAAGAGAATTAAACAACTTGCTCAGGAAGGTAAATACGATGGTGTTGTTTTTCATAGAGTTATTGATGGTTTTATGGCTCAAACAGGAGATGTAGAGTTTGGTAATTCTTCTAATGATAATTTTAACTTAAGAAAAGCAGGAACAGGTAATTCTGATTTACCTGATATTAAAGAAGAGTTTAGTGATCTTCCCCATGATAGAGGAACATTATCTATGGCTAGAACATCAGATCCCAATAGTGCAAATAGTCAGTTTTTTATTTGTTTTAAAGCAGCTTCATTTTTAGACAGACAATATACAGTCTTTGGTAAAGTTATTGAGGGTATGGAATTTGTAGATAATATTAAAAGGGGTGAACCAGCTTCAGATCCAGATAAAATTATTAGTTTTAAATAATATCCATATATATTTATGGCATTAAAAAATTTCAAATTTAATGTCCTTGAAAAAAATAATTTTTCTAGAATAGGTTTAATAGAAACACATAGAGGAAATATAAATACACCAGCTTTTATGCCTGTAGGAACTCAAGCTACAGTAAAAGCTTGCTTTATTGACGATATAATTAAAACAAATTCTGAAATAATTTTATCTAATACTTATCATTTAATGATTAGGCCAGGCGTTGAAAGAATTATTGAAGCAGGTGGATTGCATAAATTTATGAACTGTAAATTACCAATATTAACTGACTCTGGTGGATTTCAAGTTATGTCATTATCAAAATTAAATAAAATTGATAAAGAAAAGGGTGCGATATTTAATTCTCATATTGATGGTAAAAAAATTATATTAAGCCCCGAAGAAAGTATAAGAGTACAAAAAGGACTCGATTCTGACATAGTAATGATTATGGATGAATGTCCAAAAAAAACTATCGACTATAAACTTATTAATAAATCAATGAATTTGTCACTTTATTGGGCTCAAAGATCTAAAGATGCTTTTGGATTAAATCCTCATAAAGCTTTATTTGGTATAGTTCAAGGAGGTATATTTAAAGATTTAAGAATTAAATCACTTAAAGAATTAATTAAAATTGATTTTGATGGTTATGCATTAGGTGGTTTGGCTGTAGGAGAATCTCAAAATGAAATGTTTAATGTTTTAGATGATATTAAACATTTTATGCCAGAAGATAAACCTAGATATTTAATGGGTGTAGGAACTCCTTCAGATATACTAGGTGCCGTTAAAAGAGGTATAGATATGTTTGATTGTGTTCTACCTTCAAGATCTGGAAGAACGGGTCTTGCTTTTACATGGAAAGGAAGAATAAACATTAAAAATGCGAAATACAAAAATGATAATCAACCTATTGATATTAATTGTTCTAATCTAAATTTAAATAAATATTCAAAGAATTATCTAAACCACTTATTTAACACAAATGAAATTTTAGCCTCAATGTTGTTAACACTTCATAATATTAATTTTTATCAGGAATTAATGTCTTCCATTAGACAAAATATTAAAAATGGTACTTTTGATCAATTTCACGATCAATACATTGATAAGTTGTAGCTTTTTGTGTTTGCTATTTATTAACATATGCAATAAATACTTGTTTTTTGGTAATAAAATTTATTCATGTTTAGATATTTTTTTATTGTTTAAATTTTTAAGTGTAAAGAAATTTAAAAATTTTAAAGGGGACTTCACCAAAAGTTTTTTTTTAAAATTAAATAAAAAAAAACATTCATCTCAACATTAATAATTTCTATGTGGGCCCTTAGCTCAGTTGGTAGAGCAATTCCCTTTTAAGGAATGGGTCGATGGTTCGAGTCCATCAGGGCTCACCATTAAACATTGTGATTCATTAATTTAATTTTATTGGTGGATAATCTAAAATAACTTCATTTTCCCACCCACTTAAATTTTTAATTCTGTTAGTAGATGATGGGTGTGTACTCATAAATTCTGCTGGTTCTTTACTTTTATTAAATTTTTTCATTCTTTCCCAAATTTTTTTAGTTTCTCTTATATCAAATCCTGACAAAGATGAAAAAATCATACCAAGATAGTCAGCTTCGGTTTCTTGTTTTCTAGTAAATGGATTCATAATTCCAATTTGTGATAAAAGACCAACTGTATTCATACCTGTAACTCTGTTAACTTTTGATAATTTTCCACCAGAAAATATATCAATTAATTGTGTGCCAGTATTAAGAAGAACACTTCTACTTGCTCTTTCGACTGAATGTTTTGCTACCGCATGAGCTATTTCATGACCCATCACTGCTGCAAGACCATTTATATTTTTTGTAATATCAAGAATTCCTGTATAAATAGCTATCTTACCGCCTGGCATACACCAGGCATTTTTCACTTTTTTATTATCAATTAAAATATACTCCCAATCAAAATTACTTGTTGGATCTTCCAAATTTGACTGGATAAAATATTGTGTAATTGAGTCTTTCATCTTTTTGCCTATATTTTTAATTTCATTAAGTGTTTTATAATCATCACTCATTTTTTCTTTTTCTTTAATTTTTTCATATATTTTAGCTGCTCGTGCATTTAATTTAGATTCAGAAATAATACTTAATTGTTTTCTATCAGTTATTGGTGTTGTAGAGCATGAACTAACAAAAAAACCACAACAACTGCAACCAATATAATTTAAAAATTTTCTTCTATTCATTTTTACAAAATTTTGATAAATACATATTAACTAATTTTTATCAATTTAAACAATATAATTATATTAGTATCTTTAATTTGTTCTAAACTATAAGTTAAAAATTAATGCCAAAAAAGAAAAAAAAATCAATAGCTTTACGTTTAAGAAATTATTTTTTTACAGGTGTTGTTGTTCTTATACCAATAGGTTTTACTTTATATTTAAGTAAATTCTTAATTAATATATCAACAAAATTTATTCCAAGTGGTCTAAATCCTAATTCTTATCTTCAATTTTCTATTCCTGGTCTGGAAATAGTTTTAACAATATTTTTTATAACTATAATTGGTGGTTTGTCTTTATCTTTTATTGGAAAAAAATTTTTATTAATTATAGATGACCTGTTTAAGCGTATACCAATTCTCAGAACAATATATTCTGCTGTTGGCCAAATGACTGAATCATTTACTAATCAAGAGGGTAAAAAAAAGAGTGTTGTTTTAATAGAATACCCTAGAAAAGGAACATGGGCAGTAGGTTTTGCAACAAAAGAAAATCAAGGCGAAATAAAAAATAAAGTTAATAGAGACCTGATAAATGTTTTTGTACCAACAACACCAAATCCAACTAGTGGTTTTTTATTAATGTTTCCAAAAGAAGAAGTAATTTATTTAAATATGAGTTTTGAAGAAGCCTCAAAATTTATTGTTTCCGCAGGAACTTCAAACCCAAAAAATTAAACAATATCATTAATAATATCAGCCTGATCATATAATTTTAGTAACGGCTTAAATTTAGTAAGGTCATTTTCTTCTTTTTCCATTTTTTTAATTACTTTTTCAGCTAATAAAAATAAGTCTTCGTTGTGTATAGGGTCTGCTAATCTAAATTTTTTTAATCCACTTTGTTTAAAACCTAATAAATCGCCAAAACCTCTCAATTTCATATCTTCTTCTGAAATTTTAAAACCATCATTAGAGCTTTTTAAAATATTAATTCTTTTTTTGGCATTTTCACTTAGATTAGATTTAAACATTAATATACAGCTAGCTTGTTTAGATCCTCTTCCAACTCTTCCTCTAAGTTGATGTAATTGTGATAAACCAAATTTATTAGCGTTTTCAATTATAATTACATTTGCATTAGGAAAATCAATTCCAACTTCAATAATTGTTGTTGATACTAATATTTTATATTCTTTATTAAGAAATTTATTTAATATTTGATCTTTTTCTTCATTGTTAATTTTTCCATGTAATAAACCTACTTTTTTAGGAAATACTTTTTTTAAAAATTCAAATTTTTTTATTGAAGATTGGTGGTCAAGTTTTTTAGATTCTTCAATTAATGGACAAACCCAAAAAACCTGATTTCCTTCATCAAGTTCATTTTTAACAAATTTAATAACATCATCAATTTTACTTTCAAGTTTACTATATGTTTTTACTTCTTTTCTATGGTTAGGTTTTTCTCTAATTATAGATACATCCATATCACCATAAATAGACATTGTTAGTGTTCTTGGTATAGGAGTTGCTGACATTAATAATACATCACAATTTTTACCACCCTTATCTGAAAGTAATTTTCTTTGTCTAACTCCAAACTTATGTTGTTCATCTATTATTATGTAGCCAAGTTTACTAAATAAAATTTTTTTTTGAAAAATTGCATGAGTTCCAAAAACCATTTGAATAGTATTCTTTTTTAATCCTTCTATAATTCTTTTTTTTTCTGAACTTTCACTTTTACTTGATAATATTTCTATATTTAAATCTTTTTGAAATAATTTTTTAGCAAGCATAAAATGTTGCTTTGCTAATATTTCGGTAGGTGCCATAAAAGCTACTTGAAAATTTGACTCAATAACATTTAAAGCTGAAATTAGAGCAACAATAGTTTTTCCACTTCCAACATCTCCCTGTAGTAATCTAAACATTTTACTTTTAGATGATAAATCATTATTTATTTCAGTTAATGTTTTTTTTTGATCATTAGTTAGTTTAAAATTTAATTTTGATATTGTTTTTTTAAAAGATTTATCTGTAAAATTCTTTGAATCTTTTTTAATCTTTTTGATTTTTTTTCTTATTTCTGAATTTACTAGGAATGATGATAGAATTTCATCATAGGCTAATCTTTTATAAAAATTTGATTTATAATTAGCAATATTTTTTGGATCATGTAATTTAATTATTGATTCATTCCACGATTGATTTCCAAATTTTTTTAATATTACTTCATCGTGCCATTCATTTAGCAATGGTAGATCTTTTAATATTTGTGATATTATTTTGTTATATATCTTTTCAGAAATACCTTCAGTTAATGAATATTGATTGTGAACAGCCTCTATTAAAGTACTATCTCTTGAAACGTAAGTAGGGTTTGTTATTTGATATTTGTTTTTAAAAAAAGTAATTTTTCCACTAACTGTTATTTCTTCATTTAATGGTAGTATCTTTTTTATATATCCTTCGTAACTATTAAAAAAAATACAATCAATTTTACCTGTAAGATCTTCACAATTTACTCTATTAGGTAAATTTCTTATTCTTGGAAATAAATATTTTTTTGGAACAATTCTAATTGTGTGCACTTGACCTATTTGTAATTCATTAATTTTACTTGTTAAGCTTCTATCAGTATAAGATTTTGGTAGTCTCCATAATAAGTCAAATATGTTATTAATCTTCTTCTTCTTTAAAATTTCCATGGTTTTTTTTCCCACACCATTTAATTTTGTTATATCCGATAATAAATAATCGTAATTATTCATTTTTTTCATGTTAAATATAATATATTAAAATTTATGAATATTAATACTGATGTTTTAAAAAAAAAAATTATTTATAGGTCTATTTATAGGGGAACCAAAGAAATGGATATGCTACTAGGTTCATTTGTTAAAAAATATATAAACATATTAAAAGATAAAGAGTTAATTTATTTATCAGATTTATTAAAAGTTGATGATGAAAACCTTTATAAATTTAATCAAGGTCAAAAAATCCATATCGAAATTGAAATAAACAATGTTACTGAATTATTTAGAAACTTTGTTTATAAAGTTAATTAATGGCGGAGAGACTGGGATTCGAACCCAGGATGGAGTTGCCCCCACGCCGGTTTTCAAGACCGGTGCTTTCAACCGCTCAGCCATCTCTCCGTTAGTGAGTGTTTATAACGATAATAATTAAATTCAACTAAAAACATACATTTAAATTTTGTTATTTTTACGTTTGTCTCAAGTATGTCTCAAGTTTCCTCCTACAAAATCCTAGAATATTGAGATAAGATTCTATTATGAAAAAGCTTTTAGGGATCGGGGTTTGTTGTGCTATAATTACAAATAATGAAAATAAAACAAATATTTAATTTTTGGAAACACTGGAATTGCAATTTATTTGTTAAACTTCATTATACCCCTGCTAAATAAATAATCTCTTTTACTACATTTAACTATTATTCAACTAATTTTAATTAAAGGACTTTTATGAGTAAAAAAAGATTGTTTTATAAATCAATTATTTGGCAAATTATCGGCATGATATGGATATCTTTGTTATCTTATCTATGGTTTGGTAATTGGATTCGATCA